>Ga0268250_10001061_pt1 | contig 12188 bp, 3 predicted proteins | sample AgamicAsSfe_FD_200448 | JGI IMG/M metagenome (GOLD analysis project Ga0268250, IMG submission 200448) | Agave microbial communities from Guanajuato, Mexico - As.Sf.e (v2) (version 2) | ecosystem: Host-associated > Plants > Phyllosphere > Phylloplane/Leaf | place: Guanajuato, Mexico | collected... | reverse complement strand
CCTGCCGCAACGCCGCGCTCTTCCGTCACCCTAGGTCGCTCCCGACCAAGCGGCGAGCACAAACGCGGAGACGTTGCGTCTCCCACCGACAGCAGGACCAGCATCGACCAGCCCCGCGGCTCCCTCAGCGGCATCCTCCACCGCCGCACCGAGAGCCCGAACCGCACTGGCACCAACAAGTCCGCATCCAGCCACCAGCGCTCCGGCTCCCTCTCCACCCACAGCCCCATGCGAGCCGTCAAGGAGAAGCTGCACATTGGTAACGACTCGAGCGACGAAGATGCTCCCCTCAACCGCGAAGGTGAGCCCATGTCTCGTGGCCAACTGCGCAAACACGAGAAGCAGGCACAGCAGGAGGAGCGTCACAAGCAGAACTTGGAGAAGGAACAAGAACTGGAGCGCAGGAGGAAGGAGATGGAGCAACAAGCCCTGGCTGAGTTGACCCCGGAGCAGAGGTCCAAGTACGGTGTCATCCACCCCAACTCCTACTCGGGAGAGTGGAAGCATGAGCCCCGCCACAAGATCCAGGACTTCTCTGCAAAGGATGTCGGCAAGGAGGTTGTCTTCCGTGCCCGTATCCACCACCTCAGGAAGATGAGCTCCAAGTTCGTCTTCTTGATGTTCCGCCAACAGCTCGCTACTATCCAGGGTGTCCTCTTGGAGCACGCCGACATCTCAAAATACATGCTGTACTGGGCTGAGCACTTGGACGCCGAGACCATTGTCCTGGTCAAGGGTATCCTGCAGGAGCCCAAGGCCAAGCAGGGCGAGGTTCTCGGTGCCACCATTCACGACGTCGAGGTTTCCGTCCACGCCCTACATGTCGAGGCTGCCGTCACAGACCACCTTCCCTTCAATGTCAACGAGGCCGAGGTCTCGCAGGCTGAGGTTGATGCTGAGCTAGCACAGGGAGACCATAAGGAAGGCCACACGCGTGTCAAGATTGCAGACCGTACACGCTTGAACAACCGCGTTATTGATTTGAGGACAACAGCATCTCAGGGTATCTTCCGCATTCAGTCCGGTATCTGCAGACTCTTCCGTAATCAGCTCGACTCGGAGGGTTTCATCGAGATCCACACTCCCAAGCTGCAGGGTGGTGCCACTGAGTCGGGTGCCAGCGTGTTCAAGATCGACTACTTCGGTCGTGGCGCGTTCCTTGCACAGAGTCCTCAATTGGCCAAGCAAATGGCCATCTCCGCAGACTTTGGCAAGGTGTACGAGATCGGTGCCGTCTTCCGTGCCGAAAACAGTAACACCTACCGTCATTTGACCGAGTACACTGGTCTCGATCTGGAGATGCAGATTGACGAGCACTACCACGAAGTCCTCCGTGTATTGGACCGCACCTTCAAGGCCATTTTCAAGGGCATCTACGAGCAATACCGTCCTGAGATTGAGGTTATCAAGAAACACTTTCCACACGAAGACCTTGTCTGGCTGGACCAGACACCTATCATTCCCTTCGCTGACGGTGTTCGTATGCTAAACGAGTCTGGCTGGAGGGATGACGATGGCAACGAGCTTGACGTGAACGAGGATCTAGGCACCAGAGATGAGGTGCAACTTGGTCGTGTCATCAAGCAGAAGCTTGGAACCGACTACTACATCCTAGACAAGTTCCCAGCCAATGCGCGCCCATTCTACGCCATGAACGATCCCAACGATCCTACTGTTACCAACTCTTTCGATATCTTCTGCAGAGGCCAGGAGATTCTCAGTGGTGGTCAGCGTATTCACGACTCTAACCTGCTCTTGGAGAAGATGCGTAAGCTCAAGGTTGACCCCGGCTCCATGGAGGAGTACATCCAGGGCTTCCAGTGGGGAGCACCGCCCCACGGTGGTGGTGGTATTGGTCTTGAGCGTATTCTCATGTTGATGATGAACCTCGGAAACATCCGTCATGCTTCTATGTTCCCTCGCGACCCCAAGAGTTTACCGGAGCGGCCAGTCATCAAGCAGCTGCGTCATCCTGAGGCAAGCACTATGCACCCTCCGTGGGAAGGCCAGGATCGTGCTGTTGCCAAGATCGATCTACAGCCTATCGAGAAGCTTATCGCCAACTACGGTGATGCCACAAACACCTCGTGGCTGGAGCCTCGCACAGAGATCTGGCGCGACGAGAACACTGGTGCAGCTGTTGGCTTCGTACCTCAGGATGGTTTCGCCATTACTGTTGGTGACCCTCTTTGCCACGAGTCTCAATATCTCAAGACCATGGCTGGTTACCTCAAGTACATCAAGAAGGAGCGCAACCTCAAGCCGCTCTGGCTTCTTGTAGGATCTGCCACAGAGGAGGTTCTCGCAACCAAGTTCAACTGGCGCACATTCTCTGTTACTGGAGAGCAGCGTGTAGACCCAGTTCACAACCCTGCGGACAAGGACTCTGACGTTCAGCGCAAGATCCGTCACGCAGAGAAGGAGGGTGTCAAGATCAGTGACTACGCTCTCGGCTCACCACCACCGGCAGATGTCAAGCAGAAGGTTGATGCCCGTGTATCAGACTGGTTGAACAACCGCAAGGGCAAGCAGGTCCATCTGACCAACATTCACCCATGGCAGGATGAGGAGCATCGTCAATATCACATTGCCTACACGCCTGATGGTACCATCGCTGCGTTCGTCGCAATGGCCCAACTCTCACCTGATCATGGCTGGCAGGTCAAGTACTCGCTCGATTTCCCCGGCGCACCGGGTGGTTCGATTGAGTACATCGTCACGCATGCTCTCAAGCAAGTCGCCGCCAGTGGTGCGACCAGCGTCACCTTTGGTGGTGGTGCTAGCTCGAAGTTCAGTCCGGGACACAACGTCAAGGGCACTCGTGTCAAGGTGCTCAGCCGCGCATACCACGCCATCGCGACCGAGCTCAAGCTCACAAACAAGACTGAGTTCCGTGAGAAGCTAGGTGCAGTCGATGACCCAAGCTACATCTGTTACCCACCCCATGGGCTGGGCCCTATGGCGGTCAAGGCCATCTTGAACTTCTTCTCAGACGATGATGACAACAACTAAGTAACGTGTTGGTGGATGATATACACGCTAGGATAACGATACATTGATGGATGGTCGAAGGCATGATACCACAAGGCGTTTTGCTGTACGAGTAGGCGGTACCTTTTACCTGTCTGACTCTTTTGATGGGACATTTGTAGCGGGAGGACGTTAAGGTAGATAGCGTTGTTTCTTAATGTAATACCCCCATGAAAATGTTTTGTCTTCTCGATCAATGTGAGATATGCTTATGAATATGTGGATAGTTTTGTGGTTAGATTTGGGTTGCTAAGATGCTAAATTAAGCATGACCGCGGGATATCTGTCTGACCATCCTCGGCGCATTTTCACTCTTTTCCGACGTGACACCGCATCAGGCACACACGGCAGAGACATCGGTAACGACGAGGTTCCACCATCTAACATCTCACAACCGTCTTCTCACGCCGAAACAGAGGTATCGAACATTCAACGCACAACTCTCGGACAATGATCCACCTCATCGGCTACGGTGCTGCTTGGCGTCGCCTTCCCGATGACGATGGCTTCGTCGCGGGGAACCTTCGGCGCACTAGAGGAAGGCGGGGTCAAGCGCCAGAGCGTTCCGGCTTGGAGACCTTCGGACCTTCGACACGGCTAGGTGGAATGGTTTTTGGAGGCGTGCGATTGGTCAATTAGGAGATTTTGCTGATGGAGTCGAGATGGTTCTGACGTCTGCTTGTCTCGTGTTGGCGTGGGGAAACATAGCGCACGTGTGAACCCTGGGCGTAGAGAAACACTGGCATGGGACTATAAGAGGGCTATGTCTAAACGTTGAAGAGGAGGTTAGAGGCGAGTCATTCCACCCATTGTACGAGATTCGACGAAGTACGCTGGGCTCGGTGCTACTGCGAAAGTGGTTCTACACGGATAAAGAGCTCAGGTCCTCTTCCTTTCTTTCTTCCGGCTCTCTCACGATCACCTAAGATGTCTTTAACAACGCTCCTGTTGACGCCCTATTCGATCCTCCTCCTCCCGGTCATCTTCTACATCCTGCCTTACCTCCGTAACTGGCAGATCCGCGACATCCCAGCTCCATTTCCAGCGGCCTGGACAAACCTCTGGCTCTTATACCAATGTCGGCGCGGGAAACGTTATCTCGCTGTTCATGAAGCACACAAGAAATACGGAAAACTCGTTCGCCTTCAACCACATCATGTCAGTATTGCGGATGCGGACGCTATTCCTCAGATCTACGGTCATGGCAACGGGTTCCTAAAGAGCGAGTACTATGACGCCTTTGTGTCGATCAGGCGTGGTTTGTTCAACACGAGGGATCGTGCGGAACATACGAGAAAGAGAAAGACGGTGTCTCACACCTTTTCTGCCAAGAGTGTGTTGCAGTTTGAGCAGTATATTCATCATAACCTTGAAGAGCTGCAGAAGCAGTGGGATCGAAGGGCGGAAAGCGCTGAAAAGAAGGGAGAATGGTATCATATGGATGCGCTCCACTGGTTCAACTACCTGGCTTTCGACGTTATTGGAGACTTGGCGTTTGGGGAACCATTCGGTATGCTGGCCAAGGGCAAGGATGAGGCAGAGGTTAGCAAGGCGGGGCAAATCACATATGCTCCCGCTATCGAAGTATTGAACCGAAGAGGAGAAGTCAGTGGGTATGTCTAGATCATGCCCTGCAATCCTACATATCCGATCCTAGTGACTAACAACATTTAGAACCATCGGATGTTTCCCTGCCATCAAGCCCTACGCGAAACACCTCCCAGACCCCTTCTTTAGTCAAGGTATGAAGGCCATCGAAGACCTCGCCGGCATAGCAATCGCCCGCGTAAATGCACGTCTCGAGAAACCATCTGATCGTGTCGACCTCTTGGCCCGCCTGATGGAAGGTCGCGACGAAAGCGGCCAGAAACTCGGCCGCGAAGAACTCACAGCCGAAGCCCTAACCCAACTTATCGCTGGCTCAGACACCACGTCCAACACCTCCTGTGCCCTTCTCTACCACTGTCTCCAGCACCCAGATGTCGTCCGTAAGCTACAAAAGGAACTAGACGACGCCTTGCCAGATGCAGATGCCGTACCAAGCTACGCCCAGGTCAAAGATCTACCCTACCTAGACGCCGTCATAAAAGAGACAATGCGTATCCACAGCACATCTTCCCTCGGTCTTCCTCGCCTTATTCCTCCTGGCCCTGGTATAACGCTCCTAGGCCACCACTTTCCCCAAGGAACCGTCCTTTCCGTTCCCGCATACACCATTCACCACTCCACAGAGATCTGGGGCGAAGATGCCGATGTGTTTCGACCTGAGCGCTGGGAGAATGTCACGGAAAAACAAAAGGCGGCTTTTATCCCGTTCAGCTACGGGCCGAGGGCTTGTGTGGGGAGGAATGTTGCGGAGATGGAGTTGGCGCTTATTGTAGGGACGGTGTTTAGGAGGTATGAGTTTGAGATTCGACAGGGGGAGTTGGAGACTAGGGAGGGATTTTTGAGGAAGCCGCTGGGGTTGGAAGTTGGGATGAAGAGGAGGAGGTTTGATTAAGGAAACGTGTTTACGAAGATGAGTAGATGGGAGGGGGTGGTATGTGATGAAGATCTCAAGAAAGTATAGCGATAGCGTTGTCTTGAACGCATTAAGAGAACATACGAATATGGTACATATTTGCAATTAGTCAATTCAATACAAAAAAGACATTCACAACAACTGGCTAAAACCGATGTTTGTCCAGACTCAAACATGCACCAAAGTATAATATGTAACTGAAATGTAACAAAGGGGGTATAGCAACTTCCCTGAAACTTGTATATCAGAGAAATCGTCAATAAAGAAGTCCTCGCTACCTGCACAGCGTCACGTTGGCCATCATCCTGTGGGTCTGTGCGATAGTCTTCTTATCCTTCGGCCTGCCGTCATCAGATTTCTCGTCCCTTTGCCACTTATCAATTCGGCTGCTGTCGGTGATAGGACAAGTGGAGCATATACCAGGTAGAGGTTGTATGTCTGGATGCTGTTCGTACGTGGGATGCTGTTTACAGCCACAGTCGCTATATTGATAAAAGGTCCAGCAGTATCTTGAAGGTGTATACTCAAGTTCTACGTGACCGCAACCGCTAGCATATCGGACCCATATGATGCATCGTGGCGGTGGGTGTGCTGGAGGAGGAATATTGTGCGGTACTGAGCCCGGCTGTACTGACATGGTAAGGGAGTTCGATGCTGGAGACTGACAATTCACAAATCCGAATCGTTGGCTTCTTTGACTCATTCTTGTACTCCACTCTTACCATTGTGGGTGATGTATGATCCTTCACGAAGCTGCAGTCAAAGGACAGGCTATGAAGATTTATCGAGAAGAGTCGATGGAAGCGAGAGTATGAGTACAAAATGAGTGTGCATATCAACACAGGCATGTGAAGATCACCAAATCCCTAGAACCATACGCCAAACCCCTCAGCCTGATGATTTGGATCCCCGTCTACTTTCCATTCATACCCTCTGTAATATTCATTACGATCCCTCATAGGCATCTTCCCGCTTCGGTGCCGGTGGCTTGAAGTTCAAAGTGTTTGGTTTGTGGGCTTCGCAAATCCCTTCTACACGATCACGAGTGGGATGAGGCTTGATATCACTTTTTTCGGGACTTGCGGGATAGCTGCAGTTACCTTTCTCTTTATACTTCCAACATTTTATGATGAGATCGTATACGACGGCGTGATAGTTCCAGCCTTGCCACTGTTGTATATAGAGTGTACATCTCTCCTGCCGAATACCATCGTAGTCGTCAGCCAGAGAGTCGAAGGGATTATCAGTCAACATCTTCGATCGTGGAATCTATGGAGTTTGAATCGTGTTCTTGGAGACTTCGATGACGAGATTTGTGTGTTGAGAGGCGACGGGTAGTAGATGCAATCACCGCAGGTACGACGTAGAGTCTTAGTATGTAAGACTATTTGGGTTGTGTTGTTTAGAGAGACATCATGGTATCGTTCTTTAAGCTTCTATACCCTCTCATAGAGTCATCACTAATAAACGAGTCTTCGAAGAGCCGCAGTCAGAGGACGGGTAGGAGCATCTCCTGAGTCCAGCTACTGTGATATTGCTCCTGTGATACTTAATGTGTCAAAAAGTATGACTCTCTAGAGGGTAAGAAACGGCGGGACACGAAACTAGTTTGTCCGTACTATTGGTGTATGACTCTGCTATAACGAACTTGACTGAATGTAACAAAAGCATTGTACCCGCTGACTCGCGCGTCTATCTGAGAATCGCATTGTTGCTCGGTATTGATCTATATTCAGATTAGAGATGCAGTTGCGTAGTGGGAGGTGCAAGGAGAGCGGAATTGAGAAAGACGTTTGAAATGGCCGGAGTCAGATTAGAGATGTAGTTGCGTAGTGTGGTGTGCAAGGAGACTTCACTGGTCTGAAAGAGAATGAGCCAGCTTTAGGGACACATATCGATGAAGGTTAGTAGACGTAGCTATAGTAGCATTCGGCTCATTCTAGTCTTGTAGACTGGAATCGTCTGGATGTTTGTATTGATCACTGCTTTCTGGATCGTGTGTTGCGAGATCGTGGGGGTCTTCTTAAGTGGCTGTTGACGAGGGTATACTGGAGTTATTCACGTTTCACTGTAGCTGGAGACACGCTGAGGTTCGTTGGTTGCTCATGTATTTCACATCCTCAGTCTGTGAAGTGGGTCGCAGTGACGTTTAGTGAAGCGCGGAACCAGGCGCCCCAGTTTTAGCCGCACGGGCCAACGCTTAGCGTAGCGGCCATTGTCGCGAACTCCCGGACATCTACGCGTATCGCAGTCAAAGGCTCAGTCAACACCCGCCACAAACCTTGACCGCAACCCACCCGCCGTAATCTCGGAAGCAGGATCGCCTGCGTCGCCTAACATGGCGCCCAACGAGCTCGCCGACGTAGCGGACGACGCCTCGTCGGGCGGCTCTTTCACCCTGTTGAAGCAGCAGCTCGAGCTCGACTTCAGTTTTGCACCGCGCCGCGTCAAAGGCCTTACTACACTCGACATACAGCCCGACCAAGCGCAACTGCGGGATATTACACTGAACTGCCGCCAACTGAGGCCGACGAGCATCAAGATCGAGGGAGAGAGGGCCGCCTTTAGCTACTCGAACCTTCACCAGCGCCTGACGCTATATCCCGGCACCGGCCTCGAGCAATACCACTATGCAAAAGAGCGGATAGCGCGACATACACAGGGCGGGGAAGATGAGCTGGTTATTGCTGTGCCTGAAAAAGTCAAGATTCGGGAAGTGAAGCCTTCGGAGGCTGGTATGACCGACGACGCCCCGGGCACCTTTTATGCGCCGCTGAAGCTGGAGATTGAATACGAACTGGACGATTTCCGGGACGCGCTACAATTTGTCGGACTGGAGGATGGAGATGCACGATACCCGCATGCCTACACGCGCAACTCGTCCTTTCCTGGTTCAGCATCGTGCCTGTTTCCGTGCATAGACGACGGTGAAACGCGCTGTCTATTCGATGTTTCGATTCGTTACCCACGAACGCTGGGGGATGCGCTTAGCAAAACTCCAGATACCAATACGAATGCGCAACCACAAAGAGAGGGTGCCGAAAAGGCTGATAGTGTTATGCTGGACGCGGATGACGACCAAGTGGACTTGTCCGAGGAAGAGAAGGCCATGGAGATGCAAGTCATCTGTTCTGGTACACTGACAGACGATGTGAGTGTTCATGTACAGTACCAGATGTGTTTTTTGCTAACATACAAAGATTCTCGATCCCGCCGACTCTACTCGAAAGACAGCCAGCTTCTCCTGCGATACACTTGTTCTTCCACAACATATCGGCTTCGTAATCGGCCCCTTCGAACATGTCGATCTCTCAGAGTACCGTGACACACTTGACGACGAGCGCTTGGGAGAGAATGCCATCAAAGTCCATGCCTTCTGTATGCCAGGCAAGGAAAACGAGGTCCGGAACAGCGCCATGATGCTAGCTCGAGCGCTCGATACCTTCACCGAGCGCTTCCAGAGTTATGCATTCGGCAACTCTTACAAGCTCGCATTTGTCGATGATTTGGAGTGGGATACTGCGCATACAGCCTCGTTCTCCATCTGCAGCTCTCGTTTGCTGTTTCCGGAGACGGTATGGGAACCGCTGGAACACACAACTAGGGTGCTGGTACATGCAGTAGCCAGCCAATGGATAGGCGTCGATGTTATTGCACACAATCCTGAAGATCATTGGATCATCGTTGGTGGTTCATGGTTCATGGCTGAGCTCTATCTCCGAGAGTTGTTCGGTCGCAACGATTGGCGTTTCCGGCAAAAGCTAATGGTTGACAAGGTCATCCAGATGGACCGGAAGCGCCCTTCGCTACAGCAACTTGGATACATCTTGCAGCTGGATCCGGGCGAGGTTGAGTTTATGGAGCTGAAATCGCTCATGGTACTCTCCATCCTCCACAACCGCCTGGTAAAACAAAGTGGAAAGAACGGTGTTGACAGGTGTTTGTACCGGATGCTGTTCAATGCTCGCCAGGGCAAGTATCCTAATGGCGCGATTGCTTCGGACGACTTCTTCGACATTTGCGAGAAGGTTGGGCATCAAAAGCTGGAGTCCTTTTTCCAGCAATGGATCGTGGGATCTGGATGTCCGACTTTCCACTGCGTACCTTCATTTAACAAGAAGAAGCAAGTGGTACAGCTTACTATCAAGCAGCTCCAGGCTGATTCATCGATAACAAATATCGAAAACGGTCTCGCCGCGGACGACTTCATGCGCGAAGCAAAGGAGAAGTCTCGGGACTTGCGCTCCGCGACAGGATATCCTACCTTTGTTGGCCCAATGACCATTCGAATTCACGAAGCTGATGGCACACCCTATGAACATATTGTCGATATCAATTCGAACAACGTCAAAGTGGAGATCCCGTACAACACAAAATACAAGCGTCTGAAGAGGAATCGACTGAACAAAGAGCGTATGGCTGCAGCAGCAGGCCTTGATGCCTCAGGTGAAACACAAGAAGACGTCACCTTTTACATGCTCGGAGATCTCTTTACGTCTCCTCAAGAACACAATGAGTGGCGACTAGATGATTGGCCACCGGAAGATGAGGCCAAACAAGAGGGCGAGGCTTACGAGTGGATTCGTATTGATGCGGATTTTGAGTGGATATGTCGGACCAACATCGAGGACATGCCATCATACATGTACGTCTCGCAGCTGCAACAAGATAAGGATGTCGTTGCACAAGCAGAGTCGATACAGTTCCTCGCGAATAAGGAAGGTCATAAACTAATCTCGACTTTCTTGGTGAAGACCCTGATGGACAATCGATACTTCCACGGCATACGAACCATGGCTGCTATGGTCCTGGCTCAGAGTGCGTTGAAGCGGACCGAGTGGGTTGGTCTCTTCCATCTGAAGAAAGCTTTCCGCGAGCTTTTTTGCTTGCCCAACTCGCCCATGACTCGGTCAAACGACTTCTCTGATCGTAGCATGTACCTGATTCAATGCGCTATACCTAGAGCTATTGCTAAGATCAAGGGCGAAGATGGGAGATCTCCATTAGAGGCAAAGCGCTTTCTGCTCGACCTGGTGCGGTACAACGACAACCGTGGAAACGATTACAGCGACGATCACTACATCTCTACGTTGATGCGGTGTCTTGCGGAGACGCTCACGAAGACCACCGCAAGTTCCGAGCTCAGCCACGAGGAATGGGCTCAAGAGCAGGATTTCACAAGCAAAGCCATTGGGGAGCTTACCCGACATCAGAGGCTTGATGAGTGGATCCCTACCTATCAAAACGTTTACACAACTACGGCTCTCGATTGTGCACTGAAGTTGGTCATGAGCCGCGTTACCCCGTTCAAGCCGACCGAATTTCTCCAGTATGCCCAGCTAGGCAACGCAGACAACGTACGCCTGAAGGCTTGGGAATGCTTAATTCGGCTAGGCATGTTTCGGAAAGATACAATGTTAAGGTTTCTTATGCATGAGATCCGGTCCGATCCCTCGCCGTACTTCAGGAAGCAACTGCTACGGATCTTCGGCATCGCTATCGGACAGGTTGCTACTGGAGATGTTTGGGCACCAGAGAAGACTGTTGAAACCTCAGCAGATACGCTCATGATCGAAAACGAAGCCAGCAATGCTGAACGTGCATCGGCTCTCGCTCGACAGAACCTTAACGGGGCTCTGAGAGGATTGAAGAGCGACTTGCAAGGTAACATCACCCTTCGAATGGTACTGGAGGAAGCCTTGAAGTCAAGAGCACTGTCAACAAGCGACATGTCTGAGCTTTTGGACATTTGCGACATGATCTTTGATAACCAGAAGGTCAACAAGCTGCCTATCAAATTGGCTCTTCCACGCTATTGGAAGGTGGAACATGTTGGAAAGGGACTGTTGCGCTTTAGACACAATAGCAGGTTCCGAGCCGTAAAGATGCCACCTCGGGAACAAGTGGAGGAAGGGATAAGGAAGATGCGAGAGGCAAAAGCGGGCTTTTCGGCTCTTCCAATACCTCCGCCTCAGCCCCAGCCTCAACCTCTACCTCAACCCCTACCTGTACTTCAGCCCGTGCGAGACGCAACTGCTCCAGCTTCGAAACTGCCAGGATTGCCGAAGCTGTCGCTCAAGATTGGTGGCAAGAAAAAGTCTGCCACATCTCCACCGTCTACGGCTGGAACTCCGCAGGCCTATTCGAGGAGTCAATCTGTCGTGTTTTCGCCCACCGTCTATAATTCGCCATCTCCAGCACCCATGTCAAAGCCAGCATCTCCAGCGCCAGCAGCAAATGAAACAATAGCAGTAGCACCGCGGCCGCCGCCTGCTGCTGCTGCTGCCCCGCCTCAGATAGATTCGCGTTCGTCGACCCCAGAGGTGCCACTGATGCAACCTTCAAAGAAGATTGCAACTCCAGCAGCAACCCCCAAGCCGGCAACTCCAGCACCTGCTCCCGTTCAAGCTCCGAAACCTCCAACTCCGGCACCCTCCGCTCCTGCCCCAGTTATCAAGACTCCGGTTCCACCGCCCAAGGTCCCTACTCCAGCTCCTGCGTCGGCCCAAGCGAAGCCAACTCCGAAGCCAACTCCGAAGCCAACACCGGCGGTCATCAAGGTACCGAAGCCTATGTCGACGACTCCCACCATTCAATCTCCAGTCCCTCTGCCAGCTCCCAAGCTGTCTCTTATACA
>Ga0268250_10001060_pt1 | contig 12190 bp, 9 predicted proteins | sample AgamicAsSfe_FD_200448 | JGI IMG/M metagenome (GOLD analysis project Ga0268250, IMG submission 200448) | Agave microbial communities from Guanajuato, Mexico - As.Sf.e (v2) (version 2) | ecosystem: Host-associated > Plants > Phyllosphere > Phylloplane/Leaf | place: Guanajuato, Mexico | collected... | reverse complement strand
AAAGGATACTTCTATCTGGGTGAGATGATTGACCTCGTCGACTCAACGCCACCATCGCCGGCTGAACAGATGGACTACTCGCCGCCGACTGCTGGCGAGATTGCAGACGATGGTGAACAAGTCTTGCCGGCGACTGTTACTGCCTCCAAACCCAACCTTCACTTGCAGCCGCCCTTGCTTGCGAAGCAAAACACATACCCTGCGAACCAGGTCAGCAATATTTACAACCAGAGTCTGCCTTACGACATTCCTCAATCCACCGGGCAAGACGCCTATGTGCCTCCGCGTCACTCGTTCGCACCACGCCCCAATATGCTACCAAGACACGACTTGGCTTCCACACAAAGAAGCTTCACCACTAGCCATCTCGAGGCCTCCCTCCCGTTTACGACTTCGCACAATGTGGCGCCGCGTGTTCTACCACACGCTGGCTTTGTGCCTACAGCACCAAACATGACATCTTTCCCACCGGAACTTCTCATAACACTGCGGCACCCGGCGTGCCACCCACCGGCTTCGTGCCTCCGGTCCCGAGCATGGCCCTTCTTCATCATCACAATGCCGCATTACCTGTCATGCCACAAATCAGCTTTGCGCTTCCAGCGCCAAACATGGGCTCTCAACCCATGACGGGTCGTCAAAATGCGGCAGCGCCCGCGGGTCAACACAACACCGGCTACCCTCCTCTGCTCCCAAATGTAACTTACCCCTACCGTCCCATCAACGGACCAGCTACATCGCCAGACTACTCCGCCCTCTCTCTCCCTAACGGCTCTCGCGTCGGCCAGCCTGTCCCACCCGACCTCCACCCGATCATCAACTCAGTCCGAAAACTAAGAGTCATCGGCAACACCGACCATCCAGAGCGTCGGATCCTGAAGAAGCCCTACGAAGGTACCTATGAAAACGCCTCACGAGACGGGCAGCTCATTCGCGACCATTTTGCTGGTGGCTCTGGGGTGCTGAAGAATGACTCGCCGTTGAGGGACTGGTATGGAGACTTGAGCGTGTTCTCGGCGAACATGTGGGAGTTCTTGACGGTGCAGAAGCCGAGGGTGATTGTGAACGGGAAGGGTTGATGTGGTTGCTTAGAATGATCATTGGTCTATTGTTCGTCATACATTATGATACCCCTGGGAATACAGTGCTTTCGCTTTGGCACTTCTGATAATTGTGCGGTAGATTCTCTTAGAAATTGCTGTAAGGTTTTGCAAACTTGAATGGATACTGTTGCCTTTCGAGTATTTCACAGAAAAGTGCCCAGCCGTTCGGACCTTTCGTGTTGATGTGTCGTCCAGATGCAATCCTGCACCGCCGTGCATGACGAGGTAATTTTCCAGTCGGTCGACATCCACGGCAGCTCACCGAGCTGAAACGCGATCATCGTCCTTCTCCCTGCCTTTCACCGCGGGAGTCGTCCTCGACCGGAGTCTTGCTAAACGACACCAACAATGTGTAAAGCCCTTACTATTTCCAACACAATAGTACAACCCGTCCAGTGTCTTGGAAGCCAATTCGTCCACCTCAACCCTCTCAGCGCGTGGTGCTGCATCCACCCGACATCCTCGCTCTCTGATCTCCTGTTTGGGACACGCCCCACTCCCAGTATACTGCAAGCTGCAATCCATCGTCTCAATTTCCTCGTACTCGGCAAGACATACACAGCAACAACTATAATTCAGTCAGCCCAATGGCAAAGCTTTCTCCCAGGCTCCAGCGTCTGCGGCGTCACCGCTATTGCAAGCGATGCAGCGAGTGATCAAGTCTTTGTCGTGCGGCTTCACTCTGTGACTTTTTCTTGACATCCATTGAGTTCCCTGGCACAATACCGCCATTCTCTCAAATTTCATGCCACCATGTCCTCGCCACCTGGAAACGATGGAAAAGTCACTCCTTACCCACCATGCCTAGTCTCGAACGATGCAGAACATGAACACGACATCGCGGAAGCAAGTGATGATGAAGACATCACATATCCAGAAGGCGGTCTACGGGCTTGGCTCGTAGTACTCGGGTCTTTCTGTGGCATGTAGGGATCATTCGAGTTCTTCCGTAGCATGCAGACGATAACAAAGACACAGGCTAGCCTGCTATGGCTACATGAACAGCATCAGCACCTACAACACGTACCTATCCACACACCGACTGTCAGATTACAGCGCGAGCTCAATAGGCTGGATCTTCAGCACATACATCTTCCTGACTTTCCTGTGTGGCATCTTCATCGGCCCCGTCTTCGATGCTAGAGGCCCGCGGCTTCTGGTCTTCGCCGGAAGTGTGTTGATGATGGCTAGTGTAATGCTCATGGGCATATGCACAGGTATGTGGAAGCAGCTTCCCTGCCAGTCCTAGTCATGCCTCTGCTCACTAACAAGACTAGAATACTGGCAATTCCTCATCGTTTTCGGCATCCTCGGAGGTGTCGGTACATCTCTGGTCGTCACACCGGCCACCACAGCAATCGGACACTTCTTCATGGCCAACCGCGGCTACGCAACAGGCATCGCATGCACAGGAGGCTCCGTTGGCGGTGTCATCTTCCCTCTCATGCTGGAAGCTCTATTCTCGAAAGGCTGGGCTTGGGCGACAAGAATCCAAGGCTTCATCTTCCTGGTCCTCCTCGCCCTCGCCACCATCCTGATCAAAGGCCGTTTGGAACCAATCGCCAACCCAAAACTATTCCCTCTCCCAAATCCAAGGATCTTCCGCGAATATGCCTTCGTAATCGTCACCATCGCTGCATATTTCCTCGAATGGGGCCTTTTCGTTCCAGTCACATACATGACAAGCTACTGCGTCGACTCAGGCGCTTTCAGTCCCAGCTTCGCATACCAAGTCATCGCGATCTACAACGGTTCCTCGACCATCGGCCGTTGGATATCAGGGTACCTCGCCGACAGATTCGGAGCCTACAACATCATGATCGTGATGGTATTCTTTTGCACCAGCACTTCACTGGGCCTGTGGCTTCCCGCTGCCCTGCTGTCCGACAAAGTCCTATCCGAAAGTAGTGCGAGCTACGCAGGCATCGTCTCCGGCCTGACGATCTCGTACGCGGTGTTGATGGGGATCGCATCAGGGAGCAATATCTCGCTCGCGCCAGTCTGCGTTTCGAAGCTGTGTGATACGAGGCAGTATGGCGAATACTACGGGATGTGCTACACCATCGTAGCCTTCGGCACACTGACCGGTGTGCCGATCGCAGGAGCTGTCGTTGGTGAGGATCGAGCATACTGGGCTGGAGCATTGTTTTGTGGATTCTGCTACCTCTGTGCCCTTGTGGCTTTTGTGACTATCCGCGTTACCAAAGCAGGTTGGCAATGGACAGCTAGATACTAAAATGCCGATACTTCCAAGCTGATACGGATGTGTCTTACTTGGACTTGCCACCAAAACCCTTGCCACCATCTCTGCCGCGCCCAGAAGCAACGCGAAGCACGTACGCGCCACGCTCGAAAGTGTTAGCAAGAATGTAACCCGAAGGGAACTGGAAATTTCCCCAAGTGCCAACGAACTCATTGCTTCCACCAGCAGCGTCGTCCTCAGGGTGCATGTCGAAGAAAGCAATAGGCTTGACGCGGCTGCCGTCGGGGTACTTGCTGATGGAGCGGACGTCGTGTACCCAGACTCCCGCGCCGTAGTTGGACTGGAACATGACGCCATTCTCGATGTACAGGTTGTGGTCGACGGCACGGTGGTCGGTGGACTTGAAAGTGCCGGTCCACTTGGGTTTGGTCAGGTCGGTGAGGTCGATGATGTGGGTGATTGGCACGCCGTCCTCGACGACACCCTCGACTTCGTCAAGTTCGTCGTTAAGGAGCACGAACTGGTGCCAGTTGCGCTCAGTCCACCAGCCCTGGTGGGTGTAAGTTGCACCAGGGTACTCGAGGCGACCGAGCATCTTGGAGTTGGCCTTGTCGGTCGAGTCCCAGATGGTGATGCTGTCTTCGTTGTAGGCAACGCAGATGTTGCGGCCGTTGTAGCGGCGGTCAGCACCGTTGAAAGTCACACACTGAGCATCATGTGTGTAGCCGTCTGCACTGGCACAACCAGGCTTGTATGGGTTGGAAGGGTCATCGAGGTTGATGTATTCCAAACCAGCCGCGCATGTTTGGTTGCGAGGCTGAGCACCGACAGCTATAGCGTACTCGTTGTCCCAGTCGATGACGACCTGCCAAGAGTTAGTCACCGTAGAGCCTGGTTCACTTCACTTTGACTTACGTTGTGCGCGCGACCAATCGGAAGGTCGTCGAACAGACCGGTAAGGTCAGTCTCCTTGTTAAAAGTCTTAGGCTTCTTGGGGTCAATCGCAGCGACCTTGTTCAAGTCAAAGACCTGAACATTGTGTCCAACAGCTTCTGAGCCGATGATGGCATAATTGTTGAGCACACGGATCTCACGCCAGGATGAACCGATAGGGTCCTGTGCGGGTAGACGTCCGAGGTAGGTCAGCTTGCCCTTCTTGTCGATCTCGACAAATGCAGTGCCGGTGTGCTGTCCGATCAATCCGATCTGACGACCCTTCGGACCGACCCAGCCCCAGACAGATGAACCGCGTCTGTTCGGGTAACGGGGGTCTGCTTCTCCGCCCCCCATGCTGTCGTGGTTCAAGAAGTCGTAGAGGTCCATCTGCGATTGATCAGTTATCGTACATACGAGCTAAAAATTAACACTCAAACGTACGTTGTTGCAACGGAACGTCTGGTTGGGGTTGCCCTTCTCAGCGACAGCCACACCGCGGCGACACTGCAGGCGATCCTTCTTCACGCTCTTAGGAAGCTTGTCCCAATCTTTCCATGACGGCCATTGGGAGCTGTTGAGGGCACCAGCAGCTTCGAGTGCATCCCATTGAGCCTGTCAAAGCGTTAGTCGAGATGGCTTGCGGAAAGTATGTCTCGAGCTCTTCGACATACATTCTTCATGTCAATGATCCGCTGGTGAACTTCTCCGGACTCATACTGTTCCTTGGAGAAATGCGCGGCATTAGCCACAGCCGAGAGGGCCAACAATGGCGAAATGTACTTCATGATGATGCAGGTAGCGAGAAGGTTTTCCTGAGCCAGGTACAACTGAGCAGGAATGAGCAGGTTTAATCGCCATACTTATAGCTCGTCTGCAGCATGTTTAGCACTCCTCTTGCCACTCCTCAATGTTGTATGTGAAGTGATCATTCCTCCGGTTGTCAAGACATCGATAAGCCTGACCTGCCTAAACGGGAATGACCGCCCAGCATGAGGCTGTGCTTCCAAGAATCAAAACCAAGAGAATTATGGTGCTAAGCCCGAGGTCTAGTCGGAAGCCAGCTCTTTGTGTATAGTAGAAGATAGGCAGGACCACTACCAAGCAAAAATCGACATGGCCTCATCTTGTGGTCTTGCATGCCAACCTATCATCACGGTGCTCAAGACAGCAGCACCTTCCCGACTGCGATAGCAATGTCTAGGCGCAGCGATAGGCAGTTCGATGTGGTATAGTGAACGACTGGCACTGCGGCATTATCCTGGGCTCATGATTAAAGTACGGAGTATCAAGGTACCGAATGCGCGGTGCGGTGAGGGGATCCAGCTGGCGAGTCGGGTCGGGTATAGCCACGTGAGAGCGTTTTTGGGTGTAGATCTAGAGGTATGAAACCTGATCAAGACAATGCTCAACTCCACAGTGGAGATTGAGCTGCATTGTAGATGGAGATTCGTATCTTTTTGCAGCAAGGATGGCACCAGTAGAGACTCCAGGTCCTGGGCCAGACACCCCAAGCCAAACTGGGTATCAACGCGCAAGCCGGATCATAGGGCAGAACAATCTGACGATGATGAGCATGCAGCAAGAGATGTAACGTGTTTGCGCTTCAAGCATGTAGATGTAAGAGTATTTACACTTGCAGAGCATGCACCACCTCAAAGACCTCAAAAACCGCCGAAATTTGACATTCGACCCTAACCCTGATAACCCATCGCTTTCCACATAACACATCCAATCTCTCCTAGGAAAAATGTGTGATTGTCTACATGTACATGTATGATTAAGTTCAATGACTGGAGAGATTGTACCGCACATATAAATTTAGTATGATATATGAAGTATAATTCCCATGTGTGGCCCTATTTGCATCATGAGCTTCCAAAACCCGAACAACGACAAGCTCTCATGAAAGTGAATGCACATTACTCTCTAATCAGATCGATCGCTTCACACTACTCTCACACACTGGAATAACATCATGTGGCGTCCAAACGACACAGTAATCGGCCCAGCCACCCATCCTAAATTGCATCCACTCTCTTTCCAAACCACCGCTTCCATCCCGCTTTCTTCGGTGCATGAATTTCCTTGCTACTAACAACCGGCCAGCCTCCCGCCAACGCTTCCATGTTCGCTTTCTCGGCAGCTTCATAGTCCCAAGGTTCTGCCCACTTGTGCATTGGAATCTCGCCAAGCTTTGTACTTCCTGTGCGAGCGGAGTCGACCGAATATAAAGTGTTTGGCCGGAGGAGACGAGCTTTGTGGAGATCTGGTCGAGAGGCTGAGGACTTGAGTTTGAGCGTAGATGCTGCCGGACTGGCCGGTGGAGGCGTGTCCTTGTACAGTAATGTCGTGAAGGGTTCATTCTTGGGCATCACGCGTGGCTGTACGGCGCGTGGTTTCGACAGCGACGCACTGCAGTATTGATGTCGAGGTGGTTTGCTAGCAACTGATGCTGGCTGTTTGGGTAGTGGGTCTGACGGGAAGTACGGCGGTGGCGACATTGGCAGTTCTAGGGCAGATGCTGCTGGTGTAGATCCGGAGTGTGACTTCGGCGCCTCACTCGATGAGCGAGAGTGTGTTGCAGAACGCTGCTTCCGGTTCTCAGATGGGCGCACCATAGCAATCTGCGAAGGTAGGGAAGAGTTCTCGATCATGACACGAGCGAGGGTCGGCCGTCGCCTTTTAGCGTGCTTGTTCGGTGAACGGCTGCTAGGCTTTCTCGCTTTTGTACCTGCGCTGTGTGCGCGAGAGACAGTTGTTGGTATGCACCTCGATGTCAGCCTCTGGTAAAGCTGTCGCAAGACCCCGATAGTCTGTACGCGTGACTGCTCCGAAAGATCCGTCAAAGACTGGTAGTCCAGCTCCAGCCCGCTGTGCTTATCGCGACTCAAAAAAGAAGTGATTATGCCAACGAGGCCAGTGTTCAGTTTGAGCAGAATCTCGGCCAGCGAGTTCTGCGCAGTAGCTACACCACATCAGCCATGAGAGTCATATAGCTCAGCGACCTAGCTTACCATCTCCCATTGCATACAATTCGCTGTCACATCGCATGCTTCCAGCCTGGTACTCACGCCCAATCTCTTCTGGACCATTTCGCAAGCTGCGAGACAAGCGTAGTGCATCATCGTCGTTGCGTTTCTGGTTTTTGGACCGCTGCGTGCTCGTCTTGCGCGATCGCCTTAGCTTCTTCAGCACATCCAGACCGTTTGAGAAAGACGCAATAATGGTGAGCACACCGTTGGAGACATTCGCATGCGCCATGACTGTCTCGCTAGATCGTCAACCACGAGGAGGTCAAATTATTGTGGAGGTCAGTAGCGAGTTTTCCGTCGGTTGAGCACAGTGCGACGCGAGAGAGCACTTGGACAAGGAGGGACAGTCATCGCAGTGCAGTCCACCTGCTGTGCGCCTCACACATCCTCAACCGGCCAGACCATGCCACAAGCGCCCTCCTGCCGGTGCACACATGTAAAGCAAGACTCGCTCGCCTCGCTTCGAACAGAGGCCGACTGCAAGCTGTATCAATATTGATATGCGCGCAGGCAACCGCAGGACTAGAGCACGAGTCTATGCAGGTCCATCGAATGACATTTGCTGTAGTGCCGCAGAGTGTAGTGCTAAACACTGCATACGAGCGATTGATTGGCTGGTGGTGAGATGGTGTGAGGTGGCGATGCAGGGCAAGCCCAAATGTCAATCCCTGCTCGTTCGCTCGCGCCCCGCAAGCCGATCTCGACCGGCCGTTTGCGTCTGTGATGACACTAGACAGCAACAACTTTTGCGGATCAACATAAGGCTCTTCGTGGTCATGAATTCATTACTACGCCTTCCCAAGAACAAGAGTCAATGCGGAAGAAGAACACCAAGACATCACCGCTCGTGCTCCGCCTCATCTGCGTCCTCGCCATCAAAATCCGCCTCCTCATCTCCCTCCAGATAAACATTGCGATACAGATCGCAGTCATTGACCTCGGCACACCACAAACCCCATGGCCTCTCCACTGTCTTCAACAACTTAGTCGAAGCATCTTTGACCTCTCTCTCGTTCAAAAACTTGATCTCCTCCCCCTTGGCGGGACCAGTCTCCTTCTCACCAGCTCCGAAACGCTCTCCCATCAGACCGATGTTGTACCCGCCTTGAATGAGAAGCGCCGTCGTCTGGATACGAGCGTTAGAGCAGGTGTAGATCGCGCGATACACGGCTTCTTCTATCCTCTGCCCCACGCAGGAAAAGCCATGCCCGCGCATGAGCACGACGGGTGAAGAGGGGAAGGCGGTTGGCTGTGGCTGGGAAGAAGTGATGTAATTCTTGATCAGATTTGTGGTCTTTGATACAATCGAGCCCGGATGGAAGCCTGTTGCGAGCGCATTGCCAAGATGTGGCTGATCCACTAGAAGCGAGTGTTCGGTGTCCGAAGACTTGTAGTGTAATGCGATATCGTAGACTGGTATTTGATGGCCGAGTACACCACCCATGTGATAGACTGGGCGAAGCTGGGAACCATGTCAGCTGAAAAACGTAGATCGTGACGAACGTCTGGACCTGAATGACGTACCGGCACACTACTGATGGAAAAGGGAATGACAGCCTCGCTGTGACTGTGGATCACACTGTTGACGTCGGAATAGCGTTTGTAAAGCTCGCTGTGGATGAACCGCTCAACGTATCCTTGTGGTGCTTCCTTGTTCACCGGGTTGGCATCTTCGACATAATATTCTTCGATGTCCTCTCGACATGAGACAAGAGCTGGAGCAAGTGAGCGAGAGATGAAGAACGTCGCTGGGTTCTGAGGATTGCGAACGCTGATATGTCCGTACGCGTCGAGGACCTTTTGATGGTGCAAGATATGGTTCGCCGTGATCAAGCTGCTGAAGAGCGCATCGGATGGCGGAGTCGAAGCCTTGAGAAGCGCAGCGCGAGAGTCTGAGGCCATCTCTCGATTGATTGACAAGCCGAGGTAGCACTTTGATAAGGTTGTATGTTGCTGATGATCGCAGAGAGAAAGAGGAATGTCTGGAGGCCTTACGTGAGATCGTTGGTGTGCTGGAAACAAGATATATTGCTTGTTGCGATGAGATCAGTGGCTTTCTTCCATGAAGTGCTAAGATTCAATTAGGAAAACACAAGTCGTAGCTTCCTTGCAAAAGATGAAAGGCATACAATTGTTTGTGAGCTCAAGTGCTTGTACAAGTCGTGAGGCGGGGCTATGACATCAGCGGTATGGATTTGACCACGCTATATCTACATACGAGGGTCAATACTTATGAGCGGTCCGGGTATGTAGACACAGCAGCCCTTCCAGACAACCAATCTTGCTCACTGAGCAATAGGTTTGAGTGTTTGCGAGCCTCTTCTGTCAAAGCAGCGATGGCAAGATAGCGACCTATGATAGTAAGTTTTCATACAGAAGTTGTATGCTTCCATACGTCCATACGTCGAATACCTAGTCCCACAACGGTCAGTTTGTACCGCAAGAATGCTAGAAGAACTGCGAATTCATGCACTAGGGGATTCTGTGTATCCACCTCTGAGATTCCCAAGATCGTGCGACTCCACTCGATCACGCGCCCATCTGCTCGACCTCCTCACGACCTGCGAGTGCACCAAGAGATTATCTCCCGCGACCCGAGCTTTGCGGATACCAGATATGCAATGCGCGGGGACGGGCGTACCTCGTACATCCAAGTCTGCAGCCATGAGACTCTCGCCTTCACTTACAAGTTGTCCATCTCACATTCGGCTCTTCAAGCCGCGCGTACTCGTGTCGAAGCGAGCAAAATAACGACTTCTAGACCTGTGCCGGATAGCAGAGAATGCGAGCGAGCGCGTGCGTTGCAAGCACCTGCCCAAGCAAGACGAGTAATTTAGAGATTACTGATTGCGCAACCTTGGGAGATGTTCCGGGCCGACTTCCTACCGCAACCACGCAACCTGGAGGATGGAGAAATGATGAATCCTACCGAACCGGTGCGTGCCGCCGTCTGTGCATACGCCCCCTTGGCCGTGGGGGTCGGCAAACCGATGAGGCCATCGCCTAGCATCACTCGCCAGTCGTCAATCAGGCAGGTCGCAATCCTAAGCTTCGTGTTATCGTCCCGGACGAACACCTGATGGTCGATCGGTCTCCGTGCCAAATGACAGTCTAGTCTGTTTCTGTCGGAAAGCGGAGGTTTTTTGCCATATATCCGAAAGATCGCGAGCTTTATGCACGCTATCTGATGCGGCTAAGTCTGATCCAGCAGGTGGTTCGTCGCCTTCCTCTTGCTTGTCAGGGCGCATGCATCTAGCAACTCTCCAATTAACTACCGAAGGGCCCTGGTCTTGAATCCTGCTAGCAATCCTGCAAGGCACACAAGCCTTGACGCGCTCGTCTAAACATCTTTAAGCTTTGTTAAGCTCACACGAAGCTTTGAGGATCACCAACCAGTCGACCATACTGACTCTGTACCGTCTAAGCCGTCTGCTAACGGCGATCTGGCAGAATGGCAAGATGGCAGAGCGCACAATATCATCAGCCGCTATCGCAGTAACTTCGAAGTGCCACAGCCTATCATCGCAGCAAACATCGTCACACGATGCGGTTGTGAGCAGGCAAAAAGGACGATCACACAACTTGTCGCCGCTACCTTGATGTGCCTCGGTAGCCGCTATCTAATGCTCCAGCTCACGCGACTGTATAGCTTCTAAAATGGTGTGCTGCTCTGCACTCTACAGTCCCGTATTCGTGATCTGTCCAGGTACGTCTACGATAACAGGTGCGGAGGACTTTCTGAAAATGGCAGGTAACATGGCTGCCAGCGTGACGATCATTTACTAATGTTGAATCACTGGTTGAACTGTCAAGAACCCACTATATACAAGATTGCTAGCGCTTGCACCCTAGCGAACCTACCTGGCGAAGGCGCTGAGATTGGTCGCCCTTCTGCCTTAGTCTGCAAGTCGCGATGATGTTGCCATCCCCATCTGCCAACACAAGCATGTTTCCAAGAGACCAAGCCTTCGTAGCGATGAGCTTGAGCACGAACCTTCTATCATTGGGCCCATCAGAGCTACTAATGGACCTCATTGCATGGCCTTGAGCATATATAAAGGCAGCTCGTTGTCTCTCGATATCACAAAACATCCACACCAACATCGTCTATCTCTCGCACAGCATCAATCATCAATATGCACCTCAACACTCCCATCGCCTTCGTGGCCGCAGCAGCAGCCGGCGTATCGGCCTCGCCCATCCAGCCGCGCGGTGAAGTTACCACTCTTACCGTGACACAAGTTCAGCACGTCACTTCGGTCAAGAACCTCGTTGCCAACGGCCGCGACAGACTCGATCATTACAACAACAAGAAGTCCGACGGCAACAAGCTTGTCAGTTCTGGCACCGTGACCAATGAAGATGTGACCTACGTCGCTCCCGTAAAAATTGGTGGCGCCACATACCAACTGATCGTTGACACTGGTTGTAAGTGACTGCAATTCCCCCTTCCATGTTTAGTACAGACTATTGACATTCCAAGCTTCGAACACCTGGTGTGGTGCTCAGACCGATTGCGAGCCGACTTCCACCGGCAAATCCACTGGAGGATCTGTCTCTGTCAGCTATGGTAGCGGCTCGTTCTCGGGCACCGAATACACTGACAAAGTCAGCTTCGGAGGTCTGACCGTCAACTCCCAATCCATCGGTGCCGCGTCCACCGCACAAGGCTTCCAAGGTGTCGATGGCATCATTGGCTTCGGTCCAGTCGACCTCACCCAGGGCACCGTTTCCAACGCCAACACCGTCCCTACCTTCCTGGACAACCTGTACAAGCAGGGTTCCATCTCGACTGAAGTTCTCGGTGTCTACTTCGCTCCCGAGGCTGGCAGCGATAACGACGACGCCAACGGCGAGTTGACTCTTGGCGGTGTCGACAGCTCCAAGTACAAGGGCACCCTCACTTACTTCCCGAC
>Ga0268250_10001057_pt1 | contig 12219 bp, 9 predicted proteins | sample AgamicAsSfe_FD_200448 | JGI IMG/M metagenome (GOLD analysis project Ga0268250, IMG submission 200448) | Agave microbial communities from Guanajuato, Mexico - As.Sf.e (v2) (version 2) | ecosystem: Host-associated > Plants > Phyllosphere > Phylloplane/Leaf | place: Guanajuato, Mexico | collected... | reverse complement strand
GTGTGATGATGGTAGGTATCATGCTGTCCTTCAGGCGGTATTTGTCCTCCCAAACACTTGTCGCACCACCACGACGAGGATCCGAGTCCATATCAGCATCGCGATTTTGGTAGACGAAGAACTCCAGGAAGGGGTCTTCAAGCTCGCCGTCGTAGATCCAGTGTTGAAGCATCGTATAGAAAGGCCGAGTGACGTGGATCAATAGTCGTTCGGCGAAGGTGTACACAAAGGGGTCGCCATGCGATGAGGCATAAGAGTGGATGAGCGATATCAACTCGCCTCCCTTCTTCTCTTTTGCTTCTTCGACCATCATACTCATGAGCCTCAAGCCCATGGTCGCCTCACGAGTCCACACGACACATCGCTTCAGCGTCACACCAGCCTTTCCCAGACCCAAATTGCCAGGCGATTCTTGTAATTGAGTCAAAGCTCTTCTGATCTGAGCTTCCAGTGTCGCGACCAAACCAAGGTAGGCTCTCAGCTCAACACCAATCGCAGAGCGCAAACTTTGGCCCACCAGACCACCCTCGGAAGACTCGACAAAGGCTGATAGACTTCGATACAGTAACGAAGGCTCGGCGAGTGTGTGGAGCAAACTGATGATGGGCACGGGTAATGTTGACGGGAGTTTGAGCGACGAGTCGGAGAACGCAAGATTGGTCGATGAGAGACCTTGTAGTGTAAATGGCAAGTCGCGAAGTAACTGAGCCTCGGACGGTGCATCCTGTGGATTCGCAGAGGCCGATGGTTCTGGCGAAGCTTCTATTGAACGTGTTGATGCGCGTAGGGGCATTCTTTCTCTTGTTTGCGGCAGGCGCACAGGCTCTGGATCTTCTGGATCGGGTACTCTGGGTAGGCCATTGCGAGAGAAGGCATCATTGAAGGCTGGAGCGTCACTGCTCTGTTGTCGCAAGGGAGGTTGGGGGCGGGGTGTCGGCGAGGGGACAGCATCCAGTGCTTCGGTCTCCGAGTGCGACAGTCGGTATAGAAAGTATAGAATGGCCCATTTCCGGTCGAGCACAGGCTGGCTCAGCAGTCGCGAATAGAGATTGGAGAAGTGGAGGGCTTTGTCCGGACGGCTGTTCTCATGCACCAGCTTTTGTCTGATCAGGTCGGCGGCGTGGTGTACATCGTCTGCTGCTGCCGAGGATGGTTGTTCATCTGCGCATAGCAACCTAGTTAGCTCAATGTCCCTGTTTAGTCTGCGAAGAACGGAGCGTGCCTGCCTAGTGTTTGTCTGGCTGCTTGCAATGCCTCGTCGAAGCGCTGGTCTTCGAGTGCTTCATCGTCGTCCTGCTTCCAAGGTATCAATCGGAAGAGCAACTGTTGCAGCGCGTTATCCACGCGCTGCCCTCGATTTTCCATCGCTCATTGATGTGGGAAGTTCGTTTCTTGTAAATTGTGCTATGTTTCAGACGCGGGTCTGCATACGGACGTGTTGTTTGTCCTTGGCGTTCAAGCTTGGTCTATACCATGACTTTCTCGCCATGTGTTGAATCCTGTCCACACTTCGCTCTCACAACAACACGAGGGCGCAACTGGTGCTATAGAAATGCACAGTCCTTACCAGACGGCAGCGAAGTCCAAAGAGAGCCGACGATATTACTACTCTCCATGGAAACTTCTTATCTATTCAGGGAACTGTGCATTTCTATAGCATTGCGTGACATACCTTTGCACGCGGGGAGCACAAGGTCTTCGGGAAGAAATCAAGTGCTATTCGTGTATGATAAAGACTTCAATGATTACAAAAACTGAAGCAAAAGCAAACCCCTATCCATACTACTCCGGCCTCCCACACTTTACCAAACCCTTTGTGCAGCGTGACAACGCTCTCTTCGTGAAAGATGTACAAGTTGAATCGAAGGAGCCGTAATCTGCTGTTTGAGTGAATGTAGTGCGCCAACTCCTATTAGAGCCTTACGTCTGTGCCTGCTTTCTTTTGCCTGAGCCATTACATGCTGTCGCTAGCCTTACTGCGTCAGTCATGCCCTTTAAACGCCCCTGTAACACTATCACCGTCTTTGCATGTTGGCCTGCGATGGCACTCCCTGCTGCATGTGCGACATTTGCATGCCATATGGGTTGCTGAATTGATGAGGCTCGCCAGCAATGTTCTGCATGGCCATGCCGCTAATACCTTGCGCTTGCGAGACAGGGCAATCTTTGTGAGCGAGAAGTAGAGTTTTAAGTCCTACTATCTCCTCACGCAGTTGAGTGACGGTAGCGGCCAGTGCGTCGTTCTCAGTACTGAAAATCTCGACCTTCTGCTGAAGGTTGGCCAGCCACTGCTTCTTGCGCTGACGACACTTGAGTGCAGCGATCCTGTGATGCATGTCAGTACGTCTCAAAGCACACACTTCTTCGGAAAAACATACCTGTTCCTCTCGAGGAAGTTCTTGCGCTTCTCTTCATCGGTCATCTTCTTGTTGTCCGGTCCTCTCTCCATATCCATGTCGTCCATGTCCGAATCTTCCTCGTCCATAGATGGCATGCTGGTCTTCTGGCGCTTGTTGGAACCCTTGGGCTGGTCCTCGGCCTTACGTCTACCATTGTTGGCATTCTTGGAGTTGTTATTCTTCTTTCCCTTGCCTCTGGTAGGCTTGACATCTTCGCCGTCGCTATCAGAGAAGTTGCCGTGCTCGTTTTGCGTTGACCCTGAAAGGTTGCTTGCGATAGAGTTCTTGTTGGCGCGGGCGGCCATGTTGCCTTGGCCATCATGTCCTTGTTGGCCAAGTCCTCCAGGAAGGTGTGGAGGGTTGCCCATGTAGTTCATCTGAGGCTGTGACTGGGGTGGCGGGTATTGCTGGGGTTGATTACGGTTGTTGCCCCTTGCTTGGGCAAGCATGAAGAGACCGTTAGCTGCATCGTTGGCATCGTGCTGCTCAAAGGTATCGTTCTGTTGCTGCTGACCAAAGCCCTTGCTGTCGAGGTTGGGCTGGATATTGGGGTCGGCAGCAGCGGATGTAGGTGGCTGAGGCATGCTGAAGTTTGCGTTGACGTTGGTCTGAGATGCGCGAGCATGCATGGCGGTACGGTGGAAGTCTAGAGTACCAGGAGTGGCGCCTCCACTCTGAATGGCGTTGAAAATGGCTTGCGAGTTGGGACTGGGTTGCGGGAACATAGACCCACCACCGCCAGGAGTCAGACCAGTCCTGAGGGAGGACTCGTTAGGGGTTGGGAAACTGCCGCCAAAGTGATGGTCGTTGCTGAAGTAGTCGTTGGACGACCCCGCGGGGCCGGTTAGCATTGCAGGGCTAAGAGGTCCTGAACGAAGAGAGCCGGGCCAACCTGGAGTGGTGCCGGGGTGGAGCGGAGCAGGCGAGGTCAAACTGTTGACTCCGGGAAGTTGAGGCTTGCCAGGTGTCTCGGCGGTACCTCCAAAGGCGCTTTCGAAGGGGTTAGGTTCTTTGGTCAGGTGGGCGCTGTGAGCGGCGCTGAAATAGTCGTTGTCTCCGTTAGAGGCCTTGTTAGGAACGGGTGGAGGTGCAAGCGGCGCATTGGTCGAAGACGCGTTTGATTCTTTTGCGCCGTCACCAGATGCTTTAGTCTCTTCCGGCTGTCTGATGGAAGGTATGTTCTGCTTGATGTCTACGATGGTATGTCAGCAACTGATCCAAGTCACGATCCGATCAACAGCAACGCATACCTGGACGCGAAGGAGATGGAGCTCTGTCTTGGCTCGAGGTATCTGTGATTGACGGCGCGTTAGTGAGATGAAATGGTTTGCGTCAGAGGCAAGGCGACGTCACAGGCAAGTCAAGGTGGGGGATGATGATGATGATGCCAATGACTACCCGTGACAGACGACACTGATAAACTGGAGCGATGCTTACCTTCTTGCTTCAACACGTCTTTGGTCTTTGATTCACTTGGGGAAGACATGATTGTTGTTGTGATGGAAGATGAGATGGAAGTAGCGGCGAGGGATGACGTCGTGGTTTCTGCAGGCAGGTGCGATAGGCAGGCTGGGCACTTTTTGAGGGGAGGTGTTTCTCCCGACTTTCAACTCTCAAACTGACAAGCCAGAATCTCCGACTTCAGTTCAGGGAAAAGCAACTTCGAAAAAAAACGATGTTCTATCGGATGGATTTGTCAGTTCCGGCACCTCAACATTGATATTTGTCGACACGAAGCGTTCGCGCGTGCGGCTCCGGCTGTCAGTCGGTTTTCCGTCCCCACTCGCGCCATCGCGTCGCAAACCCGCTCCTGTCGCATTCAGTGGCGAAAAGACTTACCGACGATGATATGAGATGTTTCGCGGTCGAGGGCGACGCGTGAATGATGTCGTTTGTCGAGTCGATGCCTGAGGATCTCTTGGATGAGGCTCTGGTAGGAAGATGCGTGGTGCTCCTTCGTCTGGTGAGTGACGCAATTCCTTGTTCAATCGCGTAAAAACCAGGTAGGTTTCTTTCTCAGCGCGGGCTTCTCGAGTATTCAATCTCGTGCGCGTGTACAAAGTACCACCGTTGAGAGGCTGTATATGTCAATTGATCGCTGCGGCGTATGCTCGTACAGGCGCGTTGCGTTCTTTGCTGTACCGCACGGTGCTGGTCGTCTTCGATGATGTCGATGTCGAAAAAGCCCAGTGACGTCGCGCGAGGAATGGCTGACGTTTTTGAGGTCCCAGGGATGGTGGGCCGCTGTGAGTACACGTGATCTGACAGATTGGGGTTGTGCTATCGAACGGGCGCCTTGCTTGATAATCGACGAGCCGCGTCCCGTGGAGCCGCGGAAGAGAGCTACTTTCCGCCAGGACTGTCTTCTTTGACTGAGACCAAGAGCTCAGATGTATGGTCACGCAAGATACAGCACCTCGAACTGAGCAGTCTATCTTAGACAAGCTAAGGCGACGAGAATCGAAGGCTGGAAGGAAACAAAGGTGTGTCCGCGAAGTGCGGTATGGTAACGTTCTCTATCAAGTCCTATCCCGCTTAGTATCGATCACTACTTCACCACCGATCGCCAGATCGAATGGGTGTACCACACTCATGGACCCGGTATCCGGTGCCAATGTTCTGACCGGAGGTTTCTCCTATGGCCTGAAGAGGAACAAAGCTCGGAGACACGACCTCCCCTTGTGCTAAAGTCTGTAAGTCCCACCGTTCACGCTTCTCCTACGGAAGCCTAGAGTGATATCTCCTCTATATAAAGGCACAATGGTTTCTAAGTCGAGGATCTGACCAGAGAAGACCTAGAATCCATCGCATCTCAACGGATGCTGTCCTGTTTGTGGAAACAATTGTGCATTTCCGTGCAGGGATGCTAGAACAAAGAATAGAGTCAAGTCTGAGACTCTAGGGTCTGTATAGAGCTACTAACGAGGCAACCGAATACAGAAAAACAATTATCACAGAAGCATCCCCATGCGCGAAGGATTATAACGCATGTAGCTATAAAGATGCACAATGTTTCTAAAAACCAAACCGTATCCATCGAGATGCGGTGTTCTCTAGGCTCTCTTTGGATGCATCTCCGATGTACAAACCCATATGCCTTTTTATAGCGAGCATTGCGCTCTACAGATTGGTGGGAGAGAGAGGAGTGTGCGACTGGGACGGTGTTTATAAACTTTAGCGTACTGAGAGTGCTTCATGGTGTACATGCCTGTTATGATAGTTTCATGATACATTTCAGCAAAGTGATGCAGAATCTTGGGATAATCGTAAGACTTTATATGATCGTGCACAAGAAAGATTGGGACAGAGGAAGAAGGGTGATCACAGTCGAGAAGGGAGCAATTAATGAGACGTGCGAGCAATGATGAGAATTCGAAAACAGAGTATGAGTGAGTAGCAGGCAACTACCTATTTTGAAAAAGCTAGAAGTGTAAATAAATGGGAAACCTTTGGATGTGAAAGGCAAGAGCGACCAAGCAGCGCAGGAAGGAGCATTTGTGCAACACAGGAAGTAGTCGTCGAGTAGAGCAGGAAGGAGCCTGGGCAAAGCAGAGAAGCAGTCGTTGATTAAGCGGAAAAACAATGCAGGCCATGTAGTAAATATGAAATAGTCGTAGCATCCGCGCATGCCTTTTTCGTGAAGCGTATTTAGGTCGAAGTCGGTTTATTGATCAGATTCCATATCGGTGAGCTCGGAGTCGCTACTGGCTTTGGGCGGTGCGGACTGGGTAGCTTCCTGTTCTTTTGCGGCAGAAGTGGTAGCCTCGGGTTCAGATTCGCTTTCTTCTACCTCTATAGGCTTAAGAACGGGACCATTGGCAGTGTAGTCGATTTGCTGGCCCGCGATGATTCTCGACGAGCGGATGCGGAGTGCAGTGGTTTTGGTGTTGTATTCGATGAGACGCGGATTGCCAGGTTGAAGATGGCGAATCTCACGGCGAGCAGAAGTGCATCTTCGTCGAGGGTTGGCTTGTGCTTGAGTGGATCGTAGACCACCCACACTAGAACAGGTCAGTATGGGCGACACGCGGTCATTCGTGCTCGAGTGCTCTTACGTTGTTTTCGTGAGCCCTTGCGAAGACACAGGTCATTGTATCTGCCCTTTCTAGGCTTGCGGGAGGGAGGTGAGTAGGACTTTAGCAGAGCCGTGGCATGCTTGACGCTGTCAGGGCATTCGACGAACTTGCGTACGAGCTTCTTCTTGAAGCCAAGCTCGCGTAAGTCTCTGGTAAGACATCTGGGACCCAGTCGACAGGAAAAGCAGGTCATGGTGATAGGTGAGTGATGTGGGTAGTTGATGAATAGGATGTCGCGGATGTTTGAAGAAGAGATGCAGAGAAGATTATAAGAGCGGCTTGATATGAGAGCGAGAACCAGATACGGTAGAGGCGTTATGTGGTAGAAGGGATAGTAGGAGAGCGGGTTGTGAGTGAAACACGTTGAAGCTGATATCAATCGAGCACAATGGAAGCTTACGACAATACTTGAAGTTCGGCAACAATGCCGCTCTCGTTTGTGCATTGTCACGGAGGCCTACCATTGATGGTATCAATGAAGCCCGAGTGAAGCGGACATTTCGAGATAACCTTGCATTACAATAGCATTTTAATCGATCATGCGAACGTGGAACAACTCACAAACGGAGCACCTCGACACGATCAGACCTTCTCGCTGACCCAGATGGCGGCACGACAGCCACCCCGGATCACGTTTGTCAAAAGCTCGTAGGGACGGGCCTCCTTTGCATCGTGCTCGACGGCATGATCGAGATGCTCGAGCTCCTCGTCTCTGATCCTTCGAAGGTTTGAGAGCAACTCTGTCATCTCTTCGCCAGGCTCTTCTCCCCGTTCTTCCATGTTTTTCATCCAAGCCAAAAGCTCTCGCACCTGTGCATTGTAGTGTTCACCAATCTCGGTCTCTACAGCCTCTGTGCAGGCCATGGCGGCCTCTCGACCCAATATGGCGGTTGACCAACCCAATGCGGTGGCAGCCAGACCCCATACCGGAGTCATAGCTGTCGGACGGATACGGTGCTTGGGTATGATTTTGTTAAAATAGTTGTAGTGGCCAGCCTCTTGATCGTACATATGCTTCATCAGGGGACGAAGATGTGGATGAGCCCTGACTAGGGGCGGAGTTTGAGCCTGGTATATGGCAACAGCAGCAAGCTCGCCAGTCTGGTTTACGCGGAGCTAATAACAGTCAAGGCGGATTCATATTATGGACAAAGCATGGATTCAGCGTACAGCAGCGTCTAGGAAGCGTTCTTGTTCGGCCGTCAGAGGACGCTTCCTCTTCCCTGAAGTGCCAGTCTCGATGGTCTCAGGCTTCGCTTCGGTACTCGGCGGAGCTGACGAAGTAGTGATATGTGCTAGCCGCTGCAGCGAGGCGACATGCAGCGAACAAGGCGACTTGGGCATGGCCCTACTGCATCGGCTTAGGTGACGGACCGACATATCGATTGTGATTATTTCTAGACAAGATGGCGCAGTTTCCTCCTTTTCGAGTATCTAGGCAGCTGAGGGCGACAAGTCAAGGGTGGCTTTGTGTATAGTGCATTGAGAAAGTGAAGCGACGATTATCGATGTCATCGATTCGAGGCACTTTTGGAGGTGCTTGGCGAGCTCCAGTTGAGGAAGTCGCAACTGTCTCGACGTTGCTTCACTTTAATATTCCATTCTCCCTCACCATCTTATTGTCGCACCATCTATTGTGCCCCAGCCACGCCAATTCTACCTCTTCCTACTTCACTGCGCCCTCCACTTCCAACTGCGACACCTCTCTTCCTTCCCCTCGACACTCGACCCTCGATACTCGAAACTTGCTCAACTTATAACTCTCTCCCCTGAGTCACCCTCCAACCGCACAACCTCAACCATGTCCGACAACGAGCTTGACGCCGAGCTTCTCGCTCTTGCTGGTGACGACAGCTCCGACGACGAGAGATCCGACAACAGACAAGCACAACCCTCATCCCCCTTCGAACATGCTGCCCTGTCGTCGGAGCCCGATCGCTCCCCCCCACGTCGCAGTCTCGCTCAAAAGCCAAAGTCGCGCTCATCTGCTGCTTCTGCTCCCCGAAGACGAAGAAAGGACGATTCTGAAGAAGAAGGTGAAGCGTAAGTCTACGTGCTTCCAGACACTTCTTCCCGACTTCTCTCCAACCTGCCTGCCCTACCCTACTGTACGAACCCACGTACTGATTGCCATCTCAGTTCTGCAGCCTCATCTCCCCGATCACTAGGCTCAGCTGCCATGGACGAATCAGACTCGGAAGACGGCGTCGACTTCGACCAGGAAGCTCCTCTGTATCCCATCGAGGGCAAGTTCCGCTCTGAGGCTGATCGCGCCGAAGTCATGGCTATGACAGAAATTCGTCGAGAAGAAATCCTGGCAGAACGTGCAGCAGAGGTCGAAAGAAGGGTTCAGGATTTGCAACTCAAAAAGATTCTGCAACAACGCAAGAGAGAGCAAGCTGGCGCCGATAAGAGGAAGCGCAAGGCTGCTGCTGCCAACTTGGACGATGACGACCAGCGCAAGAGCAGCAGGCCAAAGGTCAAGGCCAGCGGTCCCCTGGAAGCCTACAAGAGAGAGCGTGAGATGAAAGGGCAACAACGAAACCGCGGCGACGAGCGCAGAAGAGACCGCTCTCCTTCAAGAGACGATATGGACTCCGACAGAGACGCCGAGGGTGACAGCGAGGTGGAGTGGGATGAGAAGCCTCGCGCTGCCGCTGCTGCTGCGCGCGACGATGCTCCTGCAGCACTGCGCGACTTTGAGCGTGCTCGCATCGGCCGTACCAACTTCGCCAGAGTCTGCTTCTACCCAACTTTCGAGACAAGCGTTAGAAACTGCTACGCTCGTGTAAGCATCGGCGTCAACCGCGACACTGGAGCACCGCAATACCGCATGGCTCAGATCAAGAGTGAGTCATGACAGCTATTCTATGTATCGGCGCATTGCTAATCGTCCCAGGTTTTACTTCAGGCAAGCCTTACCAAATGGAAGGTCTGAACGGCAAGCCTTTCGTTACCGACCAGTACGCAGTCGTCGCCCACGGCAAAGCCGAAAAGGAGTGGCCCTTCATCGCCTGCTCTGACTCCAGCTTCACCGAAGCCGAATTCGAACGATTCAAAGCCGCTCAGTCCGCCGATTCCTTGCGCCTGCCCTCTAAGAAAGCGCTGGTCTCAAAGCTTGACGACATCCACTCCCTCCTCGAATACCAGTGGACCGACGAAGACATTCAAAAAAAGATCAACCGCACAAACGCACTTCAAGCCAAATTTGCCAACTACGGCCGCGAGAAGATCGAGAAGCGACGCGAGGAAGCCGCATCCCGTGGCGACGACACCACAGTCGCCAAATGCGATGCCGAACTCGCTGCCCTGGGATCCGGCAGCGGCGCAGCCAAAGCAGCACAAGCAGCCGCCAACGCAGCAAAGCAAAACGGCAAACTCGCACAACAAGAACGTCTCGCTGCTCTCAACCGTGCGAACCGCAAAGCCAATAGCGAAGACGTGCGCAAAGCACAGTTGGCTGAGAAGCGTGTTCTGCAGAAGGCCAGAGAAGAGGCAGCAGCAAAGGCTCGTCGTGAAGCTGAAGGTGCAAAGGAGAAGCTGTTGGCCGTTCCTGATGATCTGTTCGGCGATGCCAGCGATATCAGCAGAACAGGCACACCTGCAAACGGCATGTCTGGCACGAGTACACCCATCAACGAGAAGCTGAAGAAGACGACGTTGGGAGGGTTCAAGAAGAAGCCCAAGGACGAAGACATCATTGCCGATATGGACTTGGGTATCGATATCGACATTTGAGAAAGAAGTACCACATATTGAAAACAAGAGGGAGAGGCATGGTACAACAGGCGTTTTTGGGAATAATCTAATCAGCACGTTCTTCTCAGAGGAACAGAACCTCTTTTCTTGTCCAAACACCGTACATATCTTTGAACCGCAAAACGAAGCTATGAAAAGATGTTGCATGAGAACCTCCACTCTATATCGATCATCATTCCTGTGTTCTGCCTCGAATAGTCTCTCTTCCTCTTCCTCGCCGTCCGTTCCTTCCCATACTGTGGATCTCCACTGTAAGCTACGCTCTTGACACTTTTCAAGCTTCTGGTTCCTTTACCTTTTTGTTATTTTTTCTTCTCACCTACGCAACGCTTTTCCATCTCCTCGGCCTTCATGACTCCATCTTTGCTTTTACTATCATATTACTCGAGAGAGGTATTCTGAATATCTGTGTGTAGAAAATAGTCACCATTCTGGAGAATCTGTCGCGATTCGATCGTTGCAACAACTCAACTTGTCCAAATTCCCCTCAAGGAATCTCGTGATGTAGAGTGCTCACTTGAGATAGATGTCGCGAATTCGAAACATCGGGTTTCAGGGCCGCATCAAAGGCAGTAATGTACAGAACTTGATTGAACCGTATTCTAGTATACATTGTCTACATCATACTGTTATACAGAACGCATAGTGTGCTGTGGTCGAGACATACAGACGATGATCAATTATGAGCAGGGTTGTACCCCATACCATCTGACTTGGCCGCATAGAAAGCTCCAATCCACGGCAGCTTGACGACAAACTCACCATTTCTTCACGACCATTCTTCACGACACAAGCTAGCTTTTACAACAAAACACAGCACAGCAAAGACAGGCATCAGAAAGTCATTGGAGAAAGAGATTAGGAGAAAAGAAAAACTACCTGCACTAGGTAACACGCACTGGCTGTAAAGGAAAGTCCGTTGTCTGTTGTCCCTTACGCCATTGTTTCCATCAAAGCAGAACCCTTGTCCTTAGAGAGTGACCACAAATTTCCACACCGTCCCAGCAATTTCATAGCAGCCGAAAAGGAAAAGAACAAAGGAAAAAGGAAAAGAAAAGCCAAGCAGAGAGCTAATCGTATGAGCAAAAAAGTTGCTGCTCACAAGTCTAGAAGAAAACTGCCGCTTGCTTTTTACTTCATCGATGCAACGGTCTCTTGGTCGCTGGCGTCAAGAATGTCGTAATCGTCATCAGTAAGGAAACCATCATCCTCGGTCTCGTCCTCGTCTTCGTTGGCGCTGAGCACTTCGAGGTCATCGCTAATGTCTTCGAAGCCCTCGTCCTCACTGGCAACACTGTCAGCAACCTCAGAGGTCTGGGAGGCCAGTTCAGTCTTCTCGTGTGCCTTCTTGCTCATTCCTGAGCCGCTGAAGGATTGGTAGGTTGAGCTGGTGGGGCTCTCCTTGTCCAGGGTAGGGAAAACCATTTGGCTGCCCTTCAACTCCTCCTCGCCATGCTCTGACTCGGGAACTTCGACCTCGACCTCAGCTGTGGTCTTGGTAACTTCGGTCGTCTGTTCACTGGCGGACTTCTGAGCCTCTTGCGAGACAGCGTTTGATGCAACAGCGGAAACTGCGTTGGTTTGATCAAGGTGTGTCTTCAGAGCGTTCATGCGCTCCTTGTACAGAGCATAGTAGCTTTGTGCCTGAGATGAAGACTGGACATTGACAGCAGAACGAGGCACAGGTGCAGTTTCGGTGGCCATCGATGGTGCTTGTCTAACTTCAATGTCACACCAGAGTTTGTGGCCAAAAGGCGTACCATCAGCAGACTTGAGACGCCAGTAGCTGATGCATTTTCCTTCGCGCGCAGGAGCCTTCATCATCACAGTGAAGGGGAACTGCTCACCAGGCAGGACTTCACGACCAACAACGTTGCTCTCGCTAGCCTCGGCGATGTCAGAAGCGGCGGCGACACGGGTGTTGTCGATGTTGAGCATGTTGTCACCACCAACGAAGCGGACACTGCATCCAGCAGGCCAAGAGA
>Ga0268250_10001056_pt1 | contig 12222 bp, 5 predicted proteins | sample AgamicAsSfe_FD_200448 | JGI IMG/M metagenome (GOLD analysis project Ga0268250, IMG submission 200448) | Agave microbial communities from Guanajuato, Mexico - As.Sf.e (v2) (version 2) | ecosystem: Host-associated > Plants > Phyllosphere > Phylloplane/Leaf | place: Guanajuato, Mexico | collected... | reverse complement strand
CGGAGATGTGTATAAGAGACAGCCCAGAAGTTCTCTCGCGGCTGGACCTCATCTCGGCTGACTATGATGCCTGTCAACATAGAAAGAGTCAAGTCCGTACCACCCTTGATCACTCCCTGGTCTGGCCAAGTCTCTCTCGTCGCCTCCAGAGCAAGCCATCTACCTGAATCTATTACACACTCGGCTGCCAATTATGGACCTTGTTGATATCAATGGAACCGCTTGTGTCAGTACGCGGACACGGCTTGCCAATATCGGCAGCCCTGGTCTGCCGAACTTCTCGAACCGAACGTCATTCAATTAATATAGCAGAAGCAGGAGAAGTTTCTGCGTGGAACACTGACGGAATATTCAAGTCCAATATCCATGATACTTGTCGTGTTTCTGGTCCTTGGTAATTGCTGACCGAAAGCGAGCGTTGGGTCCATCTTGCCTATTGATCGCAAGAAACCTGACTTGCCATTGACAAATCCCTCCTAGACACCAGGGTTCAATATCATCGTCAAGGTTACGTTGCCAGGCCTTTTTGGGAACAACTGACTTGCTGCAGAGATCAGCTTCACAGCAAACTCGTCAGGAGCGTCAGTCAATGTGGCATTCATCATGCAAGGATCGATTGTGTTGCTGTTTGTCGTGTCATCACAAGATCCCCAGTCCCAGCCTCCAGACACGACTTGTTCCTTAGTGGCAAATCTTCCGTTGGATGAACCATCTTTACCTGGTTTGCTGCAGTGTTACACCAACAGACAATCGTCTGCGAACTGCTGCATCGGATCCCGGCTTTTGCGTCGCACAGCCTCTCACCGGCTTGGTGCATGAAGAAAGATGATGCACAGGTTTGCGAGACAATCGACATCTGATTGATATGCACAGGGAACTGTAGTTTTGCCGCGTCCGGCGGCAGCTCTCTTGTCTTCTGTGCTGTTTGGTGGCTTGCTAGGGTTGGCGAGAGTTTGTTTGCGAAGCCCATCCCGTGCCGGTCCTGGAGATTGGTTTCCCGCTTTGTCCTGCATCAAACATGCTGAAGAACATTGCATGGAGAATGTTTGTCTGTTGCCGCTCCCTTGGTAGGATGTCAGATGTCAGAAGATGTTAAGCGCTTACACCAAGTTGAGTTGAAGCAAGGTCGTGTGAGTAGGGCATAGCTCGACATGCCGACGACCCGGTTCTTCCAGAACAGTGCTACGAAACGATGCAAGGATTCCTTGCTGTCACAATCTTAATTTGCTTTGCCCACGGCTTCGGGCAGAAATGACAATTTCGGTGGCTATGACATGGGCCACGGATGATCAGGGTCAATCCTCGTCTTTGCTCACAAACATAGTTCAGGAAGCATGGTCCTCTTCGGCAAGAAGGAAAGAGTAAAGGCTGGGCAGCTGAAGATAGGAACAAAGAAAACGAGCGAAAGGGGCAGAGCGTTTTCTTGTTTGATCATGCAAGATGGAGGCAGAGTCAATACACTTGACGTATCAAAGGTCGAGGCACAGAGCAGATCTGACAGCCTGCAGCGGGATGTACAAGCTTGCATCCGTTTCGCCGCGAGATCCGAAAGAATGGCACCTGCAGGTCGGTCCCATAGCGTTGGACAACCACGGACAAGTAACCAGGAACGACGACGAGTCATCCAGGCCATGATAAGCTCGGCTCTCCATTCAATCGCACGCAGGAACAGATTGGAGAAGGAAAGCATATATCTCTTCTAAGCTCACGGTAAGACCGTTGTCCCGAAGGCCCCGGAGATGAGGCGCTGGTTCTAGCGGCTTTCTAGTTTGATACCTCCCGCGAAGCCGCCTCGTGTTTTATGTCATGTCGGTCTTCTCGTAGTATATCGGAATCCGGGACCATCGTCTGATGCTTCAGTAGCGTCTGTTCGAAGCAAGAAGCGGGAGATTGGTCGATCGTGTTGGAGCAGGACGAGGAACAAGACATGCAGTGCTCTCACTTCTGCAATATACATATGAGCCAAGGATTGAGACAGCCAGTAAACCTGAATCTGAACCACTTTTCCTGCACAGTGTCTTTGACGTCCGCCAGCAACGCAAGACCAACAAAGGTGCGTGCAGCGGCTGTAGGCTCCAAGCAGATGCGCGGATGCTTTGGCGCGGGAGTGCCTGCATTAGATGGCAATCGATTGACAGGGTTTAGCCTCGTTCCCGGCGGGACGGAGAGAGTGGCTCGGAAACTGATCTCGTTCTGACTGCTGCTCGTTGGCGCTTCATCCTTTCTGCCAAAATCGCCCCTGCGCTTCAAGTCGCCGCGCCGCTGCCGGGGGGCTGACTGTTGGTACCGTTGCTGGGCATGTCAATCAATCAAATCTGCAAGATCGGCCGCCCTTGCTGCGCGCATCAAATCGGACTTGAAACAGCCAAACAGAAAAAGCTCAGGCGCACGGCTGCCCCGTCTGCGTCAGTCAGCGCTCGACTGAAAAAAAGTAATGGGTGCACGTCAGTTTCAATCTCCCTGGGGCCTACCAAGCGAGACACCCCCAAGGGAAAGGGGTTGCACCCATAGAGAGGGCATGCGTGGTGACGCGAGAGTCGAGATAGATATAACCCGTATCGCCTTCGCCATGGGTATGCCACCTTTTTTGTTCCTTTTATTTTCCCTTGTTCATCTTCGCATACCTTCTTCTCCCTGCGGCAAGGCGTATACATTTTTTCCTTATAATTCTTGGTTGTCGGTTCCTTGGTGAGACCAGCATTCCACACACATTCTCTTGGGAAGCAAAGTCCCCTTGTATCAAAAAACGACTCGATCCGCCCTCGCTACAAAGCCAGATCCCGGCCGCCTTCCATCAGACGAAGTCTTTGGCTCTCGTGGTTTTCTTCACGAGGACATTCGACTTGATTACCGTTACTCATTGTAAGCCTTGCCCTCCTTGCCCGACTGTATCACCCGGGCGTGACAAATGCGACAAAGATAAAATGGTATACTGACATCGAGGTCCGCTATAGTTTGCACTGCACATCCAGCCCATCTCTTCGAGAGCAGCCTCACTTCCATATGATCCGAAGGAATAGCAACGTCGTCACAATCAACATGGGCCGAGGAGCATACGACACAACAGGCACTCTGAAGCCTGGCCAGCCTCCGCCACCAAAGCCTCGATAATCTTGTGATCCCGCCTGACACGAGCAATATCATGAGCTGTCACTATCATTCCTCTTCCCTCAACCTTGCGGCCGGAAGAGGAAAAGAATAGATACAGCAATCAAAGGAAACAGGCGCTGGCGTTGTTCTATACTTGCTTCCGCAAGGGTTAGTTCGCCCTCAAGCTCTGGTCCGGCGCGGGACGCCCGGACTGTTTGAAGTGGACCTCCGCTAACCCGCACTTTCCAGACTCTCTCTCGAACCACAACCAACACCGCAACCACTCTGTTCGCTGCAAAGCACAGAGTGATCTGTCGTTCTCGCTACACATTCGCATACACACACCTCTGCTCAAATTCTGCTTCATCGTCTTTCGCTTACCTGGTTTCTGGAGTCCTTTTTTCGCATAATATACCCCATCTGACGGTTTCATCTCGGCATCAACGGCTTTTGTTTCATGATCAATCTTACACTGGCCCGCGCATCATTTTCTTGGCCCTACCTTCTTTCTCTTTTTCTCCACATTGCGGAGGAACAACTTCCACTTCTGGAGAGCAATCAACACATCAAATCAAAAAAACCGATCACAAAAAAATGCGACTGTTCTTCTTTCAATATTGACTGGCGTTGAAAGGGGAAAAAGGCCTTCAAAGACAGGCTTATCTGTTCCTTTCTTTCACCTCGGTCGAACTTACACTGGCGTTATCTCCTCGGATCCTTTTCTTCCTTCGCGTCTTTCACTGCAATGCACATGCAATGCAGATAGAAACGTTCTTACAGCATTCGGCGTGTTTCGGGAAAAGGACTTCAGGGCTTTTGTACAACTCTCTTACACTGGTTGAACAGGAGGAAAATGGGGCAACCCAAATGGCGCAATTCTTTCTCGGACTGTTTCTTCGTCTATTTTCTTTTCTCTTCCGTCTTTCTTCTTACTGTATTATCAAACCCCCCAGTGTGCTTTTTCTTTTCTCTATCACTTACGGTGTGGTGTTATTGCCCTCTTTTCCCTTGTTATATCTTTCCATTTCCTTCGTTACAAAGCTCCATCTAGATACCCCCCTTTTTATCTCTCTCTCCTTATATCTACAATATTCACTTGCCTTACAAATACTCTTGCGCTCGGATTACTCGTTGTTCGCACTGTCCACGATGAGGCGACCTGATGTTCCAACTCCTGCATATGTCAAAGCGAAGATGACGCCAGCCACCGCCTAACGGTCAGGCATATCGTCTTTACGCCAACCAGGTACTCGGTACGATTGACCAACTCCTCTCAGCCCTGGAGATATCCAGTATGCACCATCGTTCCGCTCGTGCCGCCACCAAAGACTTCACAATTGTCATCTAGCACACACGCTCTGTACACGAAACGTCCTAGCATATTGCATACGGACGTTGATTCTCAGCCCTGCTCGTAACGTGTTCCTTACCCTCTATATGACTAAACTTACTGGCTTTCTTCCAAGTGCCCCCTTTCTTCGGCTTGTCAGGGCTCGCCTTGTGTACTCGATAGGTGGTTTGACTTCCGTTTCTCCAGCCCCGCTTCCGAAGAGCGATGAAACGTGACATGCTTCTAGACGAAGTTTAGTGCTTGACATGAAGGACTCCACCATGTTCCATACCCGGACCCTTACTCAGAGGAGTGTTCAGGCTTAACAGAGGTGTCTCATATCTTGCAAGTGCCGTATGCCTTGAGTAAATACTTCAATATCATATTGTGCTCTCAAAAAACACTCTGGCACATGGCCATGTAGTCACTCGACAACGGGAAAGAATCATGACGGTAGGTCGGACGCTTGTGGGCCAACTTGAGTAGACTCGACGGTAGCTTGAAGCTCAAAAGGTTCTCTGCTTGTCTCTCTAATCCAAACGACCAGCATGCTTGTTCGCCATTGTCAATGAATTATTCCCAGCACGATAGATCTGGATACCCAGATCTTGGTTCAAAAGGCCGTACGAACCATCAACTATGACTCTACAGCATTAGAGCAATAGCTCACTTGATGCACCCAAGAGTGAACCTTTCCACGACACAAAAGAGACGGACAAGATCAAAGCAGATCACGAATGACTTTTCTACATCTCAACATCTCTCACCGAGAAAGGGTAGATCCTCATGGATGCTCTCTCATGAGATCCCGAATCTTGACCTCTTTTTTCTGTTTGTTACTAGTAAATAATCATCGTCTTCTCTCCCGGACTTGCTTCTCACAGCAAATACCTCACCCAAGAGCGCACTTTACTCGACATTGATGTCAAGCTCAAGACGAGGTCCTTCGTCAGGATCACACCCATGGTTCCACATACAATCTCTGTAAGCTTCCGTGATGTTGACTCCTGGTCCTGTCCACCTGTACGCAAAGAACGTCAGCAGTTGCAGATAAAGAAACCACCAGTGGTGAAAAGAAGAAGAACAAAAGATAGAGGGAGTGAGAGCTACTCACTCGGCTTCAATGGTGCAGCCGAACTTTCTGTACCGTCCACAGTGGGGTTGCATGGTGTCAGCGGTATCGCGGGCTGCAATGTCAGCCGTGGCATCAGGAGGAGGTGGTGGAGGAGGGATGGAAGGAGGCAGAAGAAGACTGTGCCAAGCTGGCTCGCAGTTGTGCTGGTGGCAGCACTGGATGTATTGTGCGATGGGATCTGGATCGCTATGGAGAGGGCTGGTAGGTTCGACTGCTGTCAGCTGGAGGAGACAAATGAGGTATAGATGATTCTCCTTTGCCGGGTCAGGAGAAACGAGATACGTACTGCTCGTGCATGTAGCAGTGGCTATCTGTCCAAGGGTCACATTTAGGCATGACGGGGAGCTTCGTAGAGGTGACGTTGACAGGAGCGGCGGTGACTAGAGAGGCAGCGCCGATGAAGGCGAGGGCCGTAGCTGTGAACTTCATCTTGGTGGTAGTTGATACTTCTTACTCGGTTGTGGTAAGGTTGCCTTCCTAGTCCAGAGATATGGAAAAAGAAAGGATGGGTAGATGTAGCGAACCGACCATTTTCTACTCGATCTGCTTAGACATCTGACTCTTTCCCGCGTGCTTGACCGAATGATACAAACTTACTCGTGGAAAGCTTGGTAGGCTTCTATCGATCGCGAGATGCGAGAATGTGAGCAAGAAAACTAAAACCTAGGTACGCACACCAGACTCTGTTATTTCTACAGCTTGCTAGTCATCAATGGTTTCGCGAGTACAGTCTGAAGGATCCAAGGAGTGGCCATGATAAACTAGGTAGGCACAGTCGTGTCTAATGTCGTGTCTCCATTTCCTCTGTGGACGTTTAAGTGGTAGTTCGCTAAGCTTGCGAGTGAGGCGAATAAAAGAGGGCTTGTGGTCAAGAGCCCTTGATATGTGATTTTGTCTTATCAGTCTGGTCGGTGTTGTTCGACCTCGATACTGAGAGATCCTCAATGTTGCTAGTCACTGCAGGGTGTCGATTCTTCTTCCAGGAGCGAAAGCCGCTATGCCGAGCTATCGTATGCAGCTGGCAGATGCATCTTGATAGGAGACTTTCCATTTGCGAATAGAAAACACCAAGGGTTAGTGTAGGAAAAGGGTCCCTTGATTGAAGTTCCTGTAGTATTTTGGCTCTGGTAACAGAGAGCGAGCCATGTCTGGTCCGGAAATATATAGTACTCTATCCAATAAAAAAAAACACCACCTGAGCAAGAAAAATCCCGAACCTTGATTTGCGCAACAAAGAAACTCCACGCTTGGACTTTTATATAGTCTATTCCTCAATTCCCTGTCCTTTCTGAGACCTCTAATCCTCGAACTGAATACCCTTGGGTGTCTGGTCGATTATGCCACCTCTGTAGCTACCACGCTTGCCCTTGTTCTTGGCCTTGGTGAAAGCCTTGCCCTTTGTGACAATCAAAGCCTCGTGGGCCTTCTGAGCATAGTCGTAAGGTACAAAGGCGTTGCTCACAAGACGGGGGTCAACCCATTGGTCCTTGGGAATACGGCTGAAAGGCACGTTTTCCTTCTTTGCGCGCTTGATGTTCTCGTCGGTGGCGGGGACAGCGACTTGCTGCTCAGCCTCACCGAAAGCACCTCCGAGCTTACGCTTGCGACTAGGGTGCATATGCTCTTCTGCGTCGTTTGATGGTACGGCAGCACCTTCGGCCTGACCGAGAGCCGAGCTGGCAGGGACCATGATAGTGTCGACTGCGGCCTTGAGGGGAGCGGGAGCATCGGCGAGAGTGACGCTTGAAGCAGCAGAGTCGGACGAGGGCTCAGACTTAGCAACGGGCTTCTTCTCCTTCTTGTCGGCCTTTTCCTTCTTCGCAGGCTTCTCGGCCTTGGCAGCCTTTGCAGACTTCTTCTTCTTCTCGCTCTCAGACTCGGAGTCGCTAGAGTCACTGTCTGACGATGATGAGCTGTCGGAGTCCGAGGAAGAGCTAGAGCTGTCAGAGTCGGAGTCAGAGGATGATGACGAGGAAGAAGAGTCGGAGTCGGAAGAATCGCTGTCGCTCGAGTCGGAGGAGTCGCTGCTCTCGCTCTCGGATGAAGCAGAAGAGGAATCGGAGGAAGTGTCGGCTTTCTTTGCGGCCTTGGTCTTCTTTACGGCGGGCTTCTCGTCTTCGGAGGATTCGGAGTCGGATGAGCTGGAAGAAGGAGGAGTGACCTTGCGGGTCTTGGTTGCGGCCTTCTTGACGGGCTTCTTCTCGTCCTCGCTCTCGGAATCGGAGTCGGAGTCGGATGACTCGTCGTCACTGCTGTCGCTAGCATCCGAGGAGTCATCGGCGGTGGCAGCGGCTTCCTTGGGGCGAGCGTCGAACAGAGCAGTCAAGGTGGTGTTGGTGTTGGCGGCAAGAGTGATGCTCTGGTCCTTGGCTTGCTTAGAGAGGGCCTTTGCAGCCTTGTCGAAGCCATTGCTGGCCAGGAAGTCGTTGACGAGAGCAAGAAGCTCGGGTGATGGAGCTGATGCAGACATGATGTGAATAGTTTGTGTAGAGAGAAGATGTGGAGGGCGTCGCGAAAAGGCAGTCGCGATACAGAAAAAAAGTCGAAGGTTCGGTAGACCGCTCGGTCCGCGCTACCGACGGCGATTAGGGCATCGATAAGTGCGGGTTTCACCTCGGGTGCTGCCAAGACTTGCAGCTCGCGGAAGGAACGCTGGCAAGGAGGAGTCTGAGGCTTGTGGTGTAGGTTTTGGTGAGGCTGCCTGCTGCGTCGGAAGTCGAACGGCTGGCCAGCAATCTATCCGTCATCTTTCCTACGCGTCTCCAACTGTCCCAGCCACAATTCGCACTTGGCCTTTCTGCTGTCTGCCAGCTCGAGTGAACGTGGCCGGTCTCCAGATGCAGTGCAGTCGCAGAGTAGCGTAGTCCCATCGACAGCATGAATGGCTCGCAGTCGCGCAACCCGTCCGACTCGGTCATGCATGACGCCCGAGGCAGGAAGCCCTCGCTGCCACAAGGCCAATCTTCCGCCAACAACACAATGACCCGCGCCGAACGCTTCGAGGATGAGAAGCGACGCATGGTCGAGAGCTGCTTCTCCAAGCTCGACCAGAATGGACAGCGTGTGTCGCATTGCTGTCTCGACTTGCTCCAAGCTGCCCCGCTAACATCTAAAACCAGTGGCCGAGTCGTACATTACGCATATTCGCATAACTGAGGATGCCGCTCATCCCTCGACTCCCCCTCCGCCCACCTCGGCTCCTGACAACAAGAAGCCTCGTATCGTCGTCGTCGCCGTCCGTAGCACTGGCCGTGTCCGCATGCACAAGGCTCGTGAGAACAATAACGGCTCTTTCTCCATTGGCAAGACCTGGAACCTGGAGGATCTGTCTGCCATTGAGTCCTTTGCTCACCCCGACCCCAATGCCCCTCCGCCTAAGCAGAACCACTATCAGTGGGCCGGCAGCGTCGGTTTCGTTGTCACCATCTCAAAGCCCTACTACTGGGCCGCTGCCACGTCAAAAGAGAAGGACTTCTTCGTTGCTAGTCTGGTCAAAATCTACCGAAAGTACACGAAAGGTCAGGTTCCGGATCTTCGTGGCTTCGATCCTCGCGATGTAGAACAGATGCTAGGGCTGGCTCCCGGCCAGCAACAAGCCCCACGTAGTTCGCCTGCTGTCCAGGATCGCCAGACCCCTCAGAACACCCCTCCTCCTCGTCCACCTTTTGCCGAACAACATCGCCCATCCTCCCAGGATTCCCGTCCACGCTTCCGACCAACCCCTGAGAATGGCGAACCTCCACCGCCAGGAGGTCTACAACCGCAGCCTCGGCCTTCCCAGGACAAAGGTATGCGGCAAAGGCCTAGCCGAGAGCGTATGCGTGCTCCGAGTCGTGAACCCATGCGTGCTCCTAGTCGTGAGCCAATGCGAGCCCCAAGCCGCGACCCTGGCCGTGCTCAGAGTCGAGAGCCTACACAACGTGGTGCAGCTCCACCACCACTGAACAATGGTCCTCCACCTGGCGCTCGACCTCGGCTGACCCCCAAGTCTTCGAGGGCCGAGCTACAACAACCGTCCATGACTACCGATTCGCCCAATGCCTCCTTCGCGTCGTCCATTAGATCCAATCCTGTTGTGTCCGACCAACCTCCGCCGCATTTCAATCAAGCGATTGAGCAGCCTGGAAGCCTAGCTCCTGCACGTGCCGAGGGACGTCAACATAGCTACCAGAGTGTACGGAGTGAGCGGAGCATTCAGAGTCAGCGTAGTCATGAGTCCACTGCAGCGCCAACCGAAGTTAGTATGTTTACATCGACGCTCAATCAGTGGAAACCTCCTTCGCGCGAAGCCTCGCCCATGAGACAACCTTCTCCTAGGAAACCTCACATTACTACTGTTGAACAGTCCGAGCCTCGATCGTCAGTCTTCGAAACCTTGAAGAACCAACGACAGGCCGGAACCGTGGGTCAGAGAGATATAGAACCGTCGATTACTCCACCTGATCGAGGTCCCACAGATATCCAAGTACCTCCTGAGCGCAAGCGCCCGTATATGGCAGGAAGCCGAACATACAGCGCAGGACCAACCGATCCAGATTCAGAAGCATTACGTCCGCCTCCACTTTCGACGAGCAGAAACGTGTCCGGTGCTAGCACAAACATTAGTACCGTTGCTACAGTCGGCCGACCGTCGAGTCCCCGTGGCCTAGGAATCGAGAAATTCCTACCTCAACAATCGACTTCTGATAGTGCACCTGGTGCTTTCTACGACACACCGACTGCTTCAAGCGCCGATGTGTCATCTCCCGCTCCGTTAGATGTTCCGCAGCCCGGAACCAGAGAGCCAGAACCTCTACAGGCCCCAACTCTTCCCTCCGTACAGCCAGAAGAATCCCAAGCTGCAGTGCTCGAACAGAGAGATGTGTTGTCAGACGAGGAAGAGCATCGCCCTGGACTTGGACCTATGATCAAAAAGAAGCCCGGACCTAAACTCGCAGATGCGCTTAGGAAAGCAGCAGCAGCTCAGGGCGCGTTCAAGCCTCGTGCCGGAGGTGCTGCCGAGCGCATGAGAGCCCTCGCAGAGGCTGCTAACAAGGGGCAGGGACCTGACGGTATCAATGGTGTTGTCCCGGCTCCTTTGCGAAAGCAGAGCGTGGATATCGATAGATCAGAGTTGCCCGTGTCTCCTTTGAAGCCCGAGTTCCCTCCATCTGTGGCTGAAGCTGCACACGAACCAGAGACCCGGAGCACTGAAAATGAGTTGCTCCCTAAAGTAGCGAACGAGACAAGGCAAGCTCACACGCCTATCGATGGTGCAGCTGTCGAAGGCTACTTCCCTCAACCAGAACCAGAGGCACAGCCTGAAGAACCGCAAGTACCTGTGCCAGCACCGGAACCTAGACGGCCAAAACGTAGATCGGCGCAGCAAGAGAACCATCTTCGCTCCCTCAACATTGACCCAAGGTTGCTTGACGGCCGCGGGATCCAATTCGAGTCCATTCTCTCCGACTTTGGTTGGGGCTCCGGTCTTCTGAAAGGAAGGCAGCTGGAAGATCTGGAGGCTGATCTGAAGCGCGAGCTAGGTCGTGTCGAGGCTGGCAGCTGGCTGGGTCATCTTGAACAGAAAGACGATCGAGTCGACGTTGTTGACCAGATGCTCGATCGAGCGATCGCCGAGTGCGATGAGCTTGACGGACTTCTAACCATCTACTCTGCAGAGTTGAGCACTCTCAATGAAGACATTTCCTTCATCGAGGCGCAGTCACAGGGTCTACAGGTACAAACCGCCAACCAGAAGATTCTACACACCGAGCTGCAGAAGCTGGTTGACACTATCTCAATCTCGCCTCGTCAGCTAGAGCCGCTCAGACATGGGGACTTCAGCAACCCAGAAGCTCTTATGTCAGTCGAGTCATCGCTGCTTCTTCTTTACAAGGCTATGGCTACCATTGATCCTTCTGTACGCTCAACAAACGCTCTGAGTCGATCTGGTCCTGGTATCGATGCTAGCGACGTCGGCAACATGAAAGCCCTGCAAGAGAAACGTAACGCATACATGCGCGAGAGTGCCGAGTTTTGCCAACGGCTGATGCGTTACTTGGATAACACTTTCGCATCGGCACTTGCCGCAGCGAAACCCTCGCTCATGCAACACCCGGGTGGCATTGGCAATGCCACGATGAAACTCAATGGTTCAGGCTTCAATCTGGCTCGTGCCAACCTTTGGCAGTTCAGCCCATTGCTTCTCTTCACGAAGGAGACGAATTTGCCTGCCTGGCAAAGCACCCTTCGCACGTACCAGACCAAAGCCCGCCCATTGTACACTGATGTCTTCCGAGACAACACAAGTAATTGGAAGAGAGGGGCTCGTACGGCTGGCAGCGAAGCAACCGAGCTGCTGTTCACCTCGGTCGAAAAGGAAACGCCCGAAGGCCTCACCAGTACCGCTCGCAAGCTTACGGTGAAGCGATCTCAAACCCTGGCCAAATCTTTCCGTTCGGCTGGCACCGGCGGTGACAAGCCAACAGCTGTCGATAGAGCACAACCTGGTCGTATGGCACCGTTCGAAGTCTTCAATGGCGTGCTTGAAGAACAGGTGCCACTGATATCTATGGAGCAAAACTTCATCGTGGACCTCTTCCACGCTACCAGTCTCGAGAACATTGACTTTGCAGATGCCGTGGTGGCTAACGTCCCCGAAGCACGCATGGGCTCTGATCTCACTACA
>Ga0268250_10001055_pt1 | contig 12233 bp, 15 predicted proteins | sample AgamicAsSfe_FD_200448 | JGI IMG/M metagenome (GOLD analysis project Ga0268250, IMG submission 200448) | Agave microbial communities from Guanajuato, Mexico - As.Sf.e (v2) (version 2) | ecosystem: Host-associated > Plants > Phyllosphere > Phylloplane/Leaf | place: Guanajuato, Mexico | collected... | reverse complement strand
TGTGTATAAGAGACAGATATTGAGCGCCATAGGAAATGGATGGTTGATGACGATCTTAGGCATTTGGAGCGTGGTCACAGGGTGTGCGGCGCTCTATGCTATGGGCAGATGGGGTGGGAAGTGGAGGGAAGCTATGGTCAAGGTTATGGGCTGATAAATTGGAATTTGAGGACGCTCGTCGTTGTGATTCGATGTATCGCATTACTATATTTGACTGCAAACGTTGTGATTTCGTATATCAGACGTTTCGTAGCGAGACGAATATGCGGGTTGTAAGCTACATACTTCATTGAAAGCTCATTGAAGAGTACATCCTTCCACGGCTTGCGGCGCAGACCGCGTCCGGGTTACCAAACAGCTGGCGACTCCGATGCATTCGGCGGCTCTGCACATCAAGCTGGCCCCTTTGGGTCTTGGCTCAGCTGTATCAACAATGACGTCACCACCCGCGAGCTTTGCCGTGCTCGTTCCTACGTCCATTGCCTCTTCCCTATATCACCTTGGTATTCATTTCTTGTCCCTAACCTATCAAATTGATGTCCTCCACGGCACTCTGTGGCTAAAGAGGTGCGCAAAGACTGCTAAATGGCTTAAACCACGCGAATGGCCTTTGCGATCGCGAGTTGACACAACCACCAGAACTCCTACTGGATCTGCACCCTGTTTGACAGGAACTCTTCAACACGCGCCTTATAGGCGCCTATTTTTGGATCGATTGGTTCGCTCAGCCTATTTGACGTTCTGCAACCGCAAGTCAAAACGCGCCGCCCCTGTCGCGTTACCTCGATGTTAGCTCACGATGTAAGTTAGGGGTCTTCAGAAGTTGTTCCTAGTGAACGAGATGCATTCAGCCATGTTGAAGGAGAGTCTCTCAGATGTGAGAATGGAACATGGGATAGTATGATAAGAGAGCTATGGTCCGGACTTGCATAGCGCTGCAGCGAGCTTTCACATCTCGCGAATCGTTACTCATTCATCCTTGTCATATCATTCTACATGGATACGTCTCGTCAATCTTTGTGCTCACGTCGGCCTGCCGATAGCTCTGATTCTGGCGCCCCAATACCACAAGACAGCGCACACTGGTAGTCCCAAACCAATCGCGACGAACCCCAACGTACTGTTACCCCACCCATATCCCAGCGTTTTGTATAGATTAGGCGCGAAGATCGGGAACACAAACGCAAGACCATATGAAACTGAGCGAACACCAGCACCTGCAGAAGCTGCGAACTGGCCAAATTCCTCGATCATATGCGCGATTGTTGCTTGGTTCACAATGAAACTGCCTAGCGTGAATATGATGACGCCGACGTCGACCATCATCCAGTGGAGTGTGCGTTCGGCGGACCAACCATACCAGAAAAGACCGGCTGGCATGATGACCATCCCAGGAACCATGTACGGGATGCGGAACTCGGGAACACCTTTACCACCAGTCCGTTTGGTCAGGTGTCGATACCACCAGTCCATAATACGACCGCCCAGCTGGCCGCAAAGTGTCGCGCCGATCGCAATCGATATGTAGTGCAAGCTACTGGTCAGCTCAGATTGTCCGTACTTCTCGATCCACAGCGACGCATATGTCGAGAGCACAAGGGTGTAGACAGCGAAGGACAACGTTGCGGTCAGTGCATTGAGCCAGATGATAGGTCTTCGCACAAGTATGCGGACCGGACGCAAGAGGTTCCGCGCAATACGAGCGCGTTCTGCTTTAGCAGTAGGGACGTTACCACCATCAGCTAACGCTTTACGACGTAGCAAGACTGGCGTATACGATTCGCGAATCCAGAAGAAACCGACAACCAGGATGAAGGCGTTGAAGATGCTCATGATCCAGAAAACCCACGACCAATGTATAGAGTGGGTAACTAGACCACCGACGATGGGTCCAAGTGCTGGGCCAAGGAAGGGGAGCAAGTTGACCATAGCCAGAGATTTGCCGCGTTCGTCTTCGCCATACATGTCGGCCATCACTGGACCATTCAACTGTACTAAATTAGCTATCTTCATGTTGGATTTGATCAGCCTTGTCACTTACCGTCACGCCAACACTTGCCCCAGCTCCGGCCATAAACCTCCCGACGATCATCAACCCGGTGTTTCTGCCCACTGGACACAGCGCGTTCCAAACCACGTACCAGGCATTACAAACTATCCAGACTGGCTTCCTCCCCCATACCTCACTGGCACTGGCTATCAGGAACGGCGCAAAGGCCATACCAAGGAAGTATACCGACATGGTTATCTGGGCTGTGGAAGCGCTGATAGCAAGATCTGAAGCGATTGCAGGAAGTGATGGCGCAATCATACTTGCAGACATGATGGGGATCAACTGGCCGAAGGAGAATATCGTCCCGATGACGAACTTGCGTAAAGGCTTCCAGTTGTAAGGATCCGATGAATCTGCTGGAGAAGCCCATGTTGCCTGGGCTGTTAGCAAAATGTCATCGGCCTAGAAAGATGACATACCCCGTGCTCATTGCTCAAACGTACTAGACGGTCGTTGGCAAGGTCGACAATTGGAGACGATATCTCCGGGTTTTCGCCATCGTAGTCTTCATGCTTGTTCTGAGATATGTTGTTGGTTGGATAGACAATAGTAGGCTGAACTGTTTTCTCATGAACTCCAGAGTGCGACATTCTAGTAAAGCTCTTTATGCTATTAAGCCCCAATTCTAGTCATTCTAAACTTCCTTTATATACTGATATGATATATGCGCTCGGAGTTCGGATCTAATCTTATCAGATCGGAGTTCTCACAGCTCGGACATAACCACCGTTGCCTAGCAGGATCTGATAACGCCTTACATGCCGCTGCTGATACTTTGACCTTCCTATTCTAGTTGCAGCAATGGGATAATCAACGGCTAATATGAAGTTATTTTCGCTGTAGCACGGTAAGGTATGATAGCGTTCTTCTTGCATTATAGTATGCATTGATACAGCGCTACTACTACTGCGTTTTCGTTCCACCTGAACAACACTGACGCTAAGAAACCAGTCAGAATGTTATCGTCCGCGCACTGTTTCCTCTCCCTCTATCGCTCGTTTATGTATGACCTCTGCTTGACCGTGCTCATTTTGCTGTAGATATCCTATGCCGAACTGTATGATGCTGATATAATTTATAACACGAAAGAGTCTATCACGCAAAAGTAAAAATAACATGTGCCATATCTCCTCAATCGGAAGCAACACACAGTTTCATGTGCCTCTTAAGATTATCTTCACGCGTGAACAGTTGTCCAGGCTTCTTACACCAAGGATTGGGACATTTAAATCTTTCTCCTCCTTCGTGTGTCGCTTCGTGACGCTCGAGGTTCGTCCGAAGGCCGGATGTCTTCCCGCAGCCGTCATGAACACATCTGAACCGGTGATTGTGCTTTCCCTTGATGTGCCTGCTACTAAAAGTTAGCGAGGATAGACATGGGTAAGATGGTTATTGCACACCTAAGTTCGAACCGTTTTTTGGCGACGTAGGTACATTGCGGGCATGGAAACGAAGATAGATTAGGGGACATCGTTGTTGGACCGGTGTGTTTGGATGCGAAAGAAGACTTCTCATTGAACTTGGTGGCGCCTTTGTTGTCGAAATTGTCAGCCGTATGCGAACTGAATTCTTCTCTTTCACCAGCTATATCCATGCGACGGCTTTCCAATGGTGTACTCTCGACCACGAAAGAATCAGAATCTGTTGACTGGGGATGCTCAGATCGTAGATGGGCATGGATAACAGGATTTGGCTCCCATTCATAAGCCGACGGAGGAAAAGAGGGTTCTTCTTGATTGTTAGGATCTCGTGTATCCTCTTCCGTTCTATCTTCTTCTTCACCCGCTAGTCCAGCGAAACCCGCGAAAAAATCTGCGACCTCTTTCCATGATCTACAAGATCTTCTTGCGGCCTTCCAATCACCTGGTAGTCGGTCTGCCGAGAGTTAGAATACTACTTGAAACTAATTGCGCTACAGACTTACCAAACAAAGACCCACTGCCGAGTTTAAAGCCGATTGAATTAACCAGGAACTTGAGTAGTTCAAACGGAACGCGACCAGCATCAAGAAGTAGTCCAGGGACCCCATCAGCGTGACATCCCTCGAATCGATTATAAAACCGTAGAACATTGACACTAATAAGGACACCCCATGCGCCTTCGTGTTTAAGTCCTTTGACCTTTCGGTAGTAACTCATAGCTCGTTTCAGCAAACACAATAGTAGCCAGAGACCACTCATTGTGCAAGTCCAGTAGAAGAATGACTGGAGAGTGAGCGCAATGACTTGATACCAGTATCGCACCACAAACCCGATGGTTGATAGACCAGCGATGACGCAGAAGTTCGCCAGAATCCAATCTTCGAAGTCGTTGGTGCGTACTCCGAGGTCCTGATTCTGTGGTCGCTTATTCCCTTCAAGTTCTAGTATGTAGTGCGTCCCTGCCATCGCTATAGTATTGAAGAACAGCCAGTTCTTCTGGATGCACCCGAGGTATAGAGTGATAATACATATCCAGCGCAAAGCGAAGGGCATGAGAGATGAGAAATTAAATGGCAGAGTAAACGGCAGAGTAAATGGTGTAGACACAGTAGGCGGTGTAAACGTAGTAGACGGGACGACTCTAATGCAAATCCACAATGGTCCGGCAAAGGCGATAAAAGTCGTGAAGTTGATAAGAGCTATGATCGTATAGTTCTTGAAACGCTCGATACGCATTTCGACATCGTGACCTACTGAACGGCGATTGGTTTCGTGCCTGGAGGTCGACATGTTGGAAGCTTTTGTGCGAGATACTAAACATGTAGACGAGCAAAGCATAGTGAGACTTTTGTACAATTTCCTGAGAATCTAGCATGCATGGGAGGAATACCATTTCTCTGACATCTGATTGGCTTCCGCTGCATCGGTAGCGTGCTTGCATATGTCTACATCGTAGCTGGTTTTGATCTGCGCTCTACCTGGTTTAGCTTGTCTTTTCCGCTAGCATTAGCTATGTGCGCGTCTCTGTCATGTGTAGGCGCGTGAGACCCAAGACTGCACATCCTTTGACCTACAGCTATGGAGCCTTCCATGCCTGTCATTTGCTTGCGTAATATGTTCATGCGCCCGCACAGTGAAGATGTCTCTTATCAGTTGTTGGGCTGCAAAGATGCCATCAGAGTGACTTTGATCTGTGCTGATGCAGGGCCCTGCGTCTCGTTCTTGTGCCTGAGCCCAAGTAGCCAGACGTCGCACAGTGATGCAAGGCTTCAGCCGCATTAGCGGAGTTGTATGAGGCCGCACATTCCCATGGCTGTGGCCGTCATAACTGTGTTTGGCGCAGTTTCTGTGCGGCGAAGTGCGGTTTCCACTTTGTCTTAATGTCATCGTTGCCCTGCTCTGCCGCTGCTATGATTGGTTGCATTCGGGAACAATGCCACACACATAAAGCATGTAAAGTTTGCGCCCGAGTACATGAAGCAGTGAGAGTTGGATGGAAACTGTGAGGATTCGCGACCATCATTGGGTAGGAAATCAAAGTGTTTAAATTATCGCAACACTGTTCCCCAATGATTTGATACGACGTGAATAACGGACAAAGGATGTGCTCAACAAGGAGACGCGAATATGGAAAGAAGGGACAATGGTGGCTCAGCGCAATTCGAACCATCAAAGACCCATCGTCGCAGAACAAGATACTACCTGGAACAATGCACTGATGAGCCGTTACTGAAAGAATACAGAAGGTCTTAGTCGATCCAGATACTCTCACCCAAGCTGATGTAATCATCAATGAGAGCACGGCCGTAGCTTTTGATTTTTGATGCAGCCATGTGCAGGCTTTTGTTTCTTTTGTTCTCAACAATCATTGGACGTAAGTAATTGTGGGTAGCAGAATCCTGGACGACATCGGCGGTATCGAATACGGCTCGGTCGAGACCAAGTACCGTGATATACCCAGTTGGAGAGTTTGCGATAGCGACCACATCCCCACCAACGAACGGTGCTGCCGTAAGCTGACCTTCGCCAAATCCCTGCCAGCTAGCTCGCGCAGCGACATCTATTACCTCGCCTGTTGTGACGTTGAGAGTAAAAGATGTGATGACCGCTTGGCGAGATGACTGTGAAAGTGTCCACAGAGTGGCTTTGGAGGCGGAAATGGCCAGGGATGTGGTATGAAACTCTGTCGGATCCAGAGAAGACGGTAGCAACCTGTATCGTAGGACAACAGTAGAGTTGTTCATAAGAGTGTCACCTGCCAACGATAAGACGACTAGCACATTTGCGTCCTTGGTAGCGATATACATCAAGGTCTCTGTGGGGTGCGCGACAATCTGCGAAGCGTTCGTGACATTACCAAGAATGTCAACACCAACCATGTCCTGCAAACTTGGGTCCTCGGATATGCGAAAGTTAGAAATGGATGTCGAAAGCTGCTGGGAACTGTGTGAATCGAGCGCGTGCAGATTGCGACCGCTAGGGCTCCAAGCGATAGAGTGCACATCACCGGCGATTTCTTTTGAGCGTAGGGTTTCGTAACCGTCTGGCGTCAGACCAAATACAATGCTGCAGGTACCAGTACTAGCGGTACCCCATATCGCCGTATTCTGAGTCGAAGAGCTCAGCTTGAGGGACTCAAAGCTAGTAGTGTTACCTGAACATCATTAGATGGATCCATGTAGATGCTGCAAAAAGAACTGACAAGATGATGGTATTTCCATAGTTCCTTCGCTGATGAGCTCATATGTTGGGGCAATGGAATGGCGGGTCAGGGTTCCATCTTGCGGACGGCTGCTGAAGAGGTGCTGCTTTGAACGCTTGCTTATATGTCAACGGATTCGACTCGTATCGGAGACCAAAGTACGGACATCGAGAGCCAGAGACGGCGACGGTCCACTCGCGTCTCTCGCCTGGATAGCGTATACCATCCTGGACTCATCGTCCAACTCCAGCGAGTACAAAGCCTGTCCGTTCGTGGTACCAACTGCGAGATGATGCAGCAGAGCATGCAATTGTGTTGGTGCGAACAGTACAATTGCAAGAAAAGCGAACATGGCGCCGTGTGATCACAAGAGAATGAGACTGGGACCAGCGCAACAATATGCTGTTATCAGTCGGCGTTATACCAGCAGGTGAGCAAGTCTCCGCAGTGCTCATATCTGCGAAAGCGCATTGTGGGGTGCAGCTGACGCAAGGGCAGATACCCAATATCATGGGTGAATTTCTGGTATTAGCCAGTAGTCTGAGTGCCCGCCTCTCGGTATGCTAGGTGGGATACCCAGATCATACCGGCAGTTATCACAATCAAGATGCCCTGTAAACTGCGTCTGCCGAGCAAAGCTCCAACAGTTGTGGGTGGGATTGCGGAGTAGTCTCGACGGATAGATCGCCTAATCTAACATCTTCGGTAGGTGGCTGGAAGCAGGGGTTAGACTGATGGTCAACGATCGCCTGGATAGCCAGCAATGTCCATGACGGGTACTCGCGTTCGGCAGCGACTGTGGTCACAAGCGGCGCAACAACAAATCGAGGGTTGTTGTAAAATAGGATGAAAGTGGAACGCGCGCGCATGAAACAGAAGGAGAGACTAGCAGGGAGCTTACGTCATGGTCCTGAATTGGCAAGCACCTCGCTTTCTTTCGCGACGAGCTTCCAGTGCTCCGACTTACCCACATTCCAATTGTCTTCGTCCTCGATGACAGCTCCAAGTTCTCTCATCGTCTGGTCGCGCTTCCTGTCAACTAATGGTACAGCTTCATATTGTTAATAGGGCTTCGCATGCACCTCGGCACATCGCATCTGCGGATCATTGACTTGTCGAACTATATAAAGCTTTAATAAGGAACGATGCAATCAAAAGGAGATCAGAGCTATACAAGACTACCAGACTGATAGAGATGACGAGACATTATGGTTACGAAGCAAACCAAGGTTATGCTAATGGAGCTGTTATACAGGTGGCTGGTCAGCCTGTTGTCATTGCGGCTAATTAAGTGTGTAGACTGGAAGCTCGTCATTCGTTACCATCGTGTACAAGTTATCTACCCCTTGCTTTCAGTTACGGTCTACTTTAGGTAGATCTGCGAGGTAGTCTCGGATTGCGAAATAGGCATCCTTTGCGGCCCAATTCGAATCGAAAAGAAGAGGTGTCTCATCGGGGGTGTTCTTGCCCGAGGCCTCGTTGTCACGGACACCCCATGTAGTTACGCCGACGCAGTGAGGTACCCAATAACAGTATTTGACGACATCCCGGTATTCTTGCGGGTTAGCTCCTTGAATATCCAGCTCGGTGATTGCGACTTCAGCAACGTTAGCCGCGGCTAAGGATCTCAGCGCGCCTTCCACAGCAGAAGCATGACCTATTCATCACTATTAGTATGCTTATGAGGCTGTAATGGACAAATGAAATGGACATACCTGCGTCAAGGTGTGTCTGGGATCCGATTCCATCGATCAAAGGTCTTCCACCAGCCTGCCATTTGCCATTCCACTCATTCACTTTAGCGACCATGAACTTGTGTTCTGCGTACGTCGCATCCTCTAGATTATAATCGTTGATGTACAATTTAGCGTCCGGATCGGCAGCGCGAGCAGCTTCGAAGGCGACTTTGATGTACTCATCTCCCCTTTTTCAAACTTAGTACGCCTTTGTCGCTTATTCGAGTGCACTTACAAGACATCGTAGAACGGATTGCTGCGCATATGGTCTCCCTCAATCGCCTCGTTGACCACATCCCACGCTCGGATCTTGCCCTTCCAGCCGTCACGCCCTACCAACCTCGTCACATGGTCTGTGATCGCGTCCCTCATCCCTTGTTTATCTTTTATGGCTCTCACATAGTCTGGAATCGAGTCCCACCACAGCAGTGTGTGGCCGCGGATACTCTTCTGGTTCGCTACAGCCCATTTGACAAGATTGTCCGCCTTGTCCAGAGTCATAACGTTGCGTTCTGGTTGAGTCTCGGCCCATTTCATTGTGTATTCTGGTGTTACTTGGCCAAAATCGGCGCTGATGATGCCTTGATTCTCTCCTTCAGATAGTCGAGCAAACTCAGTAGCCGTGCCGAAGTAAATTTTGCCGACCTCTCTGAAGAGCACATCAATGCTGCCCTCTGGTCTCGGAGCCGCTCTCCGGTTCAGTGGACTAGCTACAGCCAGCATAGGTGCGAGGAGGAGGGGCGCAGTCTTCATGATGGGTGGTAGTCGCGGATGAAGGAAGAATTGGGAGTGAGAAGTAGAGAGGTGTTTTGCGAATCTATGCTTCGGGGATAACCTTTATAATCGCTCTGCAGCTAGCACAGCGTCTAACATACCACTTCGTACAGACTCTCACCTTCAATCAGGTCATCTCCACAAATCCTTAGTGTACAGTGATGTTGTGGCTTGCTACGCTCCACATGGTATGGTTAGGAAGCTCCACTAGAGAGTCCGTGCCATCGTGTTTGCCTGCGCCAACACATCGGATTCTCAAGGAAGGTCTGCTGCAGGTACTATTAGGAGAAACTAATGCCACTAGACAGAACAGCAATGTGCCGGAGACGGATGCCTTCCTTGCCGTATCCTATCCGGTAACGCAACGTTGGTGGCTTGCAACTATACTAAAAGCTGCCTAGGTCTTCCACCCGCGTAGGGGACCATCGCAGCACGTTACATACAGCCTTCCTTCCTCGTTCTTAGTATGCTCATACCAATACGAAGCTGGCATTTATCTGCCTACGTTGTTTCCAGGCCTCCAATCCTGCAGGCTAGACCGCGGTTTATCAGGAACCGAGGGGCGCCGGAAATAAAGGCATCGACGAGTGCAACTGACCTCAGGCGCCTCTCGTCGCACTATACATGGCTGCTATCAGCCTACGATTACCGGATACCTTTTTTCCTCTAGACAGAGAGGGTTCGTATCACTCACTGTGTGGTAGTATAACGATGTCACATCGCCACTGATCGTGGCATACTCTCTACGAAGTACATTGCCGCTAGCGAGCCGGTCCTTTAACGCATGCCCCACTTAGGACTTAGGCGTCCCAGATCGTTGGTACTAGATCGTGGTCGGAAGATTCTGGCTTTCCAGGATTCTAGAAATCAGCCGTTTTGATGTTTCGATCGACGGGATCGTACGAGGGAAGTACGGCGAAGGGCAGCGTCACAGCAGGCGAAGCAGGCAAAGTACGAAAATAATACCCATTAAGCAGGTCGGTTTTTCGCAGATTTGAGGCTACGGTCTGCATTTCTATCACTTCCTGATTGTTAACGCATATTTCAGTGGTTACTTCCGTCCGCTCACATGCTAGATCGTATGGGCCAACAGGTGCTGAACATCTTCTGTGTCGAACATTATCCCCGGCTCGATATCTTCCCAGTAAACATACAGGGCATCGTTATCCAATTCTTCCAACTCCAGTAGCATGAAGACTAGCTTTCGCCAAAGCCAAGTCCAGAAGTTGCGTAAACGCCGTCCAAATTTCGCCATGCATTCTTTGGAAGACTTGTAAGTTACCTCTAGATATTTCAGACAATGATCCTTGGCCCTGTATAGTGGTGCGTCTTCGTCTAACAACTTATGCCATTTACAACCCAGCAGCACATCTCGAACAGTAACACGCAGCTTGAACCTAACACCATGATCATCGCGACACGACTCCAAAGCCGGAGAGCGTGTTGACAGCTTCGTGTATTTCCATTCTCTAGGGCCCGCAGCAAGTGGTCCGCAAGGCTCTTTGTTGCTGAGAAGCAATGGTGGTGGATAACGTCCATGGTTGCTTTTGAGCGATGGCCGGTAAGAAAAAATAGTCCTCTACGGCCACAGGCCGAAGTTGTGCGCGTGTCCCGGTATGTGTGACCACGCGTGTGCTTGTTTGACTATTCATCGCTCTGTCTACGTTCTTAAAACATGTGTGAACGACGTCAGAAAACAGTGAACTGCTGGAGGAGTTGTTGGATATAATAGCAAGCTCACTTTGTGAAGAAAGAAGTTCTGGGCTTTGTTGTTGTTCGCCGAACTAACCTCTTAGTCTCACATGCGTGGTTCACGCACAATGCTCATGTGTCTCGGTGTTCAACAGACTATTGCTAGTGCAGGTCATGTCGTCCATGGTATCGCACCGGTATCAAAGAGACGAATCCCGCTAGATTACAACCTCTGTTTCGCCAACATAGACCCATTCGCCGTCGTCGCGTATGCGCCATGGACTTGCAAAGATCTGGCTCTTCTCGCTAGTATCAAATTCGTACACCTGCAGATACCACCGTTGCCAAGTAGGATCCCAAACCCAGTCTTCCCAAGCACCAAGCATCTCTGCCGCAACATTCGGCATCAGATTGACACCAGACATGCTCACGTGCTCCCAAACGTTTCTGATTTCGTTTAACTTCCATCGTGAAATATAGACCCAGACCTGTTGAGCGGGTATGTAGGTGTAGAACTCATGCCATGTGGGATCCCAAGTCCAGGTGTATGATGACAAGGTAGTTTGTGGAGTATTCTGTTGAGTTGATTTTGTAGAGTTGATCAAATGGTCCAATAGCGTAACAGCGTTGGAAAGGTCAGCGAGGTCTAGAATAGCCGATATTGACAGATTGGGTAGCTGTTGTGGTGGCTGCCAGTCACCTCTGGATCGCAGCTGCTGTTCTGAGATCTGTAGCCGTTCTTTCAAAACTTGCAATTGATCCTCGGTCTCCTCGTCAGCAGACGTTACGCTTACGTATGCCATGTTCGCTTGATCGTTGGTAGCAGCTATTGGTCTTAACACAAAGCCCTCGCGTCCTGCTTTTGCGTCTCTTATAAACTTCCGTATCGTTTGCTGAAGCGTGACAACAGTCTCTGTAAGATCTGTCGCTCGATCGCCGTTGACTGCTGCAGACGCCATATCCAATCTCTTCGTGCTCTGGACCAAGTTCTTCTAGACCCCTAGCTTATAGCTTCTTCCGATAGGCTTCAGTAAAAGTATATTAGACAGGTGTTGCGCAGTTTGTTGCAAGTGGTACCGTTGAGTACAGATTGCCGAAGCAGCCGAGTTTTCGCCTTCATCGCCACCACGAGAACTTTGCTTCTTCACCACATCCATCAAGGATCAACATCGAGACAAGCAACGACCATTGTTTCCAACATCAGCCGACAATATCAGTTGCGTTGTGACGATGATACAAAAGGACGTGGAAGATGAAATCCGGCGTTACTTCTGGTCGAAGAGGCTGGGAAGGGATCGTTACGTCATCGTTCCCGTAGGTACGCACGGCAAGCTTCATGTTGCGACATCCACAAG
>Ga0268250_10001054_pt1 | contig 12238 bp, 9 predicted proteins | sample AgamicAsSfe_FD_200448 | JGI IMG/M metagenome (GOLD analysis project Ga0268250, IMG submission 200448) | Agave microbial communities from Guanajuato, Mexico - As.Sf.e (v2) (version 2) | ecosystem: Host-associated > Plants > Phyllosphere > Phylloplane/Leaf | place: Guanajuato, Mexico | collected... | reverse complement strand
GCTAGCTCACGTTGACAGTCCCATGTCTGCTCCGAATATCGAGGTTTCAGGCCTACCAAAGAATATCTCACAATGCGGCGCAAGCTTTGTCCACGTCAACAACTGTACGGTCGACCATGAGGCTTCATACAAGACTGTGAAGCCAGAGAACATGTCATGGGATGCCCCACCAGCTTTTACTCATGGTACGACGCTTACATGTTCTACAAGCATACCCGCAATCGTCGTCATGATGGCTCACAATTTGGATGCAGAAAACACAAACATCGAAGTCAAACAAGAAGAGCCTGTCTCTGCCTCCACGGACGATATCGATGACGCTGTTGGTAACGTGACTTCCGTTCGAGGAAGAGGTGAGTGGTATGTTTCTGATGAGGGTAAACAAAGAGATAGCGGTTGTTCAACTCAATCTAGTGTGGGCTCTCTTCGAGCAACTGCTGCGGAATTCGTACCTCAGGCTTCGTCCATAGCTGGCCCGATCGAAGCTACCACGAGAACCGTACCTCCGGTCTCGTCTCATGACATCGTTGGTCTGCCAGATGCAACGGTACTCGATAGAAACGGCATACCGTTCCTGTGGTATATGTACGGTGTACAATTTGCTTACGAGCAGGGCTATCGTAATGGTCGTCCAAAATCGCCCAAGAAGTTCAAGCAATCCAGAAAACAGCGCACGTCTCTGTCTTCTCCGGTCGATTCTCCTCATCCTTCTTCAAAGGCGATTCCCATCATGACCCCCAGGCCAGCGACTCCTCGCTCTGCTGCAGCGAATCAGCGCTCAAATTCCGCGGAGCTAATGCCTCCACCACCTTTGCCTACGACTCGGCGTCGTGAAGAGACCCGCCAAGAGAATTGTCATCCTGCTTCCAACCGAGAGGTCTCAATCCCGCACAATGCCAACGCTGGAGCAAATCGACCTTTTGAGAATCAGCTCAATATGATATCTAAACAGGCTGCCCTCAACAGTCACTCGAACAGCAACGCTCCACGCCACTTCAACGTCGATCTCACCACTGTGCGCAACGTTGGCTTCCCGTCCGGACCTCGCAACATGTACCCTCCCAGCTACTACACGGTTCCTCGCCACGGCCACCGGAACAATCGTGGCAATGGTTTGTATGGTGGTCGCGGCAGCGCCGGTGTTCCCATTGACGCTACGGCACCGTTCCCGAACCCTGTCCCGCCGCAAGGCCGACCAGACCAAGGTCAAACCTACGGCGCTCACCCATTTGATTACTCTGGATACACGATTGGGAACGAATCCTGTGGTTTGGTCAACATCACCGTCGCGACCGAGCGGGGCGGTGGCGAGCCATGTAATGCATGCGCTCCCGACCATTGACCTAGTAGCGATGTCTTCGAAGAAAGCTTGAATAAGAGGACCGTAAGAACAGAGCATTTTGGAAACAGAAGGTCTATTGGTATCGCGATGAAAACATGCTTTGGTTGCATATGATTATGAGGCATGGGATTGGGAAGGAATGAATACGATAGTGGGCGAATCACTTGGCAGTAGCTGATAACGAAGAATGAACTGCAAGTGAATCTGTTTTGTTCTTTTCTTTTCCTCATCTACACACGTCTGCAGCAATAGAATCCCGTTCTTATGGGCCTTTCTCGACCGAGCAGACCTTGCCCTAAAGATATACAATTTTACGATGAAGTGATTATGCAACATGGTTGTGCAAGGTAACAAAGCGGAGCCTGTTATTCTGGCAGGCAGAACGCGAAGTCGGTGGGTCGGCGAACGGTGGGGCTCGGCAGGCGGCTGACTAATACGCTAGTCGGACCTTGGACAAAACTCTCCGCGTCGCCGCCACTCTCTCTTCTTTTTCCATATAGAAAGTTGCACCCACAGAATTTGACCTCACTCTTTGTTCCTCTACAAGATTGAAGTTGACATAAGCTGGGGAGATCGAACCTCTTTGCCCCCAAGAACTGCCTGCCCCTACCGAATGGGCTGACGGTCCCGTGGCTCCGAGACATCCTCTTAAGAATTTTCATCATTGCTACGTCTCCTCTCGCCTCGAACGATACCGATACGTATACGCACGAGTGACGCGATGGATGCATAAATACAACCAAAGCGACAAAAGTGATCGCTTTGGAGGGTGCTGTTCAATAGGATGGCGCGTAAATCGAAGGCGATTGACCACATGGTCAATCGCATGAGCAAAGTGCGGCTGGTGGATGAGCGGGCTGCTGCACCGCCGTAATCTCAGGACGATCCAGTGGAAGACGGCAAGGAAGCCGCTCAGCGCCAGCCTTTTCGCTTCTTCGATCTTCCCTACGAACTGCGATTGCGCGTTTACGAAGAGCTTCTGATCTTCCCCAAGACTATCGATCTCGATGAAGCCAACTATCGCACGATCGCACCCGCCCTCCGCCTCTTCCTCGTAGACCACCGTATGCACGACGAAGCGTCGCGCGTTTTCTACGGTGGCAACACCTTCCGCGTGTTCCCTATCGGACGTTACATCAACCGCAAGCATCCGCTACTCGCGTGGTTCCCTCGCAAATACAGAGCACAGCTCACACGTTTGGAGTTGAGACTAGGGCCAGGCTTCACCAAACCGCCGAAATGCTGGGTGGTGGACAGCCGCCTTGGCCTGGCGGCGATGAAGAAGGTGTATAAACTCAAGGTCTTTGTAGAGCTCGACCCTGCATCCAACGATGTATTTGAAGGGTTCCGTGCCGGCAAAAACTTCTACACTGAGTACTGCGTCGGGCTGCTGAGAGGTTTGCTCGCACAGTTGCCGTCGATCGACGACGTCGAGTTCGACGCCTACCCGAGTGTGTCTAAATCCAGCCCACTCCTGAGGGGCTTGCTAGAAGAGACAAAGCTCAACCAGAAGCGCGTTGCCTGGGGCCCTGAGAGGGGCTGGGACGAGATCGTGGAGGTCGACCTGGTAGGCGTCCTGCAGAAGATGGGGCTGGATACTTTTTGAGCCATCTTTGCTCTAATACATGTGGCCTGAGCTATTGCGCTGTACGCTGCATTCTTTACAGTACTTTATGTATATTTGTCTCACGAGCGATGATTAATGAACACGACATACCCAAAGCTCTTCGTTCACTCCGCCTTTCTTTTCCTCTTTCCCATGCCTACATGCGCACTTTCCATTCCACCAAGCATTTGTTCCGCCTAGCATCTTGGTCGGTAATTTAACGACTACATCTAAGGCAGCGCTCCTTTGTTTGCATCTATGAGTTCTCTAGGCATTGCTACGTCACTTGCGTCTCGTGTTCGCGAGGCTGAGCAGTGGGCCGCAACACCTCAGACCCCGCTCTCATTTTGCCTTCCTCATGTCTATCATCGCAGCACAAAACACGTGCATTAATCGCAGAAAAGCCTTTTGTTTCTGAGGAAGGGCGTCCTTGTGACACAGCATGCAGGACTTCCTGAACCGCAACCAGGAGCGAAAGGCCGTTGCAGAAGGGCAGAGTAGCACCAGTCTACCGCTCGTCTCAGCAAAACCCAAGCTTTCTGAGCCTGCTCGATCTACACCTCAGTCGCGCCCTTTGACACCAACCACTAAGCTCGACGAACTAGATTCGGTCGCAAGCAAAGACCCGTATGTTTATGGGCTTCTGACCCCTGTTGGACACAACATCAGACTGATCAAGGTCCACCGGGCTTCTGCATATCCCTACCCACACCTCGGAGGAGCTAGTTTTGGCTGTACGATTGATGTATATGAGATCGACCGAGCTCCACCTTACATTGCTCTCTCTTATACCTGGGGTGCTCCACTTCCCACACACAGGGTCTGGTTGAACGGTAAATGCTGGTTTGTTCGCGAGAATCTGTACAACTTCCTTAACGCCTTTAGTCAGAGCGAGAAGGCGCAACAAACCAAGCATATATGGGTGGATTCACTCTGCATCAACCAGACCAATATACAGGAGCGAAACCATCAAGTCGGCATGATGGCTGAAGTATACGGCAATAGTCATACTGTCATTACTTGGCTAGATGATTCCTGCTATCAGCCGCTTCAACGGATCATGGATGGTACTTTCGAATACAAACATTTCGAGTAGATATTTAGTAATCGCTATTTTACGCGCATATGGATTGTTCAGGAGATCGTACTCGCTCAGAAGGTTCAGATCATGAGTGGCGATCTCTTAGTCGACTGGCTCCACTTTAGAAGAACGTTCTCCGAACTTGAGAGGACTATGCTACGCAGGAACAACAATATAGCAACCTGGTTGTTCTCCGACGTTATGACGAAGAATCCATCAGGTCCTAAAAGTAAGTTCTTATGGAGCTTGTCTGATCGCCTTGATCTCTACTCGCAATTTGAGTGCGAAGACCCTCGTGACAAAGTATACGGGCTCCTGGGGATAGTCAACCGTTCTTCCAGTGTCCCAGAGATCGACTATAACAAATCGATTCAGCAAGTCTATTTCGATACGGTGCGTATTCTTTTGACAGAGAAGGGGGAAGAGCCCCACAACGGACTTTTGGAAATATCTGCAAAGCTTAGCCACGACATGCATCTTTGTAGAAAACAACAGAGGGTATTAAGCAAGGTGTTTGGTGACATTCGGCGGCGCGTGGTCAGCAACGCTCAGAAGACTGGAGAATCCCCAGTCGTCGACGCTATTGGTTTCCGGACGTCAGGAGTATGGAATGAATGGTGGTATGAACAACTTGGACAAAGGGTGTCTTTTCGGGGATGGCTTGGGGGAAGATTAGTGTGCAAAAGCATCCGCCCAAGTGGATAGAAAACTCGTATGAAGAGTAGGCTGTTGGTGGCACTTCATACATGGAGATTGTCGTACCCTCCAATGCGTGTTTTAAACCTATTCACGGCCAATCGGAAATAACGCGCATCATCTGGGCCTAGCGGCCCATCCCCGCCACGTTCATTTCCACGGACGCGTACCCGCTGCAATGCCAATGACGTGAACATGCACGCGTCGAAACCCTTTGCAATACCGTCTGTCTAGCTTACCTGCACGAGCCCACGATTTTCTGTCCAACAAAATTGCGCAACTCTCCACCGACACATTCGTTGCTATCTATCCATTGTGTTATCTGACGAGACTTTGAGCGGCAACCCTCGTTTGGGGCTGTTCGCAACTTCGTTCCACTCCCACTTCGATGCTTTGTTCCAAGTGTACCAGCATCCATTTCAGGCATATCGAAGCATGCCCTCCAGCTGTACAGCAACTCCAGGTACCATTACTTGGTTATATGAAAGACATTAAAAATGATCACATACTGTTCTTCCAACATTCGTGCAACCTTCAGTGTTTGCAACGTACTGCTGACACCGGTTGTCAATTCTGTCTCAAGATTCAAGCACTATTGCAGATTGGTCGGCGTCTGCGAAAGAAAAATGACACCGAGTCACGCATCATCCTCAGCATTAGTCGGAAGCTCCAGGAAGAGACTCTGGCTTCGCTTGAAACAGCTGTCCTGAGTGTATACTTTGAGGCGATGGTTTACGGATTCAGATGCTTGGTACCTCGGATGGCTGGTGGGTGCTCGAAATCACTTCGAAGACAGGCATTGCGCTGAGTCTGTGCTAGAACCGTTTTCAACCATGGTGGCAACTCTAACCAAGTCGAGTAAACCAAAATCGGACGCATTAAGTGCAGAAGCAATAGCCCAGCAAGACGAGGAACAACACAGCAACCACGAATTCTCCCCAGAGTGCGACGCGTCAACTTTGTCAGATGCAAACATTGCCTTGGCTTCAGCATGGCTCAAGACATGCTCGGAAACCCACACTGCCTGTCGAGACGCTATATCCGCCTCGTATTTACCCACGCGCCTAATCAACATTGTCAATCCAAGCCATCCCTTTCTAGAAGACAACGAGGTGGTTAGCATACGTTCATACGCCACGCTGAGCTATGTATGGGGTAACGTCACGAAAAGATACGTAACTAACTCTGGAAATTTCGAGCAGCACTACAACTCAATCCCACGATGTGACCTTCCGAAAACCTTCCAGGAGGCCATTGACCTCGCTTCTCGATTGGGGTTTAAACATATCTGGATAGATGCCCTAACGATCATCCAGGACTCAGTCGAGGACTCACGCACAGAGATTGCACGAATGGGCGATGTATATAAACAGTCCGCGTTGACAATATTCGCTGGCGCTGGAGACAACGTTGATGCGGGCCTGTCTATGACACGAGATCCCAGATTGACCAAGCCTTGTCAACTGGACTTTGCAGCTACTATTGGAGACGAGACGCATCAAATTTCAGCGTACGTGCAATCCTTGCCCGAAAGAAGTCCGTGTCCGCTGGACACTAGGGGATGGATTCTGCAAGAGGAGGTGCTTGCGCCACGACAACTGGTTTTTCGGCATTCAGAGATGCAGTGGACATGCCGGAGCTGTGAGCTGTCAGAAAGCATGCCTACTACCCATGCGGCATCCCCTGATACCCTCGACGACGTTAAAAAGGGCCTTGTTGGACGTAAACCTGAGATGGTCACAACATATTTACCACTATTGCATTTTTGGCTGGACAGCACCAATGCACCAGAGGTTTCACTCCACGCAACTAAAGGCCTATTTGAAACATGGTATAGAGTCGTAGAAGCCTTTTCGCGCCGATCCTTGAGCTATAGTTCCGATGTACTACCAGCTCTTGCCGGTCTTGCAACCATTTTTGCAGCCAATCACCATATCTTTTACCTGAATGGGATCTGGAAAGAAGATTTTACATCTGGTCTATTATGGGCCGTGCGTAGCAGTCGCAAGGACAAGCATCCTGGCCCACAAGTACAAGATTCAGTGACCAGGCTGTCGCTCTGCTCGATCTCGTGGAGTTGGGTGTCTCAGTGGGGTGAGAACATCAAATTTGAACCCAATAAGAAAGGGAAGCAAACACATGTTCTTTACAGCATCAAGGTGGATGCTATTACCAGCGATGAGAACTCAGAGTATGTTCAACCGACTATGGACATGCAAGGTATAGTCAACAAATCCTTGACACTGTATGGGCGCTGCATCGATCTTGAGATCGGCACGGTGTTGGTAACCAAAGAGAGAAAAATGCTATGGCAGAAGTCACGACATACCGCATTCCATTACAACAATTATCTGGAAATGGACTACAGTAAGCGAGCTAGGCCAGTCGTTGAGTCAAAGCGGCAGACAGCTTATGGATGGCTGCTTCTCGACTCTAGTCTTGTCGACACTCCGACAAACAACATCAAATTTTGCTTGTGCAAGGTTTTGGATTCTGGAAATCGATCGAAAAATACAGAAGAGTCCCATTCCAGAACCTCGCAAGTCGGAAGCATGCTACACAAAAGTATCCTCTCCAATCCGAGATTACGCAAGGCGAAGGCACGCATAGAAGAATCGACTCAGCGGCCAGGACCAGCGGAGAAAGTCCAAGCTTGCTTTACATTACTTGGGCTGGCCTTAGTCCCAACGGATAGCGATGGACATTACAGAAGGGTGGGGCTCTTGAAGACTTGCATCCATTTCGACGAGGAGATCACCAAAGTTCCAAACTTCGCTCCTTTGGAGCATTTACCACATCCTTGGCACCACGCCCAAGGAGAGACTTTCACGCTGGTATGACAAGGTTACAGGTACCAAAATTTGCCGTGAACAACCTATAAACTCATTATAAAGATAATCTATAGGTTTATGTTATCCCTTGATCTTATATATGCGAACCTACGTTCCCCCAAAGGATTATGATGAGCACCCACAAGAGTATTACCGTCAAGACACCAAAAACCACTCGGCTTTCCACGTTGCACCACTTGACCTCTTCGTCTCGCCAAAGAAGCAATTCAAGAACTCCTTCTATGCACTCCTCCCAAAGCTCCAGGATAGCAGCTGTAGAACCAGAAATAGCCTGGATTATAGAGGCGGGGCCTTCATTTAATACTACACGATTACGGGTCTCATCGTCGCAATGCGCCTCCACCCACTCAGCAAGCAGCGTCCAGAGATATACGTTCAATTCGCGCTGGAGCTGTTGGATACTTATCAGATGATGGTCCTGAGAGCGTAGTATGCGATGGAAGTACAAGCGCATGATCCTGAAGATATGGTCGACTGCAGCATAAGCAATCTCTTCTTCGTGGCCTGGGTAGTCGCAGTGCACAGCACGTACCAAATACTCGTTGTGCAGCGCCAAAGATCTGGCACGCTCTTGGAGGTGTGCAAGTATCTTGAAAACTTCGTTATAGTAAACATCAATCTCATGAAGCGGGCCAGCGTTGGCGATCGAGTCTTCGATGGAGTTCATGACTAAATAGTCGAGATCCATCTCTGGTCGGTACCAAGTCATGACCGTCTTTTCTTCCTTAGGCTCACGTTCTTCGGATCCACACTGGCATGCTAGAGAATCCAATCCTTTCATGCTTAAGTGCATGCAGACCCGATGGCCGCAATGTAACGTACAGTGCGGCGCCAACGCTGGTACGCCCTGGCCTATAGTGAGCGGGTCCTGGAAGGCGGGAAATCGATGTATGTTGATGTCTTCGTTGATGCCATCGAACAAGGGAGATGGTTGTGCGACAGGAAGATGAAGATTTGAGCATGAGGCATTGATGTGGAATGACGGCTTGGGACGAACTGCTGTAGAAGTGATTGCGGAGGCGAAGTTAGTGTCTGTAGACTTCATTGTCGTGCTTGATGGTGGCTGCGCAATGGATCGCTCGGCTGCTATTTCAAGGGCGAAAGAAATACAAATAGCTTGATCAGTAACGTTTTGTTCTCGAGAAACGAGACATTGTGCAGACATGCAGCCGCGGCCTCAGCGTTGTATGCAGGTTCATCCCGCTATACGTTGATAACAACAATGGCTGTACGATGAGGTTGCTACTCACCGAGTCACTGGCAAGGTTACTGCAAGTCGATATCATATCGGCTGACTGCGACGAGGTATATCCCGTCTTCTTTGTCGATGTCACCGAACATCAACTGTGCGATGACTGTGAAACGACATGTCGAGCTCGGGACGCGTTGGTTCAACGCGCAGGAGATTAGGCTTATTTGGGAAAGGTGCCAACAATGACGCAACGCGTTTTTGTCTCATCCCACTCTGGACGGTACCGCCTTGCATCCACAACGAAGTTCAACCCTCTCCCGCAATGCGACCGCTTTGAATCCTTACCACAAAACCATCGGTCGCATAATTCGATATGGCGCTTCCTCTAGGCATCTTCCTTGGCGGCTGCGTGGTCGCCATTCCTGTCGTTACTGGTGTCGCGCAAGGTGTCGAGCACCAAAAGAAGCAGAACGAAGAAGCCGCCAACGAGTCGCGCATGTGGAAGTTCAACTGCCTTGTAGCCTGCGATGATCCCGATCCGATCGCGAAAGAAGAAGTCAACAATGGCATCCTCGTTGTGCGCCACGATAAAGTCTGGGTTGTGCCGAGGGACGCGGATAACAAACCGATGTGGCCGGATGGGGTAGACGGTGAAGGACGGGAGCCGTTGCATCCATTTGCAGGTTTCTATATTGCATATCCTGACGAGGATCGCTGCCCCCCGGAAAGGGGACTGGTTAGCACCATCAGCGACGACCCGCCTATGCTGAACTGGATATACTGCGACAGAGAGACGTATGAGCTACGCTACTCGAATCGCACGGGCAGTATCGTGCATCATGTAGGCGTTTGGGACTGGACCGAAGACGAGACCCACCTGACATTCGACGGCTGGGAAGGCTTCATGGCTATCGACGAATGGGATGGTGCTGATGAAGATCCCGATACACCGTGGGGCAAAGAAGGACTACGCTGGGCAGTATACTTCGACAAAGACGACAACGAGCTCAAGGGGAGACATAAAGGAAGGGACATGTTCGAGATCAGTCTCAAGCGCCGGATACAGAGTGCCGAAGAGCAACTGAAGCAGAATGAAGCAGCGGAGAAGAAAATGCAAGTCAAGAGTAGAGGTGGTCTCAGTACTCAATTCGCTGCACCGCAGAAGGAGAGAGACAAAGAGTGGGAGAAGAAGTTTGGCGAGAAAGCGAGGCAGGAGTTGGAAAAGAAATTAGCGAAAGACAAAGAGGAAGGGCAGGGACCAGAGTGGGCCAGAGGCGATGTTGGAAAAGAGAGCTGAGGAAGGACGAGAGACAAGATGTCCAATGTGCTGGACGACGGTGTTTGTCAATTTGGTGTACGCGATGATGCTCCTGAGCTCAACTAGCGCTGGAAGTTTGTCGTTTTGACTGTTCACATATCGAATCGCGTTATAGCTGAGGAAGATTGATAGCAATCTACCACGCTACGGGACTATCGGCTGCTTTCGGACGCCAACGACTCATTGTCGTCCTTGGGTTCAGCCGGTTCAGACGCCTCCACTACCTGCAGGTAGTCTTGTCAAACCATCGACAGGATGCTCTCACTACCTGGCATCAAGCTGGTCACGGTTATACACTGCACACTCGTCCCCGTCATGCGAGATAGACGGCTCAGCAGAGGATCGCGTTCTGGAGAAGAAAGTTTGGCACGTGGCTCAAGAGGTGTGGCCTAGGCGACCTTCGCAGCACCCTTGTATCGAATCGACATCGGTTACTGCAGCCTACGATCGACGCCTCACACACACACACACCCTAATAGTTTGTACAACGCACAAGACCTTTCCATGAATTAGGCATGTCTATTTGTCAGGCCACGCGAGAGTGCTATACCTCAAGGATCACCGAAGTGGAAAATCATTCTGGAGGTTATGACAAATGAATTAGCATGAGTCTTCAAGGTACGCTTGAGTTAAAGACAAAACGGTTTCGGAAGGAAAACACTATTCGAGTTACGCACTCCGCTCATGACTACGGCAGACCGATCGGCAATGGCCCTAGTGACGTCGAGAAGTTCCTTACTTCCTTTCTTCCACTTGTGAACCATGGTTCCATAATCAACTTACGCAACTTTCCTTGTCTCCTCTTCTTATACCATAGGATAAAAGGAGGTTTGAAGATTTCAAACTGCGTAGCCAGACCAGCTGCCCGTACAGTCTCCTATACCTGATATGAGCGATCAACTAAATTGTCGAAGCGTGGGCGCTGAGCAGGTGGGCATGAATCTTTGTCGAGTTGTGCATCTCTGGCAGTGCGCTTCAGTGCTTGGGAGGAACTCGGAACATCGCCAGGGTGAAGATAGCAAACACCTGCGTAGTTTGAGCGGGGTGTGTGGCTGGCATTGTACAAATTGCCACTGACATGGTGGTTGCCTTCGTACCGTCCTGTGACAATATTACCTCGCTCAGAGTTGCCGTAAATTCCGTTTAAGTGGGAGTCTCCGCAAGGAGCTGATCTATCATTGACAGAACAAATATGAGTATGGTGTGTATCGCTTGTGGGCGCAGGTGAAGGGGAACGAACAGAGACTGGTATATCCTGGCGAGCATCTTCAGTGTGCGCTTGGCCCACTGCGATGTCCAAACTCGAAACCTCTGAGCTAATATACTCGTCGGTGTTCACCGGCATTGACTGTATCTTTTTGTTGGCTGCACCGTTCTTGTCCTTCCAAACCGGTCGTCCTTCCTTGATAAATTCTTGACGCTTACTGTTTTGTACACAGTTTACGATGGTGCCTGAGCATCGCTGGGCTGGCGATGCAACTGTAGTTTCAATATTCTCACCTAAATATCAGTGTGCCAAGTCAGTAGTTGTCTTACATGCGGTCCGTACAGAGACATTGCTTACCCTTGAGTAGCGAGAAACAGCGGTACTTGGATAATCGTAACAGCGCACTGAGATGACTCATGCGTTGTCCAAAGGTAAGATAGCGTGATTTTCGGGCCATTGCAAGCGCCAGCTTGTCATAGATCGGAAGCGACGCTGGACCATCGATGTGCAAACGTTCAGCGACATCAACAAGCTGCCAACAGACCTTCTCCATATGTGTTGAATGTGGCGCGTTAATAGCATTAGGAGTCCAGCGGCTCATGAACGCGGGTGTCTCGCGCTTGTCTGAGCATGCCGAAGTATCTTTCATTGCGTCCAACAGTTCGGCAACATATGTAGCTCGTTCTTCATCGTTAGTAGGAATTGTACTGTCACCAATTGGCGCGAACCAGGTTTTGTCAAGATGGCGGGAAAGCATGGCTTTCTTCGCCTCCGCAAGACTACGGAATGCCAATTCATAGGTACCACCTGGCGCTGAAGCAATTTTAGTAGTTTGAGTGCGTTCATGCGGATTGAGCGTTGCACACCCCCGATAATCTTGAGCGCGCGCATCGGATGCGTCTTTCTGGGCACCCACAAAGCTGGTAGGCTTTTGGAATAACTGA
>Ga0268250_10001053_pt1 | contig 12252 bp, 11 predicted proteins | sample AgamicAsSfe_FD_200448 | JGI IMG/M metagenome (GOLD analysis project Ga0268250, IMG submission 200448) | Agave microbial communities from Guanajuato, Mexico - As.Sf.e (v2) (version 2) | ecosystem: Host-associated > Plants > Phyllosphere > Phylloplane/Leaf | place: Guanajuato, Mexico | collected... | reverse complement strand
CCTTTCGCCAGCACCACCACCCCCCTCTCCCAGCAAGCGTCCTCACGTCCCGGATTGATGTTTGGCGCGCTGGGCACACACCCAAACGCATCCAACATGAGCGTGAGCAATATGGGCGGCCAATACCAACCCTCGAATGCAGAAATCACGAGCGCCATTCGCAGTTGTTTGGCGGTGGTCGATCTGGATGAGGTCACGAAGAAGCAGTTGAAGGCGATGGCGGAGATGAGGTTGCCGGGTGCTGGGGGCGGATTGAGTGCGGAGAGGAAGAGGTGGATGGATGGGGCTATTGATGCTGAGTTGGCGGGGATGTGAGATTTGGAAGTGAGGGCGTGGGCAAGGATGGGTGTGAGATTGGAAGGGGTGGGACGGAAAGGGTCGAGAAGAGGTGTTTTGCCTGTAAGATTGGATGAATGATGGGGCATATGTAAATATATGTATATGTATCAACGAGGCTACGAGTGTACATAACGGGCTATGGGTGCTTGCGATTGCGTATATTGATCATCTACTGTATATAGTCCGGCGTGAGATGGACAAGACCCGGAAAGCAAGACAGTATACAAACTGCCATCACATCGCTAATCCAGGTCATCCAGCCACCGTTCTTGCTCGTTTCGATGCACTTCGTTACACTTCATCACGTCTCTCGACATTGTTCGTTTAGTGAGGTGGCTGAATGCTACTCCTAGCTCGCCTTCCAGACATGAGCGCATCACTCGACCCTGCCCCTCCATCACCTCTTTCCATCAAACTTCATCTCATGTGATCTCGTCACGCCCGTCTATCCACCGCTCTGTATCTTCACGTCCTCGTCCAGTCCGAATTCGAGTTGTGTGGAACAGTTTGTCATATGCCGATATCCATTGATGGCTGCGTTACTGTATTGGCCACGCACAGAGGTGTGTGCGCCGTCGGTTTGTCTTTAGAATATGAGCCCGTAGTTGAGATATTGTCGCCGTCATGGCTCGCTGTCTCCAAACCCTCTCAAGGCTCTGGGGCAGGTGTTATTCTGTGTACATCCTGCGTGGCTGGTCCAAGTCATGATGAAGTGTGGAGCCCGCGTACTGGGGTATATTGTACAATTAGGCCGTGACGTATTAAAGCATGATGTTGTTCGATCCGATGCTAGTAAAACCTGCCATTGTATCGCACGACTCACATTGTGAAGTTGTGCCGCGACTGGTTACTCGAGGATGCCCATTAGCCCCTGCCCGGCGTACACTGATGTTGCGGTTCTTCGCCGAAATAACAAAGGTGGAACGCAGGAGCCGAATGTCGGTGGCAGAGTTCACGTTCCAGCCACGCCTCCCTCCTCCTTCCCCGCCAACAGCTTCTCTAACTCCCTCACCCTCGCCTCCAACATCTTATTCTCCCTCTGCACACTCGCCGTCTCCGTCTGCCAAAACGCAACCTCATCTCTATCCCGTGCGGCCGCCATAAAGCTCCAATCGGTTCCTGGACTCGGGCTCGGGCTTTCCGCTGCAAAGGATGTGGGTCGTAATGAAGGCGATGCCGTACGGTTGGAGGAGTGGTATGAGGATTGCCTGGATAGCGAGACTGGCTGTTCGAATGATGTGCGTGTTGTTCGGGATTGCGACGGAGGTGCGGGGATGACGGAGGGACGGCGAGTTGACGATAGGGAAGGTGTTCGGCTGCGGGTGAGGGCTTGACTGAGGGAGTTGGAGGGTGTCGATACTATGGGTACTGCAGTCGCCGGAGTTGTCTGGTTCTGCGTCTGGATCTGGGTCTCTTGCTGGCGGATCTGGCCTAACAGGCGGTTCTGTACGTCTCATTAGACTTGTGTTATATTGGATAATCTACATTTCTGAGCCTTCATACCACTGCAGCTTCCTGCTCGCTCTCCAGCTCTTGATGCAGTTCACCTAGACTTGGAGCACGATGGTGGTGCTGTGGTCCAGCATCGTCATTGAGGTTCCAGCTGGGTGGTAGATTGCTGATTCGTCGTTCGATGCGGGGTGATTGGCGTGCGCGTGAGGATGGGACTGGACTTCTTGCTTGTAGGAGAGGGGAGCGGCTGGGAAGAGGTGGATTGGCGAGGGATGTGGAGGGAGTGTAGTCTGGTAACATGTTGATGGCAGGTAGATGGATGCCGTCGGGATGGCTAGAACGACAGAGAGCAAGCGCGATTTGTTGTCTGATGTCACAATTCCAAATGTGTTTGTCAAGAGCAACAGCTCGAGGTTAAGTTATTTGCAGGCACTATATACTACCCTGCTCAGCAGTCGAAACCGGGGAAAACTCGATGGAAAGGCGCGAGGATTTGCCATCTCCCGGAACGCGCCAGTCTAGCCTAACGTCTCATGCAACTCATCTAATCACAGTCGATCGTGCTCAGGAGACTGCGATATGTCCGCTGCGACGATGTGTACTGCAGGCCTCAACTGCCCAGCTGTGTACAGAGAAGACAACCTAGAAAGAGAGAACATTTAGCACAAGACTTCTGAAGACTTAGGGAGACTACAGAGACTCGTGCGTAGGTACGTACGCTTCTGCCGACGATGTGCTTATGCTTATCGATGCTGAGGACAAGGATGCCGGAGTCCGGATGCACGTCCTGCGACTCCCATTGGCTGAAGCAAGACTTGACGTGCGTGCCGGATCAACATGGACAAGAGAGGAACAGATCATACACTCGAAAAAGTCAAAAAGCTCTTCCATCATACGCTACGCTGCCAGACTGAGAGCAAGTGACGAGATGAATTCGATCCTGTCCGGTCTTTCTCCTTCTACTTTTGCAGCTAGTGTAGCAGTGGAGTATCTTCAGCGCGATATGATTTCAAGCCTCACAAATTTCAAAATTGCATACATTACACACATAACCCCGCTCCCTCCCGCTGCTGCAGTAGTCGCAAAACCAGTACACATGATTGCAAAACACATCACGCGCAGCGCACGCCAGCCCCTGATCCCTTCATCTTCGATCCTGTATCCTTGCGCTTATTGTCTCTGCTGCGATTGTCTGCTGCTGCTTCCTCCTTCCCGGGCTCACTTTCAAGTTCTTTCCTTGGTTTCCGTCGGCAGTTTTGACCAACCTCGTCATTAGCTAATTCAGCTCCCGGGCACTACCGCAACTTGTTGCATCGTCTCATATACTCCCATCAACAAAGCCTCGAGATCTCCTGCATCATCGTGCGAATCTCGCTCTCTCGGTCGCATCAATTGGCGCTGCAATTGCACTGCACCACCAATGTGAAGCACTTGACAGCATCACCTAACGTCGTCAATTCACCGAGCACGAGCACGCAGCACGAGCACAATGCCAGACTATCGTTCTGCTGCAAATCGCCGAAGCCTGCCTCACTCTCTTTATTCCGGCTTCGACGCCGACCTAGACCTTCAGCTGCATGCTGGTCACCCTCACAAACCAGAGACATCACCAGAAAGAACGCGCATCATCGACGAAAAAGCGACGCTGAAACCTCAAGGCTATGCACCATCACTGAAAGCACAGGTCAAGCCACGATTGTCACACTCTCGCCTGCCATTCACAAGGGCCCCTTCTACTCTCGATTTCGCTCCCTCATCATCTCGACCTGCTGCGCCAAAGAGATCAAAGACATTCTCACTCTTCAACCTCTTCAGCAAACCAAAGGTAGAAAAGGCGAGAGGCTACCATGAAGCAACGCCAACATTACCACCTTCACGACCTCGCTCACCACCCACGCTATCGGTGCCGGTGAGGCCATCGACGCAACTTTCACATCGATCAACGACACCAATTCCACCAGTTCCTTTCGAAAGTTCAAGACCACCGCCAATACCGGAACGTTCACCATCACGAGCTTCTGTCAGATCAATCGGCACAGTCAAGTCAAGAGTGAATAGACCTAGACCAAGCGATGCTGGACATCGGCTGGATGTTCATTGGGAACCCCCTCCATTGTTTCAGGCATACCCACAGGCTGTGAAGCATATGGTCACAGAAATATCAGGATCAGTCGATGAAAAGATCAATCGCACAATCAGAGAGGAGATCAAGCCCAAGTCGAATCGCTTCAGCGGCTTTTTCGGCAAGGCGACAACTCGTTTCGAAACACCAAGCCCAGCACAAAGGCAGAGAGAACGTAGGATCTTTATGCTTGTAACGTCCGGTCATGTTCTGCAGTATGCCCTCGATGGACCTTCAGACCGACTACCGGAGAGAGTACTGCGCCTCGGAAAGCAATCAGTCGCTTTTGCTTCGGATCTTGTTCCTGGCAAGCCTTTTGTCCTTCAAGTGTTGCAATCTGCTGAGAACAAGGCGCACGTAGAGTCAGACAAGAGCTTCCTTTCGAAGCTGACTAGTCAATCTGTGACACCGAGGACTGTTACATCGCTTTTGCTAATCTTCGAAGAACCTACTGATCTCAACACATGGATGATTGTCGTGCGGCAGGAGATTGAGAAACTTGGAGGAAGAAAGTTCTCATGCTCGACCGTCCGCACGCGAGTCGACAATTCTGACACAATGTCGATATCTAGCCAGCGATATCGCGGCCTTCAACGGACGATGAGTATGAAGTCGAACAGATCGAACAAGGCGCCATCCATTATTTCAATTCCGTCATTGCCAACGTCTCCACTGATGTATACAACTTCTCCAGTGCTGCCATCAGAAAGTAGTACAGCTTTCACAAGTGGTTCTGAGTGGTCATCAGCAGCTTCTCGTAACGGCCATAGCGAAAGATCATCCGAAGGTACAAGTTATACCGGCAACCCTTCTTTCGACACACAAACTTCTGGAGAAGAGCCACCCATGCCTTTGTTGTCCAAGTACAACTCTGTTTCAGCAAGAAATGATGCCACTCCCGAATTCAACATGCACGACTTCTTGACGCCTCAACCATCATCACCTCATCCTGATGACGATTATATGTCGCCTCATGAGAACCAGTCAATCCTTAGGAAGGGTGATGTCACTGATGCACAAGAGCAAGTCCCACGACCTAGCTCCCGCGCCAGCGAAAAGTTTCAGCGTCAATTGCAAATCAAAACTTCACAGCCGACATCAGTAACCCGTGGCTACCGAGGCTGGTCTCCAAACGCCGCACCACGATACCCACCTTTGCCTTCTCTTCCGGCTTCTCCCACAACACCAACTATCGAGATAACCCGTCCTCTGCACATACGCAAGATCTCTCAACATTCCATCACAGTCGGAACGCCAGAGCCATACACAGCACAACCCCAATCACCCATCGACTCCCCCATGATACCACTGACCCGCCAAAAGTCCTCGCCGACACTTCCCCATGCGCTCCTCGCAACGCCAGCATCAAGCTCCACAACACCAGGCTCAGGCAAGCGCTCCCGACCGACATCCGCCATTCGTAACTCCTCGTCACCAATTCCGCTACGAACTAGCGAGCTCTATCTCTCCACCCCGCCTTCGTTCCTGCCCCGGTCGCCAATGTCCCTCAGCACGCCCCTGACTCCACCGTCGCCCGACTTGCACCCTTTGCGCCGTCCCGCGAGCCTCCCAGTCCGCGCCGATCCGGTACCCTTCCTCGCGTCTGTGAGACCTAATGGCCTCGTGCTGTCCTCTTCGCCTGGACCTGGTGCTGGGCGCTTGGGTAGCATTGGCATCTCACCACCTGGCTCAAGAGGCTCACCCACTTCCGGGATGACGCTGATGCCGAGGGAGAAGGCGTACCAGCGCGCAAGTATTCAGGTGCCGATCGTGAGACCTGGCACGATCAGGAAGGATGGGAGAGGAGGAGATGGGTTGAGGCTGAGGAGCAGGAAGAGTGCGCCATTGTTGAGTCTGGAAATCGCAAGACCGCCTATGAGTGGACCGCCGCCGAGTAAGGCGTTGCCGGCTGTGCCGGTGGCTTGAGAGGGAAGTGCACTGAAGCGGGTCAAGGACGGGCAGGACGCACGACAGTGGGAGGAGAAATTGAGTGGATGTGAAAATCGACAGATATCGCATGGAGTGCGGATGCTCGGGCGGGTGGCAATTGTACGTAGCATTACTTGCAGGGATAGACTCGCGGAAGCGAAACGCAACGCCACGGGAGGCTTTGTATGAATGGGAATAGTATACAGTAACATACATATGTATTCAGTAGATCCAATCGTCAGGAGAGAGAGACAATGCCAAATCCTTCTCTTTCAAGTGTTGAACTAGCATGAAGGGAACACTGTACGACCATTTTCCGAAATTCACTCGGCAGCGAGAATCAATATGAATAATATATTACACTGCACTGCAGGGCATTTCTAGAATTCCATACTACTGCGCACATTCAAGGTATCGGCAGCGATCTCCTGCGTCACGTGGTCCGATTTCGCGTGAAAATTAATTGAAATTCTTATCCCTCTGGAGGACAATCAACATATAACAATAGGACAGATGGCCGAGTTGGTTATGGCGCCAGCTTAAGGAGGTGTTGGCAACAACATCAGATATCTGCTGGTTCGAAAGATCTTGGGTTCGAATCCCAATCTGTTCAGTTTTGCTGCGAGCATGGCCAGTCTTTTTGTGCGTCCTGGTGGTGGGTTTCAGTGTCGGTGAATATGCGACTGGATGCGCACAATAGTTGCTGGGGTTGGCGGGTTTGAGGCTAGGGTTGTGAGCGTGAGAGCTGTGTTTTGCATCACATGCTGTCTTGTATACACATACCGTATTGACCTCCATGACCTTTCCAGCTGTATAAAGGTCTGAGGTAATACTTCTGTGATGCTACAAATTTTTCATCTTTCCACAGCCTTTCATTGAGTGAATGGAATAATGTGTTATATGGTCTTGAGTCTGACTTCATCGTCTAGTGGTTGCTACTGTAAGCTTGCTCAGATGTCGACATTGCAACCTCTTTAAAATTGCTCAATTATCTGCGTCCATCATTGAAAAGAGCGGTCAGATCCAGGCAGTCAACGAAGCATCAGGTTTATTGATGGGGGCAAAGTCGTGGCATTGCTGGACTGCACAAGTTCTAACATCGAGCGAAAGAATGACTGAAAGGGGATTACACAGCCTTTGCCCACTTCGTCTAAGGACAACTTAAACTCTGGAAAGTATAATTTCGGAACGTGTGATGTGTGTCTATGTCATAAAAGGCCACAAAATGAAGGATAAGCAGACCTAAACCCCGAAACATGGCTGAAACAGATCTGAGCGTGGACGCTCAGTGTAATGACGGGATACCCTACAAGGCTATATAACGGCCGCATCTTGTACTTATGCCCTCTTTCGAGTCTTGTTCAAGATATCTCGTGACCTTCTAGCTACTGTAACACAGTCAGATCTTATACCACGATACGATTAGATCTGCACTACACGATCTTACGCGAAAACATGCAGTCCACGGAGCTCGACGACGACTGCGCCTATCCTTTCGAGGCTCAATGGAAGCCAACACTCTTGGGTCTACCTCGAGAGCTCCGTGACATGGTGAGGTCAACTGTATGATTACCTCAACCTGAACTAATTCTCATCATAGATCCACAGCGAAGTGCTCGCCCGTGACTCAAATAATCCTCTACCGTGCACTGCCCTGCTTCAAACCTGTAAGCAGCTACACGACGAAGCGACCGAAGTCATCGCCAAATCCTTTGCCTTCGTCCACGTTGACATGACCGACGAGCCCGAGCTCGCCAGCATCCTGGTAGAAAGGGTCAAAGCGGCCGTCATCATGAGTACTTCGGAACTGGGTCATTACCTTACGAAAGTCGGCCGGTGCGCAATGCACCTTCGCATTGGTGCAGAGCGCATCGAGTCATCAGTCACTAACATCATGCTGTCCGATGCTGGCGCGCTGTGGGACTTTCTAGAGGCTTTGGTCACGTTCCCGGGCCGCTACATCTCCTCCTATCGACTTTGGAACGACTTCGTGGCTTGTGACTTGAGATACCGCATCGAGTTCACGCAATCTGCACGTTCCACGAAACAGAGACGCCGGCAAGAGACGCTTTTGCTGCAGCCGTTCTTCGACCTCTTCTGGAATGAGTTCTATCATGTATCGATTGTGGGCGCAATGGATGAGACTCGGCGAGACAGACTTCTGGAGAGGATGCGTATGCAAAAATGGTCGTCTGCGGAAGAGTTCATCGACTCTCTTAAGCGCGCAATCCTGTCTGGAAGGGTTGCATATCAACAGGGGAACTATCGTACCGCGTACAGCCTATGGCGACAAGCTCGTCACGAATTGACATTGACTGGTTACAACTCCCAACCAGACTTGCTCGATCACCATGAAACTCCCATCAAAAAGATCTGCTTCCAGCTTTACGGATATCTTGCGGCTGTCTATCTCGAATTCGCCATGGATCCTCAGCTTGGGTCCATCGTCCATCACTATGATCTCGAATTACTAGATGATCGGTATAGATGCTGTTCGCAGCGCGTTGCTTGCCCGGATTCCACGGCACATCGAGACCAGCTACGGTTCGCCGCCATGGCGTATGAATACTGCCTATCCGCCAGCGCTTGCATGGCCTCGTACCGACCAACTGAACTGCAACTGAGCAACCTCCATCACCGACGAGCACAAGCCCTGCGATTGCGCGCATGTCTCCGCGGGAATCTGCAGGCTGCAGAGAAGGCTATATGCCAAGCTATCAATCTGTGTTCAGTGGATGCGTGGTTACATATCGAGCGGCAGAAGATCCAGGACATGATTCGGGTGGAAGTTAAGATGGGGACGGTCGAGTTTGAGGACGAGGGATGTTGTATCGGCACTGGGAGAGAGACAGAGTGTGTACGGTGCTGGTCTGCTTCTTGACCTGCTGATGATGAGGAAGGTCTGAGGGTGGCTTCGATATGCTGTGGAGAATATGCAAAAGTCTGAGGGCGAGCCCGAAGTCTGGGCAGGTGGTCTGCCACCATGTTCGACCTACTCTCCTGGATCTACTCTGATCAAGGTGCGAAGCGGCAGAATGCGTCATGCAATCGGAGATGGCAGGATACTACCTACAAGAATGCCGCTAAGATTGTGCCCATTCAGCAAAATTGCCAGCTATAATACAGATGGAGCGAGGACATTAGCTCCTCAGTCCCATCCTCGCTTCCGGGATATTGCAGGCGGTCGAGGATCAGCACCAGACGACCTTTATGGTGACTATCCAGGACGAGGGGAAATTTGGCAAAACCCGGGTTGGATACATCGGCCATGCGAGAGGTCGAACAATGAATCATGCTAATGCCCATCTCTTATGAGCCAGAATCGTGCTTCAGGGGCGTGTAAATGCCCCAGTCATGTGAAGCTAGATTCGTGCTGCAGGAGTGTATGAACACCCAGGCGTATAGCGTGATTCTTGCGAGCCAAGCATGAGTTGGCCATACAAGTGGCCATACAAGTGTCCGAACACTGAATCCGTGCTTCAGAAGCGTTTGAATACACGGGCATGAGCTCGTTTCATGTAACGAACTTAAGCTGCCAGGAAGTCAAGAGGATGGAGAAAGGATGTAAGGAGTCGAATATACGTCACGGAATCCGAATCTCTTAAATGGCAGCGCGACCATGTCTACAGCGCAATAGAACAAGAATCCGTGAAGTGTGTTGCATATTTGCATCTGCTCGATTAGCCTGTCAACGCCTAGCATGAACTCCACTTGATGCAGCTACACCATCGCGCAATCGCCAGGCATTCAACCACGCTTACACAAGAAACCATTGATAGCAGCTCACCAGGATTTATGCATACCATGCTAATCCATGATCCCTTCATCTGCCAGAACATTTCAAGCTATCGGGCTCAGCACAAACTCAGATATCACCAAGGAGAGCGCTGTATCAATCCTAATCCTATGGTTCCCGGGGACGCCCAACGAAGGATTGAACAGATTCTGCTCGGTATTACATATGTTTCGTTACTGTTTCACATTGACTATTGTCTCACACCTGCTCATTGACAATCAAACTCGCCATTCCTTGCCCACTGCCAATGCACACTACAAGGATTCATTAGTGATAGTCAAAGTCAACGGGATTGCAAGACGTGACTTACTGCTCGTGAGCAAAATCTTCTTCTTCGTCCTCCTGCACTCACTCAATCCAGTCACAATCTGTCGTGCTCCAGTGCAACCCAAAGGATGACCAAGCGCGATCGCACCACCTCTGGGATTCATCTTCTCCGCAGGAATGTTGAGTACGTTCTTGCAGTAGACTGCCATTGAAGCGAAAGCCTCGTTGACCTCGATAACGTCACAGTCGTCAATGGTGATGTTCAGCTTCTTCAGTAGCTTGGGGATCGCCAGAGAGGGGCCGATACCCATGATCCGAGGCGCGAGACCTGTAACTGTGGCGCCCACGAACTTGGCGAGGATAGGTTGTCCGAGTTCCACAGCGCGGGATCGCTTCATTAGAAGGATGGCAGCGGCTGTAGGATTGTCAGCAGGAGAACTACTCCATCAGCGCAACTCGCTACCCACCACCATCCGTAACCTGACTAGAATTTCCACCAGTACTCCTCGTTCCAAACTGCTTGAACGCTGGCCGAATCTTGCTCAAACTCTCATATGTGGTACCAGGCCTTACACCCTCGTCCTTCGTCAACGTCATATCATGCACCCGTCCACTCTTCGGATCCGTCACCTTCACCTTAATCGGCACAATCTCATCCGCAAACCATCCCTCCTTCTGTGCCGTCTCCGCCTTCTGGTAACTCCATGCGGCAAACTTATCCTGCGCCTCACGAGATATGTCAAAGTCGGCGCCCACATTCTCGCTGGTCTGGCCCATGGGTTGGAGACAGTCTGCTGCCTCGCCTTGCATCAGCTCTTCGCAGAAGTCTAGTGTTTGACCTGATGGAGGTGCAGACATGGACTCGGCGCCGATGGCGAGACCGACGTCGATGCTGCCGAGGTGGATCTGATTCGCGATGTCTTGTACTGCTTTGAGGCCGGAAGAACAGAAGCGGTTGACGGCGGACGCGGCAGTTGTGTTGGGGAAGCCGGCGGCGAGGGAAGCAGCACGGACGAAGTATGCGGCGCGAGCATCGCTGACCTAGGTGTTGTTTAGTACATCTTGATACTTACATCTTGATACTTGGGCTGGTAATATCATCGTACGTTGCCAACACATATGTCTTCAACAACTTGAGGGTCAACCTTGGAGCGTTGCTTCACTTCAACGAGGATCTTGTATAGCAATGCATCGAGGGATGTGTCCTTGAAGCCACCCTTGCCGGCTTTGGCTAGTGGTGTTCTTATGGCGAGTGTGATGACTACATCGTCTGGGTTCTGGGAGGTGCTGAGGAGAAGCCGACGTTAGCCAGCACAGCAAGCATGCCAGGCTGCCCGTACCTACATAGATGACATGCCATTTGTGGCCGGCGTGAGCTGAGACAGGATATTGCTGAGTCTTTGGGCGGCCATTGTGGTATCTTCTGGTAAGGGTCGTCAAGAGTACGTCGGTATTGCTTCAGCAGGGAAATGAGTGTTTCTATGAGCCTGCGACGAAGAGTACGGGAGTGGTCAGCTGAGAGTGGTCTTGTGAAGGATCCTGTACCGAGGTGCCGAGGTCACCGACATTCTGCTCTCCTCGACTTCAAACAGACTTGTGCACATCTACAGCAGTCCTAATTATCGCCATTAACGATGCCATTATGTACAATCCAGCTAGTAGCATTAGGATGTGACCTCGACGGGTTTGCCAAGCAACTCAGAAATCAGAAACAACAGCCATTCGTGCTAGCGAAAGTCATTCGGTGGATAATCACACCTACAATTCTTTGTGCAGACCGTCTTCTCAAGCAGAAATGGGACTTACTCGTCATATACAGTGGCACATCTGGGCTTCCTCAGGAGCTGCGTGCTTCTGCTACAGATATCTTCACAGTACAGGCCGGCGTGCCCGCGACAATTGTAAACAGCTTCGCCGCTACGAACGAGCGTCTACTGCATTCCAAGCAGGTGCCGAGACTCACTGGCTCATTAGATCGTCCACGCGTGGCTGAGTCAGCTCAAAACCTTGAGTTCACAGCAGAGCTGAACTCGTGGCTAAGAAGCTGGGATCCTGACGACAGCAAAGGTGCTGTTAGTATGCTGAATCTTCTGGCTTTCAAGCCCGGCATGCACGATGAATACCTCAAATATGGCAAAGCCTTTTCAGAGAGCATCGGGTCACGGCGAGGGGGCATCGCCAAGATCGTAGGGAGGGTGACTGGAGGAGATAAAGGTGTAGCGTGCAGTGAAACAGGATGGGATGAGCTTGCACTTGCTCATTATCCAAGCATACGGCATTTTGCGGATATGGCAGCGAGCGAAGACTATCAGGAGGTCAATCATAAGCACCGCATTCCTGCCCTCCA
>Ga0268250_10001051_pt1 | contig 12255 bp, 14 predicted proteins | sample AgamicAsSfe_FD_200448 | JGI IMG/M metagenome (GOLD analysis project Ga0268250, IMG submission 200448) | Agave microbial communities from Guanajuato, Mexico - As.Sf.e (v2) (version 2) | ecosystem: Host-associated > Plants > Phyllosphere > Phylloplane/Leaf | place: Guanajuato, Mexico | collected... | reverse complement strand
GCTTCCTTCATTGCACGCCGAAGGACCTCTGCGTGTTGATTCTCTGCGGAGGTCGGTCCAGCTCCGACTTGCTCGCTGTCTCCACACAACGTCAGATCACCTCAGCTTCGATCATCAAAACCCCCACGTCAACTTTCACCGCCATGGCTTCACTTCCCACGGTGACGAAAGGACGTTATTGTACGTGGTCAGTCTGTGCCAGAGCTCTCGTACCTCTCTCTGAACTCATCCTCATAGCATCATGCCGAACCGCTTCCATCATCAATGTCCGCCTTTGATCATCAAGAACCCACTTTAGCGATCACCTACTCGACTTCAGTCAACAGCTGGAGGAGGAGAGCGAGGAGCAGACAGCTTGGGTCTGTGGGCGAAGATCTTGAGGTACCTTCCCTTCTATCTGCACCACCCTTGATTGTTTAATGACCAGCGCCTCAAAGTCTGCACCCGCGGCACGCACGACGTGCGCAGCGCAAAATCGAGGACACACTCACCACCATCAAGATCTCGTTCGACGATTCTATCAAGAGACTCAAGTTGCCCCTCAGAGATCTGGGTGCAAACACGCTTCCTATCAAGGTAATGTCGGCTGATCGTCACATAGAGGTGTACATTTTGGCTAACTCTTCCACAGATCCGTCAGTTTCTGTGCATCACCCCTGACCAGGCTGTGATCTTCGAGCGCTATGTCGACTCGGCTGCCGGCTATGTCATTCTAGCTTGGGAGAGCAAAGTGCTCATCTTCGGCTTACCGACCACGATTGTGATGAGGTTCGCTGGCGTACTCCCGTAAAGGCAAAGCCGTCAAAAAGCTGCGCCGTACGAAGATCCTGAGACTGCTAGAAAGTATGAGCATGCCATCAAATCTTGCCTTCCTTGGAACCTTTGGAAACCTGAAGCTACTCGCCGACCCTGTCAATTCTATGTCTTGGAAGCTGGATACATCTCTTGTGGAACCCTTTCCGCTAGAGTCCCAACTTTCACACTTCTCAACAACAGTGGTAACGTTGGTCACAGTTGTATCAGCTGAGTCGATGGTCTTGGTCTGTTCGACATTGGAGGAAGTCCTCTTACTTGGATGAAGCAACAAGAAGAAGGCGTCGGCCTGTTGTCCACAGGTTCCACCTTCCACACTTCTCGGTCATGTCATCAGCTTGGTCTCAACGAGGAAGGTGCTCGGCGAGGCTAGCGTAAGTTCGATCAGAACATCAACTGTCTCTTCCTCCTGTGACAGCTTGTTGTACGCTGCGAGTGTGTGCGTGTGGTGGATGCTTGTCTCTTTGCGCTTCCCAAGCTCTTTGGAGATTGTGGAGATCTGCGTTGGATAGATCACTAGAATCAACCATTCCGTCTCTCTCTGCTTCTTTCTGCTACAATCGTGTCACAAAGGTACTCACGCATCGTGAGACATGATTCCCGATAGTATCGTGATTCTAAAATGCCAGTTCAGCACCTTGGCGTGCAACATTTTTCATCAAGCAGTGAGAGCAGTGAAAGTGCAGTTGTCTCTCACACCGAGAGCTAAACCCTTTCGATCTATCGATGTCGTTGTGCCCATCTTGAAAATTCCGTCCGTAGCGATCTTGTTCGAGCGCGCTTGTCTCTCGTCCAACCTCCCCTACGCGAGCAATTCTACTTACCATCGATCATCAACTCTCTTCCACCACCATCCATCATCGATCCATCATCAACTACAATGGCCGACCACCATCACAACGCAGGTCCCAGCAAGAAGCGTACCCACGCTGTCATGATCGGTGCCGAAGAGACTGGTGACAACCACGAAGACGTAAGCACTATTCTACTGATACTCGCGACTTTGCTGACGAGCAATCTCAGGCCGCTCGCCCTCAGGCCGCTCTCACCTCCACCCACTCCGACCGCACTGTCGCTGATCCCGACATCCTCATCCCTGATCAGCCCGACGTCCCTCCCGCAACTACCCAGTCTGCCGGAGAAGACTCTGCTGACAACGCCATGAACGTCGATGGAGTCGACCGTGGAGTTGTCGCCGAATCTGTTCCTGAGGAAGGTGACCAAGGCACTCTCGTCACTACCGGAGAGCATGAGGACGATGATGCTGAGGCAGAAGCCGCCGCTGGTGCCGAGGGCGACGGTGAGGAGGGAGTTGTCGGAGGAAACAATGAAGACGGACAGGAGAACGGTCAAGAAGACAGCGTCAATGACCCTGTCGCCTCACGCGTAAGTACCTACCTTTGCCCCTACTCACCACTTCCTGCGACGACGCCATCTTTTCTACAAGCCTTACTGACACAAACACAGACCGCCAACACCCCAGTCGTCCCTGGCCGTCCTCGCCAGCCCGGCGAGTGGACCCCCGAGCTGCGTGCCATGGCTCGCCGCGAACTTCGTTCCGTTCGTCGCCGAATCGAGCGCGAAGACCGTGAAGCTGCTCAGGAGTGGGGCGACATGCTATTCGCCCACGCCGCTGCCGTCGCCGGCCGCGAACACCGCGAAGTGGTCCCAGGCCAGGCTGACGCCGAGGGTGAGGGTGAGGACGAGGGTGAGGACGAGGGTGAGGACAACGAACAGGAGTGAATGAGGGAAGGAGAAGTCTTGGTTGCGAGTCGAGAGGGATAGAGTGACACAATCAGCTTCCGGAAAGGCATGAAGAGGTAGACTAGCATCAAGGCACAAGGAGCCTTTGCTGTCATCCTCTATCGTAACATGAGGACGTTTCAATGCAATACACAAGATGTTCATGATTGATCGTGGTATCTTTGTGTATTCTCAAACGCAATAATGCATCGTGATATCCGTGTTTTTCGCAATCCAATGCTCCATAAACATCTCAATATTCGTAAGATACATTTCTTCCATCAAGCAGTGAAGACGTCGACAATGTCCTCTGAAACAATAGCTTGACCTCTATTGTCTATTGACGAAGGCCTTTTGAAGGTTCCGTTCGTATTGTGTTTTTGAGCGCGCTTGTTTTGCTTGACGCTGTAAAGATTCTTCCAAGTTTCCACAACCTTTCTCACGCGACTATTGCGAACCCATCAACTATCGTCAACCCATCATCATCCACTACCCTCAACCACTATCATCAATCATCTACCACCATGGCCGACGAACGCACCAAGACAGAAACCATGAACACCAGAAAACGCTCTCACGCCGTCATGACTGGTGCCGAAGACACCGATATCAGCCACGAAGACGTGAGTACCCACGCACACAACAGCACCCCTTTCCAAAACACTACTAACAACCAGGCTCAGCACACTCGTACAATCAGACCCTTCGATCACTCTTCGCCCATCACATCTCCTGACAACAACACCGAGGCAGGTCATAGCCCCGCCGCTCCATCTCACCACATCGACACATTCTCCCGTCTCATCGAAACAACTGCTGAATATCCTACTGCTATTGGTGAGGATCAAGATAACAGCATGATTGTCGATCGAGATCACCATGGCCTTGCCAACACATCTGTGCCTGAGGAAGGTGATCAGACTACCGCCGTTCCTGGAGCAGACCACGAAGGCTACGATGCCGAAGACGAGGCTAGCACTACCTCCGAAGAAGAAGGATGAGAGGAACAGGTCAAAGTTGAGTTAGAGGGAGAAACTGAGGTGGAAGAGGAAGACGAAGAAAAAGAAGAGCAGGCCAACCGCCCTACGGCCCAAGGTGTGAGTACTTACCCTTTTCCCCCTGAGCAACAGCTTCCTACAGCATATCACCCACGTCAAGGACTTTGCTGACACCAGTGCAGACGAGCATGCGCAGCAATGAGCTATTCGAGGAACACTGGGACATCGAAGTCTACCACGCGTCCTCTCTCCAAGAAGCCGGCCACGATGCTGCTACTTCCCTTGCTGCCGACGACAATGAGATGGAAGCTGAAGAAGAGAGTGGTGCTGAATCTGTAAGTGCCCAACTCTCGCCTTACTCATTAAACTCTACTGACACCATGACAGACCACCAACGCCGACGATCCGTACGAGGACGGCTATACCGCATCCTGGATCGCCGCGATCCGGTCTTGCGCGACCGGATACAATGGCGAACACGCACCTGCTCTTGTGGTTTCAGATGATGACATGGATCTCACAGACGGCGATTACGACGATGCAGCCCTCTATGAGGAAGATCACCAGTTCGCTGCGGTTACTCAAGATTACCATGGAGTTGATGAGGGCGAGGCCGACGCTGGTGCCAGTACCGAAGAAAGCCTCGAGGGAGCGATCGAAGCCGAGGAAGAAGGAGAGTCAAACGTCAAGGTGAAGGGGGAAGAGGAAGAAGAAGGCGGTGATGAAACGGACGAAGAGGAGAGTGATCAGGAGGAAGTTGAAGAGGAGGTCTTCCGCCGCAGCCGTGTAAGTTCTTACCTTTGACCTTGCCTACTGCTTTCACGACTGACACTGCCCAGGCTCTTGCTCAGTGGGGCGAGATGCTCTTTGTCCACGCCGCAGCGGTTTCTATGCGAATGAGGACGAGGACGAGGGCGAGGAGTAAATCAACACTGATGGGGGGCGATGACAACGGAAAGATTGAGAGAAGATTGCGGGCCAGTGCAGAAGCCGCGTCTAGGTAGACTGACCAATTGCCACCGAGATCCACTCGCATACTGGCGTGAGAAGCATCAACTACTTTGATAATGCCAAAGGTGTTGCAAACTGATCGAGGTGTCTCTCGAAGGTGATGTCTTGAGTGTTCAAGACTTGTGTGACTTGTGTATGCAGCTTCGGGACGGAGTCGAGAGCAATGTTTCAGTGCCATGAACGAGTAATTGAATCAGACTCGCTGTAAGTAAGAAAAGGAAGAGGAGATGAAGTCCAAAGTCAACGGGTAGGGCTGGTAATGAAGCGTGGTGGGATGCAGGGTGGGTTGGTGGCTACGTCAATCTGGGCCCGTGCATGGACAATTGGCTTTGATTGTGGCAGTTGCAGCTTCCATGTCTGGAGGTTGCAACACACACAGACAACAACAAGAACAGACGACGAGACGAAGGAAGGTGCGACCCAAGCGACAGCGTGTATATATCCCTTGGAAGCCTCTGCCCCCACCTCTACGTTGAACATCCCATCGCATACATTCCAATGGTATCAACACGACGAGCGCAGGCAAGCGCGACTCCTCCGACGACGCCGTCAGCAGAACGACATGGCCAAGTTGCGATTCCACAATCTGCGCCCGGCAGTGGCATCAAGATGAGCAAGGAACTGCGTCGTCTGACCATCGACGCCAACCCCAGCCTTGGAGGAGTCGCTTCTTCGTCAGCAAACACTAGAAACACACGCCGCAGCGGAATGCGACAGGAATTGCTGCCCACTGGACCAGACTCCACACAAGCCCCAACACACTTACTTCCCGATGGGGGAGTCTTGCTCACACCATCGCCGTCGGACTCGCCAGCTTCTCCCCATCTTGTTACCGTGACCGAGCGAGTGCCGTCTCCTCCCGCTGGCAAACAATCTCAGACCAGCAACCCGCAACCTGCAAAAAAGTCTCTCATTCTTACCATCAAGTCGCCTGTTCTTACTGCAAAGGCTGCCGGCAAGCGAAAGATTACACAATACTTTACTGCCATGCCACAACAATCCCAGAACAGCAAGCGTCGCAAGATTGACAACGATCAACTCGATCCTCCTGCTCTGCAAAACGCTGTGAGCGTCCCGGAACCGCCTGTCGTTGCACCTGCCACGCTACCAACAGCCTCCAGTGCTCCTGAGCTTAAGGCTGAGACTTTTGAAGAGTTGGATCAGAACATATCAAGTCAATTGGAGGAAACAGAGAGCGTCATCAAAGTGGTACAAGTCCCGCAAAAGGAAAAAGAGCCGGACAAGCCCAACGATACAGATCAAGAGCAGCCTTATATCACGGCAGAGGAAGACCGCGATCACAATAACGAGCAAGATCCAAAGAAAAAGGAAGAGGAAGAGAAACTGGCCCTCAAGAGGGAACGAGAATTGAAGCGTCTGCAGATTGACGCAAAACCCGCTCTGATTGACAAACGATCAAGAAGACAAACAACTCTTCCCCCAGCACGACAAGAAGACGCAGACTCGAGACCTGCAAAGCGTCAACGTCACAGCCTACCCGCTCCAGCATCTGATGGTCCCTCAAACACAGTCGTTGAGTCGACATCAAATCCTGTGCATGTGCTTGAAGAAATCTCCGAAACGGCTCCTGACCCTACTCCAATCTCGACTTTGATCAAAGAGGCAAAGGCCACTCCACCCGAACCCAACCCTCCGGTCTTCCCTGCCGGCACCAATCCCAAATTACTTGCATCAGGCGAAGTCAACGACGAATGGCTCACTCAATGGCTGGGCTATGTCGCCCATATCACTGGCGACGAAGAAACCTCCAAAATCCTGGCCGAAGAAGACGTCAAAGAACTCATCAAACCAGACCGCAGCGAGGAATCTGATCAAGATCGACAAAAGAGAATCAGTAACGAAATGGACATGGTTGCTGGATGGAATGTCGTTGAGCCACAACAAGAAGCCGTTCAATCCAGTCCTGAACAAGCTGCGCCTGTCAAGCCTCCGCCAAAGAAGAAGAAGCAGAGGTTCAACCCCAAGCCAAAAGGTCAACCATATATCCCAAAAGCAAAGAAGAAAGCTCAAGAGCTTGCAGCCAAAAAGTTGGCAAAGAAGCAAGCTGAAGCAGAGGCTGGACTCTCCCAAGAAGCGACAAAAGTCGATGTCGCAGCAAACGGAGAGACAGAACGTGTTCTGGAGCCAGAGCAACCAGCTCCAGTGCAAAAAATAGTGGCACCAACAGAGGCACCAACGGACTGGCTGACAGATCTGATGAATGCTACTGAACCGGTCAACACAGATGGAGAGCAGCCAAACAAGACGAATAAAAGTAGCAAAGGAAAGGGCAAGGCCAAAGTCGTTTGAGCAGCCTAGAATTCTCCCTTTTGGATGAGTGAGAGGGGAAGGAGGAAGGTTCGATCTTGCTCGCACGAATCGCTTTGGATTGCATTGTTCACGAGCATCAGCATCATGGTTTAGCAGTGGCGTTACTGGCGAGCGTTGAAATTATCATCGATAGCATGCAGACTTTTAGTTATTTTTACAAATATCAATGCATTTTTGTGCATTCAATCCTGTTGACTGTGGCTTTTGCTCTTTTGTACTCGTGAGGTCTTAGAAGGATGTCATCGAGGCAGGCAGTACATCTTTTAATAACGCCCGTATCTCTACATGGCATCCTGGTCGGAGACAGCACTCCCACTGTCTTTGATCGAGTACGAGAAGATGGTCTCGTCGAGGGGGGAAAAGTGTCGAGTCAAAGTTGGCCAGAATATGTTTCCCGAGTGACAGAAATGCTGACTCGAATCCATCGAGGTTCTTCCCCACAATCATCTATACCAGTCAACCTGTAAACTTACACTCCAGTCATCGACTGCTTCTTACCTGTCGCATGCCTCAAGAGTAGCATCGCAAGCATGGATTTCGACGACGAACTCATTGCCAAGCTTCACCAACCCTCGACCCGCACACCCACACCACCGCCCTCAGCCATTCCATCAGCAACAACAACATCCACACCTTCTCACCAAACCCCCACGACAACCACCCCTTCCCACACTCGTCCCTCAACAACCACCAAAGACGCCGAAACCTACTACATCAAGCCCATCCCCTCAGGCCTCCGCGGCACCTCCCTCACCCACCTCCTCTCCCTCTGCCACCAACATACCCTGCACAACGGCTTCGACGTAGTAAAAAAAGCAGGCGTAAAACCCACCTCCCAAAAACACGGCCGCAAAACAATTCTGCCCAATGCCGCATACTACAAATGGCACATCGCCTGCGTGCTAGGCGGAAAACCAAAAAACACACGCCACCTCACCGACGACCAGCGCAAACGCGACAAGAGCAGTTTAAAACAAGGTTGCAGTTCGCGCGTCTGGGCTTGGGCGGTGGATAAAGATGCGCCAGAAGGGGAGTGGGAGATTAGATGGGGAGATACGGATCCAGCTATTCATAATCATCCGCCTGTTGATGTGAGGGGGTTGCCGAATCATAGGCGCAGAGCGAGGGAGGTGGAGGGTGTGCAGGTGGCGATTAGGGAGTGTGCGGAAAGAGGCATGAAGAGGAAGGAGGCGTTGTTGAGGTTGAGAGCGTTGTTTCCTGAGGGATTGTTTAGTGATAAGGATGTTGCTAATGAGTTGCAGAAGTTTAGGGTGAGTGGTGGGGTGGAGGGACAGGATGTGGGTGTGCAAGAGGTTGATGCAGCGCAAGAGGAGGAGGGCATGGAGGATGTTGGTGATGCTGAGGGCGAGGGTGATGAGGTAGAGGCGCAGTTGCAGGTGCAGTTGCAGAACCAGACAAGGTTGGTGCAAGGGGATCAACATCACCAACAGCTCTTGCAACAACAGCAGCAGATGCAGCAACCGACGCAAATGCTTCAAAAATCTCAGCAAATTCATCAACAGACCCTGCAGCAAAACCAGCAAACTTTGCAGCAGACACAGCAGCATCAGCACCTCTTTGCTCCAGGTGTTCCTGCCTATTGGTAAGAGGATCCTGGAAACATCGATTCTCGTTTCGCATCCTCTCTACCGATTCAAACCTCTACCAGAGGACCAAGACGCGACTCTCTACCAACTCCATGACAATATCCACGATGTTGTTCAGATTGAACACAACGACCTCTTTTGCTCTACGGCTCTCTCGAAGACTCCAATTTTGGTTTGATGGCCAACGATACGAAGTCATCATGGCCGCTATTCGTCGTTCACAAGTATCGATTGATTGAGCGGTTTTCTGGTCACGGAATTCGAATCTCAGATGACATGTCTTTCGGTTACGTCCTTTGCTTGCTTGATTGCTTGCATCTTCTCTGGGCTTGAGATCAATAATTCGGGACCAACGAGACGATCTGGTTCCGACCGCAGTCTATTACTCTGTGGTCAAACTACACGGGCTTCTGTTGATAGTTACGAATATGGCAGGTCACGTTCTTGGCCTGCCTTATTCTCCGGTCCCTTCACGAAACATTTCGGAGCTCACCGCACGATTTTCCCTCAATTGGAAATTTGCTCAAGGACGCACTTTTGGCATCCAACAACCTTCTATGGCTGCCAGGTTGCACTCTTTGCTTACGATGACTCTCTCTTGTCTGTTCGCTTTGCTATCACTATCATCCTGGATCTCATGCAATGTTTGATCTGGCCAACATCGATTGGAGCGTTGGCATCCGGCTGATCTCCTCGTTGGCGGCTAATCGCGCATTCGTAATATGCTCGCTCACGCCTTGGTCAAGACTCCGAATGCTTGGTGAGCTCGATCAGAGCAGATATCCAGACTGCCTTTCCAATCGATCCTATGCTACCTAGTACAAGGAAATCAGGAAGTGTCACGGTTTCTGTAGTCTCGCCGAGTTCTGATCAGGACCAAGCGCACACCAACAGAATGGACCTGGACTTCTGGATGACAGCCGGAAACTTCCATCGACAGGATTGATTTGAACCATGCGAGTGCGGCCGGCATTCGAGATTGGCGACCCGGTCGAGAGTCGCTACCGCAGCGTCTATACGACATATTGCGCTAATGACATATATCTCGCTTTCGGGCTCTGCGTAGAGACAGACTTTCAATACCACTGCGTCTACGAGATCTGTTCTTGCAGTCGAGAGGCTACGTTTCCAGTGACACTGCTCATGCCTCACAAAGGACAACAATGGCTTCGAGTTCTTTGTGCATTGTTTGTCCTCCACTGCCGTCCTTTCTGCATTGTATTACTGCTTTGTGAGCTTGATATGCTTTTGAAGTTTCTTTGTCGATTGTTGGCTGGATCTGGATGTATTTAGTCGACTCGGTCACCACTGGAGATGTATCTCACCAGAAACACCACTCCGATCAACACAAGTCACGAATCAATCTAACAAACACCAGAAGTTATGTCTGACAAGAGTAGCCGTCAAAGCGCTCCCCGAGTCTCATACGTGCCCGCTCCCTCCCACTTGTCGGCCAAAGATCTCCTCGAGAAGCATCCGAACCGTCTGTTCTACAACAACATCCTCAAGGTCGCCCTACAATATGACAATTCCCAAATCGACGAAAAGTTGATGCAGCTGGGCTACGCTAAATACATAGCGTATGAGCGTATCAAGTCAGCCACGAGATGGATCGAAAAACTCTACAAGATAAGCAGTGGTGCTTTTCTCATTGCTTTCAATCGCCAGTCCAATCGCAATGGCATCTATCGACCTGTTCACGAAGATCCAAAGGACGAAATAATGCTCGCAGGCAACGCTGCCAAAATCAATGAAGCGATGGCTTGGGTCAAGAGAGGTGGACCGCGAATTCCTACGACTTCACCTTCGCCCAGATCCCGTACTGTCGCTGCCCCGGTTCCCACAAATGACAACACAGAAAATAAGGCTGAACCCACAGCAGCATCTATATTCGACAAGAAACTCAAAGAAGCTCAAGCGGCAAAGACTTATCCTTGCCCTCACCCATACTGCAGCTGCACTTTCACTACTGCCAATGATAACTACAAGCATATCTGCGAGACCCACTATCAGGCTTCCGAGACTCTGGTGCAGCGCGCAAGAGCTCGTCACATTGCTGGGCCTCTTGGTTGGGTTGACTTGCCTTGATTGTCTTTGCTCTTCCCTATCAGCATTCGTGCAGGTACACGAGTCTTTGACTCTTTAGAGTAATACAATTTTTCTTTTCTTTTCACATCTTTTTCTTTCTCTCTGAATCCTGTCGTTCTCCATTCGTGTCCGTGTAAGTGATTAGATACTGTGCTTGTGTCTCCATCTTCCCATCGTCTTGTCACACTTGTCTCTTGATCCTTTTCTTTGTTGAGGTGGCAGGATACACAGTCTGTGCTAGTGCAGATCTGGCGAGCAGACGTTGGCTAAAAGTGTCGCTCTGAGTGGCTCGAGCCCTGGATGCAAAAATGAAGTCTCAAACGTTTCACAACTTCGATCTTCGACTCCCTTCGTCGACGATGGGCAAAAGACATGCCAGAAAAATGGCAAAAACGATGATTCCGCCCGGGCTCGAACCGGGGACCGCCTGTGTGTTAGACAGAAGTGATAACCAACTACACCACAGAACCAGTTGATGTCAGAATTTTCAGATAGTACTAATATAATCACAAAACATCAGGTCTAACGAGCTCATGCAATCCAACTCCAATTTGATCAGTCGATCATTTTTCTACATAGTGTTAATGTTGCTCATCGATGAGAGGCACAAAACATCGGGCGAGAGTTGCTATCGGTCCGATTCTCGAAGCTTAGCGTCAAATATCGTCCATGTAAACCCTCTAGCAATCACTTCAGCTCTTACCTAACACACAACGCCTTTGGGAACAATGGCATGCGCAATCCATTGCTTCCTACCGGATGCATAACTCAGCCCCTGTAAGATGTATAAGAATCAACATCAATCACTTCGATTCTTTTCTTGTCCAGTCGAACGTCGCTCTTGCTGGTGTCATTGTGTTTACACGCCATACATACTAGTACCTCCCCGTTCGGAAAGCTGGCGGCATGTACTGCGGTAGAAATGCATAGTAGCTTCAAGAGATGGATGTATTTCCAACGAAGCTTGAGTCGACTTCTGATCAGATAAGCCAGCAATACTGTCAAGCTGTCTGCGAGGGCACGAAATTGTTCACCTTTGTGGCCTTCGGGTCAACGCGGGCACGACCTGCGTGCTTGCGAGGGGCATTCTTCTTCTTCTTGGGTGCCATGATGGCGGCAGAGATGATACTGACGAGATTTGAAGATGGTCGAGCGCACTTGAAAGAGTCAGAAAGTGGTCGCGTGCGCGGGAGAAAGTGGTAGGTGAAGAGTCCGCTCGACGCACCACCCAACGCCAAGGATACTCGACGAGCGGCACCACGACAACCGCTCGACACAGTGACTAGACCAATGGTCGTCACTGAGCTCAGGATCTTTCAAGTGCCTTGTTTGTGTCTGGGAGACGAGGACAAAGAGTGATAGAGGAAGAGTCTAATCCATGACAACAGCAGCCCCAAGAGCCTTGTATACCTTCACAATCTTCTCAATCATCGACTTCTCCGTAAGCCTCACTACTGACGAAGCTTCTTGCCACTGACGAGGGAATGGACCAACCTGCTCCCGGTTTCCTCGATCACGCTGGCATTGAACTACTGGGTCTGATCGACAGGTGGTGGTTGGTTCGCTACGCAACAGGCAGCGCCAGGAATACTCGACAAGCATCACGACAGCACCGCTCAATGCTACAAACATGACAACCTTTGCACATCACTGAGCCACACGCA
>Ga0268250_10001050_pt1 | contig 12267 bp, 6 predicted proteins | sample AgamicAsSfe_FD_200448 | JGI IMG/M metagenome (GOLD analysis project Ga0268250, IMG submission 200448) | Agave microbial communities from Guanajuato, Mexico - As.Sf.e (v2) (version 2) | ecosystem: Host-associated > Plants > Phyllosphere > Phylloplane/Leaf | place: Guanajuato, Mexico | collected... | reverse complement strand
GAACGCGCTCATCAACCGCTATGGATTCAATTCCGAAGGCGCCGAGCTGGTTGCTTCGAGGTTACGACAACGTGTCAGGGAGTTTGCCTACCACGCCGGGCTTGGACTAGATGACGACGCAGAGCGCCGGGTCCTCGACGGCGAAGCCGGTGTTCCACCTGGTTCGCTGCTCAAGGGACGTCTCATGGCTGTCCAGGTTGCGAAGAACAAGACGACCTCCGAAAACGATATCGATGCTGTAGTGCGCGACTACGCGACTGCCGTGGGCCATGTCGGAAAGTACGCTGATATTCTCGTCGTCAATGTCTCCTCACCTAACACGCCCGGCCTTCGCACTCTCCAGAACGTCGAGCCCTTGACACGACTACTCTCTGGAGTTGTAGGAGCAGTCAAGAAAATCGATCGCAAGACAAAGCCTGTTGTCATGGTGAAAGTCAGCCCAGATGAGGACACAGAAGAGCAGGTATCTGGCATCTGCGAGGCCGTCTGGGACTCGGGTGTCGACGGCGTCATCGTTGGTAACACAACGAAGAAGCGACCAGACCCCCTGCCCAAGGGCTACTTGCTTCCTGAATCAGAGGCAAAGCTGCTTCTCGAGCAAGGCGGATACTCGGGACCACAAACCTTCGAGCGCACACTTGCCCTGGTCAGCAGGTACAGAAAAGCACTCGACGAAGGCCCCAAGCATGTCGCACCGCCATCTGACGCCTCATCCACCTCTACCGGTTCCTCAATGACCAAGCCAACGCTCGACCTTGACCAACCGGCCCCAACAGACCTCTCCTCCAACGTCGACGACCTTTCTGAATCGGCACCTACCATGACCCTCCATTCTACACCCAAGACTGCACCTGCACCAAACGCACCACGCAAGGTCATATTCGCCACGGGCGGCATCACAAACGGACGCCAAGCAAGAGAGATTCTCGATGCTGGAGCGAGTGTGGCACAGGTATATACTGCCATGATCTATGGCGGTGCTGGCACAATCAGCAGGATCAAGCAGGAGATGAGGGATGACGCAAAGGAGCAAAAGACAATAACGAAGCGGTAGCCAATAGATGAGAGTAGGTAGAGGATTCTATGTTCAAATATTGACTTTGACAGATATGTTTCAGGTGTATGGATAACAGTAGATCTACCAAAACCACGTCTCTCCGAACAAGCGTACACGGAAGACAAGTCCCCTCTGTCATGTGTTTTTGCGTCAATTTTATCCTTCAATACGAGGGTATCACTGATTGGTCCTCAGCAGCTACTCGTGAGGCATGTATCCTCTATATACAAGCTGTATGTAAGATGTTTGCAGACTTTATACATCGAACCTTATGTATGTTGCATAGCTTTCGCTCGCAATCAGAACAAACACCATTGCGCCACCCACGGAAACAGAATTTCCTACCTGTAGCAAGACCGACCTAGCTCTAAACGGACACGCTGAGAATGCGCGGCATCGTCGGGCTTGCTCAACCAACGCCGTATAGCCCCTATACGCAACGAGCTACCCCAAGTGGGCCTTTGCGAGCTCGTGCCTCCTTGCAGAAGAGAATTGAAAACAAAATTACTTTTCGATACCACCAGAAACAGTATTCCAATACCTGATCGCGACTCATCGCGCGGAAAATTGCGCGAGAAGAATCTTATCCATACTGTACTTTCTAATGATCAAGCTGACGACTAGGGCGCTAGCGGAAACAGCTGTGGTCATGATGAAGACCGAATCGAAACCTTTCATATACGACGATAAGATGGCACTCTTCTGGGGAGAATCGGCCATAGTACGTAGGACGAAGATATATTGCTCGGAGTCGTGAGCGATCGATGTAGGCAGACCAAGCTCAGAAAGTTTGTCTGACATTGAGTTCGAGAAAATGGTTCCTGCGAGCTTGGATGAGTCAGCATCGTGTAGGGGAGTCAGCTGACGGCTGAACTTACGGCAACACCGAGCGGCATTCCTAGACTTCGGAGAAAGCCGTACATACTTGCGGCCATCGCCGCGTCTTCCGGCTTGGAAATAGCCTGGATGCCAACATTGAGGCTTGTAAGTACCATGCCCATGCCAATACCAAGGACGGCAAGGAACACTGAGGTAATCACAGTTGTCGAATCCACATCGAGAAGGATTTGCAATCCGCAAGCAAGCGTAGTGATGACCCAACCACCCCAGATTGCCCATCGAAATCGTCCTAGGCGCGACGTCAAAACTGAAACTGCGACAGAACTAGGCACTGTGAGGAGGCAGACAGGCAGCATATCAACACCTGCTTGAGTTGGATATCTGCCCCGAACACTCATGTCGTAAAACGGCCAGTAGTATAAGGTGGTGAAGAGCTTGATACGTCAGTATGTGTCTGGGTAACAATTAGATATGAACTTACGAGCAGGCCGTTGATCAGCGAGTTGTAGAAAGCGGCAATCGCGCTCCAGCTGCCAAAAACTGCCAGCGGCAACAGGGTGTGCTCCTTCCTGTAAACCTGCCATAAGAAGAACAGAGCAATCCCTACCAGTCCCGCAATGATGGGCGCAAGTGTTGCAGCTGAGTCCCACGGATGTTGAATACCGCCCCAAGATATTCCAATGAGCAAGCTTGTCATGCTGCCAATGAAGAGCATCGCACCCAGCCAGTCAACTCGCTTGAGTTTCTCCTGAAACGTGAGCTTCGACGTTGCATCGAGGTGGACGAAGAAGATTGCTACAATGAAGCCGATTCCACAAAACGGGTAATTGATGTGAAATGCCCATCGCCAAGTGGTGCTTTCGACAAGTTTACCACCAACTACTGGACCGACGATCGATCCAATACTCCAGCAACCAAGAACCATGGAGAAGTACTTCGGGCGCTGTCTCAAGGGAACAATGTCGCAAAAGATAACTTGCGTCAACGTTATGATTCCGCCGCCGCCGATTCCTTGGATGCATCTCCCTCCGAGCAACGTAGTGAAGTTGTCCGCGACGGAACATAGGATGGTACCTGTCGTGAAGAAAAGTAGCGAGGTGATGAGAAGTTGTTGACGACCAAAGACAGCGGAGACTGATGCAATGACTGGTTGAAAGATGGCCGAGGTGAGTAGATACGACGTTCCTGTCCAGAAAGCTTCAGCAGCGGTACCGTTCAGCTTCTGGGCAATTACCTATACATTATTAGCACATCTTGAAAAGGGAGAAGGATAGAGTTTTCAACTGACAGGTAATACCGTGACCAGGATTGTAGCATCCAGCGCCACCATCAACGATATGAAGCTCAAGCTGACCATGATGAGCAGCTCTTTCTTTTGCGGTTTCCACATATCAGGCGTCTGCATCTCGCCCTTCGCTTCGATGTTGCTTTCAGACATATTGCCAGCTACCAAGAATGTGTTGCCAGGTACTGGACGCGTGTTGTACGAGAATGCAGGCTTTTCGAGCGAGTCTGATCCGCTGTCAACATCTATTGCACAATTAGTAGAGGACTCTGTTGTAAGTTTACGCTCTCTGTGAAATATATGCCAAAGCTGCTAAGAACTGGACACAGGTAAACTCCAAATTTATGGCCACTGATTTCAGCCAACATCGCTTCGGTTATACGGTCCGCATAACATAGCTGTACAGGATATGTTACTGTGACATGCGGCTGGACTGCGTGGCATGGATGTAAGACATGCTTACCTCTAGTAAAGCCGGTGGGGCTGTATCCAAATGCACTGGGCTGCTCGCTGTATTCATCGGTAGGAGTACTGCATAATGACTCCCAATTCTTGTCGGCCTCATTGTGATGGGTTGTGACTGTCCTGATCATCCTTGGGGGCGAGATGAACGAGCGAGTACTGGTCAAAGGAATGCTTGGCGTGGAGACAGGATGGGTACAACAGTATCGTCGGAGCTAATTAGACAACAGCGGTGTGTGTGTCGACCTAGCTACCGACATTGACCTTCAGCTGACGGATTGAAGTACGGCGAACGCCCCCCTTCTTCTACGGATGAGGCTCATCCCGAAAGTTATAGATCCCGTGGATTGAGGTTGCTGCTTAGGGCATTGACCGTTTCATACAAAGAACGAGCGCGCACTTGGCTAAGCTATCCTAGCTATCCGCAAAGAAAAGCAACTGCACTCGGTTAAGGTAGCCGTGGCGCATCTCAACTTGGTTGCGTTTGTTGATCTGAGGATTGTTGTCACCGATCAGCTGCATCTGGCATTTAGATCACCACCTGCTCTTGGTTGAATCGAGGCCAATGTATACAAAAATAACCGCTAAAACGGCTCGGGTGACATCAGGACAGCTAATGTAATCTGCATACACGGAAACCGCCTTCTACGTTATCAGCTGGCAGTATCAGCCTTACGCGTCAAATTGGCCAATCATAGCGCTCGATCTTGGCACTATAGCTAGCTTCGGCTTGCGATCCGCGCCACGGGGGTGCGGCTCCACACCACCAGACGACCATGTTTCGTGCAACCCAAAATGTGGCTTGCATGCCAAAAGCACATGGTGACCGCGCCAGCACTCTGAAAGGGTTGCATAAGCCTCACAGACATCAAACGCTCCTGAACACTCGCCTAGGGGCTTTTTAGTATTGGAGAGCCGTCCCAACGCATGCAACGGCGCCGGCAAGGGAACCGTGGCTGCGCATTCTCCGTCGCAAGTCGGAGGGCACGCATTCTGTCTCCTTTGAGGCTTTGGTCAACTGCTGCAGCCGCTCACTGACCCTCCCCTGAATAGGAGAAGGCAAGCGACCTGGATGAAATTCAATGCGACGTCAATCGATAGTACGAAAACATTTGCGTTCAGCACCCCTAAGCTTTGCAAAGGAAATCGGCGCGGACCCGATCGCAGATTGTCAGCTTGCTTCTGACGTGTAGCATCACGATGCCATTCATGCGGCATGGCGTAACCACCAGCCTCGTTGCTTTATTTAGAGTTTGAAATTGTAGTAAGGGCATGTGAAGCCTCAACATGGTTATACATAAGCGCGTGTCACAAACAGGCACGGATGAAGTCCTAGGAGGACAGTACTACGTTCTCCAAATCTACATCTCGAATCAGTCGAACCGTTGGCAGCAGTCTCACTATTTCCGGAACCAGGGCTCACTTTATCATTCAGTATAATGGCAAACAACAGAGGAAACAACGACACGATCCCAGGCTTCGAACTCATTGCTCCATCAATATGGGAGCTTGATCCGAGATCCGCATCCGTCTTTCCACGTCTCTCTTCGAACGACCTTACAGCACCGTCACTCATCCTGCTGTGCACTTGGACAGGAGCCCAAAATCGATACATCGCCAAATATACAGCAGAGTACCGAGTCCTCTTTCCATCGACACGTATCATGGTCATCACTACCTCTGCGAAAGATCTCTGCTTCAGAAACTCGGCACGCAAACAGTGGCGCATGAGACCGGCCATAGAATGCATTTCCAACTACCAATATCTGCCCGAACAAACGCCCGGAGCTGGTATCCTACTACACGTCTTCTCCGAAGGTGGAAGTAACAAGGCCTGTGAGCTAGCAGAAGCTCACTACAGGTTCACCGGAATGCGACTTCCCGTTTCAGCAATATGTTTAGACAGCACACCGGGTCATCCACGATACTTACGATTATGCGAAGCGCTTAACAAGTCACTGCCACAAATCCCAGTCTTACGGCATATCGCCATATTATTCGCTAGTCTAGTCTTGGGCTGTATATGGATGTTATACATTGGTATCAAAGGATTCGAGAACAACGTCATCAGCCGAACCCGACGACGAATTATCGACCCTACCTATTTTGATCCCTCAGCACCACGTTGTTACCTGTACTCAAAGAGCGACACGCTGATCGCGTGGCAAGATGTATCCGAACACGTGGAAGAAACCGAGACCGCTGGTATACCCGTTATAGACATTCCATTTGAGACTAGTGAGCACGTTGGGCATGCGAAGGAAGACCCGCTGCGATATTGGGATGCAGTCATGACGACGTGGCAACAAGCACAAATCAGGGAGAAGCACACACCCCATCTCACATTTTCTGAGACGGGTTGTGTGGTCTTGGACCTGCCAAAGTTTCCGGAATTCTCGGAAAGGGAGTGGAAAGATACCGACTCGTTGCGCAATTTTTTAGAAGTTATGCGGTGGTAAAAGGAGGATAATTTGTTTGACGCTTTCTTTTCGATATACCCCTCTCGCGTTCAACGCAATCCTATATTTTAATTGCTTAATCCTATAGTACGAGCTCAGAGCTGAGACTTGCGCCTTTCATGCGTTGTCTCTACAGTCTCATGTATTTTAGATATGCAACAAGATACGAAACAACTGTACATGTCTCACTGAGCACCATCTTGTGTCCGAGTAATAGCACGGGTGAACATGCTATGGAATACCTGCAGGTATGCAGGTCTGCGTTCCTGTGGCATTACTTTTGGTGCCTCAATAGCTCTAGAACTCTACAGCCCTAGAACTCGTTTATCAAATCAGATGCCAAGATACGGGTCGTCTGGATCTGATAATGAGACACCGCCAACCAGGTAACCGGAAATAATTTCCTTTGATGCGTGCTGTCAGCTGTGGACTATCACTGCCGGACGCGCCTAGCGTAGGATCTAGCGTGAGGCTGGCTCTCAGCCTATGGAAGCTACTCGGCACCCACCGCAGTTCCACAAACAACAAAAACTCGATATTATGTTCTATTGAATTGTGCTGTTTCTTTCAGGCTCGAAGATCGATCTTTAGCTGATGGTACCGATGCGCCGACGGATTTGATGCACATTGACGTCTTACCAGTAACTCTACAAGGCTTATCGTAAGCTGATACGCCCTGTTCGCTAACCTCCAATCATTCAACTTGATTTATATTCCCGGACTACTACATAGCCTTTCTAGCACCGTTCGACAGTATCCTGTCTAGATGCACAGCCGACTCGTAGTCATTCAATACGGAAGGACGAGATAGACGAGATGTTAGATGCCCAATGGTCAGCATCCACATGAGTGCGGCCTTGAATCCCGCTATTGAGATCCAACGAAAACTTTCCGTTTGGCTATGATCCTTGGCTGCCTTTTACGCAGTCATCATGCAAAGGCTTAGCCACCACCACCATCCACAAAACAAAACAAGACAGCATTCTTGGCACCACGTCTCTGGCATTGTATTTGAAATGGGAACATATGCCGAGATATCCACTTGATAGTGGCGGTTCACATGTGAGATTGCTTTGATGACGATACTGGAACGCAAAGCTCGCACGTGGAGTCTAGATAGCCCCAGATAGGGCAGCCCAAATCCTTGCAGATCTACAACGCACAAGTGTTACCATCGCCGGAATTGGAAAATGGAGAGCGAGCGGCAAGAAGACTTACACCGATAGAAGCAGCGAAGGATTCAGTAACACGTATAGACTGAAATTCGGAGTTTGTGAGGTCTCCAATGATTAAGAAAATTTGTATAGACTGATGCAGTAGCTTCTTGGGGGGTCAAGGAATAAGCCATGAATGACAAGACCTGGCGGTCAACAGAGGACGTTCATGTGATCGGCTTGGTCAAGAATTGTCGTTTGCCTGCATCCTTGCGAAAAGTGTTCGGGTCAACGTCGGCGCACATACAACCTATCTCGTACAAGAACGCGTTTCTGATTTCCTCCATCTTTTAGTACTACTACATCGAGTGAATGGCAACCATCAAGTCACTACCAAGCCTCCTGTACGTCATTCCACTTGAGAGTCTAATCTTCGAGAGTTATGATCGCCTGCTACTCGGAAGATCATGTACTTGCATGTCTAGTTCGAAGACATATGTCTATCGCATGTGGTTCAATCCTGAATACAACCTGTACATGTCTCGAGGAGATCATCTCGTTGTGCGTACGAGTGCTAGGTATAGATTCTCATCGCTTCAAACCATCATTCCGCATCAACCTCGGATTTGAAGTCGAAAATCGAATCGCCTCAAGCCATTATTACTCCTAGTCTTGCATTTGTGATTATGTTTGCGAATTTTCACGAAAGAAAGGCATTCCCTTCGGTTGGGGGTTGTTCGGCTTGCGGTGCCTTGGTAGGTGTTGGTGGCTCGCCACTTCTGAGTACAAATCAACGAGGCTGTCTGATAAATAGCATAACGCACATGGGTCTAGTCCGAATGCCTGACGATCAATCAAATAAAGTGTTCATGAGATGGTGTTATTGAGCTCCTGAAGATGAGGTTCGTCGGTTGGAGGGCATTGACTATTGTCAAGGGATTGTGGTGCTCAGCCAATCACAAATCTGTATCAGTGGCAATTCTCTTATTGGTCAATCTCCAACCAATCAATCTACTATCATCCGAAAGGTTCGCGAATAATCGCTCATTTTCTCCCGTCTAACTCTTCTAGTTTCAATTCATCAGAACTTCAGTTTCCATCAATCTTGCTTTGCAGAAACCTTGGAGCAGGCCCAGCAGCCTCATCCGCGTAAGAGAAGTGCGCGGCAGTGATTGTCAGCGTTCCGACGCAAACTAGGTCGCCTGTAGCACAGTATACTTCCAAGTCATCACTGGGGTAGCTGGGAATACCACCACGGTTCTGGGCGTTTCGAGTATAACCAAAGAGGACGACGCCCTTGACCTGATCGCGAATGGTAGTAGACAGCTTGGGAATAGCTCCCGCTATAACCGCTGTACCTTGACTGCTACGACGTTAGTACGAGAGCTCAAGATGGAAGGTACAAAGACAAAATACGCACCTGTAGCCACCAGCAACGATGGGAGTATCAGGGCACTTCTGATTTGCTTGTTGAAAGAGTCCAACGGCCTCATTAATAGCAGCTTGTGATGTACCACCAGGTAGAGCATTCGAGCCTAGATCAGCCGAATATGGGCCACCAACGCCCTGTACCCAGACACCACTTGCGCCGTAGTTACGTTCAAGAGCGCTAGCTACAGCAGGGCCGGTAGAAGCTCCCTAGCGACATATCAGTCTTGCGCTTCCAGTGAATTGCGATACGCAACGTACCATGTTGCCAGTTTCTGTGGATGCGCGGGCAAAGATAAAGATCGCCTTTGGACAAGCTTCAGCGCTTCCGTTCTCGAGTTCGTTCCTAGTGGTCGTGCCGAATCCAAACTGGCGAGCTTGAATCTCGTTCTCTGAGAACTTTGCTGCCGGAGACATAGGCGACGCTGCTACAAGAGCAGTCATCATGGAAAGGGTAAAAAACTTCATCTTGATGGTCTGTCGAGCTGGAAGGCTCAGGCAAAGGAACCTTGGAAGTAAGTATGATGGTGATGAGGCTCGGTGATGCCATTCTAGATGGCGAACATCTTCCGAGTATTTAACTTTCTTCCCAGGTATACACTACCGTATAACAATCGATCGTCCGCTGTCAAACTCACAGGAACCTCGGAAGACGAGATGGAGTGGTGACCTTCATTGGATCAGTGGTCGTTCACACTCGAGCACTTGCAGATCTCCGTCTCCACCCTACATGCCCGACCTTCTTCAAGACATCTCAATCCGGCAGTAGCTGCATGATATCGAGCTAAAACTTGCCGACGTGCCGGTGCCTTACAGCCGCTGTCGCTAGCCTTCTTCGTGTAATGGCGGTTACTCCGTGGCGTTTGAGTTCACATGGCAGTAGAAGCTACGGATTGCCTCATAGATTGATACATGAAGGATAAAGGCGCTGGAAAGTTCCTGAAGAACTGCTCCAGTAGGACATGTTTAATTTGTAGTAAGCATGAGCTCGGCAGCTTCTTGTACATAGGAGTCTACTGAACCCCACGATCTCTTCGACAAGCATGCTTCAAATCTTACCACACCTTGCATTGAAGAAGACAATTGCCTCGGGTGAAACGGAGAATGATGTCGGAAGCCTGTCAGGGATGGAAAGCCACCCGCTAGTGTTTAGCGTTCTCCACTGGACGTTCTTGTCCCGTGCAGATCATTCTTCGCTTCTCTTAGTTCTCCAATGACCATCAGATATCTTCTCGCGAGTTCTTGTGAACATTGAGATGGCTGGCTTGGCAATTATTGAGGTCTTCGCCCAGAGTCGCACCTCTCACGTAGCTTCGGGCCATTTACCTGGAGTGGTAGTGCACTCTGATCGACACGGGAGGAACCGGCGAACCGCGGTACAGGCAGATATCCTAGCGCATGGTATCGTACTTCTGCCGATTGAAGGAGTGTTGCAGACCACGTCAACAGCTCTAGCAAAGTAGTCCGTTTGTGTCGACCTGTAAGCATGTGTTTAGTCGTGATGGGACAAACGCGTAGATCGATGATGATGGCGCTTCCAGGCCAACCCAGCAGGATACTGACTGTACACGCTATAGCGCATTCCGGAGCCTGATGGGACATGCGACCATTTACGAGCGGGATTTGTACATCGTGACTACTGGCTTCTTTGCTCGTAGGTAATTGAACCTGGATGAATGGACATTCTATGCCATATACAATTTGTCCACTTAGGAGAACAGCTCTAGGCATGACGGTTTTAAGCGATGCTATCGTCTTTTCGTAAGTAGCGGGATTTAAAACGCTCGGACATTCATATTAGGAGAACCTTGAGCTGAGACATACACCAAAGAACAACGAAATCGAGGTAGATTTCGAAGAAATACGACGGAACTAACCAAGTACTATGTTGCATCGTAGGAGAGAAACCTAGCCTGCGAACTGTCTGGCCAGCTACTACGAGTACACATCATGATCAATATCTAAGCTTCCTCGTCCCTTTGGTTTTCTTGATCCACTGGGCATCCCGTTTGCTTAATTCCATCGCACTTCTCTTCCTCTTCGCATCTCCACCCCCAATGTTAGCTGCGGTAATGTTTCCACACTCAGGTGTTGTCAACCTTTGTCCGAATTGATCAGCAGCCCAAATGAGAACACCGTTCGACCAACCAAATCCTTCCACCACTGTATACTCTCCGCCCCCTCCAGCAGCGTTGGTACTCTCATCAGAGTACTTTTCGAAGATCGTCCCGTTACCTTGAGAGTCGGGAAGTTGCGGCACTTCATCAGTCGCGCCACCAGTGACACGCCATGTGCAATACAAAGAGTCAAGATAGCGTTGTGCAATGCGGAGGGAAAGATCTTGTGTCCAAATGTAATCCTCGGTTGACTGCTCGTCATCGTCTTCGCTAACCTCGAGGGGGGTGTTAAGCAGACCTTGCATAAGGATGTATTGAAGTGGTGGCCAGACGTTTGGCTCATCCCATTGCTGGCCGGTCTGGAGGTTCGTTGCAGCAATCGCACCGTCTCTGGATTCAAGAAGCTCTTCGACTCGTGCGTAAACGCGCCTTATTGCCTTGGGGTCATTCTTGATGCTTTCAGGAGCCGCACCTGTCCAGAAAGGATAGAACTGGGAAATCTGGAACCATATTTGTTTTCCAGGCGGCGCTCCTTGGAGCGCAAGTGGTGTACTTGTGTTATCGGCCAAGGTGTAAATATTCTGGCTACTAGAGGTCAAGTTATAGTCGAAGTAGCTGTAGTGCTCAGGCGACCAAAGGACTGTTGTCATTGCCTCACTCCGATTTGCAGCGCGACCGGCCCACTCGCGTGCGGCGGTATAATTGCCTTGGTGGCGGTGGAATTCGGCGATCGTAATCTCATTGTAGTACAGGATCGAGTTGAGCTCTACTGGGATGATCTCAATGGTATTGAGCGAACGAAGAGGGAAGAATGTTTCTGTAACAGCGTCGGATGGGTTGGCAATCCAGCGTGCTGAATAGTCCCATCCACTCTCTGCACCCGATGCAAGGTTGGAATACAACGTCGCCTTTTGAGTCTCGTTGAGTGGCTGTGTGGCGTTGAACTCCTCGCCTTCTTCGTTGAAGTAGGTCGCATTGTTGGCAGTCACATAATCCTCGTAGTAGGATTCAGGTCGTGGCTGCGTGTTTGACACGGCATAGTGGTTGAGAGAGTAGTTCATGCCAGCCCGCTCAAGCGTCACGGTACGGTTGTTCACCCAAAACTCATACTCCTTTTCAAGGATGGGTATCGCCCGTTCGAGCAGAGTATAATTTTGTGTATACTCGACGTAAACACGAACCATCTGCGTAAGCAGTGGCGGCTGCGATCGATTTTCGTAATAGCGACGAGCGCCGTTGGGCACGAAGCCAATATCTTCGACAAGATCCATGAAATTCTCGATGATGTTTTCGGCAATCTGAGTAAAGGACCCCTGAGTACGAAGGAGGCCTTCGATGATCCAGAAGGAGTCCCAGTAATATGGCTCCCTGAAACGACCGCCAGCTACCACGAAGGTACGGTTGACCGGAAGGAAGGAGTTAACGCAGCCAGAGCAGTTTCCAGCTCCGACATATCGGCGCGTTA
>Ga0268250_10001048_pt1 | contig 12271 bp, 5 predicted proteins | sample AgamicAsSfe_FD_200448 | JGI IMG/M metagenome (GOLD analysis project Ga0268250, IMG submission 200448) | Agave microbial communities from Guanajuato, Mexico - As.Sf.e (v2) (version 2) | ecosystem: Host-associated > Plants > Phyllosphere > Phylloplane/Leaf | place: Guanajuato, Mexico | collected... | reverse complement strand
CTTCGAAGATGCCATGGCCAACGAACTGGGCAATCCAAGCAAAGACGTGCAGGCCGATAGCATAGTAATTGGCCGTCATGCCGTAGGTTGAGGTAAGGTGATTGGCGTAAGCAGTGGCGGAAAGAAGAAGGGGGGCCAGCATTCCTCCAGCAACAGGTTCCATGAGAATATAGAGAGTTGAGTAGAGCGTGGCTACAATGGTGCCTAGATTGGCGGGCAAGTTGGGGATGGTGATGGCATCGGGAAGGGGAATAGCAGGGGTGTTGGTGCACTGAGACTGTTAGCAAAAAGTCTTTATCGTCGCAAGATTGATCAAACTGACGAATAGGAAGGCAGTCAACAAGATCAGAGGAACACAAGTGATGTGGATAGCGACATTGATCTTGATCTGAGGTTAGGAATCCAATATTCTTTCGAAGGTTTAATCAAGACCTTACGGGGTTGTGATGATAAGAACCGTACTTCAGAGACGGTCAGCGAACGGATTGATTCAAAAGAGTCATTTGTTTGAGTGACATACGAAGAGAAGCTGCTTTTCGAGATTGAGAGACATGGTGTCGTTGCGGGTGCGCCGAGAGGTAGAGATTCTTGAACAAGCAAGACTGTTGTCAAGAGCAGGAACGATGAGAGCTCAGTGAGTCCACGAGATCTTCGAAGTTCGTGGCCGTGCTGGATGTACTCAACTGTCTTGACCCGGCGCAGTGAAGAAGAGGTGTTTAAGCGGGAGCAGAAGATGCAAGACGCGGCTTCACTCGGAAGCAGTTCCAGTTCAATAATGGATTGCTGCCAGGTAGCCGAGCAACATATGACAAGACTTGCAAACACACCGGAGACGGTCGTGTATGGATGATATCGGTATGGACGACAAGTTGATAGAACAGCTATTTACAGGCCCAGACAAACACGCGTTGGCATGTGCTATACCGAGGTGAAATGGAGCCAAGACAGCATGCCACACGGCGGCACCAACACGCTCCCTGCACCTTCACATGGCATGGGTCATGATTGTTAAGCCACACAAGGCATTGACTCATGTTCTCTATTCTTCCCCTTTATTTTCCGAGAACATGCTCCGCAAGCATTGGGTTGTGCACCAGAGAAGGAGGCCGCAAAAGGTGCTGAATGGGGACGACGCCAAGACTCGACGCGACAATGGACCAAGTGACCTTGGTGGCTGCCCGTTGTAGGAATCGAGATAGGAGTCTCGCTGCTCAACTTGTGTGTCGCTTCTCGTGTGCTTGATCTCGTCTTTCTAGGTCGCTTCTCTTCTAATTTATGACTCAACATTCTACATATTGTATTCTATAATATAAAAGATATTCGCCTGTCATGGCGTTCCGAGACGACGAAGAGGCGCTGCCTCTGACGAGCCACGATGCCAACCAGACCGACGACAGTGACCAGCCCAGGCCTTCGGCATCATCCATATCCACAACTTCGCTGGTACTAGAACACTTGTCGGGCCACCCAAATTCCATAGAGGCCAAAGAAGCCCTATACTCGCAACCGCGGTCCGAAGAGTTCGACTTCGATGACAGAGCAGCATGGAGACACAAGACCCACGGCATCGACTCCAAGGCTCGTCGCATCCTATACATCGTTGCCTCAATAGCTGCTGTAGGCTGGCTTGCCGCACTAGCCCTCTTCCTCAGCTCCGGCTCCCATAAATCACTTGCCAGTCGCCCTCACGATCCCCATGCCACCAAGACGGCTGGCCACGGTCAGAAGATATCCCTGGAACAAGTCTTGCAAGGACAATACTACCCTAAGAGTCACGGAATATCATGGATCGATGGTGCTCAAGGTGAGGATGGCCTGTTGTTGCAGTGGGGAGAAAAAGGTAGAGACTACTTGGTCGTTGAGGAGGTCAGATACATGCAGGATGCCAGTGCTTCTGGCCAACACAGTAAAACATTGATGAAGAACGGCGGCTTCTACCATGAAGGCGAAGCCATCAGCCCGAGTAACGTCTGGCCCAGCGCCGATCACAAACACGTTCTCATCCAGTCTCACATTCAGAAGAATTGGAGACACTCGAACACTGGCAGGTACTGGATCTTCCACGTCGACAGTCAAACTGCTGAACCTCTTGATCCTGCCGAACCCAACAAGAGGATCCAGTACGCCTCATGGTCCCCAAATAGCGATGCCGTCGTCTTCACCAGAGACAACAACATGTACATCCGAAACCTCTCTGACAACAGAGCGAAATCTATCACAACAGATGGCGGTGCCCAGCTCTTCTACGGTGTTCCGGATTGGGTCTACGAAGAAGAAGTCTTCTCGAGTAACAAGGCCACATGGTGGTCTGGCGATGGCAAATACCTGGCCTTCCTCCGTACTGACGAGGCTGCTGTACCCGAATATCCTGTTCAGTACTTCTTCTCAAGACCTAGTGGCAAGCAACCCAAGCCAGGAGAGGAGAACTACCCAGAAGTGCGCAAGATCAAGTATCCTAAGGCTGGTGCTCCTATGTCCATCGTCACTCTGCAGCTATACGACATTGCTCAAGGCCAGGTCTTTACAGTTCCCATCCAAGGTGACTTCAAGGACAGAGACCGTCTGATCACCGAAGTCACATGGGCTGGCCGTAGTGGCAAGGTCATCATCCGCGAGACCAACCGTGAGAGTGATGTACTAAAGGTTGTTCTGATCGATGCCGAGCGAAGAGAAGGAAAGACCGTCCGAGAGCTCGATGTAAATGCCCTCGATGGAGGTTGGTTCGAAGTCTCTCAAACAACAACTTATATTCCGTCCGACCCCGCCAATGGCAGAGCACACGATGGTTACATTGATACTGTCATCCATGATGGCTACGACCACCTTGCTTACTTCACGCCGTTGGACAACCCTGAGCCAATCATGCTGACCCAAGGCAAATGGGAAGTCGTTGACGCTCCATCCGCATTGGACCTCAAGAACAATCTCGTCTACTTTGTGGCCACAAAGAAGTCATCTATCGAGCGCCACATCTACAGCGTCAAGCTTGATGCATCGGACCTCAAACCCATCACCGACGATAGCGAGATTGGATACTACTCTGGATCATTCTCCAAGGGTGGTGGCTACCTGCTCTTGACAAACAAAGGTCCTGGTATTCCGTGGCAGAAGGTCATCAACACTCCTAGCAATAGCGACAAGCTGGAGATGACCATTGAGGAGAACAAGCCTTTGAGGGAGCTCGTTACCAAAACAGAACTGCCCATCAATGTCTACCAAACCATCAACGTCGACGGCTTCGATCTGAACCTTGTCGAGCGTCGCCCACCGCACTTTGACGAGAGGAAGAAGTACCCTGTTCTGTTCTTCCTCTACAACGGCCCTGCTTCTCAGCAAGTCGATCGCCAGTTCCATCTCGACTTCCAGTCCTATGTTGCCTCATCTCTCGGCTACATAGTCGTCACTCTTGATGGCCGTGGTACCGGCCACCTCGGCCGCGCCACCCGCTGTATTGTACGTGGTAACCTCGGACACTACGAAGCGCACGATCAAATCGCCGCTGCCAAGATGTGGGCCGCGAAGAAATATGTTGACGCCGAACGCATAGCCATATGGGGCTGGAGCTACGGCGGTTTCATGACTCTGAAGACCCTCGAGCAAGACGCCGGCCGTACTTTCAAGTACGGAATGGCTGTTGCCCCCGTGACCGACTGGAGATACTACGACAGCATATACACCGAACGCTACATGCACACACCCCAGCACAACCCCATCGGCTACGAAAACTCGACCATTTCAGACGTCGATTCACTCTCTAAGAATGTCAGGTTCCTGGTCATGCACGGTGTCGCTGATGACAACGTGCACTTCCAGAACACGTTGAGTCTATTGGACAAATTAGATCTAGCGAATGTGCAGAATTACGACGTGCACTTTTTCCCCGACTCCGACCACAGCATCTACTTCCATAACGCTAACAGAGTCGTGTACGAGAGTAAGTTTGATGTCCTTTTTGATAGGTTTACACTATATGCTAATCAGTGCTGCAGAACTGAACAACTGGCTCATCAACGCTTTCAATGGCGAGTGGTTGAGGACGCCCAATCCTACACCACTAGCGCAGATTGAGAAGTAGAGTTCTTGTAGATTTAGTACAGTTGCATTTTACTGTTGTTCAGCATTGGTAGCGGCGTTATCCCATCAATTTTATACATTCACAAATAGAGAGAACGGTTCACAATAACTTCCTGGTTTTGTCTCGAATGTTCACAAATCAAGAGTGCGAATCGCGCCTTCCAGTCTCTAGATTGCTTTGAATACATTCGATGAATATGTAATGCATCATCTACATCGCTGCTCAAGATGGAAAGAACGTTCGAAAAATGACATGCGACTACCCATCCTTTTTTGCAATGTTCTAAAATCATAAGTGCCCTCCCTCCTTTATTGCCGGTCGTGAAATATACATAATTTGTGGTTTCCCTTCTCCTAGTCATGTCCCATTTGCTCAATCTCAAATCCTCGACCCTTGTTGGTTCGCGGCTCCTTCGCCTCGCCATGATTAAACATGCAAGTGAACCTTAACAAGTGATGTCCTTGACAGACGGTCACTTCATCACCAGAATAGACTCTGCCGTAGAGCTGCTTGCCCTTTGAATCTTTGGCGTTCAGCTTGACATCGTTGATGAAAATGCCATTGCTACTGTCCGTGGCAATCAGGCAATGCAGGTCTGCCAGCTTCGTCCAGTCTCCGCCAGTTCTCTCCACTTTGTCGATGCCCTTGGCATGGAAGTAGATCATGATGCCGCGCTTGGGCACGCGAGTGTCTAATGGGTCTGGGAAGACGACAGTGTTTAACGGACTTCGGCCCCATGTTGTGATACGGGTCGCAAGGTCAAGTGTCACAGCACAGAACGAGTCAGGGGTTGTTGTCAGACGACCGAGGCGAGGTGCGGGCCGGATGAATTCGGGCTGTGTTTGCGCAACTGTATGCAGTGGTCGATCATATTCAAAGTCGATTCCAGAGTTGGCTGTCGTTGGTGGTAGTGAATGGAAGCTCGCTCCAGGTAGAAGGTTGTGACCTGTAAAGTCATGGCCGCTGACGGAAGATGCATATTCAAGGGAATGTGTGCTCGGGTCTGCAGGGTCGTAGAAAGACGATGCAGAAAGCGGAAGACTTATTTGTCGATTGAAAGAAATCTTTCTCTCAACTGGTTGAGCTGGGCGAGGCGTTTCTTCCATACTTCCACCAGTCTGACCTACAGACGCCTGAGGTGGGTCGTTTGGCGTGGTAGGAGTGGTTGGTTCGCTCTCGTCAGCGGTCGCCGAGAACGCTGACTGCGAGGAATCCATGTTAAGGTCCCGCATGTCTGATTCGGCTCCCACGAGACTTGCGAAGTCATGAGAAGCATTCAAGTCGCTCTCGAACGGAGCCCTCCTCCTACCATCTTCCAGTTGGTCGTCTGGCTGGTGACTTGCGGCAGACGTGAACAGCTCATTCTGCGCGATCTGGGCTTTTGATCGGTCTATACTCGGCTGACCTGGCGGCGATGCGAACATAGGTCTCTGAAGCTGAGTGCCAAACACGCCTGAACTCTTGACTAACGAAGGCTGCACCTCGCCGAAGAGCCGTGGGACTTGTGAATTTGCTGCAAGCTCCTGGACGGCAGGTTCCTCGGCAGCATTTGCTGGATGCAAGAGGTGGGCTGGCTGTTGTGAAGGCGCGAATGCCTGAGAAGCTATTTGTCCACTTTTGAAACGTTTCGACTGTCGAGGGTCCAGGATGTCCGAGTCGCCAGAATCAACGCCAACGCCCTTTGTCGTGTTCCACCTCCCGTGAATGCTTAATTGAGACAAATCATGGGCCGCGCCTCCCTCTGCATCCTCCTCTTCGATTGTCAAGAGACCTGATGGAGGCTCTTCCTCGATCTGGCTCGCTTCTCCGCCGAGCCACGGGTATGAGAGGCACTGCAATGCAGAGGGTCTGATAGCAGGATCGGTGTTGAGCATGTCCTCCAACAAATCGATAGCGTCGTCCGAGATATGGTGTTTTACGAGAACGGTCGTGTCCAGACTAGTGCTGACAATTCGTTCAAACATGGCTTTGCCGGTGTTGTCTGCAATGCCTTCGAAAGGCGGTTTTGTACTCATAGCATACCACAACACTCCGCCGAACGACCAAATGTCGACGCATGAACTGTAGGAGTGATATTTGCCTCGTTGTTGAGAAGCACCTTTGCGGTCGCGCTTGCGTCCTTTGACGTTGAAATGCGCATCGTAATGAGGGAAGACTTCTGGAGCACAGTACAGTAACGTGCCACAGAAGGTCTTGAGGAAAGTCTCGTTATCGGAAATGACCTTCGAAAGTCCAAAGTCAGAGAGCTTGACTGTGAAGGATTGAGGGTTGGTGTCCGCGATGAGGATGTTGTCTGGCTTGATGTCTCGATGAGTGATCATATTGCGATGTAGGTAGGCAAGTGCATCGAAAACTTGAATCGCCATCGGTTTGGCAAGAGCTTCGGGCAGGGGGCCATTTGTTCCAAGCCACTGTTGTAAGTCACCAAATGGTACAAGCTCCATGATGATGTACAAATGGTTCTTGACATCGTGGCAATCAATGTACTGTACGACGTGTGGATGATTGATTCCCTTCATGATACGCAGCTCGTTGTCGAGTTTCTTGTCGATGACACCGTTTTTCATGAACCTCCTCTTTTCTAGCTCTTTCGCTGCAAACATTTGACCGTTGCTTTTGCTATTTAAGCGATACACAGTAGCAAAGGCGCCCTTTCCGAGATGGCCAGTGACATTGTATTTTTCACCACCGCTCCAGTGCATACCGAAAGGGTTGCCTTGCAGCAGCATAGGCCTCACGCTGGGCGGGGCCGTTGATTGGGTTTTCGCACCAGGTCTTGTGGCTTGAGTCTGACCGTTTTGTGCTTGTTTTGTCTTTGCGAGATTGACGTGATGCAGGTAGGTGGCGAATCTTCTACCATATTCTTCATAGTGATTGTCTCGTGACGGGATGCGGAAAATGAATTTCAAAGTCTCGTCTCTCTTAGTCGACAGAATCTGAATGACCGAGCCCGCCGTAAGCATCATGGTAGCGGAATTGTTATTTCCTCTACCTCTCAGGAGTTTGCCGTCGACGATTGTTCCGTTGGTGGACATGTCGTGAAGCATGCAGACACCAGCGTCAGTCATGTAAATCCTAAAATGCATGTTACTGACTCTCTTGACAGTGTCGGTGTCAATGACAACGTCGCAAGCATTGGGGTTGCGGCCGAAGACGAAGCCCATGGCGGGATTGTGGACTTTGGCAGACATGCGCAGAGCGAGGTCCAGAGGGTGTCTCTGATCCTCTGGAGGGGCGGGAAAAGTCTCCTCCTTCTCGAGATCTGCCATGCTCAGACCATCGCTGTAAGTGCTAGCAGTGACATTCTGCAGTACGTGCTGAGGCGCTCTCAGAGCGGTATTGACAACGACCTGATAGGCGGCGAGCGAGCATGGATGGAGGATGCAGACGACATCGGCAACTTCGACCTCGTCGAGTTCCGGTTCGTCTTGCTGAGTGGCCTGCTGAGTAGCTTGCTGGGTGGCTTGCTGAGTAGATTGAGTCTCTTGCTGGCCTGGTTGACGTTGGGTGGGCGTACGATCCCGGTGAGCAGTTCCTGCTGCCGCGACCATGGTGGTTGGTGAAGCGATATGCAAGAGTAAAGATGGAGTGTGTCGAGTGATTAAAGAACCCCAGCCGTAGCCCACAGGCGGCCAGGGCCGGGGCTTGAGATGAGGCGACTCGAGAGAATGGCGACGAAGCGAACGACGCGCCTCTGTATCTGATTGTCCCGGCTCTTGATAATATGTCTATCTGCTACGAGAAGATGCTTTTTGCAATGGGTGCGGTAGGTTCGAATGTCTCGGATAGACCCCAGATTTTGCTTAAACTGGTCTGTCGCGGGCACCACAAGATTGCTGGCTAACAGACGATGGGCGACGACTCTAGCGACTGTGTGGTTCGGAAAGGAATCGGTGTGAACAACGCTGGCTCAATTGGTTGCGACAGAATGAACAGAGAGGTGTGGCAGTTGCACAGTCGCGAGTCGCGAATCGCGAAACAGTTGCGGTCAATCTGGACGCGAACGATCTACGGGCAACTGCCTCTTCGAGTCCTCGGCCAAGCGATGCTCCATAGCGGCTGCCTGCCGCCTGCCGTCTGTCTTGTTTGACATGTGTCCATCGACCGACTCACGACCCGAACTTCTGTTCCCACGCGAACAGCCCGAGATTATACTTACCACATACTCGGGACTGCAGGAACCACCATGGTACCTGTCAAGGTCTGACTCTTGTTCTCATGCTGAACGAGCTTACTGGATTCGCAATCTCGACTACCCAAAGTGCTTACTTGGTAGATATTAGAATGCGCAATTAATGCTCGAACAACTCGAATTCCCATGGAGAGCCCTGTCGCTGTCACTTCCTGTTGCGTTTACTACTAAACCTGAAGCGATCGTGCATTGTGACAGCTCGTTTTCCCCTCGAGACCGAGCAACCGAAGGAAATTCTTCGATCGTCCCTACTGCATATAGCTCACGCGCGCGTCACTATCTGAATCTGTTTTGAACATAACCTTTTTCCACTCCTCTGACCCGTCGACCAACTCAACATGGCTGAACTACCTCTCGTTCCGCCTCTCGCACTACCCTCTGAGGATCAGCACCTAGGCACACCAGGAACTACCATCGCTAGCTCACGATCCGATCTCATCCAACTCCCGCCGCCCAAACGTGTCAGACTAGATGAAGACGACGTTGACACTGCCGTTCAGGATGAGACTCCCACACCTTCTCTGTATGACAGCCCAGGAAACCCTACACGTCCAGAGACGTTCTTCGATTGTTCGGCCGAAAGGAAGCTCGCTGGCTATCTCGGCTACATCTCTATGCCTGAACTTCACATCTGCGCAATCTCATGGCCCTTTCTTCGCGCCACCGTCGCTATTCAGCCCATTCTCCACAAGCTCAACAGAGAACTGGCGCTCTCTCTGATCCGTGACGCTCAGCGCATTGGAGACTCGGCAGTAATCGACGGGCAATGGTCTCTGCTCACTTCTGATGGCAAGGGTCTGTCCAATGCCAGAAAGGCCGAGCATCTCGCTATTGTCTTGATCAACTTGAAATCTGATTTGGCCACCATGACCGCCGCTTCGGATAAGCAGAATCAGCTGCAACATCAACATGATTGCCATAAATTCAACGTGGTATACCCCACCCACGCCTGCCCCTTGATCAGCTACCCTGTCAGACCTCCGATTCTATCGCTGTTGGAGGGAGAGGACTTCCTCGAACCTTATAATAGATGTTTTCTGCTTCTTCGCCACATGCGAAACATACTGAACACCAAGGTCTTTGATTCTCGATATAAGAACGATAACTTCAAGTCCGGTCACCCTGTCAAGGATGAATACAAGCCGACGTGGATGCGTTCGGATGTTCCACCCATGGTTTCCACGGTGCCAAAGAGAGGAAACCATGTCACTGCCGCCAAACGCGCAAGTCTTTCTATACCTGGTCAATCGGCTGCTTCTCTCAACTACTCGACTATATACAGCATCGAGACGAAACCTCACCACCCCCTCACTGCCAGACCAACTTTGTCGACCGATACTGCCAGCCCAATCAAGTCAGCTGTCAATGCCACTCTGACCCCGAGATCTTTCGCCGTCGTCTGGGATCATGACTTGGAAACTGAGTGCACGAGATCAGAGATCAAGCACGCCATGAGTCGAGCTCAATGCAAAGACGTCGATCCTCCTTCCGAACTTCAGAAGCTAAGAAAGGATCCACGACAAATGATTGAGGAGCCACTGCTGTATGAACAGATCCGGGTACAGTTCAGGTGTCATTTCCTAGGTCTCGACCTGAGCAAACTTCTGTTGCAGTACACGACCACAGCATTCGGAGATAGCGTGACGGTCAAGCAGAACCTTCAAGATGAATCTTGGAGTGACACTCAAGCTGCTCTTTCGGATCCGGCCAATGATAACTTCCTTTTCCGTGTTGGCTTCTTCGCCGTGGAATATTAGGGTGATGGAAGCAGAGTATAACATGTTTTCGTTAATAGAGGAATCGCTCGCGCGTTAGAGTTGAGGTCGCTCATGCTTGCAGTCTACATAGTATAGCTATAGTCGCTGCTCACCAAACTACTAATCCATCGCCGTGCAAAAAAGTCTCGAGTTCATCTCCATCGAGTCATGACCAAGTCACTTGCCGAGTGTATGACCCTGACTCAAAATCAATATGTATGTTTCCATCTCTGCCGACCTTGTATCTGCAATCGCCAACCTGGATGTGCTTCATGGATGCTGTCTGACTATACATACGCTTCGTTATTCACATTGTGTGGTGAGAACAGTGTCTGGTGCTGTCAGCGCAACAGTCTTCGTTTATTGCAGCACGTTGACTGTGAGACCGTGCAAGAACACGAGACAGGATCGGTCCAGGTCGAGTTCGAACAGCATTCATTAATTCACAAACGGGAGCACGACTAAAAGTGTATAAAAGCTTTGAAATCCATGAGTTATGCTTATCAAGTTACTCCTGACCAGTTATATCAAATCCGCCTTGACCCATTGCAAAATCAACACAGTGGTATTATGCCCTCGTTCTGTCCCAATGAATCATGTACTGTACGCCTCTGTTGCTCAAATCCGTTTCATGCGCATTCGCGTTCATCCATCCTTCCGTAAATCACGTAAACACAATATCCCATCATGGCTCAGATCTCCGTCTTCATCAACGACTCGCTCAAGCACCAACACCGACACCAGAGGCAATGCTGAACAACTTGGACTTCCTAAATCCCAGACCGCTCTTACCGGCTTCTCGTGCGCAGGCCGTGGCTCCCTCGCCCGTGCCCGGCAAGCCAGCCTCGAATCTGCCGGCGTCCTTGCCCATGGAGTAACCAGCAGAAAAGCTGATGGCGCTGAACACGACTACCACGCCCACGCTGACGACCCATGTGAAGAGTGTAGGGCTGACAGTCATGTCGTCAACGCCATAGACAGCGCCAGAGTTGCGGCGTTTCTTGATCTGTCTACGCTCTTTGGAAGAGCCGCGACCAGAGGTTCCTTTCCGCTTAGCTTCAGATTTGGCGGAACGAACGTCGGCAGACGCAGAGGTCGACGTGGAAGTTCGTCTGATGGTTGGCTGGAACGTGGGCTCGGTGATTGGAGCTAGAAGAGGTGAGTTATGTTCGAGAACAGAGGCAGGCACCATTCGCAGCGTGTTCGTTTGAATCCTGTTCGAGGCTGGGGGAGCAGGATCAGCTGGAGTGCGAGAGTTTGACTTGGGCAGTCCACGGGCAGCGGCAGCAAAAGATTGCAGGGTGGAGAGACTAGCACGGAGAGCAGCTTCGTGATCAGCGGCTGCGTTGTGGTTTGGCGAGAGCATGTTGAAGGGCGAGTGTTGAACTCTGGCCTCTGCACGAGAAGGGTACGAGTGTCTGGCCGAGTGACGGCGCTCTGGCTGAGCAGGGAAGTATGAGCCTGGTACAGGTTGGCTGGCATGTCTGGCAGAATAACCCGAAGGATGAGAGAAGGCGTTCGGCTGAGGTGTGAAGATGTTGTCGTTGTTGATAGGGTAGTTGACGGCTGTTCTGTTCTCGTCATCGTCCGAAGACTCGAGCGCAGCGCCCCTAGTATGTGTGGGAGAGATTGTGAGCCCTTCGCCTGACGACGTTATGACATGATCATCATCGCTTTCACTCTCTTCATATTCCTCTTGACTGCTAGCAGGACCGGCACTACCAGTACGACTGGCGATGTTGAGGCGCGAGGGTCGACCGGGTCTTTGACGTCTTCGACGATGTGAAGCGGGCATGTGGTGGACGCGAAGGCCTGTGGTTACAATCTCATCGGCGGCCGAGGAAAGCGACGACGATGATGGCTGCGAGGAGATGTCGATCCACGAATCTAGTCGATGGGCGTCAGCGCTGCCTTGATGAGCCTCGTCCATGCCAGCCATGAAGGAAGAGGTAAAAGCATTTCAAGACAGACAAGCACAGCAAGCATACGCAAAGACAAGAGATAAGTACAGGAAGACCGACGAGTCACACGCTTGCCTCTTACCTTCTGACCGGGTCCGGCCGGCGTCTGTCGTCAGTCCATGACCTCTGCCTCCAGGATTTAAGTGGTTTGACATGGTAGATGATGGCGCGTATGGGATGAGATGTAGCTGCGATCAGAGTCCTACGTGGTTTGCGAAGCCGGACGACGATGGGTGGTAGTGTAGCACGAGGAGAGGGGTGGGTGGCTGGACCCTGTCTCTTATAC
>Ga0268250_10001047_pt1 | contig 12282 bp, 5 predicted proteins | sample AgamicAsSfe_FD_200448 | JGI IMG/M metagenome (GOLD analysis project Ga0268250, IMG submission 200448) | Agave microbial communities from Guanajuato, Mexico - As.Sf.e (v2) (version 2) | ecosystem: Host-associated > Plants > Phyllosphere > Phylloplane/Leaf | place: Guanajuato, Mexico | collected... | reverse complement strand
AATTGGCCCATGCAGCTCAGACCTTCCTTATAGGGTTTTGATTGGCAACTGCACCCTCGAGCGGCGCTATAAAACTTTCTCTGCCAATCTTCCTCCTGTATCATCCCATACATGCCCCAAACAATCCAGGATGAAGCCTCGTAAGACGCACCTCAAGTCACGCACAGGATGTGCTACTTGCCGAGCGAGGCGGATCAAATGCGATGAATCTAAGCCGCAATGGTATGTGTCAGCAAACAGCAACCACGACCTTCTCGTAAATGCTAAACCGCATCCATAGCATCAACTGTACTCGACGACAGGTCCGTTGTGACTTTTTGGGAGCCGCATCTTCGTCGCAGACTTCCCCGGGAGAATCTTCACCGCAGATGGCTCGCATCTTGCACGCCCTTTCAGATAGCGATGCAGATGGCTCCGCCGAACAAGAGCCCGATTCTCTTCTGAGATTGTTTCCGACAGATTGTCCCGACTTTTCGAAACAGGAACGCTTCCTGATGGCACATCTCTGTAAAATCAGCGATGGCCTCGTCACGGTCGGCATGGACACGCTTGATTTCGGTCTCTCTGTGGTGCCAGAGTCTGTAAACCCCCCAATCGCGTAACCAGGCTGTTCTCTGACTGTGGCAACAGGGCTCTCCGCATAGCAGTCGATTGTTCGTTTGTTCGACACAGCGCCTGTGGCCTCGCGAGTACTCATCTAGCACTTCTCACTCAATCCTCCAGTATCGTACACCTAGCCTACTACTATAAGTGTTTGGCACTTCGGGGACTTCGTGAGTCGTTGCGAGTACTCAACCAGGATAACGTTGACGCCATGATGGCTGCATCGTATCTGTTGAGCTGGCAAGCCTCCCAAAGGTTAGTGAATCTCTCGGTGTCTCAGATCGCACTATTCCGGTAATGGCAATTGCTAACACTTCCACTCATTGCAGCCAGGAGTTTATGCAAATCATGAAAGGCGTTGATCTGGTATGGCAATTTCTCCCTATCTCGGTGACATACTGACGATTGCCAAGGCCCTAAACGAAATGGAAAACTTCGATCACAAGTCAAAGCTCCGGAGTCTCATTCGAAACCCAAGTGAGCTTAGGGAGCCCGAGACAGGCAATGCAGGGATTGCGCCCTATCCCTCAGAGAGCTCGGTGGAACTGGTTTGTTCAACGCTGAGGGAATTGCAGAAACAAGTCAGCGACGAACCCGAGCTTGTTCGTGGCACCAAGGAGTTGATCAACTTCATGCAGAACTTGCGAATCTCACCACCAGGACCAACAGCTGATGAGCACCTCCAAGCATTGCATCCTATTCGCCATTGGATTCATTGGCTTCCAAGATCGTTAACCAGTCTTTCCGACTGCGAATCGCTCCCTCTTGTCTTTCTGGCACATTACCATATGGTGGTTTTAGCAGTTGAAGCGATTATCCCGGCCGCGCCCAACTTTCTCCTTGCGTCCAAGCGTGTGGAGTACATCGAACGACTCGAAGCAACAATCGGCCAAGTGTACAGTCCATCAGAAAAATTGCCAAAACAGCCTGGCACTCGCAGACGAAGACAAAGTCTCGAGGACCTGATGTCTGGCCCAGCGGCTTTTGCTCGGCAGTACAGGTTGACGAATCTGCTGTCCTCGGAGCGTCCTCCATTGCGGAGAGCGGATTCCTCATTCTCGGATCCGGGCTCAGAGCCGCAGTGGCAGGACCCTGGTTCTGCCAACTTCACTCTGTACCAATAACCCTGGTTTTGATTGTTGCCTATCCTTCTTCGAGCCCTATTGTGGTCGTTTGCTCACATCCACGCGCCGATTCTTCCCTTGCTGAGAACCCTATACCCATGACTCTTTGAGTTGCATCAGCTAATTTCACACATTCACCCATTCGCTTTCCCCGCACGCAGAAAAAATAAATTCAAGTTCGATGAATTTATACACCCAGAGAATGATATAGTCACTCTCCTATTGGCTTATACAGATTACAGCTAGAGCAAAAGCACTACGTTCCTATGCCACCAACCGCCGCCACTTCCCTTCCTATACCGTTTTGAGCTTCGACATCTTAACTCTTCTTACCCTGTCCTCGTTTTCGTTCCCGCCTCGCATTGCGCTTCGACACTCGCCAAGGACTCGGATTTGCTCGGCCACGTGCTCAATTGTGGGCAAGCTGCAGCTCACATTCCTGCGCCCTGTGGATAATATGCTGAGACGAGTCCGCGGCAATTCGTCGGACCCTTTTGTATAATCGTAGATTTGCAACTCTGGAATCCGTGTTCCAGGTTTTGATCACAGCCGCCAGGGTGCTTTACAGACGCACTGAGATCTACTGTCACTCGTAACTCTATCTGGCTCGCCAATGTCCTGGATTCTCGGCTTCCGATTGTACTCTGTTAGGCGGAAGTAAGTATTGCTTTTAACGACTCCACACCACATCAACAGGCGAGATGGCCGAGCGGTCTAAGGCGCCAGCTTAAGGTTCTTCCAATACGCTGGTCCGAAAGGGCGTGGGTTCAAATCCCACTCTCGTCACTATCCATATGTCTTTTTGCTCGCATACCACTGCTGGCGACAGAATGCGCAGAAATGTGTCGAAATCTGCTTTTGGCAGAATCTGGACTCGAGATTTGCTGAAGCCTTTTCTTTTGGTGCGTGGAAGCTTTGGGCTCCCGGATACTGGCTTGGCGGCATAAAGTTTTCTCGCATAAAGTTGTGAAAGCATAATTCTTTCGACTCTTGGTCATTACTCTCTTCCCAGGTGCTCCCCTACAGAGAGACACACTGCGATTTCCACCACGGAGATACACAGTTGGTTAAGGAATAGAGGTACACCAAGAGAGATTCGGTTTGAGCCTGTCTTCCGATGGAAATCTTCTATCCCTCGAGACCGCTGTGCATCTCTACAGCTACACGCGTCACGAACCTTTGCACACGAGATGGACGGAAGCAAGAAAAGGTCGCAGTATGAAAATACCTCTCTATTACAATACATACAGTCTATCTATTATGCGCGTATAGAAAAGAACAACAAGAATGAGACTCGATCAAGACCTGATACCCGACCCCAAAATTCTCTCATAAGCATCTTCAACCTCCTTTGCAACCTCCAGCAAAGTCACAATAACGACCTGATGCGTCACATTAGGCAGTCTCTCTCTATGCAGACCAATCCACTCAAGCGGCGGAGTAGCCTCGCCCATATCTCTCAGCTGTGGCGTTTCGATAATAGGGGCTTCCAGTGCGGTGTACTCATATCTCGACTGTGGGACATTGACAACAGCTGTGATTTTGCCTTGCTCAGCATGTCCATTCATCTTATCTGCTGCATTGTCCAGTGTTGACGTTGACGACTCGGGTTTCTGCGGTCCATTGGCGGTGATCTTGACGGCGGACTCAGGTAGGGGCTTGCCGAGTCTGGAGGCCAGGGAGCGCGAATGTGTTTCCCACATGCCGCGGATGAAGCTGATGCGCGAGTAATTCCAACCAACGTCGACTTTGCCCTCGAACAGACTCTTGAATATGTAGTCGATGTTGTTGTCGTCGGGTTGTTGCCATGTCTGCATCGAAGCAATGACCTTGGGTACGCGGAGAATGATGCCGCCTTTAGCGCCGGTGGCACTGCTGATTACCTCTCCGATCGAAATGTCGCCGAGTGTCTTTGGTACGCTGACTCTCTTGACCTGAGCGAGTGCGACTTGAAGTTGTCCCAATGTCATGCTGAGATTGCTGTGCACACGTTCGTCCTCCAGTCCTACGGCAAAGCGTGCTTGGATCTCGGATGCTTCCATTTTGAGGATCTGGTTGTCGAAGAACGTGCTAGGGAATGCGCCAAAGCAGACAGATTTCAACATGACCATGACATCGGTGTCAAGTGTGATTGGGAACTTGCTCTTGCTCCTCTCTGTTGTGTGTCTTCGTATGGGCGCCGGTGGTGGTGACGGCCCAGACTTGGACTGCACCTTGCTCACGGAACGTCTTCTCAGTTGCTTGTCCAGGTCAACCATTGATTGACTGTAAGCTGTCTGCTTCTCTTGGATAAGTCGATCGAAAGCCTGATACAGGCCTACAGCTTGAGCTGGACTGGTCGCGGTACAGAAAACGTACACCTTTTCGCCTTCGAGAATAGCTTTCAGGCGATCTGGAGCATGTGGACCATCTCTCACGTTGTACATGAGGAAATTGAAAGCCTCAATATCTGCGAACGCGAACGGTTGGTAATCAAGGGCGGTCTTTGCAGAGATTCTGCCGAAGCCAATTGCAGCTTGGATGAGAGGCGCCTTGTGCTCTTGTCGATCTGCACTTGGCCACTCGATTGACGTGCGTACAGACACGTTGCTCAATTCAACAAATCCGCTCATACGACCAGTACTGTTGACGCTGACCTCATCTACGCCCACGCAGAGATCTTGTTTCCATGTAGAAGATTTTTTGGACGATGCCCAAAGATTCTTGATGCTCAACGATGATTTGCCGATGCTTTGACCCAGATCGAGGTCAACGGCAAGTTCGGCAACAGTAACAGTAGCGTTCCAGGGGAATGCAGCGGCAGCACTGACCTGCTGATATCTTTGCACCACCATCTTGTCAGGCTCTTGAGATGAAGGCTCCGGAGACATTGCGCTAGTATCTCGCAACTCGGGAGGGAACCAGATCTCGCGGAACAAGAGAAGATCCTGAATCTGGCGCACATTCAACGCAGTCCTGGTAGGGGATACTTTGAGTACCATAGAAACGCCACTAGAGCCGCCAGTCAAATGTCTGCTGTTCATGAGCGACATTGAAATCGACTCCATGTCGAAGCTGAATGTTGATTCTCGGGAGTAGACGTGTTGGACGGAAGCACCAAGCTTGGTTACCGTGGCTGATAGCGCAAAGAAATGGCCAAATTGATGAGAGTTGATCGTGCTCATGGTGATGTAGATGTCTTCGATCTGCGACTTTGCATTGACGCGGGCCAATGGTTGACAACTTAGACCAAACTCTTGCTTGCAGATGCGGAGTCCCAGGTTGAGTTTCATCTGCCCCAGGAATTGACTCGGATCCGAGGTAAGCAAGGAATCATCCTCGCCTCGAAGTCTCTGAAGTTTCAAGGCCTGTTCTTGTGCGATCTTGGGAGTGGAAGGAGTCTTACGCTCCTCCTCGCCGTGCCTCACAACCTCTTTCACACCGTGTGTGATCTGGAGAATAATAGGTACTAGCTCGGGATAGACTGTGTTGCGGGATGCATCAACCTTGATCTCGCCATTGAGTATCTGTTCCTTCTCGGGAAGGTTGGAGTACTCTATCTTGATGGCGATGCCTGGAGCTCGTAAAGATGTAGCGATAGTGTCCTGTGAAGCGTGACTATTGGCTCGGTTACGTTTATATGGCAGGTCGACATGTGCAGGTCGAAGGGGAGTGCCAGATTGATTGGGTGCATCTCCCTGTATGTAGAACAGGGCGCCTTTGAAGTTGACATCGGCCTGAAGAGACGCCAGACGTTTGTCACCAAAGGGACTGGCCCGCGGTGTCGATTTGGCGTCGTCTGGAGTTGCATCAGCTTGCCAGTTCAGCTTAGCAGCCCGATATTGTTCGATAGCTGCTGAGATGGACTTTTGTAGCATGCTGACAGGCACGACGAATCCCGAGTCTAAACGGATATCAAGAGCTTGACCAGCAGCTTGACATGCGATTCGAATACCGTCTCTGCCACTCTCGTAACGAACAGTAAAGACGACCTCCGGCAGCAATGCCGAGTTCTCGGATCGCTCGAAAGCTTTGTGTTTCTTAGGTGCGACCTGTACTTGCAGATCTTGAATGGACAGACGGGCTTCATTCTGCTTTTGGATGGCAAGGTGCACGCGTGAGAAGGATACTTCCAGATCTTGGGGCTCTTGATCACCAGTAATCGATCGATTCTTGATGACTACCCAGACAACGCGGATCTTGCGCAGATCCAGCGAGAAGTCGAGAAGTGCAGGTCGCGTGGTTGGCGCGTCAGTCACAGCATTTTCTTCTTCCTCCTTGATCGAGTCTGGTGCGGGTGGTGGGATGGACTTTCTTCGTTTGGCTCGAGAATGTCTCAGTCTTCTGAGATACTCAACCTCTTTAGAGAGGTCAAGATCCATGATCTTGCGATGTACATGTGTGACAATATCCACGACAGTCGACGCTGTGTCAGCGTATGCGAATACATCGAAGGATTCGCTGCGTGCTTTGATATCCCTCGTCATGGGTCCTGTCGGAGGTTCCTGAGTGCAACAATCCACTGCGACGCTGACAGAGATATGGCCGCAGGGACGGCGCTTTCCATCTTCGATCAGGGTCAAGACAGCCCCGATATCTTGAATTTTGCCGCGTATGTCAGGGAAAGAGTCGCTTGCTTTGCGAGATTTGTTTGTCACCACTGCCTGTACGGCACCAAGACCGAAAGTCAACTCTGCACGCGCCTTACCTACCGTCAGTACAGGAGCAATCGCAATGACCTTGAAGCCAGCCAGAGCTGTATTGATATCGTAGACGATCAATCGAGACTCTTCATTCACAACCTTCGGTTTGACATCCTTTTCGTCTGTTTTCAGTGTCTGGTCCACTCTCTTGCGTAAGTCCGACACTTGATCCCTGATGGTTTCGAGAACACTCTGCACTTCGGGTCTGTTCAGGATCGACAAGACACTTTGGACAGCAGATGCTTCTAACAACACTTCTTCCATGATGCCTGTGAAGTTGATATTGATCTGTTTCTCGGTCAACTCGAGGTTAAGAGTGCTGCTGGCAGGTGGAGTATGGAAGACCGCCCTCTGTCTTTTGGACCCATCTTCTTTCCGCACCAAAGCGTGTTCCATAGATCCAAGGTGGAGCTCAACGGACCACGCGGGGCTGGACCCAGACGTGGGCCGTACACGAAGGTTCGCCGTATCGCCCTTCACTGAGAGGCTGAGTGCCTTGAGTAACGCGACGTTCAAGGAGAATGTGCCCGCCAGGAAAGCCACATTGAGCTTCAGCTCGCGCTCCGGCTTAGACGCACCCCGAGCTGCGACGCTCTTCTTCTGCTCCTTTTGTATGTGTTGTTGGAAGCGCTGTATGTATGCTACTTCATCGACCAATAGATGATCAACAACCTCAAGAAGTCCCAATGCCTCTTGTTCAAGAGAGATGTGTAGCTGCCCGTACGAGCCTCCGACGTTGATCGCGGTTGTATGTTCTTGAATCGTCTGTTTCACATCGATATAGATACTCGGTGACACCAAGTCTGTACGCCATATTCTTTGCTCTGGACTATGCAATTCCGTAAAAGCCTTTCTTGCTGATATCAGCAGACTGATGCATTCACCATAGTCTTGAGAAGCCTTATCAGACCCTATCAACGAAAGCTTGAGATTGTTGCACGTAGATACATGCCTCAGGTTGATTGTGTTCAACTCTATACTGCCTTCGTCGGTAGACAAAACGACGTGGAAGTCTTGTCTGAATGAGAGGTCTTCCAATACTTGCTTCTCTGGTGGGTCTGGCAGATCATCGAGCGTATGACTGACTTGCTCGAAGTAGATGTCGATGAACGCATCCGCTTGCTCCAAGATGTCCCAATTGAGTCTAAGCACAGACGCTGCTGTGTGAGCTTGGAATACAGTCTTGGATCTCAGATTCTCCTCCACCAGCATAAGTCCAGAAGGCAAGCTTGGAGGGATGACAGTAACGCCGATCGAAAGACTACCAAGCGAGACCTCGCTGGAAGCCTTTCCTGATTCGACAGCGATACGTACAACTCCAGCGCGCAGTGTAAGGTCAAGCGGCTCAATGTCCTCCTCTGGAATCTTGGCTTCAGTATCGCCCAACAAGAGCTTGAAGACTTGGGTCTGCTCTACGTTGGGAATATCCCAGCTGCACCATGCTGCCCATGTTTCTAGGATGGATGATGTCTTTTTCAGTGTATCGATACCATCAGCAAGCTGTTGTTCAAGATCAACATGGCCTTCATCCGACAGACACTCGTATATGTGCCGGAATCGAGCAACAATCTTCCAGGATTCTTGGTTGCGGAAATGATCTGGGAAGGCGCGAAGAACATAAGTCATACGCGAAAGGTATGGTGGATCGGTAGAGACATCAGCATGTTCAGTCAGATAATCTGTCAGGTTCCTCAATCGCGCTTTGGAACCAATTTCGACTGCGTCAGCTTGTTTCTGGATCCTGGCGCCTATGGCTGCATAGCGAGAGAACACAGATGCCAGATAGTCTGCTTGATTACCTGAGACCACACCCAGTAGATCTTGGAACGAGACGTGTACTGACCTTGATCTGGACAGAACCATCCAGATCAAGACATCATCAAATCCGAGGCGAATTGCGTAGTCAGATATTTTACTCTTCTCTAAGGGATTTGAGAACTTGGCGAGTGCTGATTCCAATGTCAAATGCATAGTCAATGCAGTCCCAGCCTCAGTCTCAGGAATGGGCTTGAATCGGAGCGTCAAGGCTAGATGGCTCAGGCCCACATCCAACTGATCTTGCACTGGCATGGCTGTGGTGCGGCTCGTGTCAAGCTTCTGGTCGTTGAATAATCTAGCGTCAATGCTAGGTACGATCAAGTTCAATTCGACGATACCACGGCGACTCTTCTTCTGGTCTTGGACCTGTTGGACTTTGCCCATGACATCCATCTGAAAGGCATCAATCACATCTTCGGAGCGCTTTGGTTGCAGAGCAGTGACGATGTTAACGATTGTCTCGCTTATGCGAGGCTCAACGTAAACGCGGACACCAGGAATCATACGAATCATGAAGGTCTGTTGATCCAATTCTCCATCCTGGTCCAGATTGATACTCAAATCGCTCTGCGAAGAGGTTTCGGATATGTCATCAGCTTCTTCGACGACCGTCGAAAATTGAGGAACTTTACTCAGGTCGGCAGCGACGTCAAGGTGATGTGGATCCGGAACAGAGAATGGACTCCACAAGCCCATAGTCCCTAAAGGCTGGGAACTTGCAGAGTTGGAATAGTACATTGCAGGTCGAGAATGCGCCACATCATCGAGGTCTCCTTTGGGAAGAGCCTTACGAGTCGAAGTTGGACCAATGGAGGAGTTTGAGAGTAATGATGACTTGACCGAGCCGTCGGCTGCAAGACCCATCTTCAATGGCCCTTTCTGAAGAGGTTCGGGAAGTCTGGGGAGCGCCATGGAAGGTGGATCTGGCAAGCTTTCATCATCATCGTTATCAGCTTGATCTTGACTAGCCCCTGACCCCCTTCGCGCTATGAGAAACTTCGCTCTGCCGGTTCTCGCGTCTTGTTGGCGCATGTGGGTCTGTTGCTTCTCACGCTCCATGTTGAAGTGTGCCTTCCGTTGCACCATTGACATGTCAAGGCTCGTTTGGATGAACGCAATGCACTTTGCCGGTTGCACGTCATCACGACTCCCACGATGGGCCATTGAATCCGAGTCAACGCACGTTGCGGTAATATTCGGGATCTGGAGATGCATGCGAGAGGAGAACAATCCATCGGCGCGATCGTTCTGGTTCAGGGTGATGGGTTCTGAGTACAGACGGATGGCGGACTTGCCCTCATTGAGCCAAAGGCATACAGAACCTGTCTTGAGTCGCAAGAAGACTGCTTCTGGTATTTCCGCAGTTTGTGCCAACGGCAAAGCATTCTCAAAATCGTCAAGCGCAAATGCTATCGCCCGTCCGGCTTTAGCTAAATGCTGTATGAAATCGAGTGAGCACTCTCCTGACACGCTTCCGAGAGTAACATCCCAGTTGGAAACGTATGCAGGTTCGGTTGGTGGCAGACCGAACAAGCGATGGCCAGTGACACTTGCGTTTTCCAGCACGATCTGTGGCAAAGAGTCGTCAAATCCATCGTCGTCATTAGGGATTCCTGACCAAGAAATAGATACTGGACTGACGTCAACCGCAAGGTCGAGATAGTAATTGGCAACACGAAGGTCCATCGAGGCTACAGGTAGTTCGAGTTTGATATAAGTCTCTGCAGAATAGAGATTCGCTGGTAGCATGATAATAGGATGCTCAGCTGTGATGCAAAGCACAACATCTAGATCGTTGGCAGGTCTAAAAGCGAATCTGCCGACCATGTTGGTCTCAGCGTTCGCAGCATCCGCTCCAGCGTTTTGGTACTCCTCAAGTGTCTTGAAATGTAGGAATTCTCCAAAGTAATTCTCTTTCACATTGATGAACATGCGTACCAGGTAGCCATAAGCTTGGAGTTCTAGATCGGTTCCGCATATGTCCATCTGTAGCATGTCTGTCAAGCCCGGCGCTTGTTCAACGAAGAGAGTATGGCTGCCACCTAATGTCAACTTCTTCAAAGTTGCAAGTCTTTTCTGCCGTAAGAGACTATGCAATGTGATACGAGGAGGATTGCTGATGTCCAGAGACAAATCCTTGGCGAATACGTCGAACTTGATACTATTCTGGGCCGGCCTGTATTGGTCGATCGGTATTTCTAGCGCAGCGTGTAGTTCTTCGCCATTGAGAATGAGAAAATTGTTGTCTTCAAGGTCAGAGGGATCGTTGACAATGTTAGCATCGTTAGCATTGAGATACAACTTGAAATTCTTGAAGTTGATGTCCAGGGAATACACGAACGGTACGAATGTGTAGAAGTCGGGTGGCGGCCCCATGCCCCAATCAGCAATCAGGTCAGTAAGCAGAAACAAGTGGTCGCGCAGGATGTATAAGTCGAGTCCATCACAATGAATCTTGAATAACCATTTTCGCAAAGCGTTCCATCGCAAAGGATTCGAAAGGTCTCCTTCCAGCAATAGGTTGCCTGCTTTCCACAACATAGCGTGGTTGACACTGGAAGATATCTCCGTGCCTTTGACATCAAGGCTCAAAGTGTTGTGGAATCCGTCATGACGCGCATACATGTCCATCGCATAATTGATGGTAGTATCAGCAGCGACTTTTACGTCCAACCAGCCAAAAGGACGTATATCAGCTCCAGTGGTCTGTTGCTCTTTCTTGAACCACTTTTTCGTTCCTTTACCACGTCGCTTGCGGACCCCGACGTCGGAAGTCTTATGTGCTTGGTGTCCTTCAGCTCGACCCTGCCATTTCCAGTCCTTTGATGCCTCGCGAGTTGGAATTCGGAGTGTGATATCGCTCTCCAGACAGAAAAAGAGCTTGAATACGGTCGCAATCCTATTCTGGTCAACAGCAAGGCGCTGTGCAGGTACAGCATCATGATACGGAGCAGGAAAGAAAACGTTTTGCAGTGTTATTCGTTGTCTGTCAGCCCAGGGACCGTAGTTGATCACGGCACCATCAACTGACAGATTCAAGCCGTATTCTGGCGCTGATGGGCCATTGAGTTCGTCCAAAAAGCTAGACTGACCAGCAAAGTGAGATTTCGAAACAACCCCTGGAACGTCCCAGTAGAAACTCATACTCGCCTTCTTCACATCTGCAATGTTGGAGAATCTAGCGTACTCGACACTATCCCATTCGTTATGTTCGTTGCCCGTTTCGTCCAGGTATCGGGCTAGGCCTTGCCATTGTGCTTCGCCAGGCAGTTTCCCAGACTCTTCGTCAAGAACCTCGTCTTCACTGAGAAGTGATGCAGTCCTGATGGAGCTTTTAGAATTGCGATGCCAGGTGAAGAGCCACATGATCGCATGCATTATACCGCGCAGTATTTTGCCAGTTCGGCGGATTGGATGAAGGCCAAATAGACTGCGCCCCTTTTTCGGCTTGAACTCTTCGCCCTTTTCCAAGCGTGCAGCCGCCTGCATCTGGGACATGCGGTAGTCTGTGTTTGGCTTGAGGGCGACATTGATCTCGTGAAAATCGAAGTTGAACATGAGCTTGTACAAATCCAGAGAACCAGCCTCATCAGCATCGATTCTTCCCGACGCATTCTCTAGCTTAGCAGTAACTATGCTCTGAGTGAAGTCGTTGCCGACAGCAGCTGCGGCTTTCTTGCACTCAATTTCTACGGGGAACATTCTCAAGAAGGCCGGAATGGCGCTCTCGTCCGTAACGGTTCTTGTTGTGGTTCTACTGGCGGTCTCGGCCAGGACGGACTCGTCAACAGTACTTGCGGTCTCTTGGCGATTCAAGTCATCTGGCGATGTCGTCTCCTTTGATGGGTCTTGTGTGGGTATGTCGGCGCTTGGAACGTTGGGATCTTTCTTACGAGCCTCGTTTTGGAGACCGGCGATTATGTTGTCGTAGACAGGACTCTGGTTGTACAAGAAAGCCTCGACACCCTTGACCTTGACGAAAATGCGACAGGGAAGGTTCCATTGGCGGTTTTCATCGGCAGCTTCGGCCTTTCCCACGCTGTTGCTCCTAGGCC
>Ga0268250_10001046_pt1 | contig 12286 bp, 14 predicted proteins | sample AgamicAsSfe_FD_200448 | JGI IMG/M metagenome (GOLD analysis project Ga0268250, IMG submission 200448) | Agave microbial communities from Guanajuato, Mexico - As.Sf.e (v2) (version 2) | ecosystem: Host-associated > Plants > Phyllosphere > Phylloplane/Leaf | place: Guanajuato, Mexico | collected... | reverse complement strand
GGGTAATAGGTGATGTAGGGGAGGGGTGGGGTGTTAGTGGAGGAGGCGGTGGTGGATTGGGTGTTGGCGGTGGTGGCGAGGAGAAGTGGGTAGAAGGTGGAGATCTGAGGGAGCTGGTCAGGAGTATCAGATGACGGGGAATATGGGTGTTCGCGAAGATGTGCTACAAGGACTGGGATGACGAAAAGAGAAGGTTGGGATGATATTCGTATGCATCAATGTCTGTTCTCTAGGTATGGCGCTATAAAGTTCTGAGTTTCTTCGAACTAGAAGCTTACCACATGAGAAGGTTAGGTTCTATCCCAAGCAGGTCCAAGGGGAGCAAGTTGATAAGTCAGGATGCGATATAATAGCTAGCCCGTGTCTTGCGAGGTTCAACGACGTTGTAGATCATCAATGTCACTGAAATATCATCTCTTCCTTGAATATATACCCCACAAATAACCTCTTCTTCATGAAATGGGGGAGAGACGTTCGGCTGCAAAGACGTAACGAATGACAGAGTATGGAATAATCCGATCGCGAGAGTCAATCGCTATATCCAACGTGTTGCTCCTGTTCCCATTATGGTTTGATGTCACCGTTTTGGTATTACCAAGATTGTGATCGTCCTCTGATCATACCATACTAGTCTATGCGAGATAGCACGAAATCCGCACTGAATCAATGGGCATCGCCGCCCAATCTCTAAATGAGTCGTAGCACCTATATGGCCGAGATCACTTCAGTGCACGTGGCGCTCATATCGATCGCAGCGAAGCGTCTCCATTCTCTATCTCAGCCAGTACTAAAGGGCCGTTTATAGCGGAAATGTCTGTTACTAGCTACACCATTTCTTGGTTCTTCTGCGCTTTGACCTCCATAGTAGTTAGCTCAAACTCCCTCTTCTGGTAGATACCCTGAGTGTCCCACGAGTCGGGATAGGCCTCGCTTTTCGTGTCAACAGTAGTTCGTCCATTGGAGTAGATGTGCGCTTTGTGTGTAGATTTAGTGCCGATGGTCGGGCCAGGGCCGAAACCGAAACCGAAGAGAGATGGGACTCTGTGTGATATTAGTGATTCTGCGATGATGAAAGCAGCGAGTAAAGACGTACCGGCTGCGTCGTTGTGTCCCTTCTGCAGTGGACGCAAGCTTCTTTGAAGTAAGAGAAGTCTTGATGTCCCGCAAAAGAGGTCTCAAGACAGGTATACACTGAACAATGATGGTGCCGACGATCTCAGAGGAATACCAGATGTTGGAGTGCGCGTTGCGCCAAAAGTACCACTCGTCCTTCTCGTTGCCTTCGTCTTTCCAACCTGTACGTACAGCGGAAACGACTGCGACCAACATTCCCTATCCGAAAATTAGTGATTGTGTTTTGAGACTGAACTAACAACAACGTACCAGACTCATAGCAACGCAAAGCCCAACCTTTTCCACTCTGCGCATGTCGAGGTTCCATGTGATGACCCAGGGGAAGACAGCGAGTATAAAGTCCATGATGATGTTGTAAACATTGCCACCTTCCTTGAAATCGTCTCTGAATTTCCCGTCGAGGCAAAAGTCGAGGCGGTACCAGACGTCGTAGGATGGCTTCTCGCAGATCTTCGCCCATTGTAGAACGACCTTGGCCACCATGTAAGCATTCATACTGCCGATGATGAACCATAGTATCCATTGACCCCAGTTCTTTGTCAGCTTCAGTAGAGTGACAGCGAAAGCCGATTTCGTGAGGGATTGGTTGATCAGGGTTCCACAGGAAGTAATGTTGATGAGTATGTGCATGCGATCGTCCCATTTGTCTGCCACATAGCCCGTGGCGAACTCGGTGGTTATTATGGAGTTGTTGACAGCTAGTATGACCTATAACACCGTCAGCTACCGTCATCTATAGACAGTACATATGCTTACCCATGAGATAAGGAGAATATGATCATCCCACCAGAGACCATGGCGACGAGTGATCTTGATCCATATCCGAAGCGCGAGGAAGAGCGATGCGCCAGCGAAGAGTGTCCATAGTCCAATGTTCAGCTGAAGTGAAGGATCCACGTAATGGTGACCAGAATCATCGTGGTTTCGACGGGAGATCATCTTTTACCCAGCGGTCGGAACGGGATACGGCATAGAAGCGAAATGAAGAAAAACCAAAAAGAGCGTGATGTAGTCGCAGACCTACAAAGTTTAAAGAACGAACGAACGAATGCTCCGGCACTCTGCACTGGATGACCGGGGTGGTGAAGAGAAGGAACGACAGACAAGAAGCGCCGTAAAGTGCGAAGCGGCACAGCTAGATCAACCTTTGCACATCCCCGTGCAAGGATTACACGGATTTCCTGTTGTTAGTACTGATCACAGCCCAGCCAACATCAATCTGCTTGAGATTCCAGACTCGGAGGTTTTGAAATGAGTCCCATCCAGAAGGACGATTGGTGGAACCACTATCCCGGTAGTAGTCAAGCCTCGGGCGGCGTCACACGATAACAGCTGTGAAATCCGATGGATCCTGGGGAAGGCCGTATTTACTAACTGAAATAGAAACTAGCTGATGAGGCGCACATGGCGTGGGCTGACGCGGAAGCTCCCCGTTGTTTAGACCCGTTGGAAGAAGAAACAGAAACTGTTCGTAAGGTCTTTAAGCGATGTTTTGACATATAGATCAGCGTTGGCCATAGCTACTGCCACGCGGTATGACAAGGTTTCACAGATATGCGAAACATGGAGAATGCCGTGTATACATCGCAAAGGCGTGCGGGCGTTGCTGCGAACTGGCCAAGTGCCGGATACGCCACTGCAACTGTGTACTGGCGGAGAATTCGCAATCCCAAGTAATCCCTGGAGCGGCTCGAAATTAAATCGACGCATTGCATCACGATGCCAGCTGCGCCGAGCGGATGGTAAGGGATGGGAAGCCCCCAGGAATACCGCAGTTATGCCGTCCAGTAATGACCAGCATCCCCAGCGCGCAGACTTTGCTGTTGGGATATTTTGGCAGTGCTGAACGCGAATTCGATAAAACGCGAGGAAGGGGTCGCGAGGAAGGGGGAGAGAGGCCTGTTTCAAGTTGACAGATGCCAAGTTCAACAACCGATGCGCTATTTCCAAACGGGTAAGGCATATCCGAAGGCATGAACATGGACGTCATCGTGTCGGGCGTGCCACGAACACCTCCCTTCTCCTTTCTCAGTTCAGCGTCCCAATTTCAAGGCATGCTTTCAAATCTACATCGGATGTAAACACGCGATTAGCGGAGGTCGGATCAGAACACTACAGCAAGCTCAAAAGTGTGCCTAATACTGATCCTAATGGCAGGGAAATTACAATCGGAAGTATGCAAGATTCCTCCACACCCGAGGCTTGAAGGGAAGACTACAGTGTGTATAATGGAACTTATTGTTCCGCGATCCAGTCCTAATCTGTCCCTTGCTCTCATCCTGTTTTCCTGTCAGCTTCTTGAGATGTTCTTTCCGTCTTCCGGCTTTTGCAATTTGTCATTTTTTCTAGGCATGTAGCATGCTTTCAGGGCGTACAGTTGTCAATGCAGCGAAGGGCATAAGCCGTTTATCACACCCATGGTTGGACAACAATCTTCTTGCCGCTGACTCCGCTGTGCAATTTCTCGATACCCTCGGCGACGTTGTCCAAGCCGCCGATGACTTCCGCTGGAACACCCTTTAGTACTCCATTCTTGATAGCTTTTTCCAGAAACCCGCCACGCGCGAGGAAATACTCATGCCACTCTACATTCTCCGGTGCATGCGTAGAGAAACGATGAAATTGCGTCGTAATCCCTTCGGGGAAGTCTTCTGCCTTCATACCCGTCATAACCAGCGGCAGTAAGGTAAGGATGTTTGCCTTCGTAACTGGCTCGTCTACTGGGGCGAGTATCTTGACAAGAGTGGATAGTGAGGGCTTGAGTGCGATGGTATCAAACCAGTAATGAATAGGAAAGAGATCGCGGATTGCACCAACGGTTGCTGGGTCGCTGTGGTCGAAGACATAGTCTGCACCACAGTCGTGGAGAAGATCAAAATTGTGTGGTGAACTTGTACTGATGACGGTGTATCCGGCTGTTTTCGCGTAGGAGATGGATAGAGATCCCATAGCGGAAGATCCTCCCCAGATAAGAATCTTCTTTTCCTGTTCGCCTTCCGGCAGCGAAGAGGCTGGTATAGTGGGGCGATGCATGTTCAGTGTTGATGTGGCGAACAAGGCTCCTGGAGGCGTGTACGAAGCCAGAGTTACAGCTTGGGTGAACTCAGTGTCGCCAATCTGGCATGATGCTTAGCAAAGAAACGGTCTGATCAGGCTCAGTCCACTTACTTCAACGACTTCAGACTCATCAACGATGGTGAAGCGCTGCAGGCCACCGTACTTAGCCTTCTTGTGCGAGAAGATCTTTGTGCCGCACACTATCCGATCGCCAATGGTGACATTGCTCACGCCGGGTCCGATACCCTCCACAACACCTGCAACAGGACTACCGAGGACTGCAGGATATTCTACAGGGATCATTGAGAACTTCGCACATTTTGCATCTGCTGGTTGTATGGCGCAGGCGTGAACCTTGACAAGTACCTCGCCCTCTCCTGGCTCTGCTAGATCAGCATCGCAGACGCGAAATTCACCCTTTGCAGTTTCCAAAAATGCAGCTCGGTTGCTCATTCTGAGAGCTGATGTGGATTTGTGCGAAGCTTAAAATCGAGTCGACAGTAGTAGACTATTCTCAACGGCACGAGTTTGATGAATTCGTGACCTAGGTAGATACCGGCAATCATATTGTTATATACTTACCTAGGTCTTCTTATCAATCTTTGCAAAAGGGTGGTGTTTAGTGTGTAAGCTGACTGCAGGAGTTTCGCAGAATGTATCCGAATACGGAATCGGCCTTTGGATATATTGGCTTGTGAAAGTGCGATGGAAGGCACCTGCATCTTGGGTTGTCCTTGACTTTAATTGCACCTGATCGACCTCATACTTTACAACTCCCGTCGACCTTGAAAGCTAAGTATGGGATTGTCATCTATCGAGATAGGATCCGAAGAGGTAGGTGGATGGTTCAGATAGCTATATTTGTCGACGCGAATAAGCACGCTAATCATCTGGTGTCAGACCCCCGCATGGCCCCTGGACTCGCTTGTCATTTTGCACTCTCAAGCTCAATCCTTCGGCTTCACAGCTTCTCTTGCAACTCACGTCCCGCCGACTCGAAATATCTGTTCACGCGATCGGCCCGACGCGATCGTCAATACCTCCGACTCGTTACCGAGATTGGTAATGATAGCCACGGCTAGCATAACGTCCATTCGAGATGTATCCATACCGAACGAATGCAATTTGGATTAGACCAGGACCCAAGGTCTATGTGCGACGAAAAAATGTGTTCAGTCACGATGTGTTGCCTGAGGAGGATGAGCTGAATTACGATCTGCTTCAGATTGACGGACGCTGGAGTTTTGACCTAATCGAAGACGATGGTGAGGAATATGGAACCAGCTATGATGCGCATTAAAACAATGGGCTCAACTTCAAAACGTCCACCGAAATTAACGTCAAGCGCTATGTTGCCATAAGCACTGTATCTCGATGTTTAAGAGCTGGCTGCATCTCCTGTAAGTTTCTATATCGTGGTCTTCAGATGGTTGAAGGTGAAAGAGCCCTTCAAAGCAAGTTTCTTGGTGGCATGCGGGTTAGTGTATCGACTCATGGAAACCCTGTTGTTCGCATCAGTGGTAGAGACACTAATGACGAGATGTATTATTCTACTCAACGTACGATATCTTCGCAATATGACAGTCTATAAGTTGACAACAACAGGACGGAGGCAATTTAACATACAGAGAGCGTCCTCTTCTCTCGGTTCTACCTGAGGGTCGCTTGGCGCTAAGACTTACATTCGTTCTGACTCAGTTTTATGGGTTGGCTAAAGACCGCACATTGTACCAGAATCAGATTCTGATATGTGCTTTCTTCGATTGAGGAGCTGGTTGCACGACTACCAAAATAATCACCCTTGTGCCAGACCCGCACCTCTTCTCGGCTCAAATTACACAAACGACTCATAGACGCGAGAAATTCTAAATGTGTTTGTCTCCGTGAAACCTGAGACTTCTGTTGCTGGATGTGCCATACGCTATGCTATCGCACTGCTGGAGAAATCCGAACATTGCAAATCTTTGTGTGACCCGAATACATATCCGCAAGCAGCACTTGAAATCCATATATTGGAAAACATCCCTAAAACCTTCTAGGACACGATCATTGTAACTCCCTGACTGGGTCTGGGCTTTTCGTGGATAGGTTTAATTTGTATTGTACAAGACGATGTGGGCGACTGGGCTGAAGAATCGTCCAGAATGTCCCACATTTACGCTAACGTGGCTCCTAAAATGGCCGCATCCGCTGCAGATGAACCCACGGAAGGCTTTTTGGGGGTGCGACGTAATCGAACTGGAGACGTGAACCCCACCGCGGAACCAAACCTGCCCCTGCGCATTCAGAAAGACTTTCGTATCGCTACTCGCTACTCAAGACTCTCGCTCAATTGAGACTCACGTAAGCTCGACTATGTTAGCAATTCCACGTCCTTCCGACATTCCTATTGCACTAAGGTATGCACAGACTAGTGCAATATAGACAAGGGTAACTTGCAATGGAGAACAGAAAGGCTGGAAGGCATGCATTGGTTTCTAGCAGCTATGTTCGATGACACTATTTCAGGAACAGCCTTCATCAATCACGTCTTATCGCCCGCTTTATTGTAGCAAGTTCATCACCCATGTTCTCAGAGGACCGAAACGCCCTCACATCTAGTTACCAACGGAGAGCAGAAGTGTCTCGTACTTCTGCTTCCAGTAGCGGACATCGTTACCACCACTAACACCAGATCCTACGCCGTTGGTCTTGGAGACTTTGGCTTCAGCAAGCTCCAGTTCCAGCTTGTTGATAGTCGCGTCCCTCTCAACGACGTCTCGGCGCAACTGATCAGCCTTCTTGTAGGTGGGAAGCATTTCCTTGTACTCCTTATAAGAGCGCTATATAGCAAGTCAGTATTAGTTGATAATCGTTTGCTGACCGGCTGCTTACCTTGGCCAAATCAGTCCACTCCTGTAGAGCGATTTCGAGATCCTCAATCTTCTTATCTTGACCACGAATTGTCTCCTCATCGTTTGGAGACGAAGAGCCGCCTACGGCAGATGAAGTGCTCTTGGAAGCCTTGAGCTCTTCGATCATTGCCTTGAGTTTGGTGTTCTCACTCTTGAGAAGCTCCGATGTCTGGACAGCCATCCTGTTCTCTTTCATCTTGTTGAGAAGTTTGTTGTGAGCTGATTCTAACTGCTCAACTTCCTGGTCTAAATCTTCAACTTTCTTCAGAAGACCCTCTACCTTGGTGTTGGCCTTGCTCTCCTCGTTCTTGCTAGCGTCCAATTCAGCACTGAGACTGCTTACTTGTTCGGACAAGGTTGATTTCTCTTGGCTGAGCCCAGTAATCTGTTCCTCGAGGTTGGCAAGCTTGATGAGGCGCTGCTGCAGCTCGACATTCTCCTTCTGGTGACGTTCGAGATCAATCTTCAGGCCTTCAATTTGCTTGGTTTGCTCGTTGAGTTTCTACGAATACGTTAGTATGGTTTGTTAGACTTGCTATAGCAACATTACTTACCGTAAAGGTCTGTGCATGCTCAGCCGCCTGGTGGGCGTACTTCTCATTCAACACCTTGTTCTCTTTCTTGGACTTATCAGCATCGAGCCTGGCAGTGCTCTCGCCTCCCTTCAGCTGGCTGATCATGGTGTTCAAAGCGGTTGTCTTTTGAGTTTCCTTTGCCAATAGGTCGGCAGTCGATTTCAGCTGGGTAGTGAATCGATCAGTAATCTCCTGCTCTGAAGACTTCATCTTAGTCTGAACGTCTTGGAGAGCTTTGCGCAGGGTGTCGCTCTCAGCGAGAAGCTGCTTCTTGGAGTCTACAAGAGTCTCAAGCTCCTTCTCTATACCGGTCACTTTGCGGAGATCTTCAGCCTTCGTTGAGCGCTCCTCCTCCAACAGCTGCATGTATTTGTCGATCTCCGTACGGAAGTTGCCCTTCTCGAGTGTGAGACGTGAAACGCGCTCCTGGAGGTCTTCGAGCTCCTTGAGCTTGCTGGAGGTCTGCTCCTTGTACGCAAGGAAAGCCTCTTGGTGCTCAAGAATGAGATTGTGCTGGATGTTGACCTATGTTGTGTATGACGTTAGTCGATCTCTCACAGATACAAAGAGTCTTCTGAGTATCGCTGACCTTCTTATGCTGAATATTCAGTTCATCTTGTGTGTCTTTGATGGCCTCGTTCACCATTGAGCTGTGGTACAAGCTCATGTTGTCGCGCTGTTTCTCAAGGAATGCGGGCAACGCTTCCTTGGCCTCATTTGCCGCAGCAAAAAGCTGTTCCAACTCATCCCAGAGGTCGTTGAGAGTCGAAGTGTTCGCATCTGGCAACGCTTCACGGATCAGCTCTAGCAGTCGGCGCGTGTTGGTGACAGTGGTTGAGACAGTTCTGGAGATTTTTTTGGCGTGTTTGGCAACTTCCTCCTTTAAGACGTTACCCTGGGAAATGGCGAGTTGTGCATCGGCGTTGTGATGAGCTACGTCGAGAGCGACATGGCCGGTCTTTAACGCGGCGATCTGCTCTTTGGTGGCCATGGCGGTATCGGCAGTGGGAACGGCAGCGACGGATGCGGATGCGGCCAATGCTGCTTTCCTCCGCAAAGGATCAGCATACTTGGAGTGTCCGAGGGAAATCGGGCCGCTGTAAGACTGTGCAGACGCCATTATTGGACGTATTGCTACACACAACGGTCAGCCAGAGCCTACCGTGCTACACTCCACGGATGACATGCCTGGATAGCTGATCTATGACTTACGATGGACGATAGAGAATCGCAAGAGTTTGGTACGGCTCAGTTTGCAGCTTCGGAGTGCGGTCTTGTTGTTGGTGGGGTGAAGCTGACGAAGGTTTTGTTGATAGAAAATGGAGGGCAGTCGCGCTTCGCATCACGGCAGCAACTCAGGTAGGTGCTCTCACCACTTAAGCGAGTTGGTGAGAGAGACGCCGACAGACGTGGCCTAATCAAAAACATGTTTCCTCACGGTGAAGTGACGATCAAAGGAACACATGTATCAACTACTATCTCACAACTTGCCATGTGCTAGGAGAGCATGTGACAGGTGAGACTGCCGTTACCTTTTTTCAGCCTCACAGCTGTCAAAAAGACCTGTCCATATTGAGGCCACGAAGTTGGTAATAACAGACATTAATGAGAGCATATTGTCGCGGAAATTTATGATGCTGATAGTATGCCTGACTACCAGCCAGGCCGGAAAATGAAGAATTTAAAACAATAGAGGAAGTAGCAGGAATCAAAAGAGAGCGAGACATGAATGCTGATGAAAATGTGGAAATTGACCTCGGGAATAAGAGATGTAAACAACGACTCTCCTCGTTCTTGAAGCAGCCAACTGATGGCACCACCAGATGCGCTCAGCTTCAGGTATCCATTGGTGGTGGCGGCAATCCTTTAGATGTAGTTATCGCATGTTATCAAGCAGGTATGACCAGATTGCAAATCACAAAACGCTGACTGGGGAGGTTTGACTTGTGGAGAGAGCAAGATGTGCAGTCCCCTCCAGGACTTTACCTTGTCGTCTCCACAACCCGCCAAGCTGCATGTGGAACCCAACACGGAATAGCACCATGGCTAACTTGAAATACGATCAACTTCCCCTCAAAGAAACAAAAAGTGCTGACAGAGCTGGTGGCAAGACACGGCTTAAGCCTCGGTTACTGGGCTGAGCACAAAAAGCAAAAGGCGCGTCATGAAGCTCGCCTGTCAAACCAGGAAGACGGGTCAGGTTCCCATTCGACGTTTACTGTGTGACGGTCACCTCGGTTCGAGATGGGTCAGGGTCGATTGCAGTTTGTCGTGGCAGGCGTGCAGAAGGCATATTTTTGGTCTTCATCGAGTCGATTCAAGGTGGGACACGCAAGTTCCAGACACTCAGGCTCCCGGATACCCGCGCAAAACACGGTCCACCCCTTTGAGGAGTGTTGGAACGGAGCTAGTTCACTGTGGTTTTGGTGAGGCTCGTGGAATGTGTTGCAGTGGGTCGATTAGGGGGCTCCTGGCTATTTATCCACCTGCGCATGGGGAACGGCCGGTTGAACCATGCGAGTGGGGGTTTGGAGAATGTTACCTTGAGGCGAGACTGGTAAAGTTGAGGTGAATAGGGCCGTACAGCAGACTCAGTGCAGAGGCACGATCACACGCAGCTGGGGAGAACGGCCGAATCGTGGCGTCTTGGACAAGCATTGGAGGGTTGGGGTGGGTCCACTTTCGGAGGTATGGTTGCGGAAAGAGCCGCCATTCAGTGCCTGAAACACAGCTTAAGCTGTACCTAGGCATCTACTCGCCTGCCCTGCAGCATCTGCGTCCAAGTCGACATGGAAGCATGAAGGATTCTGAGGAGAAGGCAGGCAAAAGCTGGCGTTGCAGAGCACGAGCCGGTAGAAACGGCTAGCCATGTTGTACTCGCCTGGTGCCCTGCTAGCAGCGTACAATATCGGCATGCCCCCCTACCGCGGACCAGTGAAACGTTGAGGCACCGGTAGAGGTCCGAAGCATCAGGTTGGGGAGTGAAATTCTAGTCATGTTTCAATGCGACGGCAGCAGGCTTCCTAGCCGGGGGAGTAGTCGTGTAATAGACTTGGATGCAGCGGGAATCGATCGTCACGCCAACTTGCCGTCTCGTGGCTTTCACGTCGACCATCACGTTGCTGCTGCAGATCGCAGCCCAAAGCAGGATGGACATCCGAACGCGTCGGGCCTGCGCACGCTCGACCTGCCCTTGGCTGCCGTGTCGCGGGAAAGACATTTAATATCACCCTGCCCGCCCAGCTGGGTCCGCGAACGGTGCAGATCAGGGATTCTTCGGCAAAGCACCTGGGCACGTTATTTCTTAGACCAGTCCCATACCGTCCCGGCTGTTTCTGTCGTCTTCTTAGCTTCTTAGTCGTGCATAGTGTCTCGTTTGCTGTGCCTGTTCATTGACATAGACTTTTTGCTTCTTCGTCCCTCGTTCTGTCGCGCACCCCATTGCCTAGTTGCCCTCACTAGCACCCTCCACAACACCAGTTGACTGCACCCCCTCCCGACATCCGGTAGCGTCACCCTCCTTCATTCCAATTACCATACGCGAGTCACGCAGGCTAAGACCATAGCTGACACCAGAAGTAGGCCTCGACTGCAACTTCGCTACAGGACTCCGTGTATGCTCGTAGCCCATCTCTAGCGTGTCGCGACTTCCTCCTCTCCATCACAGCTGCCTCTAGCTTTCTCTACCACGTCACTCTCTGCCATTACATGGCACCGGCAATAATGTGCTTCGGACGAAAACCCTCTGCTACCGACCCGGAGTCCAGGAAGAATGCCGAGATCGAGAAGAATCTCCGAGGCGACCGGAAGCGGGCTGAGCGCGAGGTGAAGCTGTTGCTACTCGGTATGCATGTCAATTAGGAATCCGGTGATGCAGCGTGACTGAGACAAGAGTGCAGGTGCCGGTGAGAGCGGCAAATCAACCGTCCTCAAGCAGATGCGCATCATCAACGCTGGCGGCTTCCAGAGTCTTGAGCGCAAAACATGGCGGGCTACCATCTTCAACAACTTGGTCTCGGCCTTCCAGACCATCTACGCGGCCATGCAAGAAGACGACATAGACTTTGAGGACGACGACAACATTGTACGCTCAGCCGTCGCCTGCCCAAGAACAATGCTAACAAACCGCAGCGGTATTCCGAGATGGTCAACTCTGCGCCCGACATTGGCACCGAGGAGCCCATGCCCGAGGAGTTCTACACAGCCTTCAATTCCCTCTGGGCCGACAAGGGCGTGCAGCTCACCATACTCAAGGGCAACCAGTATGCGCTGCACGACAACTTGAATTAGTACGTCATGTATGGCCTACTCGACTACCCCGACTAACAGTCTCAGCTTCTTCCAGAACATCGACCGCCTGTTCCAAAAGGACTTCCTCCCCACCGACCAAGACATCCTGCGCACGCGATTACGGACAACCGGTATCTCCGAGACCATCTTTGAGCTGGGCAACCTGACATACAAGATGGTCGACGTTGGTGGCCAGCGCTCAGAGCGAAAGAAGTGGATTCACGTCTTTGACAACGTGCAAGTCGTGCTCTTCCTTGTCGCCATCAGTGGATACGACCACGTGTTGGTAGAAGACAGGAACGGCGTAAGTTATCTTCCTGAAACGTATAGCCGTAC
>Ga0268250_10001045_pt1 | contig 12294 bp, 6 predicted proteins | sample AgamicAsSfe_FD_200448 | JGI IMG/M metagenome (GOLD analysis project Ga0268250, IMG submission 200448) | Agave microbial communities from Guanajuato, Mexico - As.Sf.e (v2) (version 2) | ecosystem: Host-associated > Plants > Phyllosphere > Phylloplane/Leaf | place: Guanajuato, Mexico | collected... | reverse complement strand
GGTCGCGTCTATCAGTTATGGTAAGACTGAGGTACCATGGATCGTCAAGTGCTGGGCCCGGGCCTAGACGAACCATACCAGTCGAGTTGACGGCATGGCTGTAGCAGTACTCCGGAGAGGAGTCGTTTAAGGCTTGTGCGTAACATGAAGTAGAAAGAAGCAAATGGATTGCCGCAGGTAGCAGACCGAATCTAGCAATCGCTGTTAGCATAGCTAGGGTTGGAGGTAGGTTGGGCAATACACCAAAGCACCGAAGATGATATGCTCTAGGCTGTGGAGGCTTACTGTATTGCTGTATACCAGCTTCATTGTATGTGCACGTACAATGCAATAATATGTCAGCCAAGAGGTGAGGACATCACGGTATCCGCCATAACCGCGAAGACAGGTGCATGGCTCCTGCGGATAAGGACAGCCGAGACATTCTGAGTGTATGCGCAGCTAAAATGGGTCCTTCAAACCCAATTCAGTAATGTGCCTAGCAAACAGTAGGGTTTGGATGTCGCTTTTCAATACTGATCCCCACATCAATTCCCTGACGGGCTGCATCTCGCTTAGTTCCGAAGCGGTTGAGACGGCATGCGGGCGTAGCCGCTGCCGCCTTCATGGTATTCGAGTTGGTGGCTGCGGCAAATTGCATGCCTTCACGTAGCAACAGGCACCCCGGAAAAGAGAAATATCTTACGCCCGACGTGTATCAATTTCCTCTTCGGGACAATGTACACTCGGTCCCAAGGCTTCGTGGAGCCGCATCGCTTGGCAGGTCTTGTCATGACGAATGGGTGATCGTGATTTTGGCTTCAGTTTTCTTTCTCTTTGGTAATAATATCAGCTCTGATTTTGGTTCTTGACAATGATCTCGATCCTACTCCATGTCCGTCAACGTATGATAGGCTTCCAATGAGCCTAAAATGCGTCAGCATATAGCCCTCTGGTTCGCTTGAACTCCTAATTGTGGAGCTACTACTTCAACACAGAGGAGTCTTGCTACATTAATCATTATCTCGTATTGCTTGGGAAACCTGCTAAACCTTTCTCATCATTAGGAAACGAACGATAATATGCTCACCCACATGGAGTAGTTTCCTTTGGGTAAGACTCCATGAGAACAAAGAGAACTGAACTTTACTTGGTAGTAGCTTTGTTTCCGCTCATCACTGTTACTACTGCTACTCAAAATATCTCTAGTAGTCTCTCCGTAAGGACTATACACGGAACACACGGGTATCGTTTAAACCTTTGAAACACTACGAGACATGCTGTCACTGTTGATACAGCCAAACTCTACGGACTTTTCCAGGGAACACATGAGATCATAAAGTCAGGCGTTCCCTCCCTTTCTGCTAATCCTATCCAGGTAGGCTTCAACAGGAAACTCGGGTATCACGGCCTCGGGAAGCTGAGCGAAGGAATATCCTAAGCTGTTGACCCTTGAGATTGCCAACGAAAGCCAAGTACCACACCACAAGGTTGAGTGTTGGCTTCATTGGAACACAGCCATACACGATATCGAAGCTATTCATGATGACATAGCAATGGCCTACAGAATTCAGTGACTGCTTTTAGGCATCCAGTATACCTCGTGCTCAATCGGAAAACACGGATTGAAGAACCAGCCAAGACTCTAGATACACGGATGCGAGTGATGTTTGCCTTTTCTTTCATCAGAAAATGTGGATGATAGAGTCAGCTAGGATTCCCAATATGCAGATGCGAGTGAGACAATAGCTTGGTACATAAGGTATAAAGAGTCGCATGTTTGCTTCAGTTACGGCCATCACAGTCCAACATCTACTTCTCAGATCAATTGGTTTACTCGCAAGACGATTCTCTGTTTCAAACTCGAACTTATTCTCATCGCAAAGATGAAATACAATCTTCCACTGCTGCCAATGCTTGCGGCCATGGTGGCTCATCCAGCTATGGGAGCTCCCGCAGCCCTTGAGCATCGACAAGACGATTGGAACGGAGAACAAACTGGTGGCCTCTATTGTGACTCTCAATACACCCCTGTTTGGGCTGACTGTAAGTCTTCGCTCATTCTTTAACCCTGACCTTTCCACCGTCAAAAGTAAATTAACCTTTTCTATTCGTAAACAGGCAGCACAATCATGAATGATAAGTATCAAGGACTCTTCGAAGGGTCTGATAGCCTCTGCGTATTCGCCAACGCATGTCGCATCTTCACCGAAGGAAACTGTCGCATCTCGTTCTGCAACAATGAACCCTCAGATGTCTGCTACTCTCGTTCTACATGGGGTGACAGAGCCAGAGACATCGAAGCCGCTTGCGCACCCAATGATGGCGGCTACCAGTACCCTCCTGCACCTGAACTCTGGACGGAGGTCGCTATCAGGCTCAACACAGATTGGGGTCGGTTGTCCACAGAGTCCGGCTACAAGGAGATCTCTATCGAAGAGGAGAAAGCTGAACTTCGTACCTTCTATGAGGCTACATCAGAAGCCAATGAAATAGAAAGCCGAGTATGTGTTCTAGCCTTGTCATACTTTTCTGTTCAGAAGTTAACCAGGTACATTGCAGCAAGCGGACAGATTCTCAGATGTAATCACACGGATTGACAGCTACAAGCCTGGAACAGCGGTACACGTTGGAACATTGCCAGATGGCGGCGCTTTCGAGGTTTCGGAGTCGAGGACTGAAACGTTTTCGGTCAGCGCATCCGCTAGTATTGGCGCAAGTGCATGGGATGCAATCAGTGCAGAGACCGGAATCGAAGTGGGCTACTCGGTTAGCATGACGAATACTGTGTCGATCACCATCAACGTCGACTGCCCCGACGGCACAGGTCAAATCTATTGGCGTCCACTCTTTGACGAATACGAAGGCACTCTTGAGTCTACTGGGAACAGGGTTAGAATTTGGGTACCGAAAGATACAGATCTTTCCCGCAGGAGCTATGACTACCAGTGCTCTGGCTAAGTGGTAACATATCCTGCGCATGGCATCGCCGGTCTTTGTCTACTCAGTACACCGCACGTAGCATACTTTACTATAGGGAAAGAGAATATATCACGCTGTGCGCAGAGATCGATCTTGTTTCAACTAGCTTCCCTTTGTACATTAGTATTCTAACACTATCAAAGCACTTCAGATTGTCGATGATCATGTCTTGATCCTCGTAGTGTAGAAACTGCCGGCGTCTTCAGCTCTGGACTGCGAGCTAGACTATTGTTTGCGCTCCGTAATGAGATGGACTGTTAGGCGGAGAACATCAAATCACCAAAGTGTGCGAGAGGACTGAACAAGGGCAGGTTTCCTCGATATGAACAATGCCCTTTGTCCATATAGACTTTAGTCAATGAAACCGGTGGATGATTAGGTAGCGAAGCAGGAGGCGTTGGGCGGGCATGATGTGCCCCACCACTTTCCTTTTTCCGATCTCGAGCCACCACTATGGCCATACGAGGTCAGCATTGACTGTTATGGTGCGAGTTGGTGATGAACAACTTCTCCAGTACTCGCGCAGGTTGTAGTTGGAACTGTCATGCACGTGATCTGGTGTTCTGACTTCTGCGAACCTGTTCGCCGGGATGGGGATCGGACAAAGACCGGCCCATCGGTTCGCGACGTTTGCGGCAGTGTTGCACGCGGCGACGGTACCTAGGTACGCGCCTCCACACGACAGCCACACAACCGTTATGCCGCGCGGGATCGTTTATACAAAGAATCTAGTTGATTCAGGTCGTTCATATCGTCACGTCGTCGCATCGTCTATTACCACATATGGGACGTTAGCTGGCTGCCTAGCTTGCGGCGTTATCGGGAGTTAGGGCTAGTAAGCAGCAATGATTATATCATACCGACGGCCCGAGCTCTCTACTCAAAAGTGCACTCGCGCCGCGACCGCTTCAACACCTTCTCGCCGCTTTCGACGCCCTGATCTGCCTCAACTCTGCGATACACAGAGTCTCGGCAATCACAAGCACCATCCGATCGATGCAGGGCCAACAACAGACGCCCTTTCTCCCCAGCATCCCGCTCGCGCACGGCTATCTGACAGCCTCGAAGCACGACCGGCAGCCATTATGCGGTAATAGCGAGGGCTGGGGCCCGATCAGCCCTATACGATACGACTTCACACCGTGTTTCCTGGATGTGTGGATAGCCGTCGTCGGAGTGTTTGGGATCGTGGGAGGCGCCGGCGCGTTGTGGTATCTCTACAGGAAGTGCCCGCCTCAGCCTGTAAAGCGCAATTGGCACTTTTACGCGAAGCTGGTACGGAGAATATCCAGAGACCATCAGGTGACTCGGCTGGACAGTTGCTAACATTTTGCGCCTCCAGATATCCCTCGGCGCCCTCATCGCCACTACGGCCGTACAAGCCGCGCTTCAGATCGAGTACTACAAGGACGTATGGGCCGGCGACTTCCGTTTCTGGACATCGATTATCACCATCGTCTCACTCGGCGTCGTCTTCTATATCCAATACATCGAACACTGGCGCTCGCGAAATGCCAACGGTGTGGTCCTCTTCTACTGGCTCTTCCTGCTCCTCGCATATGCCGTCAAGCTCCGCTCCCTCGTTTCACAACAGGTACACCGTGAACATGTGGCATACTTCGCAGTCTTCTGTGCTAGCGTTGGGTTGGCCGGACTATCTTTCATTCTGGAATGGCTGGTTCCGAAGCGCTTGAGCGACTACGACATGCTTGGAGACGACGATGAATGTCCATACGAATACGCAGACGTCTTCTCCGTCTTGACATTTGGCTGGATGACACCTCTGATGAAGCAGGGTTACAAGACTTTCCTTACCCAGGACGATCTTTGGAACTTGCGAAAGCGCGACACGACTCGACACACCTCGCAAACATTTGAAGATTCTTGGCAATATGAGATGGAAAAGAAGCACCCTTCGCTGTGGCTGGCCATGTTCCGCTCGTTCGGCGGTCCCTACTTCCGCGGCGCTGCCATCAAGACTGTGAGCGATGTCCTGAACTTCGCTCAACCTCAGTTGCTCAGACTTCTGATCACCTTTGTCGATTCGTACCGCAAGGACTACCCCGGAGAGCCTCAGCCTCTCATTCGTGGCGCTGCTATCGCGCTCGCCATGTTCGCCGTGTCTGTCTCCCAGACCGCCTGTCTGCACCAGTACTTTCAACGTTCTTTCGAGACCGGTATGCGCATCAAGTCGTCCCTTACAGCTGCCATCTACTCCAAGTCTACTCGTCTATCCAACGAAGGTCGTGCATCCAAGTCAACTGGTGATATCGTCAACTACATGGCCGTGGATACACAGCGTCTGCAGGATCTTGCGCAATACGGTCAACAGCTGTGGTCTGCCCCATTCCAAATCATCCTGTGCATGCTCTCACTGTACCAGTTGCTCGGTGTTAGTTGTTTCGCAGGTGTGGCCGCCATGTTCGTAATGATTCCCATCAACGGTGTGATTGCACGATGGATGAAGACTCTGCAGAAGGAGCAAATGAAGAACAAGGATTCGCGTACCAAACTCATCTCTGAGATTCTCAACAACATGAAGTCGATCAAACTCTATGCTTGGACAACCGCCTTCGCCAACCGCTTGAACACCATCCGTAACGACCAGGAACTCAAGACCCTGCGCAAGATTGGTGCAACTCAAGCTTTCTCGACTTTCACTTGGTCTACCACTCCATTCTTGGTCTCCTGCTCAACTTTCGGTGTATTCGTTCTGACGCAAAACCGTGCTTTGACGACTGACATTGTTTTCCCTGCTCTGACGCTCTTCAACCTCCTCACATTCCCGCTTGCTATCCTTCCCATGGTCATTACTGCCATCGTTGAGGCTAGTGTAGCTGTCGGCCGTATCACTGGATATCTGACTGCCGATGAGTTACAGGAGGACGCTGTTATCCGTGAAGACGCCGTGGCTGAGATTGGCGACGAGTCGGTTCGCATCCGTGATGCTAGCTTTACTTGGGACAGGAATGCTGAGCGCCGAGCCCTTCACGACATCAACTTCACCGCACACAAGGGAGATCTCGCGTGTATCGTCGGTCGCGTTGGTGCAGGAAAATCCTCGCTTCTTCAAGCAGTGCTCGGTGATCTTTGGAAAATCCATGGTGAGGTTGTGCTTCGTGGAAAGACCGCCTATGTTCCACAGTCAGCTTGGGTTATGAACGCTTCTGTTCGTGAGAACATTGTATTTGGTCATCGTTGGGATCCTCAGTTCTACGAGAAGACTGTCAACGCCTGTGCTCTACGAGATGATTTTGCATCACTTCCTGATGGTGACCAGACCGAGGTTGGTGAACGAGGTATCTCACTTTCGGGTGGTCAAAAGGCTCGTCTTACACTTGCTCGTGCTGTATACGCTCGCGCGGATATCTATCTTCTGGACGACTGTCTATCGGCTGTTGACCAGCACGTCGGACGCCATCTCATCGACAACGTACTTGGTCCCAAGGGTCTGCTTGCAGGCAAGACCAGGATTCTGGCAACCAACTCTATCCCGGTCTTGATGGAAGCAGACATGATCCTACTTCTACGCGAAGGCAAGATTTTGGAGCGAGGCAGCTATGGACAACTAATGGCCATGAAGGGCGAGATTGCTCAACTGATCAAGACATCCCAAAACGAAGACCAAGGAGAAGATGACAGCACTCGCACATCTGACAGCATCATGAGCGACGAAGACTCTACCGTGTACGGTGGTAGTCCTGGCGAAGACGACGAGGAAGATCAAGCTGAAGCTGAGGCTGCCCAGGAAGGTGGCGCGCATCTCGCTCCTTTGAGGGTCGGAGGCGGTACGGCCCGCAAGTCGAGCTTCCAGACTCTTCGCCGCGCCAGCACTGCAAGTTTTAAGGGACCTCGTGGAAAGCTGACCGATGAAGAGGGCGGCGGATTGAAGAGCAAGCAGACCAAGGAGTTCTCCGAGCAAGGCAAGGTCAAGTGGTCCGTCTATGGCGAATACGCAAAGACCAGTAATCTTGCAGCTGTTACAATCTATCTGCTGCTCCTCCTGGGAGCCCAGACATCATCAATTGGTAAGTCGCAGGATCATGGGTGCTTTCATATCGCTACAGGCGTGAGGAGCACGCTATTGGCTCGTCGCTTTTTCGTCTTCTTGGGGTTGACGCTAACATCATGCAGGCGCAAGTGTATGGCTCAAACATTGGTCGGAGATGAACCAGAAGGCCCATGGGAACCCTCATGTGGGGAAATACATCGGTATCTACTTCGCGTTTGGTGTGGGATCTGCTGCCCTTGTCGTCGTGCAGACGTTGATTCTCTGGATTTTCTGCTCCATCGAAGCTAGCCGAAAGCTACACGAGCGGATGGCGTTTGCCATCTTCCGCTCTCCAATGAGCTTCTTCGAGACAACACCTGCAGGACGCATTCTCAACCGATTCTCAAGGTAGGTCATCTTCCACACTTAGGTTCATGCCCGCGGTCCGGCCCTTGCCCCTTGATAGCCGTGTTTCCGCCTTCCCGCGGAGCATGCGCCTTGACCCTGTTTGCATATCAACACTGGCTAACCTGCTTGACAGTGACATCTATCGAGTCGACGAAGTTCTAGCGTGAGTTGATTACTATTCTTCCAACCATCTGCCGGTGGCTTTCTAACATGTGCTTCTAGCCGAACGTTCAACATGCTCTTCGTCAACTCCGCTCGAGGTATGCAGCCACCCCCACATGCATCCCATTTTGTGTCACAGTTGACTGACCGATGTAGCCGGGTTCACCCTTGTTGTTATCTCGTGGTCGACCCCAGTTTTCGTTGCCCTCATCCTGCCGCTCGGCGCACTCTACCTTTACATCCAGCGATATTACCTGCGCACCTCACGGGAGCTCAAGCGCTTGGACAGCGTTAGCCGCAGCCCGATCTATGCCCACTTCCAGGAGAGTCTCAGTGGTATGAGCACGATCCGTGCGTACAACCAGCAGAAACGTTTCGAGATGGAGAATGAATGGCGTGTCGACGCCAATCTGCGTGCATACTACCCTTCCATTAGCGCTAACCGGTGGCTGGCTGTTCGTCTGGAGTTCCTTGGCTCAGTCATCATCTTGGCTGCTGCTGGTTTTGCCATTATTTCCGTCGCCAGCCACAGCGGCCTCTCGGCTGGTATGGTGGGTCTGGCCATGTCGTACGCTCTTCAGATTACGCAGAGCCTCAACTGGATCGTTCGTCAGACTGTTGAGGTGGAGACTAATATCGTTTCTGTTGAACGTGTGCTTGAGTATGCCGCACTACCCAGCGAGGCGCCTGAGATCATCTCCAAGAACAGGCCACCAATCAGCTGGCCGTCTCAGGGTGCTGTCACTTTCGACAACTACAGCACCCGATACCGCCCTGGTCTTGACTTGGTGCTGAAGAACGTCAATCTTTCCATCAAGCCAAAGGAGAAGATTGGTGTTGTTGGTCGTACCGGTGCTGGCAAGAGTTCACTCACTCTCGCATTGTTCCGTATCATTGAGCCTGCAGAGGGCAACGTGAGCATCGACAACCTTAACACTAGCACCATTGGTCTTCTCGACCTCCGCAGACGCTTGGCCATTATCCCACAAGACGCAGCGCTCTTTGAAGGCACTGTGCGCGACAACCTCGACCCAGGTCATGTTCACGACGATACTGAACTCTGGAGTGTACTAGGTAAGTCACCATTAACATGTATCTCGGACTCCCATCTAATTGACCCACAGATCACGCTCGTCTCAAGGACCACATCTCCTCCATGCCCGGCCAACTTGACGCCACCATCAACGAAGGCGGCTCCAACCTCTCGTCTGGACAACGCCAACTCGTCTCCCTTGCCCGTGCCCTGCTCACTCCTTCCAACATCCTCGTCCTCGACGAAGCGACCGCCGCTGTCGATGTCGAAACAGATGCTATGTTGCAAACTACACTCCGCACTAGCATGTTTAACAACAGGACCATCATCACCATTGCGCATCGCATCAACACCATTCTAGACAGCGATCGCATCATCGTCTTGGACAAGGGCGAGGTGAGAGAGTTTGATAGCCCGGCTGAGCTTGTTAGGCAGAAGGGCTTGTTTTACGAATTGGTGCGTGAGGCGGGTTTGTTGAATAGTTTGGATATGAGTCAGTCTTCTAGCTGAAGTGATTAGCCCTGACAGAAAAAAAAAGAAAATATGATTGATGCGTGCGATGGGGTATGATGAAGATTAAGGAGAGAGAGATTGCAGACTCAATGTGGACGGGGCGCTTCCACGATTGGCCTCGTTGGGGAGGCATGCGTGGAAAAGAGACCACGTGGATGGCGTTGGTTGAGTGTATCTCGCTCGCTACATGGAGTGTGGCAGGAGGTAAAGATATGGCTTGGTGGAGAGATGTGGAGATGGACAAAAGAATAGGAAAAAGGATGTTAATCTTGGTAGACGTGTGTATAAAATTGTAATACTGTTTTAACTTGCAAATTTTTCCTGGAACTAAGCATGTTTTCCGGATGATAGGTGGGTGGATACGATACCCTATGCTACAGACACGACTTGAGGGTGCCACTCTGTCGTGCCAACACCTCCATGCAAGTCACGTTACGAACAGCAAGTCGAAACGATCTACGTCTAGGTCTTCACCGCGTCCAAGAGAAGTACAGATGGTTTGGTGTCTTTTCAGGTCGTGCAGTATCTCAAGACTGTCTAAGTGTGATATCATGCGTCAAGCTATGCATGAACGATTGATAAGCCACAAAACAACACTCGGCCCTGGTGGGTATACCATCCTTCATCACGTGAGAGGAAGGAGATATCATGGCCGTTTGTACGATATCCACATCTATCATGTTGAGTATGTTGAGAAGCAGGACCGTGGCTTGTCACTTGCTTTTAGCCAAGTCTTCTCGAGGTATCGGGTATCAATTCCCCGGAAGAAAGTTCGGAAGGATCAAGTTTCTTTCCGCAAGGATTACAGCGGCCGTTGTGATCAGATGGTGAGGTGAGATGTCTGGAAGGAATTTGAGATGCGACTGGCATCTTACAGCGGCAGTTACCCGACAGAGATTCTGGAGATGAATCGAGGCTGTCAAGTGCAGCGGTGAAAGCAGTGCCTAGGCGCTCCTCCCACGACAGATACGAACTGAATGATCACAGTCAGGTGATCGTCACTCCATTGTGTCTATCTTTGGTAGTATGGTTACTTGAACATCGGAGCAAACGTTTCATCGTCCACGCTTTCCGAACCCCGTTGCCGCCGTGTATCGTCATCTAGCGGTGAACATCATGCACTCTTATCCAGCATCTAGATAGCCATCGCAGAAACGCACGTTGGAGAAAGATTACCGACCCAATAGACGTCTACATGGGGGGAGGGGGGAAACTCGCAGCAGGTTACGGTACCCGTGCGTCCTCGTCACGAGAGCAATGGCGTTCATAATCGTTGTCAACTGGTGCAAATCAGAGATCCCGGGGCGATTCTTTTGACGCCGGAACGTTGCGCAGAGGCTTTGTGTAAGCAACGTTTGCTACCTTGCCGACACGAGGTGCGGAGGGGTCATGGCGTGGGCCAGCGTGTCACGGCATATCCGTTGACAAGGCACATCACCTTCCGCTTCTATGTGGTGGCGCATATATGCCGGATCCTAGTGAGAGAGATCAGTATCATGACTGGCTGTGAGGCCGGCGTAAGTGTCCGAGCATGGTTCTGTGATGCGTGTAATGTAGGTTTAGTTGTAGGCTAGCGGCCCGTAGCCGTCTTGGTAGAAACGGTACAACGGTGCGGCACGTTATCTCCGCTACGCTATTCCAGTGTGGCGCGAAAGAAGTCTGGGTTCCGGGTCTGGGTTGTCTATACGACATGAGCTCAGGGCCAAGCCATGTGAATACAGCAGATTGTTGTCGGTGAGTCGGTATCCTCACACGACGAGAGTGAAACAGCAGAAAGGGTAGATACATTGTGCGGCAATCTGCAGGAATCAGTCCATCACGTACAGCAACTGTGCGCAGGCGCTAGCGAGATGGAACACCTGTCTAACTTGTCTTGGGCCAACTCACATCAGATCGCATCGATCAGATTTATCGAGCCAGATTGATCTCAATCTCTCGCCAACAGCCTGGTAAGCGGATGAACCGGCGCGGACCTGACCGAGATCGAAAGGATTCTTCGAAGCATTTTTGTATACTTCGTTTAGATGCAGCCCGTGGCGCTAGAATGGGCGCAGTGCCGTAAGGATGAAGACCCTTCGGTTGTTTGACGGCTTTGTTCCTGTGGTTCGGGGATGCGGGTGCATCTGTTTAGCGCTCTCGCCACATGTGATGCTCAAGCCTCGTGCTGTACATTTCAGTGGCCGTGCTATGACTGGCGGTAATGTGGTATGCGAAGGTGGAACAACGAGGACGATTACAGGGGATAGACGCAAGCCGTGGGGTATCTGATGTCTGACCGGCGTCTGGCTGTGGGCGAGACGCCATCGTTAATTTTATCGCAGTGTAGACTAGCTTGACAGCTTGCGTGGGATGTGTAGATGTGGGGTCGAGAGAGCTGCACCTGCTACCAATATGTGCGCGAAGTCTGGCGTTGATGTGATTGTGTCTACGGTGATGGCAGCATGTTGTCATCGCTCAATGGGTTCCTGATCAGAACTACTAATCGTAGATTGATGCTATCCAGATGGAATCGATCACGAGGACCCCGTATGCGCCACGGAACAGGCTTCAACACTAGTGTGTATACACTCATGCGGAACAACGTCAGGATCCCTGTCCGACCCGCAGCTGGTCACTTTTTCGGTTCGACGTTTACTCAGTGAGAGCGCAGAGTCTCCAAATAGAGTTACGGCGTACATTCGGGGGAGTGGGAAGATGCAAGAGACGTCTCCACAAGCCCTAATTCAGACCCCCAGGTCGACGCCTCCTGTCGCTCAACGGCTACGGTAGCCCTTGGTCCATTGTCCGCGGACAGGCATTTCATGCGATGTGTTCTGTGTGTTTGCTTGAAGAGGTCAAGACGCCTGTCGTCGCCGAACGGATGCGTGTGAGGGTAGGTGCAGTGTGCAGGAGATAGGAGTCGACAGATCTGGGGCTTGTTATAATGAAGTGAGGCCTGCTTTATAACCTGAGAGCCTGGTCAATACATTCGGTCCTATTATCGTTGTTCCATCAAGAGCTCGTTCGTTGCTTTTTTACCCTGAATACTGCGGCTCTGCTTAGGTTCACAACGCTGGCGCGGACGATATTCGCAAAGAACAGTCAAACAGGAGTACCGCCCGCCTCTGGTCCCGCAACTAGCTTCCCCGAATAGCTACTGGCACCTCGTTCAAACACCTTCGGAGTGGCTAGGAAGATCGTGACTAGCCGAGTCTCTTCGATGGTGGATGTAGCGGCACCTTTACGA
>Ga0268250_10001042_pt1 | contig 12319 bp, 12 predicted proteins | sample AgamicAsSfe_FD_200448 | JGI IMG/M metagenome (GOLD analysis project Ga0268250, IMG submission 200448) | Agave microbial communities from Guanajuato, Mexico - As.Sf.e (v2) (version 2) | ecosystem: Host-associated > Plants > Phyllosphere > Phylloplane/Leaf | place: Guanajuato, Mexico | collected... | reverse complement strand
GCACTGGTGAGATGGTGGACGGAGAGCGCTGGGGCGTCATGCGGCGCTCAGAGCGACTAGCTGGGCCCTGAGCAGCAAAGGGCTAAAGTAATCGTTGTCGACGACGCACACAAGCAGCGATGGACCTGGTTAGGTGCCAGATCGTCGGATTCGACAAGTACCCTGTATCACATCGTGGCATGGCGTATGGCGCTCGCCCGGCGCCGACTTGGGACGGCAGAAAAAGCAAGCGCAGCGCCTTGCTCGCATTACCACCCTGGAAACAAGCGTAGTGAATTGCTCCCCCTGCAACGCTTCCTGGCCGCCGACAGCGCGCTCGTCCCCGCCGGCGGCCCACCGCTCGCGCAGGATGGATGCACTCGCTAGGGCCCCTGGCCGTTTCGTTGTCGATTCATGATGGTGCACGCTAGCAGCAAGGCCGGTGGGATTTTGAAGACACCATGGAGACAGTCAATGATACCCCCACTCGGCGCGATACTTGCACTCCCCTGCCCACAGTAAAACCAAACATGTAGATGGCCGTAAGGTTGAGTAGCAGCCTCAGCCAGCCAGCCTCAGCGGCATCCAGGATGTTCCAGTGGACTCGGCCTCGTCCCCATCGTGACCGTGACAAGCTCTGTGTTCCGTCACCCTGGTCCAGGAAGGCCGGGCATGCGTCTTGGGCTCTGCAGCGCATTTATGGCCTTGCCCTGAGAAGTGATTGATATGGCCCTGGTGTAGTCCATTCTTACAGTGTCGAGAGGACATCTTGCCCACTTGTCTCCCCCATGGCAGGCGTGTCTGAACTGGTGTTTCCAGTAGTAATGCAATCCACCCAGAGACAGCCCTCTCCAGCGCCGCACGATGCACGTTGCAGTCAGCACTTGGGCGTCGATCAAACGGGTGCTGGTGCTGATTGCGGACCGGGCGCGAGTAGTGCGATCGTCACGGCCCTCACATTGGAGGACACGAGGTCGGCGAGGTGAGCTTGGCGTCCTTACCTCTCCTTTTCGGGCCTGTCGTTCTCCCGAGGCTAGCGCGGTGCACTCACATCGAACTGACGGTGTTTCTGCTGTTCTATTTTCTGGCGAGTGCGACACACGACCTGTTTGCTGAGGCGTGCTGTCTCGCTGTGTGTGCTGGGGAGGTGACTGTGAAGGTGTCGAGCTGGCGGCCGTTGGTGGGCTGAAGACTGATCTGCCGGCGGGCCAGTAGCGAGAAGTAGCGAGACCGCTCGACTGGAAAGTGCGCACCAGTGAGCGCCTGCCATGGCATTTGGAATATCGCTAGTGCACCAGTCGCGCCTGCCTTCCAGCCCTTTTCGGCAGGCTCGGAGAGCAGTCGCGCACCTTTTGGGAAAGACAAAACCGTTGATTGCCAAAACATATCGTCACTCACGTCTGCACGCTTTCCTCGCCGAAGTCACTCGTTAGGGCGATCGTATGCTGAAGCGGGTATCTTGGTTACCGTGACGCTATCATCTCGATCGTCCTGCATACTTGCAACGGGAGCCTCTACAATGACCGAGTGAGGCTGCCTTCGCCCAACTTTCTCCATTTATGCCCCCCAGCCCGACGTCGACCTATTACGCCATTGGTGGGGACGCTGTACGTCTGTCTACTCAATCTGATACTGCCAGAGAGGCCTATATCACGAGCGACCCATGTCGGCGGTGCGCAAATATAGACGGCCTCGTCCAGACTGCTGCATACCCCACGCGACATGGTTCCAGCTCTGTTCCCTCGAGCAGAACATGGGCTTCACCCATTTGCATTCGGATTGCCCGAGGTATCGCCATTCCCTGTTGCGCAAGCTTGCGGCGCAGGCTGTGGCTGAAGCATCAGATCCGGGGCTATTGGGGCTATCCTTCTCTGTCCCTAGCGCGTCCCAGTCGTCGGGCTAGCGTTACGGGACGCACAGCATCCGGCCGAGTGGGTGCTTTGTTTCGCTGAGCCTCAGCCGCTTTCTGCTGCACACGCACTCAAATGCAGCGACCTCGCCGTCCTTCCGACGTCTTCATCTGCGCGGCCTGGCCTGGTCATCCATACCTTCGCTAGAAATCGCTTGCAGAGCTCAACGGTCGCCGTCGCCGATCCCTTCCGAGCCCGCAATCTCGACGAACGAATGACAATTCCAAGGGTTGCAAATCTGCTACATGCGCACCCAAACTCGTGGCACGTCGCTGATTCAGTACCCTGGTAATGGTAAGGGTCAAGTTGCGATCGCGGAAACAAACTCTCGCCAAACATGCACGCCTGAACGTCGCGTTCGGATTCGCGCAACGGCTGTTCGTCTGTCGGCGTACTGGTGGAGACTTGCCTGTGCCCTTGAGTCGTCAAGTCGCCAAACCATGTACCACCGAATGTCATCCAAGACCCTCAACCCCCTTCTGTTCCTCGGAGCACCGCGCGGGGTCTTCCGCTTGGTCGACGATTTTTGAAATCCTTGTCTGCCCTCTATTACGATTGGCTGCTTCGTACGTCAGCCGCAGCTACACTCTCGACCATCCTGAACCATGCCGCGCGCACTATCCCGCCCTGTGGGACCAACGGTGGTTCCAACAATCAGATGTGGCTCATGCTGTGCCAATTACAATGTTTGACCCAGACAATTTGCAAATGGAGCATCGTGTTACAGCTACCACGCTCTCGTGCCACGTCTTCCATATGCCTCTGTCCGAACATGTTCGGGCCTTGACCTAAACTCATGTCGAGACTGCACTTCTTCCCGACGCCAGATTACACTCTATGTAACAACGGCATGCTTCCGCACTACATTACCCGCACCTTGCGAGTCGCGGAATATTGGCTTTCGTCGGCGAAAACTCCCCAGCAAGGTCTGCCCTCTCTCTTGGCCTACACAAAGAGAGGATATGCGCGGGTGGAAGGGGATGGGCGATCCACGGATTGGCAAAAATCTCACAGCATGTTCCCTGTAGGTGTTCCCCACGCCTCACAGCATACGCTCTCGTCATGCACATGATATGCACATCACGGCAACCATGACCGATGTTGACCAAGTTACTCTTCTGACGTCTTGCCGATAATGGTTCTGGAGTCACGCTTGTAGCCTTCTGTAGCTGACTGCCCCACTCCCAATATTGTATCTATACCTACAAATCGTCATTGACGGCACGTTTCTACCAGGGTCTGCGGATACGCATACTGCCGTGAACAACTCTTCGGCGAGGAAGGGGTATGAGATGAGGCCTGTCTGGATTTGCATTTCCTCAAATAACTCCCCATACGTAAAGACAGGGATACCCAGCCACGATCTTCTAGATCAGAGATTGACGAGTGATCTACGCCCGGCCAATAGGCAGTGCCAGCCGCTGCCTCAATCTTCCTGAAACCCATTCTCCATCTTTGAAAGCTTTTTTTGTTATTCCTACGTGTCCTACTCCTATCAACTGGGTTCGCTATTGGTGGTGGCGCCTCCCAATCCAATCTGCGGTTGACGAAACGTTTACCCATCGAGGTTTGGAGCTTACAGTTTTTTGACAGCGGCACACCAGCGGCCAAACTCATTCGACCTGTCCACGCAGTGGCCCGCACCAGCCTCATTATTCCAGGCATCCACGCACGCGTGGCAGCACTGTTCAGCAACTGGTCTAGATGCGATCTTCAACTCCATACCTCAACTGCACTCATGCTTCAGACATGTCCGGGGTGATACCACAGTGCAGTACACTGCATTCCTTCGCGCAGAAATTCACATAGCAAAGCGTTGTTGCTGACTCGTCATCGACCCCATCTGCGTACGTTAGCGCGCTGCTGCGGCGCATCCTCCTCACTGGTCCAAAGCAAGATGCGGCACCAGCGAGGGAAGGCCGTTTAGCTCAGATCTGAGCGCCCGCCGAATCGGATCGACACGCCCCACCAAAACCCCTTTCCTCCCTCGCTCAGAGGGCTGCAAAAGTAACAAAAGTTATAATGCGGTCAGCAAATGCTATCCGAAATCAGCAGCCAAGATTGTTGGCATCCCATACGACTCGTCGCTCGGCCCATGCCGACCTAGCCCATGTTGTTCTTGGTCAACATTTCGATGATTCGCCGGGATTATGCGTTACCTGCATCACCCGCCCATACGGAAAATAGCACCCAACGGATGATCTTCTGTTTCGGAATTTCACCGTCCTTCAAAACGTTAATGGCGTTGATCACGATGACACCTCGCCAAGCCCTATGGTGATAGTCAATAGACCAAGTGCGGGTGACCTCGCCGAAATACTAGCAATTGGTTTTGACCGCAGAATCAGGTTCCAACAGCTTGTGCTAGGGAGGGTAGGCCGACCGTGACGCTTGATTCAATGGTTACTGAACTCATAAGTCCCCGATGCCGTGTGCGGTTACGGCCGTCGGACATCCGCATCAAGACCGTCTCCCGCACTACATGTAGCGCGCCAACAATTCATCACCAAAGTCCATGCAACATGTCCCCCTTCTGCAAGCCCGGTTATCGAGGCAGTCATCGTGTCATACTCGTTTCCTTTGCTCAATGTCCATCTGTGCGTACCATGATCAACCACACCGATGATCGACCGGTTGGCCACACCCGGATGGAGATCCACGACTCATGAGCATTCTTGCGTGCTCAGGGCGATCAGGGTGCAGTCGTTGCTTCTTCGTAACCTTCAGGACTCAGATCCAAGGCATGCACTGCACCGCCTCGCCTCACGTACCCATCCATCCCTTTTCACGTCACGCCGAAGTGCCCGATTCATCCCCCTTCCAGCACAAGCTTCCCGTATCACCCTATGCCCTTTTCCCCCACACGAGCTTCATCAAACAGCATGCTCCACTCAGAATGTTCAGGAACGTTTGCCCTGGACACGGGCCCTGCCAGAAGCATAAAACAGCATCAGGAGGGCTCTTCGAACAGGGATGATCGCTTCACTATGTTGGCAAGAGCTGGTAGAGCGTTCACCGTTTCCGGACAGACAGTAGCACGCCCACGCGTCGTTGGGGATGACAGCGCATCGTACGAGCAACAAGTACCCACTCTGAGTAGACTCATTACAGCAGTAGAGCCATTCAGCGACGCTTGTGGACCACTATCTACTCGGCTTCGCTTCCGCGCCCAAGTTTACATGCAATCATTATGAACTCAGCTGTTCAAGACTGAAAGGAAGCCCGGAAGACACCGTCGATCCACATGCACCATAACGTTGCCAACTAGCCTACAGTTACCGCTTTCAGCACTTCTGCTTATCGTTTTGTTCTCTCAATAGCCCCGAGCACCAATCACCATCCCGAGTCGAGCACCATCTGAGGCACAGCAGAATCCTGTTTTGCAGACTTGCCATTCTTTTCGACCATTACTGACTCGTCGCAACATGGAACGATAGTGACTGTCACAGTATTGGGCTCCAAACTTTCAGCACTGAATCGGCGCGCTTGTGGGTTTGAGAAAACCCGGTGGTTAAGCTGAGCATCAGAATGAGCTGATATCACTGCCACGTTAGCTATGACGATCTCTTTTACATGGGAGATTGTCAGAGCATTTCACTGACCTGCTGAGCGTCAGAGAGCACCTGCATGCATGTTCAACTCGAGGCAATCACTTTCGCTCGAGTATCTCATTCCAATTGCGTGATCACATGTATGCTTCTAACTCCGCCATGAACAAATCAGTAAGCCTCTGCATTCGATGCAGGTGCAACCTCTCATGAACTGCATTGTGCGTTTGTCTTTCTTTGCCTCACTTTTTTGAATCCTCTTCAGTCCACTTTATTCTTTGCACCCAAATGTCGCTCCAGTGCCCGGGCAACAGGACGCCATCCGGTGGTATGACTTTCATCCTAGAGCCACTCCAGGCATTATCAGCTCAGCTTCCTCGGTTCAAAGCAGTGGCACAAGCCAGGCACTGTCATTAAGAGTATTGCTGAATGAAACCTCAATCTATGGCGCCTGGCCTAGACATGAGTCCACTAGTCACCCACCCCAACTCAAAATAGTTCCAGCTTCAGCTCGACAGGCTCGTTACACCGATCGAAATAGAGCAGCACCTCGCTTCCATGCCCAACAACGCTGTGGACGCTGATATCTCACGCATCGCATTCAGTGCATGAATGGTACCCCACGTTGTGCCTTCTACGACACGCGATGTCCGTTCCGGAAACCCGTTGAGGTACCTGAACAGCGCCGAACACGAAGACCCAAGGCCACGGTAAGAGCACGAGGCTTGTCTACATATAGTTGTACAATTAGCCCTTGCGTCCGTGAGTGGCGGAAGAATTGGTACAGATATAGTAGGTTGATGATACACGGCAGTTTGGGGTTGGACGTGGGGTAACGCCATGAGAAGGATACGACATGCTGATTTAATTGCACAGGCAGGCGACGTATGGGCAGTACCCATCACTCGTCACTACCGGGTCAAAGGATACAAACAGGAATGTGCAACAAAAGCGCCATGGAAAGGCGCTCAGCGAAAGGAACATCACATACGCTCTACTATGACGCTCCATACACTGCCGAAAGATGGCTGTCGCTCTCTGCGCAAGAGTCGCAGATTCGCTCGCTAAGCGATTTACCACCCTGCTCTCAGCTTCCACAAGCTGCATCTGCATGCGTTCAGAGGACATGAGCACGGCAATCCCGGTTGGCGAAGACCATGGCTCAGCCAACGAGCCTCCAGACCCCTCGTGTCTCCCTCTGGTACCACTTATGGGAAGCCCGTCAAAAGCTGAACACGAACCCGAGGCCTCGCACCCGGGTCCAACGCCCGCAAGCGCCGCTTTCTGTAGGATGCTTCTAGGTAGTTTCCAAAGGGTAGCACGGCGCGCACGCGAAATTTCTTACTGCATTGTCGGCTGGCCGCTGCGTAGGTCATGCCTGTCCTTTCAAACGTCGCGTTCGCTTTTGCTAAGGCGGGGTCAGGAATCTTTCAGGCATACGAAACCTCCCACCTTGCACTGTCCCTCGCAAACCATTTAATCATCTTTCTCACGTCCGACCAGGGTGGTAAAGACAAGCAGAAGGATCACATCCTCCCTGTCGCATTTCGCACAATACTCCCCAATCTGTCAGCTACGCGGGCCGTAGCCGTCCGGAACCAATCTCCATCGTCATCCACCCGCGGCTTGTCTTGTCTGACACACGACAAGGGACCTTGGACCCCATGCATCCAACCAAACGACAGCGGGGTGCACACCGAAGGAACAAGGGAAGTCAAACATCACGTATTCAGGCATGCAAGCGAGAGAAGGGACCAATTGCCCGCCTAAACCCACGAGGCAGGAAAAGCCGTTGTGCCACGCTAAACTGATTTTATTTATAGCGCTGAGCAGGCGTGTATTCCCTCCGTCCCATCCTATCTACGCCCCGGGAGTCGGAGACGGCATGCAGCTACGTTGATGAGACGGTGTGCGTCTATATCCGCCGGCATTTTGACGCCGAAGCGCGATATGGCATTGCGGCGTGTATTCTTCACAACATGCTTCTGCCTGCGTTTATGAGTTGCGGGTATCGCGGTGTTCGCGATAGTGGAGCCCTGGATTAGGCCCGATGCCACCCGTCATCGCGGCCATCTACGACTTTGCAGTCCATCGCCCGTTTGCAGTAGAAGGCGCGAAATTCTTTGCAACACACATGTGGATACAGACCGGTCGGCCGATCAGATAGCGCATGTCATCTTGAACATGGCCCCTTGCTCCGTTGCTGGCGGAGCGGAATGAGAGTGCTCGGGGCTGGTAGAAATATTTCACCGCGAAATCGGCCGAGTTTCTTCATTCTCGGAGGGTCACAGTCTAGAACACTGTCTACTTGTTGACCGCGCTGGGTATGTGTCGCCTTTAGGAGATACCAGGATACCAGGTCGACACAAACTTCCACGACGTATGGAAACAACGTAATTGTACAGAAGAACCCCGCGTCGTCATCCTGCACTACTACCAGCCCGTGCACAAGCCTTCTCTACATCACGATCCTGCATCTGCATCCTGCAGCCCGGTAAATCACCCGTGGGCCTACGTATCCATTTCATGACAGCCTGACTCTTATTTCTCTTAGTCAACTTATCGGCCGTAGGCGTTTTTACGAGCTCGAAACCTTGAGAAAGGGACCCTGCGTCTGACCCCTCGCAATATCACATCGGTCAGATATTTCATGTGTCGATCAGACGATTGTTGGTGTTTGGGGTAAGTTTGAGTGTGAGTGAGGCGAATGAGCAAGGGCAAGTGCAAGGGGTTTCGTGTAAGACCGAGGTAGGATGTCATTGGGAGAATAGACGAGAGGGAGGATCTACGGTGATGTATGCTATTGGATGTGAGTCTGATAATGCAGCTTGCCCTGTTCATTCAGCGACGGCGGTCCCAGCAATCTGGTAACGCTAGTTCAACGGGCGCGTAAAGGTGGTAGGCTGGGATTCATTATGTCGCCTTACAGAATAGGACAGTTGGTTTTGGGCTGCCGTTTGTTGCATGACGGGCTTTCATGTACTGCACGTTTTTCTTCTCGGTGATGCAGGACCTAGGCCTTTTGCGTGTCGTGCGTCCGCTTCTAGAACAACCAGTTTAAGCGAAAATGACATGTTTCTGGCATTAGCCTCGTGCTTTCGGACTCAGGTCGTACGTTTTGGGCTGTCTGATGTGTGGCGAGCAGGCAAGTCAGGAATGGCGCAAGTCTCTTGCCTGCAACGCGTGGCACTCCATATCCGTGTGTCGTCACCACACCACACTACACTACACTACAATGCAACTAGGCGCAAAAATCCTTCAGCCTCTTTCTGTACGTTCGCTTCCTCCGAGTCAGTCAAGTTCAGTCCCGTCCGTTCGTCCATATCCATTAGCCACCTCATGATCTTCCAGCCTTTGCGCCACAAAATCCTTCCACATTGCAAAGCGGTAAAAATTAAACATTTTTACCTGTTTTGAGCCGGATCGCCTGACTTCCGGAATCCTTTCACAAACCTACGACATCCTGAACTGCTGCTTTGGGTAGTAGCGTATTGCCTGATTTGGGATGTATGCGATGAAGGGTTAGTAATACTGGTCTGTGGAGAGCTGGACTTTGTATGCATCGGTGGCACCGTATGGAACGATTCTCCTCTGATGGGACTGACTGCAGATGGCGCAAGTGAACTGTTCATGATGGATTTTGGCATGGTTGGTGTTGAAGCAGCGCCGAGATGGGTGGTTCAGCTCTCTCGGTCCACACCTTCTCTCTCCATTGGGTCTTAGCATGACAACGACTCGTTCGGCAGTTGCTCGCGACGAATGACCTTGACGCCGCCGGCGTTGTTCTGGCCTTGTCGATACCGGACTCCGTCACAACGTTATCCTAAACGATACCGCGGACTGGGCCGCCCCATTCCCATCGTGGCGACTTGATCGTCCTTACCCGTCCGAAGCAAAACCAGGAAAACTCACGGCACAGAGCCGAGATAACGGCTATAGTAACATTTTGATTGGGGTATATTGTTGCCGAGAAGAAACGTCGCCGAGGTAGTTTCGCTTCAGGCAGTCATTGAGGCTGGGCTATAATGGGTATGGACATGGATAAGCGATGATGATCGTTTTCCTTGAGCGTATCGCAGAGCGGAAGGCTGCGGGGGTAAGAGTCTTGGGCGGCAACGTTGAGGCTATCAGCTGTTGATTTTGGGTCACATGCGACTCGAGAATTGCGAGTGGTGGATAAAGGTCTAGTTGACATGATACTTCCATGAAGACTATATATGTTACCACGATGTACGATCCCTAATTAGGTGGAAACGAGATGAAATGATCATCAAGGGACTGAAGCGATGACTTGGAGGACAGGATTGTTATGCCTAACTTTCAGAGCCCTACGCCAGCTGCGATCGACCTGTCGCTTTGGCTTTGACCGAGTACTTCAGATGGTTGTTGAGACGCTTGACAACCTTAGTTTGCTAGATTTGTGTAAAGTAGCTGTATCTTTACTGAATTACAATAGGATCTCAACTCTACAGAGACTGCGCAACAGAGGATTGCAATGGGAAGGAAACTAACAAGGCTCGATATGCTCATATTCCATCGCGTTGCCAATACTGTATATTGTTTCCTGTTGTTCTGCTGCTCACTGAGACAAAATTACGAATACAACCACAACACTAGTAGCCCTGCTATCGGATAGTAGTATCTTTAGCATTCAGTTGCTCCCTCGATGTTATGTATGTCTGCATAACTCTTACACGATACCTTCTTCATGAGTCATCTTTTGTCTTTCTCATCCTGATCCATTTACTGTTCCCTGACTACACGCACCGTCATCTACTCCACCTCTTCCACCAGTAAATTTCTGCACTCTTCCACAAAGCGCAAACGCAAAGCTACGAGCTACCAACACTACGTGATCTCCTGCCATTCTTTCGATGACACTTTCTCAAGAGGACGCAGCGAACCAATATTCTATTCTCGTCAACCTCAACATCTATTCCTCACTTCTCGTAAGCAGCGTATTTCCACGTGAGGTGAGTCGGTCGTAGAGTCTATAGGGTCTCGGTAGTATTAGGAGGATTCAATTGATACATACTAACCCATTGGATACCTTCCGGGTCCACTGTGATATGTTAGTAGCTACTCAGTAGTCCTGCGAAGGTTGTCTGGGTACAGCGTTCCCAACGTAACGTAGTACGGCGGGGTACGGTACGTTGATACGACGTACGTAAGCCGTACGTAGGAGACCCCTCATTGGTCCGTATCGTATCCGTAGGGGGTGAAGTTTTGGGAGCCGTAGTACGGCGTACGGCCCGGAGTTATCGGGTTTTGGCTGGGGATCGCTGTGAAGCCGAAAAAACAGCGTAGGAGTCCTATACAGCTGATTTCTTAGTGTTGCGATTGCTGTAGGCGTACCTGTATCCAAAAAGAAGCAAAAAGAGAGGTTTGTAACCTAATTCGAACAAAAAAAAAACACTACAGTGGTTCCAACTACACCCGAGAGAGGCTTATGAAGGAAGCCGGGACAAGTCCCTATTGGTAACCGCACTACGCTATTGTGGGTGTAGTTAACGGAGACGGCAAAGTCTCTATTCACAACAGCGTGTATATATACCTGCGCTACGGGGGTCCTTGTATGTTGCATGATGAGATATAGCTGGTTTACGCGGTATAGAACCTTGCCTTTGGCGTACGGCAGGTCCTCGATGAGGAAGTACAGCTATCGTGAGGTCTATCTAGCTTTCCGTGGTGTTGTGGGTTGACTGTAGCCCATTTAGCGGCTCCTCATCGCTCATCGTTGAGATATCGCGCAACAGAGGCAACAACAACACCACGGAAAGCTGGATAGACCTCACAATAGCTGTACAGGGTGTATCGGCTCACGGATGGAAGCTGGAAACCTCGTGGGTATCGTGGGTATTGTGAGAAGTTTTGTTTTGGTGACTGAGTATTGCGGTGGCTGGGAGGTGGCTGGGATGATGGGCTTGTTGATATAGAGACTTCTCGCCAGCTGTATATCGTCAGTATCATCAATTGAATATGTCTCAATCTCAACTCAGAAGCTGGGTACGGGGTACTCCTTCAACGCCGTCAGTCAACTCCTCCGCGTCAAACTATCCTGTATACCACCATGCTGCCTCTCGCCGTACAGCACCATCAGAATCGCCATCTCAATTACCTCCAGTAACCCCTACGCCGTTGGGTATATCCTCACAGGTTTCTGAGCTGAGTTTTGACGACAACGAGCCTGCGTTTGATGTTGATTTCAGCCACGTATACAAGCTTGGGCAACGCTTAGATCCACAGAGCTTATCATACGCGGTAAAAAATAAAAGTCAACTCCTTGGCAAACGTACTGTATCCCGAATATGGCGTTATGGGGTACATCTCACGTACAAGGAAATAGACGGGAAGATAAAGCAGTACTGGCTTTGTAAGCGCTGCCACAATGAGCAATTAAAGGACCAAATCAAGACTGTTGACGGCTACAATCATATCATCAACCATATGAAGAAGGTCCACCGGATTGACGTCAATACAGGCCTTCTGCCTGAGGTTGTACAGGAAGATCTAAGATGGAGCTCCCCGTTTGACGCTGCGAGGGTTGCTGGTTCGAATCGACTTGTATCGCATACGCCGTGGCAAGAGGAGCAACTCCAAGCCGCTCTTATTGACTGGGTAATACTAAAAGATATTAGCTTTCTAGTTGCAACCTCACCTGAGCTACGAGGGTTGCTTACATGGAATCGAAGCGATCTCTTGAAGGCGCTGCCTACGTCAACCGCTACGATCGCTGAATACACGAGAGTAACCCTGGAGGAGCGGAGAGAGGAGATCAAGAAGCTCGTAACAACAGCGCGAAGCAAAATAAGTATAAGCGTCGACGTGTAGACGTTAAGTAACCACCTAAGCTTCCTTAGTGTTGTAGGTTATTTTGCAGGT
>Ga0268250_10001040_pt1 | contig 12347 bp, 16 predicted proteins | sample AgamicAsSfe_FD_200448 | JGI IMG/M metagenome (GOLD analysis project Ga0268250, IMG submission 200448) | Agave microbial communities from Guanajuato, Mexico - As.Sf.e (v2) (version 2) | ecosystem: Host-associated > Plants > Phyllosphere > Phylloplane/Leaf | place: Guanajuato, Mexico | collected... | reverse complement strand
ACAGCCTCCCTTGACGGCGACGCCGACCGCCTAGTCTACTACACCACCGACTCCACCTCTCGCTTCATCCTCCTCGACGGCGACCGCATCGCCACCCTCGCAGCCTCCTTCCTCGGCGACCTCGCCAAGTCCGCTGGCCTCGCCTCCTCCCTCCAAATCGGCGTCGTGCAAACCGCCTACGCCAACGGCGCAAGCACAGACTACATCAACAAGATCCTCTCGCTGCCCGTCATCTGCACCCCGACGGGCGTCAAGCACCTCCACCACGCCGCCGCTCGATTCGACATTGGCGTCTACTTCGAGGCCAACGGCCACGGCACCGTCGTCTTCTCGAGCTCCGCCATCCGCACCATCCGCGAAACGGAACCCAAATCCCCCGCCCAAGCCTCCGCCCTCGACACCCTCAAGGCCTGCTACAACCTCATCAACCAAGCCGTCGGGGACGCGCTCTCGGACCTCCTCCTCGTCGAAGCCATCCTCGCGCACAAATCCTGGGGACTGAAGGAATGGGAGAACACGTACAAAGACCTGCCGAACCGCCAGCTCAAAGTCGAGGTGCTGGATCGTACAGCGTTTCGCACTACGGACGCGGAGAGAAAGTTGGAGAGCCCGAGGGGGATTCAGGAACAGATTGATAAGGAGGTGGGCAAGTATAGTGAGGGGAGGGCGTTTGCGAGGGCGAGTGGGACGGAGGACGTGGTGAGGGTGTATGCGGAGGCGGCGACGAGGAGTGAGGCGGATGAGTTGGCGGGGAGGGTTCAGAGTATTGTGGCGGACTTTGGTGGTAAACATGGGGCATGATGAGGTGTGGGGAGTGATATGAGGTGAACAGTGTGGACTGAAGAAGTCGAAATCATGAGATTTGGCGTTTCCAAAAGTTTTGAGAAAAGTTGAACATTTGTTTGGAGTCTTGATGCACTCTGTCGACGCTGTCAGATAGCTCACATAGTTTGACCGCCAATTTGGCGAATGTCATATTATCGATTTCCAATACAGCGTGACCGATAGTGCACCATTGAGGGGTGTCTGTTCGTAGTCGGCCTGGACGTCAACACAAAGCAGACGACCCCAGGCCATAGACAAACGAGCCTCTGCAGAGTCTGCCTATCGCGCGCAGGTCTATGTAACTATGTAATCCCACATCGGCAGTACCGACGCTCCTTGTCCCACCCGTTCGTAGCTTCGAACGTGCAAGGACATGGAACGTGCTTGTCAAGCAGGCGCCGGACGGGCCATACCACGCTGAGCTCCCGCTTCTCTTCGACCGACCTTTCAAGACCTCACATTCATAGAACGCTCCAGTGACTCACCTAGTTGCCCGCAGTGCGACTGAGAGCTGCAACATACTCAAACGAAGTTGTGATTGCACCTAGACCTTGTCGACATAACAGGTCCGCGCCGCGGCGTCATGTTATTCAAGATGCCTGATTGTGTGGAGCACTTGAGGAGAAAGTCTACTGGTAGGATCTCAAAGAAGTTGTCCTGGGATATGCTGAAGAATGAGGTGCCATATGTACGATGTTTTGTAATCCTTTGCCGGCCGGAAAGTGTGAACAAGATTTGCGGTGGTGATCTCCGAAGAAAGCAGGCCTAAGCCTTTTTTCTCAGGTCACCAGGGATCAACGCAGGCACACAATAAGTGGTTCCTGAAATAATGATGCTGGTCGTGAATAGAATCAGTCGAATAAGGACGGGACCGAGTCCTTGCGGGAAGTATACGACCCCAGAGCGAGGCGTTACAGCTTGTGACCGTGACGATGGGAGTCTTACACTGATACAGAGTTGATAGCCTAGAGATGATGGTGATGTATATAGCAAGCAGATCCGAGGTGGTGACTGGGATGCGCACGTAAATCCGGGCTAGAGAGATCATCTCGTGATCAAAGCACAGCAGGAAGGACCGCCAGAACAGTCGTCAAATACCCGGTCCTGCAAGAAGTTTGGCCATGGACCATTAGGTTCAGGAGATGATTAGACAACGAAAGCAGGAAAGCCAGTGGAAAGTCCAAATTATTTACTCGCAAAACCTGTTCGTAACAGCATCGAACCCATCTCCAGATACAGGCTCGCGAAACTTTTGTACCAAGCCACAATCCAGACGAAGGTTAAGCCACAAGACATCCAGACTTCGAATACCTAGACAGACACTTCCAGCATCAGATCAAGCTGCCCAAGATCATTATAACGCCTAGTAACGGCCACCTCTGCGGGGAGGACGATCACCATAGCCACCACCGTCGTATCCATCACGGGGAGGGCTTCTGCGTGGTGGCATTGCTCCAGGCGAAGGCGGCCTGTCGTAGCCGTTTCTGCCACCACCGCCGCCATTACTTCCGTAAGGGTCATCATGAGGGGGACGGCCTCCGCCATATCCGCGACGGGCTGGTGGTGGGTAGTCGTCTCCGTATCCACCACCTCCCCCTCGAGGAGGGTAGTCGTCAGGTGGACCGCCGTAGCCACCACCGCGACGAGGGGGAGGAGGGCCACGATCGCCGTATCCACCACCACGTCTGTAGTCATCTTCGTAGTATCCGCGACGAGGAGGTGATCTGTCACGGTAGCCACGGTCACCACCACGGTCTCCGCCATACCCACGAGGAGGTCCGCGACGGTCGTAGTCATCGTATCCACCGCGTCCACCACCATAGCCTCCACGACGCGCACCGGGTGAGCGAGATCGGAAACGTCCACCGCCGCCGCCACCACTTTGAGGCATCTCGGTCTGGATCTGAACGTATCTGTTAGTGACCAGTGTGACTTGATAGGTAGACTGTACGCACAGCTGCACTGGCGGAGATGATAGCGCCACGGAAGTCCGCACCGTCGAGCTTGGATGCGGCGAGGTTCAAGTCGTCTTCAGTTTCGTACTCGACAAAGCTGCAAGGTTATTAGTTCAGGGACGTCTTCCATTGGGGACAAATTACTGACCCACGGCCGTCACGCTCGCGAGAGATCTCCGAATACACCACATCAAGTCCGTCCAGACGTGCGAAGTCTTTGAGATCCTACTCGAGTCATCAGCAACTACTGCGCAACATTGGAGGATGTGGGGTAGGAATTTATGTTGCAGTTGTAATGTCGCAACATGTTACGCCTTCACGTCCCCTAAGATGTGTCAAATCTTACCTGCCAGCTTGTTTCTCCTTGTAGCCCAGCAACGTTGAGACGGTAGAGGGTGCGTCTGGTGCGAGGAGCTGGGCGATCTGGGTAGAAAGGTTCACGACGTTCACGTCCTCCGCGAGCAAATTGGACATTCAGACGACTTCCCATCATGTCCGTTCCGTCTAGCGGTTATCAGCATATATCGAGTGTATCCCGAGTCATAACGTTTCTCTTACTCATGTCTGTAGTCGGAATTAGCGAGAGTAAGCACGACCAATATCAGGATTGACTTACGATCGACAGCGTCCTTCGCATCGTTGACATCTTCATACTCGACGAATCCGAATCCAGTCATGAGCTTGATCTCGCTGATTCGGCTAGCACCACCTCCAGATGCGAAGTGGTTCTCGATATCCGCCTTGGTGGCTAAACATGGTCCAGGTCAGTTGAAAGCAAGGGCAAAGCCAGAAACACCGCGAGGAAAGATGATGATGACGATAGGATGACGATATACGTCAGGACCAGTCCACATGTGAGTCCCGTAAGGCTCAGTTGAATGCTCCCCTCGGACCTCCCAGAACGGATATTGGCATAATGAAAGACCAGAACTCAGATCGTCAGAAAAGCGTACCGGTAGGTGGCAGGTTGCCAAGGTAGAGGCGGTTGCCAGGAGGCGCTTGTTGGCGTGGTGGAGGAGGGCCGTCCATGTTGTCTTCTGTGTACAATAAGTATAGCAAGGATGGTATTATAGCAAAGGGTGATGGAGTTACAAGGCGCTCACTCGTGAGAGCAGAGCAAGGATGACGACCAAAGTTCGAGGTGTCCTTAAAATTCAAAGGACACTCATCGCGACTGCCCCGGAACGGCAAGCGTGGATACTGTACTATCAAGACTGCACACGCCTCAGAGTGATCGTGAGCTCGACAATCCCATCCGCAGACTCTCAACATGTATGGCTATAGATTTGCTACATGATTAGGCTAGTCGGTATCCTTGCACGTTTGCTACTGTTTGGCTGGATCGTTGGCGTCCTCTGCAGCCACTTTCACTCACCCTGCCTGCCGCTCACTCAGCTTAAAATACACTGGGTCCTTCACCTTGTGCACTGCCCACGCTTCATGGTCGATCACGGGCACTCTAGTCGTTGGTGTACCGTCCGGCTCGATGAGCTGGTAATCGAACTTGGCAATGAAAAAGGCAAGGAGCATGTTCATCTCCATTCTCGCAAACTAAAAGCCGGAATCGCCCCAAGTTAGTCTTGTGCATAAGGAATAGTGGTATGACAGTGGACATTCTCCACTGGGTAAGGATTTCCTCGTAGAGTGAACGTACCTTCATGCCCAAACACGGATGCAAGCCTACGCCCCAGCCAGTGAAGGCATACTTTCCCTTCTTGTCCTCGGCGCGTTCGGGGCTGAATCGATCTGGATCAAAGACATGAGGGTCGGTGTAGATTTCTGGGCTCAGACTTGATTGTCCGACAGCAAGAAGCTATTATCTATCAGGACCAGTTGCAGGCTAGAGATCGAAGGAGATTACGCACCGAGAAAGCACCTTTTGGCACGACCTCTCCATTACCGATCGGGACATCATGGTTGCTGGTATTCCGTCTAAATGACGTTCCATGCCTAGTAATGCTAAGTCAGCCATGGTAAGATAAAAGGTGCCGAATGATCTCATACATGTGTATACGAATAGTCTCTCGCAAAACATTATCAAGGAACGGGAAACTCTTCTCCCAGGCCTCCAGTGGCAGTGCGTCTATGGCCGTGTTGTGTTGTCGACAAGCTTCCACAACTTCGGCGCGTGCTCGCTCGAGCAATTTGGGTTGTTCAGCCATATGGATAAGTGACCACACACTCATCAAGCCGGAATTGAATTGCCCCGCGAAGAGTGATCCGATGATGGTCGGTATCACGATTTTAGGGCTATCACCCTGATCGATCATGGCCTGCAAGGCATCTGCTCTGCGTTCTCCAGACTTCTTTCTCTTCGACATGATACTATTATAGATCAGGTACAGTCTCAAGCCAGCATAATACTGCCGAATTCGCCCTGGTGTTGGTAGCCAAAAGTAGCATAGCCCAACTATGTCAATTGACTCGTCAATCATCTCCATGTACTTTAAGGTGGTCTCCAGCAGCTCTCGATCCTCTACCACTTCATGTGGTCCGACGGTGCGCATGGTGAGCTGCCATACGACTCGATAGACCTCTTCAAAAGGATTGATTACTTTCATCAGTTCATCGAGCCGTGTCTGGACGTCTCCGACCATTGGAGAAATGACTACCAAAGTCAGCAAGAGTGATGATCCCTTCGACCGGTCGACTTACGACTCTTGATATAGTCGCGTTTGAGGAGCGAGACAAACCTCTTCTTGAAGAATTGCTGCGAGCCAAGTTAGCACCAGGAGTTCACCATAGGGAACGCCTATGTGAGGCTAGGAGGACTTGCGTCGCCAGTCATGATCAATGTTGTGCCATCTGCCTTAACATTCATAGGATATTGCTGTACCTTGTTGCCTGTCAAAAGCTCGAACCTGTGATCCTCAGTACTCAATGCAAATATAGCTAGTCCACAAGCACTATTCATGAGACACATACCCACTACTGAAATCAAGGTCCTTGTGTTCATAATGTGCCGCAATAGCAGTATCTGAGACCATGCCAACAGCAGTATACTGTCCCACCTTGAACGTGAAATTGCCTCCCACAGACGCCATCGCTCGCTTCCAGAAAGTCCATCGCTTGTACCAGAAGTCGCTCGGTCCAATGATGAGCTTTTGAGAAGGATCTTGAAGCACCTTTGGGGCGTTCTGCGCAACTTCAGAACCTATGACAACGAAGTAGGAGATGACTGCAATGATAAGACTGCCGGCAAGGAGCGTCAGTGCCACGCTAAGCACGCAAGGTCCAGGTTCCTCTACGCTGCATGTGGACATTTTTTACGGCAAGAGATGAGGCGGGAACTGTCAACCTCGTAGGTAAGCTTCACTTCGTGAGTGTTCAGATCCTCGGCCATGAACGAGTGGGAGACGGCTGGGGCATATCATCAAGTGTAAGCTGACAGGCATTCTTGCGGCCTGCGGGTCGATTACCTGCCACATATAGCCGGTGTCTTGGCGCGTTATCAATATTGCTCCACCATTAAGTGCTGCACGGGTGGGGACTTGTTTCATCTCCTGTAGTGTTCCAGTTGTACATATTCGTGAAAGTGTCAACTGCTATGATCATCCAGTACAGCTTTGATCGGTGCCACGAAACGACAATTCAGATGGCTTCGCCCAATGTATAGTGCAGCCAAATGACCATGGGATATCTAATCATGCTCCCAAATCCGCCCCCAATGAACACCGACCATGCAATATCCCGCTGCTCTACTGCCATCTCACCACCCTACACCTTCAAGAGCCTTGCGATGGCGGTGTATGCGAAGAGCACAGCTAATGCCGTCAGCATCTTGTGATTCGCGAACCAGTTTCCTCCTACCTCAGCCGCCTGCTGTGCCCCTTCCACCACTGCATCCGTAGCGTTTCCACCTCCAACACCACTCCCACCAGGTCGCCGCCGTAACGCATCTGCGCCTGGTGCACACGAAACCGGCGCATTCGGATCTGGCACAACTACGCCTGTCTTCGGATCCACCCGCTGCTCCTTCATCCATCGCCAGTTCTCCTCATCAAGATCTGCCCACTCCTTCCTGAACTTCTGACCGCCATCGCCAGCCTTGACATTGCCGACACCTTTTGCATTGCTACCGCTCACTCCTGGAATTTCCTTCTTCGTCGAGCCGCCGCCAGTACTGTTCCACCACTTCGAGGTTGAGGCGAATCTACGACGCTCTGCGTTGCTGCCATTGATACTCCCGGTTGTCATCTCGTCGCTTGTCATGAAAGATTGCAGACCAAGCAGGATTGTGCTGACTTCCCAAGCAGGGTTGAAGGATTTGGGGTGGAAGTCGGATATGCTGAGGCAGAGGCGGGTGGATGGCTGAAATCGACCAGACGGAGTGTGCATACGGATTGCTGGGGGAGCGAAGGGGTAGTCGTTGGGAAAGATGAGTGTACCTGGTGGAGGTCAGTACAGAATAAAGTAAGTGACTGCTCGGGCGCCGCAAGATCCACATACCCCAATATTGACCGCCATCATAGGGTGTGTTTGGAGGTCCAGTTATTATGTAGTGCCATTCAAGGATGTTCGTCTCTGATGGATGTGCGACAATGTATGGCGGAGGGTTCTTGCTTATGTTCTGGAATTCCCTGGTCAAACGCTTGGTAGCGGCAGCGGGCGGCATTGTGAGGCGGTCGAAGAGGATTTGTAAAGACCTTTATTGAGTGAGCGTGATCAGATTGACAGTGAGAGCTGTGAGGTTAGTGAGTAAGAGAGCGTAGAAAGAGTGCTTGAGTTGTTTACAATTGCGAACGATGATGATGAAGACAGTAATCGTTCGCATGAGTGTAAGGGAACGCTGATGTCAACAAGGCTGAAATGCTGGGGTCGTTCCAATGAGGAGTGAAACAATAGTAAAGTGGCTAATGTGTGATGTCGGTCGGTTCTCCATACTCTCTTGCCACTTGCCATCACGTCTGCATCTCTGGAGAGGAGGAAAGAGAATTGAACAGACAAGTGAGCGACGGCTACGTCACTAGGAGCATACTGGACGGGACTTTATGTCTGCCTTATAAAGTCATCCTCAGTGATCAAGTGATCATGACATTCCCCTCTGGCAAATAGCAAGCTCTAGGATAAGCCAAATCCAAAATGCCATCGTTCGACGACCCAGTAGGAGAGTCGATGTCCGATGTTGTCTCGCCAGAGTCTCGACAATCGACGCCTGAGATCATCCCGCAGGCGAGGAAAGCGGCGCCTATAGAGAAAAAAGCGAATGAGCCACAAGTGCCCGTGATACCGATTGAGCAATACATTGCTCTTGGGTGCATTTCCTTCGTCGACCCTTCAACCGATACTGCAAAAGAGCCACTGTCGGAGTCAGATTGGGTCGAGTTCGAAGACCACCTGCCCGAACTCCTGAACGAGCAAATCCCATGGAAAGCTCTTGTCACGTTATGGAGAGCTTTCTGGATTCGAATCTTTACTTCGGTTGCGCGCGACGACAAGCAAACACGCATATGGAGGATCTCAGTGCTTCCTGACGACACTGCTAGAACTTCAGTCGACCGCAACGGGCAATCTCTTCGGAAATCACTTTCTCGAGTCCTGCAAGTGGTTGATACGTCACCCGAGCTTTGGAGCGGATATGTAGATCTCAGCAGAGGAGCTAGTGATGACAATTCGCAGACGTTCCAACAGTCCATGACTACCGACCTTTCTTCGCTGTTTTACATATTCAACACTCTGCCATCACCAAACCCAGATCCGAGCTTAGCACGTGACAGATATGCAAGGATTGCCATGCAAGAATTGCTGGAGTCTACACTACCAGTACGAGGACTTGCTGCAACCTTGTATCCCTATCAGAGAAGGTACTCTTTACATTCATACTGAGCACTAGTATGTTCTAACAAGTACCAGATCGGCAGCATTAATGCTTGAGCGTGAAGTTGCCCCGCAGAAGCGCTTAGATCCTCGTCTAGAGGAGCGGAAGTCTCCTACAGGACAAACATTCTACTACGGCGCCCGCGACCTAGTGTTCGTCAAGGAGTCCCGAATTTATGATACAGTCCGAGGAGGGATCCTAGCAGAGACAATGGGCCTGGGCAAGACCCTGATGTGTATAGCACTCGTACTTTCTACCAAGAACCATTACCCAAGAGCGCCTGCGCATTATGCTGCCAACCGATTGCCCAAACGCCCCAAGACTGCTACTCTTGTTGACATGACAGCGGCAACTCTAGTTCGTTACTCGATACCGTGGCGAAAAGCACTCGATGACCATCATGAGGCGACTGGGGAAGAGCTCACGTCGTGCGTCAAGGTCATGGAGGAACAGCAATCATACTACGACATTCCTCCTACTCCCATACGGCACAGTCGAAGCTCCACTTTTGCCACACCACCGGAGCGAGTACGGTTGTGTAAGACCACAATCGTAGTCGTGCCGCGAAACTTGGTTCACCAGTGGCAGTTGGAACTGGACAAACACGTCGACGCGAATACTCTGAATATCCTGGTTATGGAGGACACGAAAATGTCGCTACCTGCGCCAGATGAGCTTACGAAGTTTGATCTTATACTCTTCAGCCGACCGCGGTTTGAATTCGAAAATAAAGACCGTGGAGATGAGCTTTACGAATCTCCTCTCAAGCGGCTTCACTTCTTGCGGATCATCATCGACGAAGGGCACAGTTTCGCCACTGCGAACACCAATGCAAGTATCGTGGCTGATCGATTAGTCCGAGCAGAACGCCGATGGGTGGTATCAGGAACGCCAGCCAAAGATTTGATGGGCGTTGAAGTAGATATGGACGCCTTGACTCGTGAAGGTAATCCAGAGGACGCGAGCATGTTTCGAAAAGAGTCATTAGAGGAGCGTAAGTCTTTCAGCCTATCTCAGGAAACCCAGTCCGGTGCGATCAAGAGCTTCGGTGTTCTCGCTTCCCGCTTTCTTAAAGCGCAACCTTGGGCAGTATCTAGCCATGGTGCATTCCAAGAGGCTGCTAAGTGGGATGATTATGTGTACACATATGAAACCAATGGGTCGACGAAGATTTTAACCGGATTCACAAACTGTCTTCGGCGAATGCTCGAAACACTTGTCATCAAAACACAACCTGACGACGTAGAGCGCGACATCGACCTACCACCTCTCCATCACAAGATCGTCCGCCTACAACCGTGCTTTTTCGACAAGCTTACCGCGAATCTGTTTGTCTTCCTCTTTATGTCAAATGCCATTACCAGTGAACGGAAAGACCAGGATTATCTCTTTCACCCTAGCAGTAAGCAGCACCTGCAGAGATTGATCGCGACTTTGCGTCAGTCTCCATTCTTTTGGACCGGCAACAAAGAGGAAGCTATGACTGCTGCGATTGGAGTGACTGAGCGTTATCTCGCCAAAAAGGATAAGCAATGCGGGTGGCAGGATGGCTTGGTGATGGAAAAGACAATGAAGGCTGCAAAGGCAGCACTCGCATCACCTGCCTGGCGCGCCATGTCAGAGAGCGAGGAATTGGGCGTATTTGTGCAAGACTTTCCAGCGCATGTCGTGGATACTTGTGCATTCTCTGATTGTCGAGACCCGGTTCTCATGTCTGTTACGGAAGTCTTCGAGAGCATGAAGTGGGTCAATAGTCATCTGGCTGAGGAGGACCCGACAGAAGGTTTGCTAGAAGCTCGGAATGCAGATCATGCAGCGGTGGCAGCAGCCAAGGCGGAAGTACTCGAAGCTATTCAAAAACGAGCTCCCAAGAAAGGTAGCAAAGAGGCCACCCTGCAGATGGTCAAATCAGGCGTGCCACTGTCCAGTTTCGACCACAGCAATAAGCGGCTTCCAATCTCCGGAGCTGCCAGTAGTCCAAGGAAGACGCCAGCGAAGAAGAAGAGCAAGACGAGGCCGAATGATGAGACTCCAGTAGATGCCACTCTGCCCACTGTTGCGCCTGAAAAAGACGCACCAAAGAAGAAGCCGCGCCAAAGATTATCAATAGGTGACAAGACTATTGATCTCGAGGCGACCTCGCCACTAGGTCGGACCAGGCTCGTCGGCACTGCCTCGAGCAAATTCAGCTACCTCATCTCACGGGTTCTGGCACTCTATCGGACAGAAAAGATATTGATATTTTACAGTGGCGACCACATTGCATGGTACCTGTCGCAAGCTCTAGATCTCTTTGCCGTCAAACATCTCATATACGCAAACAAGACATCAGGTAACATCCGCTCAAAGTATATTGTCCTCTTCGACACGGATCCAGGCCATCGTGTTCTTCTGATGGACGTGAAACAAGCGGCACATGGTCTGAACATGAGCAGCGCAAGTCGGGTTTTCTTCGTAAATCCGATTTACAGTCCTGCATTAGAAGCACAGGCTATCAAGCGTGCCCATCGTATTGGACAGACGAAGCCTGTGTTTGTGGAGACGTTGGTGCTTGAAGGTACTGTAGAAGAGGCGATGCTCGAGCGCTCGACGAACATGACCCGTGATGAGCACGGGCGGGCTGCAAAGAGTCTCACAGATGACTGGGGCATGGCACAAATCATCCAGAATGCTGGATGCTTGCCGATCAGCGAGGACGAAATGACCGGCCCAGGTCAAATGGCCAAGCTGGATATAAGCCAGCAGATTTTCGGTCGACCGGGGAGGAATGGTGGTGAGGAGACTGGGTTGGAGAAGGAACTTTTCGGCGCGGCTGACGTAAAGCCAAGACGTGAGGACTTGCTGGTGGAGGCCGACAGAGGAAATACTCCAACTACAAGCAAGAAAGGCAAGAGGAAAAGGACAGCCAACATTGACCTTGATGTAGACGAAGAAAGAGAGGAAAGTGCAACGCCGGACATATACATCAAGCGCGAGCCAGTAGACATTCCTAGTGCACTCACTCCTATCACAGGCAAGAAGGGAAAGCGCAAGAATAGAGCGACTGCCGACGTGGAAGCGGACGCCGCAGCAGACGGAGAAGAGGACGCTGCACCAAAGCGGAAACCCCAAAAACGATCGAAGATACAAAGGACTACAACACCAGCACTGGACACGACAGACGCACGACCCAGCGCTGCCTCGACACCAACCTTGCCCTCAACCATGACAGTAGCAGTATCTATAACAGATACGGCCACGATGGACACGTCGGATCCTGCGACAACTCGGCCAGACACTGACATGACCGTTCCCTCATTCCTCACAAGCTCTTCAGCGTCACCGTCATTGACAACAACAGTTGACCCCTCCGGGTATACCAGCATCTTCGACACAAACGTGCCGAGTACTGACACGCATATTCCGAGCATATTCGCAACGTCCTTGACGTCTCCATCAACGACGTCGTCGAGGCACGGCTACAGCAGCATCTTTGGTGGTTGATAACTGACTGGATGTGCACGACCAGGTATTCCCTACGCTGGGTACCACAATCAATGCCAGTCCAGGCTTGACTAAGAATAGTCCCAGCGTACCCTTATGCTCTATCGATAGGACAGTGGGATCTAGCGATCTATCTTCGGTACAAGCTGCAGGAAGCGCCTCTCCTCGGGCTCGATCAGCTCCAACTTCAAATTTTCAATGCCCAGACCTGCAGCATGCAGCATACTTGCCACACATCTGATCATATACAGCCTTGCCTCCCCCTC
>Ga0268250_10001039_pt1 | contig 12362 bp, 13 predicted proteins | sample AgamicAsSfe_FD_200448 | JGI IMG/M metagenome (GOLD analysis project Ga0268250, IMG submission 200448) | Agave microbial communities from Guanajuato, Mexico - As.Sf.e (v2) (version 2) | ecosystem: Host-associated > Plants > Phyllosphere > Phylloplane/Leaf | place: Guanajuato, Mexico | collected... | reverse complement strand
GTTATGTAGTAGGCAACCTACAAGCGATGATTCGGAGTCTTGCGACGCGTTCATGGTGATGTGGTTCCGAAGCGGTTGTAGATTGAGCTGCCCACTCCCTTCTCCTTCCTGTCATTTTCTCTATGAAGCGGCACGTCCCTCGATGCATGTGGAAGGACCTTGCTGGCGTTTATGCCGCTCCACTTCTTGTAGGATACGTCCAGCACATTCCTGGTGTAGGAGCGGGGGTGCTACCATCGCTCCTACTTGAATGCCGTCGTCGTTGGTGCAAGAGGCCGGCGCAGGCTGAAGTGCAGTTGATATCGGCCGCAACTGAAACCGTCTCGCTGGAGTTTGCAGCGAGCTTCGTGCCGTTCTGAGCGGTTGCGAAGCCACTTTTATGTGTGTATCACTGCATGTGTCAGTCAAATATGGGTGTCGAAGGATTGGCTTGATGTCTCGCAGGTGTTCACAGTCACGCCGATATATGCAAGAGCCTTCCATGTCACGCTGCTGGTGGTCTTCGACTTCCAGCATTCGCCGCATAAGCCGAAGACATGGCGGCTGTGTTTGATGGAGGCGTATCACTGGATGTCGATCAGGACTGCAGTTAGCATCGCGACTCTGCTCTGCTTGCATGTCTTGACATAGGGGCATGTTTGGAGGTGACATACCAATCTAATGCTTGCAAGAGTGATCGGCTGGGTGACACATACACCATGATCCGATCATGAACCAGTTGGGAAGTTGAAATCCTCTGGGTTTGAGAGTCTAAGTTTGTCTCCAGTCATGATGAACGGGACTTGCTCTGTAAATTGGCATGGTCCAAAATGAACGAGCGAGGGCTCTAGGATAGCGTACATGAAACCCATTCACCAGCCTGTTCATGGATTTGGCCGGATTTCGAGATGCTCTACACCCACTTTGTCTGCCTCAGCATTCAAAGCATCTATCTCAGCCTGAACTAAGGGTATGCCCGTCGCCTCTCGTGCTTGTTGTTGCAGTTGCTCAAGCTCTCCAGGGAAGTAAATGTGATCGACGCCGTCCGCCTTTTCAGCGCTAACAACCCTGTTGTAGAGGTACTGCATTCTCTCTCTAAATTCTTCGAGGCTCATGAACAAGTCAGGCTTGATAGCAACAAGAAAATGACCAACGTTCGAAGGTTTCGAGGCGTCATATGGGCCGGCTACGTGCCCAGCGAAGGCTGACCCTGAGAGAACGCCAGAGAATACATCCATCATAACTGCTAATCCAGATCCTTTCGGTCCACCCATGGGTAGCATGACCCCGCCATCAAGGGCAGCGGCGGGGTCTGTTGTTGGCTTGCCATTCTTGTCGAGCGCCCAGTCAGCGGGTATTTGTTCGCCTCTCCTGCAGATGCGAAGATATGAAGTCAGTGTATGTGTCGCATGCATTTCGCGCAGCCATAACTCACCTCTTCGCTTTGTAGATCTTTCCGCGTGCAGCAATGGATGGCGCCATATCAAGGATGAACGGCTTTTCTTTCCCTGGTGCACCGCACGCTAGGGGTGACACGCCTAGTAGCATGCTCTACAGATGTGAAGACACGAAGTCAGTGTATGTCTCACCCGCATTTTTTACAGTCATAACTTACCTTGCCGCCCCACGCCGGTAATGCAGGACTGGAATTCGTAAACACCAAGCTCATCATATTAGAATCGAGGGCTTTCTGCACGACCCATGCGGCCATCCCGAAGTGATTCGAATTTTTGATGCTAGCCATGCCGATTCCAAAGACTTTTGCTGATTCGATCGCTGCAGCCATACCAAGGTCTACCGCCACAAAACCAAATCCGTTTCTGGCATCGATCTGTGCTACAGCGGGTGTGATTTGCTTTAATCCTGGTGTCGCAGAAGCATCCAGAACGCCTTGTCGGATTCGCTCCATATATGAGGGAATCCTATTTATCCCATGGGTGTCAACCCCGCGAAGGTCTGCAGCGATGAGACAGCGAGCGACTATGGATGCATTGATCGGTGCAACCCCATTTGCTGTTAAGACGGTTTCCACAAACGTTTGAGCTACGCTTGCGTCAACATAGTGCTTCTTATCGGCTGCAAATGGATTCGCCATATTGTCGGTGAAAACGGAGACTGCCAGTCAACGAAGTATAGGAAACCAGAAGGAGTTTTGGAAGAGCTCCAAGTCATGCAGTGGCTCTGGAAAACGTCGTCGTGCTCAATGGCCACATTCGCCGGACTGCGCTGTATTTATGTTTGAGCTAGCGTGGCGGGTAAGCCCGTGACAGGTGGCGGACGCAGTCCGCTCCGCTTTTTCTTTTTAGCGGAGCGCCCCCGTCGGCGGCTCTGCCTCTTCATCACAACATCCCTCCGCCCTTACACGTAGACAGAGAATGACCAGCAACGAAAGTCGCCGAAACCTACACCTGCGTCTTGCATGTGCGCGGTGCCAGCGCCGCAAGATACGCGTAGGTGCAACTGCGCCTTCAAGTTGATCCAACTAATCATCGTGGCGCAGTGCGATGGGCAATACCCAACATGTAGCAACTGCAGGAAAGCTGTCGCGGAATGTATAGACGGCGACAGCGTTCGATTACGTAGTGGACCCGCCGATCTCAGCAATGCGCCTGGCCGTGGGCTTGTCAATAAACTGCGAAGGCGCGTCACGTGGCTGGAATCCATCATCCGCGAACGCCTTCCAGACGTTGATCTATCGACCACGCCATCCCGAGATGACCTTGAACAGTCTAACGTCGAAGAGCGTGTCACGACGGAAAGCCCCGGTTCGGCATCGCGTCGAGAGTGTCAAGACGATTCGGTGCCAGACCTTGCTCCTGTACCAACCAATACACTGGATCAACGTGCCCATGAGATCGGAATGATATCGATCGGCTTCAATGCAGATCAAAAATATATCGGACCGTCAAGTGGCTACTTCCTTGCCCGTCTGTTGCTCGCAAATTCCCGGAGGACTGGCGACCTGGCGCCCAGTATAAGCAGCCGACCGCTCACCACGACTCAATCCAGCATAGACGAACTTGTCAGTGCCGCACAAGGACCTCTACTACTACCATCCCAACATGTTTCTGTTCAGCTAGCACAAGTCTATTTTGAAACAATTCAGCCCCAATACCCATTTCTACACGAAGAGTCCTTTCGTGCAGCCCTTGATCAAATTTATCGCAACGGCGCACCTGTCGACTTTGTCGGCAACGATGATGGCTCCGTTTACTTCCAGACTTACATGGTGCTTGCGATCTCGGCGAAAGTATTGAATTGGAGGACAAAGCGACACATTCCTGGAGAGTCATACTGTCTTTCAGCCCTGCGATATCTCGACCGTATCCGCCTTGGGACTTCCATCGAAGGTCTGCAATGCATGCTACTACTACTTTTATTCACAATGTATAGCCCACACATGCAGCTCAACGTATGGAGTTTGAACTATCAATGCCTGGCGGCCGTCATAGACCTTGGCTTGCAAAGGCATGTCGCAATCTCAGCGGGCATCTCAAAACATGAGCAGGACATGCGAACCCGCATCTTCTGGACTGTATTCACCATCGACAGAACCATTGCAAGCATGATGGGCCGTCCAATCGGCTTGCGCGATGAAGCCTGCGAACTACGGGTAAGTCTAACCCTTGGGTCAACCCAGGCTAGATGCTAACTGGCTAAGCTGCCGCAACTTCCAACCGATGCCGAATTGGCTACACAGCCAGATCATGCCAACGGCCGAAGTCACAGCATGGCCGTCTCGATCCACCTTTTCAAGCTCGCAAAGCTAAACTCGGAGATCAAGTATGTCGCCAACAGCGTCGTGCGTGACGTGCCCACGTACGCTTATCCAGCGATACGCGATGTGTCAGCATGGCAGAGTGGTATGATGCAGCAATTAGATGATTGGCTTGCTTCAGTCCCGCAGATACAACCACCAAACGACTACATCACGCTGATATGTCAACTTCGTTGTTTCTCTGTCAAGATGCTCCTTCTCAGACCAAGTCCAGCAATTCCCAGCCCTGCCGGTGCTGTCTTGACAGCCTGCCACGCAGTGGCGCGTCAATCTTTGCGGCTGTATGAACAGCTCTACAAGAGCGACCTTATGGTATATGACTGGATCACTTTACACGGCGTGGTATATAGCACGATAACAGCTCTCTATTGCACTAGGGCAGTGCGAGAGATCGCGCAAAAGGTGAACCCTGAGGACCTGATGGAAGATATGAGCGTCAGTCTCAGCATTCTCAGCGCGACCGGCGAGCATTGGTCTGGTGCTAAACGTGCACGGGATATCTTGGAAGATGTAGGCAAATCGACGATTCGCTTGCTTAGGCAAAGTCGTGAAGCCTCTACTCAGAGACAGGCGATGGACCAGGCCGAATCAAATGTTCAATCTCTACCAGTCAATGTTGGAGATGATATCCAGGTGAATCAATTGATGGACGGTGCAGAGAATGATTGCACCATGTCAGGTCTGGCTCAGCATACCAATCTTTTCTCAGACATGCAGCTCGATCTCGGCTCCTTCTCTGAATTGCAGCAACATCAAGAGCTATTCGGGGACACGGTCAATATTGACGATATGATGAGAAACTTATTCGATGATTTCATCCCTTCGGGTCAGAGTTTCTATTAATGCCTTGTAGGGAGCGCCTACGTAGGACCCGCTGCTGTCAAGAAATCGAAGTCAGCTCCCTGTTGCGCTTGATTCACCGTTCGCATGTACAGACCACGGTAGCCTCTTGTTTGGGTTGCAGATGCTGTCACAGTCGCCTCCAGCTTCAATTTCCTCGACGCAATGCGCTGTTCGATTTCCTCATCGGAAACGCGAAGATGCAACAACCTCTTTTCAACATCGCATTCGATCATGTCGCCGTTCTGAACAACACCCAGCACAGAGTCGGGATTCGAAGACTCCGGAGATATATGCAAAACGATTGTACCCCCAGCAGTACCACTCATCCGTCCGTCGGAAAGGCGTAGCATGTCTTCAACTCCCTTCTCACTGAGCTTGCGTGGAATGGGTATCAAGCCTGCTTCCGGCATCCCTGGATTTCCTACAGGTCCAATGTTCTGGAGGACAAGAACGCTGTCTGCATCGACGTCTAGCTCAGGATCATCAATTCTCGCTGCTAAGTCTGCAGAGTTCGCAAATACTACAGCTCGGCCGCTGTGTTGCAGCAGCGTTCGGTCCTTGGAAGCACTGGCCTTCATCACCGCACCACCAGGGGCTAAGTTGCCACGGAGAACAACTAGGGACGATGCTGGGTAAAGCGGATCGGCTAGAGAATGCAGACAATTCGTAGGACTGCTTCGAGGTACTCGTGCATACGGTGCAGAGTCGATTTCCTCCCCGAGACTTTTACCGGAGACCGTCATTACGTCCAGGTACAACAAGGGCTTTAGTGCGTGCAACAATGCTAGCATACCTCCCGAGTTGTGAAAATCGGTCATATAGTTCTTCCCGCTTGGTTTGAGGTCAACCAGTAGCGGGGTTCGGCGTCCTATATCGTCAAACGTGCTCAAATCGATAGTACCTGCGACTGTCGGATGACGACCAATTATTGCCATCAAGTGGACAACAGCATTTGTCGAGCCTCCTATAGCCTGTAGGACGGTCATAGCGTTGAGAAACGATTCGCGCGATAGAAGAGCCTGTGGGACTCGCCTTGTCGCTGCCGCGTCCACAGCGAGCTTCCCACTTTCTTCAGCAATTCGCAGACGCGCCGACGAGACAGCTGGAGCAGTAGCACCTTTGAATGGCATCATGCCAAGAGCCACGAGAATGCAGGCCATGGTGCTCGCTGTCCCCATGACGCCGCAAGTGCCTGCCTTCAAAATGTTATTTAGAGTTCGATTTGATGACACCTTAGTCTTAGTTACCGTTGGTGCGAGCTCGTCGTTGATGGCTGAGATGTCTTCAACGTCAATTGTGCCAGCACGAAATTTAGCCCAGTTATTTCTGCAATCCGTGCATGCGCCAATCCTAGCGCCTTTATAGCTTCCTGGCATCATGGGGCCGGTGACAAGGTGAACGATCGGTTTGTTCGCAGAGATACCACCCATCAACTGTGCGGGAGTCGTCTTATCGCAGCCTTTGCACTAGTCAGTCATCTCGTTCCTACAGGAACAACTTCCGTCGGGGCAAAAACCTCCAATAAGTACCACAGCATCGCATGGCTGTGCTCTGATCATCTCCTCAGTGTCCATGCTCATCAAGTTTCGGAGGAACATGCTTGTTGGACTCGCAAAACTCTCGTGAAGACTAATGGTGGGAAAGTCGATGGCGAGACCTCCATTAAGCTGCACCCCTCGCTTGACAGCTTCGATCAATTGAGGGATGTTGGCATGACACTAACTTATCAGTTACCTTGGCCAGAGCGGAACGGATGCACACCTACAGGATTGAAGCTGCTGTATGTGTTGACGATACCGATGATTGGCCGAGACAGTGCATCCTCACTGTAACCAAGGGCTTTGATGAAAACTTTGCGCAAGAACAAAGAAAAGTGAGCATCTCCATAGGATGTCAGACCTTGACGAAGACCGCTTGCCGATGCTGGTATAGGAATGTCGAGGTCGTAATCAGACGTAGTGGCGCTCTGATTTGCAGACATGATGCATCTGGGTTTTCGTTGGATAGACTGGCTCAGAAACCCTGTCTGAACACGTCTATTTGTGTTGTGGACGTAAGTCATGCTTGCGGGCGAAGTCCGCAGAGAAGTCCCCAGCGGACATCGTCCGCTTCACAAACTGCGGACCGAGCCCGCTGCGCTCGTACAAGAAGTCAGTAGGGCGTCATGCCATCCAGCGAGAATAACACCACCAAAACACGCCACTATGCACGATCTGAAAGGAAAGATAGCTCTAGTTATTGGTCTTGGGCAATCGGGAGATGAGGGCTGGGGTATCGGTGCAGCCTGCGCCGTTCTTTTCGCTCGTCAAGGAGCTATTATCTTCGGCGGGAACCGCACCATCGAGTCCACACAGAGAACCCAACGAACGATTGAGCAAGAAGGTGGTGTGTGCCATGTCGAAGTCACTCAAGCGACCGAATCGGGATCGGTGAAGCATCTTGTCGAAGCCTGCGTTGCCAAACATGGTCGCATCGACATCCTCCTGACGAACGTGGGCGCCTCACAGCCTGGATGTCCGGCGACCATGGAAGAATCCGTATGGGATTCGCAGATGGATCTCAATCTCCGGAGTGTATATCTGGCCTGCCACCACGTCCTTCCCATCATGGAAGGGCAAACCTCCGGTGGCGCAATTGTCTGTATCTCTAGTGTCGCCGGTATGCGATATATAGGAAAGCCGCAAATTGCATATAACACCACCAAGGCTGCGATATTGCAGTTTGTGAAAGCCACGGCAGTCATGTATGCTGACAAGGGTGTACGATTGAACACAGTCGTACCGGGGCTTATGGACACACCGTACACGAAGAGCATGGCAGCTAGATATGGGAAAGATTACAAGCAACTCAAAGCAACAAGGAACAAGCAGGTACCAATGGGCAGAATGGGCGATGCTTGGGATGTTGCAAATGCGGCGCTCTTTTTGGTCTCGGACGAAGCGAGCTATGTCACTGGACAAAAGATTGTGGTGGATGGAGGCATTACCTCAAGTACTGGTAAAGTTTAGACCGTTCTTCGTAACTTTGGTAGATATTGTCATTCAATGAAGAAAATCGTTGTACAAAAGCTGGTTTCCACGCTGTCATCTTCTGGAGAGACCCGACAGGAACGACAGCTCTGCAGCAACTAAATTGCATGATTTACCAAATTCTTTTTCTCTTATACCGCGTTCGCAAGGCCTTATTGTAGCCCTATGTACAACGATCTTATAGCTGTCTCGATGTAATGTCGCTCTCGCGAAGATGTGGATAAGGAAACGCGAAGCAGCCGACTGAGGGCAGTTGTCACAGTACCTACCATGGATCTCTTGACGCCTGAACAACCTCACAGGCGAGAGGTCCTTGTCGAGAACCCAGTCGTGACTGCTCAGCTGTGTGAGCAGCTAAGCTCTGGGCTACATGCACGGGTTGTTTTCACAGTTTTTCACCGCGTTTATTTTCTGCCTCTGTTTCCTTATGCGACGACTTGTATTGAACTAGGTATTGTACGTAGCTATGATTCACGCGCCTAGTAAGCGCCTAAAGCACGCGCGCGTAGTAATTCGTGACAGCAGTTCTGCTTGTGTAGAGCGCTCAGCTCGGTAAGAAAACTACCCTACCTGGACTAAGAGCTGCTATCTTCTTACATCAAGCCTTTCGTGACAAACCGACACATATACTCATCATCTTCGGCAACCTCAAAGTCAAACCGAGTAATGTCCTCCTTATATGGCCACAGATATTCACTAGTAACTCTATGCTGCCGTCAGTATATGTACGTGTCTGTGCTGTTCATACTTCATACCGCTTATGCTCTGAGCTTGCCTGATACTCTTCTAAAGCTTTGCGGTCTTGATGAAAGCTTAACAACGCGAACTCATAGCCCTTGCTTCGCTCGATAGGTTCAGTTATAGACGGCCCCCCGACGATCAATCGATTATCCAGGACGCAGGGAAGCTTCTTGAGCGCCTTGAGTTGTGTAACGAAGGCGTTCTTGTGTGCCAACGAAACAGTCGGCTTGAATTTGAAAAGAACTACCATACTTCAGCGATGTTCGGATGATGTTGAGTGCGTGAATGCAGGTTGGACTCACCAATATGTACCACTGTCATTGTGGTAGGCTCTTGAAAAGGTGGTGTAAGTGATTGTAGAAGGAAGCGAGTGTATTGAATCGATTGTAGCAAAGCTTCGTCAAGATGATGCGGCTGACGGTCACAACGAAAGATTTTGAGGTTGAGAATCGGTGCGCACGCATCCCGAGAGCCCATTGTGGGTTCGCGGAGATTGGCGGAGTCATAGCGGAGTTTCTCCGCAGGCTCAAATCCACCTCACACAGACTAATCAATCTTCGGAACGATACCAAAGCGTTCGGCGTATCTACTACCAGCTGAAGTAACGCGATCGCGTAATACATGGACCTAAGCGCCGTAGTGTACGGTAGGATAAACCTGTCTTTGGGCAATATCAACACATGGCGAGGTTCATAGCCCAAGGCTACTTTCCAAACACAGCAATAGGGAGTTTCCGGGCTCAAGAGGGTCTTTGTTCTCGAAGTGGTACTTCTTCCTCTCAGCAGCGGGCCAGCGTGTGATATCAAAGTAATTTCCTCCAAGTGGTGGACCCGAATGGAAGATGTGACGTGGTTCGCCGTACGCTTGACAGAGAATTCTCCACTTCAGGTCGTTAGGCAACGTTATTTGGGACAATATATCACCTACCTTTGTACCCCAGCCCCAGCGATCAACACACTCTTTTCTCTTCCAATAGTTCGCCTCATCCACGTCATCGAACTTTTGTACGAATCTCTCTTCGATGCCCCGAACGCCTTTGATCTTGATACCGTTGGCCTTGGCGTAGGAGACAATCTTATACGGCCAGCAGATTTCTCTAGGGTTCGATGATAGATATGGGATGGTCGTGGCTTGATCCAGACAATCGCAAATGAAGTCTCCAAGAAGTGCGAGAACCAGACCCAGGTCCCTGACCGGGGAGTGCTCCATGAGTAGCTTTGCCCGATCGAGAGCGTTTAGCGTGGCTAAAATTGCGATACCAATCATTGCGACAGTGTCCTGCCAGCGCTGACCATCATCCATCATGAACCAAGGCGCTAGTTGTTGCGATTGAGTCCAGTGGGCGAAAGCTGACAAGCGTACCCAGAGGCCAACAGCAAGCTCATCGGCCGAAACGTGTCGCTTAGCCATGAGTGAGTTGATGGCTGTGAGCTGGTTCTCTATAACCTCCTGCAACCCATATCCAGTAAAGTCGTTCGAGACCACCATGTCGAAACTATCCTCGTCACGCTTGATAGATTCGAGGCTATACTTCTTGACGAGCTCTGCTGTAGCTTGGGATATTACGTAGGGCCAATTCGGGAATTTCTCGGCCGGCTTGCCATCATATCGCTCCTTATATCTGGCGGCCGTTTGGATATGCTTTCCTGTCTTAATATCTTCCAGGTCGAAGCTGTACGATGGTTTAGCGTACGTTACATACTTTAGCTGTAGCGTTAACACCTCCTTGAGCGAGAAAGGGTCAGCATGTTGTAGAACCACGGACTCTAGTCGTACAGACGCATTCTCTCGGTCGCGTGTGAGTCTTTTCGCTAGCTTTGGTTCAGGCGATTCGTTGGGACTGACTTCTTCAAGCGCTCTCTTCCTCGTTCGCATGATTTGTGGGTTGGCTCCCCGGGTTTCGATTGAATCCGAGTTTTGAAGCCTCCGGCATCTCCCTGATGCAAGTACTTCACCTACAGTACTCTTAGGTATGCCAAATACAGTGGAAATACGCTCAAAACTGCATGGTAACTCGTGTTGTTGGCAATACAGCTGCACAGCGTATATGGCAGCTCGCTTGGGTGTCTCTAGCTGTGACGTACTTGACGCCTTCGCTAGCTCGGGTGGAGGGGTGGTAATCCGTATACGCTTAGGCATAGTGTAATAGACTTTAGTGCATCAATTTAAGCTATTTCTGTATACAATTTGACGCGTTTTGAGTGTAGTATTGTCGTGATGTTGATGTGAATAGGTGGTGTTGCGCATCGATTGGCGATCTATTTCCGGCTTTCCCGACTTACCGAGAGCTTGCACCTAGCAATCACACCCCTCACTCCAGGATGCGCGGCATGACACACATGTCGCAGCTCTACCATCAGCAACGCATTGCCTCTTCCAGCCATCAAAGCACTGTTGATGTACGCTCTGTCCGCAGCTGTCCTTGCACCACACCAAACCCTCGTCGCTCGCCGCCGTCGACCCATCCTCTGCCAAAACATCACGACAAATCGCGCAATCCCTCTCGATCGCCTGCCTCCGCGCATGAACAGCATCACATGAATTACACCCAGAATGTTCGTCCCAATCGCTGCGACAAGCGCCGCACGTGAGTCGATTGCAGTCGATAACGCATTGCGCACGCCAATCATCGAAGCATTTCTTGTGCACACTCTGACCGCAACTTGATCGACACCATACAATCTCGGACGCATCGCATTCGGAGAGAGGGCCTCCTTCGTAGCAGATGGGACACTCTTCGTTGAAGGGCAACCGGCGAGCATGTGGGCGTTGGCATCGCTGCGGCGAAGGGCGTGGCACGACCTGCGACACATTTGGCAATGATGTCGCGCTGAACGACGACGTTCTGCCTGAGATTGCTTCAGTTCGCCCAACTGGTGCTGCTGCGATATCGGGACGATTCGAGCTTCTCGCGCTCCCTGTTGCGACTCGGGGTGTGGTGTTGACAGCGCTGCGCGCAGCCCGGCCCAACGATGTACTAGGTGTTGGCGGGATCTCCGATGGTGCGTTGACGGATTCAGCAGCGGCTGAACTCGCTACATGGTACCGAGGAGGAGTGGTACTGTTCGAAGGCCCTAATTCCTGCCTGACCTGTTGCACGATCTGCTCGATCTGCGCGCGTATTGCTTCAAGCTGGGCAGGCGTGAAAGCCACTGTCGCCGGCTGACTCTGCATTGCAGATCTCCGGCCTTGCGTTCGATCAAGCTCGACCGGGAACGCTGCCCTGATATTGCTCGTCCATTCGTTTACCAGCGCCTCGCCTTGTGTATGTCGATGTAGATAACATAACCCATGATTGGCGAGATTCACAAGGTCCGGTCGAATTCGCTCCGGGTCTGGCTGTTTCTTTGCTATCTCGGTAACCAAGAAGTACACGTCATGACGCCGGATCCGCTTGTGACACTCGCGACGCTTTGACGGGGCATACCCGAAGCAGAGGCCGTCCACACATAGATTCAGCACGTCCTCGGGATCCCATCGGGGCTGGGATCTGGACGTGCCAGGGATAGTGGCTCTGTTGGTGGGCACTGAAGAAGGCATTGTTCAAGAAAATAGTGTCTTTGAGGGAGTCTTTGAAAACGTGCGTTGATTGTGGGGATATCAGCACAATAAAAGTCGTGATGTAGTAGAGTTTGAAGGCGTAACAGTGCGAGTTGCACAAAGATATATCCATTGGCAACCTTTCATTCCCTCTTCACAGCCATGATCGCAATATCCAAGTAACTCCTCTGGAGGATTGTCAACCTGGCAAGACATGGGTCGTTTCATGGTGTTGAGACAGAACAGCTTGGTGAGCTGCGAATCATTATCTTTCCACGAGAAAAGCGGCAAACGGCGCATGATATACCAGGTATCTCCATACTCAAGAATAGCGCTGCGCCCCTGCGTTGTCATGCAACTCGCTTTGTGCAGCTCGAGGCAAGGCGGAGAGGTAGGCGATGCGCGCGAGGCTGATGCGGCGTGGTTGTCACCTGGAACAACATTCGTTTCTA
>Ga0268250_10001037_pt1 | contig 12372 bp, 15 predicted proteins | sample AgamicAsSfe_FD_200448 | JGI IMG/M metagenome (GOLD analysis project Ga0268250, IMG submission 200448) | Agave microbial communities from Guanajuato, Mexico - As.Sf.e (v2) (version 2) | ecosystem: Host-associated > Plants > Phyllosphere > Phylloplane/Leaf | place: Guanajuato, Mexico | collected... | reverse complement strand
CAGCTGCATTACTCACGAAGACGTTGTGTTGTTGCCCGGGCCTTGACTGAACATGGGCGAGCATGGCAATCCGCCACCAACGCCCCGCACTTTATCGCCAGATCTCTAGTCACCGCTGATGCCTGGCACTATGTCCTCAACACCAACAACGAATGCAAATCAAACCAATAATCGTGCCTCTACACATGCACTCAAATGTATTAGCTTGCATCGCTCATATAATTGTTCCCTTTGGGATTGCTGCCTCGCCGCTTGCTCCTTCGCGCGAACAGGCTAACATCGCGAAATCATCGCGCAGTCACGCCCTTGCCCGCTGAACGACGCCTGTCCATATTCTATATAACACTTGCCTGTCGTCTTCTAATCATCATACCCACAGACCATCATGGAACTGCCTGAGGAACTTTACCTCGAGATCTTCTCATACTTGCCCCAGCATCATCTACGCTTAGTGTCTCGAACATGCCGCACTTTCGCGACCCTTACAAAGCCGTTGATGTTCCAGACAATCCATTTGGACGGCTCAGCCCAGACCGGATTTGGTCGAGTGGAGGATGGCCAGTATAAAATCCATCCCGGTCGTTCACGGACGGTGGAATTGGGCTCTCTGGAAAGTACTGTGGATGAGCTGTTGGCACTGGACATTGCGCGCCATGTTCGTAAGCTAAAGTTCAGTCCTACCTACTACGTAGATGGTAAGTTGGGTCTACGGATATTCTATCCATGGCCAGGCAGATACTGACCTGTTTTTTTTTCCAAAGGTTTCTGGTCGAGCTATCGCCGATGGCTAGAGAGGGAGCAGGATTACGAGGCAGACTTCCATAATATGTATGAAGAAGAAGAATTCGAGGAGGATTCCGAGGGCGAATATGTTGGTATCCGTCGTCGCGCCGAGGCACGGCTGGCAAGACCTGGTAAAGAGCGGAACTTGATTGAGCAGGCGGAAGCGATCTGGGTCTCCAAGGTTGAGGAGCAGCGCGAAAGGGCAGATGAAATCTCAGCGGTACTGGTTAAACTTTTCGCTCACATGCCGAGCTTGAAAGCTATCGAAATCCAAGAGTGGCATTGCGACTTGAGTGACTATGGGATTGTAGACGACTACGAGTGAGTACGACTAAACTACTGTCTAGATAGTGTCAGACTAACGTAGCCAGCAATGAGGTGAGTGAACAGTTCTCCGGATGCAGGACGACCTGGAAGCACCTTGAACTGCTAAGCTCTGCTCTTCAAGCGTCAAATAGTCGCATCCAGAGTCTAGTCCTCCCGAAGATTCATCCGTCCTCTATAACAACGAGTGCCGCCTTGGAGCACATGTTCAGCTCTCTCACTACACTCTCATTCAACGCCGAGAGTGTGGACTTTCTACTTGAGTCTCAAAACAACGAAGGCTCATTGCTTGCTTCGTTGATTTGTCACGCATCTCAGACATTACAAACGCTTGAGTTTCGCAACATAACTACATCACATCCACAACTACCGGATGTGGGAGAGCACTACATTGAAAAGCTCTTTGGTAGCGTCAGTGCTCCCGTCTCCACATATACGCCATTAGTTTTCCCGGCATTGAAAACTTTGAAGCTACGAAGTCTCCTTCTGGAAACACCGTCTCTTATCGACTTCCTCTCCCAGCAGCCAAAGTTGCAGTATGCTCATTTCGAGTACGTCTATCTTACTAGCATAGGATACAAGTGGCACAACGTCGCGCAAAAGTTGCCACCGTCATGCAACAAACTCTACATTGGTCGTTGTGGACATGAGAAATGGGCCTTGAATTCGCCCGCAGCATACAATCATATCAAGCCATTCTTACCCTTCAAAGAAGAATTCCCATCTACCTCAGGTTGGCGGCTGAACGAACTGGCTTTCCAAAGGGAAATGGATGATGACTTACAACGGCAGTTGGATGCCGGGATGGCTGGTGTGTTGCCGCCAGATCAGATGTATATGGGGAAGACGAGAGAAGAGTGGGTGGCTATGATGAGACTTGCTAGCGACCATGCAGAGTTTGAGAGGATTTGAGTTGGGTCAAAGGCAGGCGACATCGGATGTTCGGAGGAAGTGTGCTTCAGAGCATGTGCGTGGTTGAGAAGTGTGGATTGATTGTTGTTTAACGACCTATTTGAAACCTCCCATTGGGTATTCGGGCGGGGTATGCCAGGGAAGGAAAAAAGAAAAAAAAAGGACGTCGGAGACAGGACTCGAACTATCAGCCGTTAGTGGAGGTCATGACTGACTATAAGAATAATGCTTACCCTGCGCGCCCGAAAGCATGTGATATCTATGAGAGCTTTGCTCTTTCGAGTCACACCCGTTAACCACTCCGGCACTCCGACTTATGATTGGTTGATTTGAGAAATGTGGAAATTATTGGAAAGACTATTAGAGCAGTGAATTATGGCGCATGTGTGGGATCATCAACGGAAGAGACGCGAAGTCGACAGGAGTGACCCCGTTCTTCCTGCAACGTAGATACAACATAATCCTACTACAGCTAGAGACCCCACTTGGAGCTCAAAAGAAGAAGTACACTACTAAAGAGCTTACGGACCGCGAGAAGGCTGAGCTGATTGCGGCCAAATTCCAGAGGAGCAGTTGTTGTCGTGTACAGGAGTTATAGGTAGTCGCTTTCGTTGCTCTAAGTGTTCTCTTCCCTAGGATAGACTTGTCGCGCAATTTTCTACCATGAATCGAAAGAATACCAATCAGCAGATATCTTTTGAGTGAATTCCCTTATATGCCACGATATCCTATTCTTACATCCTCTGTAGCCTCACTAAACGCCTCGCTGATGACAATGCCAAACGGGTTCAATCTCGACTCTTGAAACTTCAACGATGAGAGCACTCACCCCTTCCTTCCCACCCTTACCCTAATCATCTACCCTCCAGACTACTCAATACCCTCTGCCCTCTTCCTATACCCCTCCCTCCTCGCCTCGCCCTCAGGCTCCTTGCCCGCCGCCTCAATAATATCAACCTTGGGCTGCTCCTCCGTCATATCAATCCTACCCGGCCGTCTCGGCCTCAACGACGTCCTCTGCGTGATGGGGTAAAAGTACGCCGCACGCTGCATCTTGCTATCCCTCAGCCTCTCACCCTCATGTTTCTCAGGATCGTGCAGCGCCAGCGCGACAACATCGCCATAAGTATCCGACGGGTCGCCAACCTGCTGGCTCGTCTCGTACGTACGCACGTTATCGTACTTGAAGCACTTGCGCGGTTGCCCTTCGTCGTCTTCGGCAATGTCAAAGTCAATGTCGGCTTCGTTGTTGGGGTCGTGCGTGGTGAAGTTGCGTTTGATGCCCCGGACCTTGCTGCGGTCTGCGGGAAGGAAGTATTCGAATTGCCAACGGGGGATTGGGGGTGGGACGGTGGGATCCAAGCGGTGCGCTTCGCGGTCTTCCATGTACTTTTCTTGGTCTTGGATCGTTTGGCCGGCAGGGCGCAGGAGGGCGACGTCAAGACGTGGGTCGTAGGAGGGATCGAGCGGGTTGTTGATGGGCGGTGCCGTGAACTTGAAGACCATGTAGCCGCCCGTGTCGGGCATGGCGTCCCAGTCCGGCAGAAGGGGGTAGGAGTCGACCAAGGTCAGGTTGGGGTTTCTGGGGTGTTTGGGCTTGTTCCATGCTAGGCGCTCTTCGGGCGTTGATTCTGCGGCTCTGAGGTGGTCGGCGCTGTCTTGGCCATTGTAGGCGTCGGCTGGGTAGGCGATGTTGAAGCTCTTCAAGATGTGTCGGGCGATGTTTGTGGGATCGTCTAGTGAGGTCTCTACTTGCTTTCGCTTCCTCCGTAGGCGCATCGTGTTGGACGAGTTGCTGGACTCGAATTTGGAGCCGCCGGTTGTGCTTGATGTGACGTATTCTGTTCGTCGCAGGAAGGTCGCGCCCTGGGCATTGGTCTGCGTCTTGCCAAGCTGGTTCGGCGGTCGCATCAGCGCCCTGTCTGCCGTGCTGAGCGGCGGTGGGTGAGGCATCGCCTGGATGGCTGTTCGACGCGTTAGTCGCTGTGAGGCGGTTGCGCCGTGGGTTCGTTCTTACCAGACTCGTCTCCATCGAATACCTTGGGGATACCCACCAAGTCGATGGGCATTCCCAGCTCAGCATCAGCCTCAATGTTCAGCGACTGTTCCCGCGCCAGTCTCGACGCAAAACCTGCCGATGTGTACTGGCCGCTCGAAAGGCCAGTGTTGGGAATGTCCAGCAGCTTTGGTGGACATGGTGGAGGAGGTAGCGCATTCGAATATCGGATTTTCGCAATGTAGTCCTGATGGACACCTGCAACAGGGCGCCCGGAGCTCATGATTCCGTGTTTTCGCGCGCCGTCGATTTGATGTGGTGGTGGTGATTGCGCGATTTGGGCGGGTCAAAGAAAGTTGATGAAGCTCGGAATGTAGACGCGCCAGTCCTCACCGCGCCAAGACGCCTTCCGCGCTATCACCAGGGGCGGCCTCGCAGCTCGTTCACCGTTTACCTGAGACACTTTTTCCACTTCATGCTATCCTCAATAAGCGTGTTCGTGCGTTTAAATGCATGTTCAACTGAGAAGATCGAATTGGTAAGTGATGAGATAATGATAACATTCAACGTAGCGACCGTAATAGTATTAGGTAGATATTCTATAATGACCCAGCTCCTATTCACACAAACACCGCTCTGCCGCCCATTACCCAGGGTCTTTACTGTCTATTGCCGCAGCCATCATTCATGGCCGCGGTTTTCTTATAACCCAAACGCCATGTCTCATACCAGCTCCGCATGAAGCAGGTGTGGGTAAGTCGGTCGGGAGTGGTTCTACCATCTTCCCACCGGCGAGTATATGCGGCTAAAACCGACAAGACTCCGAAACTTGTGAGCATGCCAGCACTCGTTTACATGGCCTTCTTAGCCTTGGCAGCGGCCAACTTGCGCTCTCGTCGCTTCTTGGAAGCCTCAGCACCGGCCTCGGTGTCAAGGACAAAGTCCCACCACCTGAAGCTGCTAGCGTAGTTACCAATGAACTTCTCGTGGTGAACGTCGTGGTGCTCGGCGCCGGCCCAGAAGGGCAGGAAGTGGTGCAGACTCCATGGGAACTCGTAACCGCTGTGTGCGTCGATGGCCTGGGACAGACGGAAGATGATCCAGACGTACATGGTCAGGATGTGGAGATCCTTGGTGATGGCGCAAAAGACAATGGGAACACCGACGGAACCGAAACCCAGGATCATGACTTCGATGGGCGAGGCGTATTCAGCAGCCAGGCCAAAGGGAGCAGAGTATTGGTGGTGGATCTTGTGGATGTTCTTGTAGAGGAAAGAGCTGGCGTGCATGGCACGGTGGGCCCAGTAGTGCCATGCGTCCTCGAAAACGAAGAAGATGGCGATCTGGTAAGCCATCTTGTAGATGCTAGGGAAAGGAACCGAGGTCTCGAGACCGAAGTATTGGCACATGGGGTGGAACAGCCAGATCTGAGGAAGCTCGACGGTAAAGTGGGAGAGGAGGACGAGGAGAGCGCATTGTGTTTGTTCCCAAGCAGAGGGGACTTTGTGCTGCGGCAAATTAGCTTTGGTCGCGATAGAGCTGGCAAGCCAGGCAAACGTACAGCTTGGATCTTATAGCGATTGAAGAAAGGTATGCAGTCGATGATGATCCAGGGAAGCGAGCGTCCGAAGTAAAAGGCCTCGTGGATAACAAAGGACATGATTCCTGTCGCCAGGACATCGTTGCCCATCCATGCGTACCAGGCCATCCACATCTTCTCGAGGTAGTTGAGCTGTACATTGTACGTGGAGATGTCCTCAAAGGTGCCCCAGTAGGTGTCCTGCGCCATTGGCGTCAGGATAGAAGTTGCGTTGTTCCTATCATCTGTTAGTATCACGGGTTTTGCGCGTTCGGGGCGGCTCGGAGGCGTACATTTTGGCTGTGTTCAGTATCCAAAAGAAAAACAATTGGCAGTTGTAGAATGAAGGAACGACTGCAGGTTGCAGAGAGGTGAAGGAGCGATTGGTGGAGGTGCTGCAGTGAAGAGGGAGCAAAGTAGCTGCAAAGGAGGCGGATTAAATTGGAGATTGGCGACGCCCTGATCGACGTGGTACCACTTTCGCCACTCAAGGTTCACTCTGTTCCGGCAAGCCAACGCGTGGGTAGAAATGCACTAGTGCCTGCCGAGAGTTGCGCCAAACCAATCACCAACGCGCCCCTTGGCCGTCTATGCCCGTTTCGTCGTTCACCGCTTTGCTGAGCTTTCTTTCGGCAGCGGCTCGAGTGTCCCCGGCATCTACCAAATCACGCCAGCGTTGCCCTATGGAAGACATGTGGATCGTGTCACAGTGAGCCCACCGCATGCTGATAAAGTCGCCTGCCGCTCAAGTTCTGGAACTGCGGCATCGCACTGTTCGCTCTGGACGCTTTCGGCAGGGCTAATGGCGAGAGCATGACGCGGTCGGCCCGCGACGAATCACAACACCACGAGTACGACGCTCTGCTCAGCCCCCTCCATCTTGTTGGCACTTGACATGAGCGCGTGTATGGTCGTCATTGAAGCTATTCATTGCAGCTACCCGTCTACATCTGCCATGTTATTCGACTATACAGTGACATTTTGCCCATGCGAAGCCACCTCTCGCCACATAAAGAAGACATCAATCGTCAAAACAACCAGGATCTCCCTGGTTTCGCAAAAGTTTCTTAATGAACGCGTATACAAGCTTTCTCATCTCTGATAGATTCTGGACTACGCAGCGTAATAGCTTCAACTCAACCAACACTCCAAGATCCAAGCCCCAAGAACTGGAAGTGAGATGCATACTAATCAGGTACACATTACGCGCCATCAGGCTGACATGTCGGAGAAAGGCCCTTCGCTGATCTCTAGTGTCATTGTTCTCTCTGAGCGTGATGAATTTCAAGCTCAAAAATTCTGTGTTGGTTCAAGATAAAGAAGGGCTCAATGAGGTCTACGGACGGGCTCAAGGAGGTTGGCAACGACCACGAACCGAAAAGTCCGTCCAACTTCGTCATGTAGAGGAGGTTACAGTTGCAACAAGGCCTCCGTAGGTGAGCCTGCGAAAGGATCATTACACAATATGGAGGCGCTCTTCCTAGTCGTGGTGTCCCCCAAGGCTAATGAACGCAACGCATTCAATGCAGCATTACCACTGAGGTACGGACATGTGCTCGAAAAGCGCTATCAAACAGACTTTCGTTATGAATACTCGAAGATGTTTCAACTTGGCATTCATATACGGTCGGATGAAACCAGTGGCGATGGAGCGATAGAAACAATAAGTGCCGCGTAAAGCGAATAGCTCGTGAAGTTGCGAGCCAGATATGCGTTCAATGATATTCTTGAAGATCTCGGCCGGAAAAAACTCAGATGCAGCCTTGGGTAGAAGTAGAGGAGCGCATGGCATCGCCGCAAGGGCGCCAGTCCGATCGTGAGCTTGGAATGCTAAACGTTTGTCCGCAAGTCGAAGGTGTCGTCCCATGATCATCGTCGATACGGAAGTCGCAAGAGGTTCTCGAATGTGCAGCATACATCTGAGCGGGGCTCGAGAGGTAAGCGAATATTGCCTGTGGGGAGTACTGAGCTTCCTGTCGCAAACTAACACACAGCTAGATCATCCTGTGTCGACTGAGCTCTTCGAGAGCTCGGTGCCAACTCCTTGTAAGGTTTGTGGACCAATCGATCACCTCCAGATCAAGTAGGAAGCACCTGCCTCACCTGCGACCCATCCCAGATCGCCGAGCCCCAAGTTGATGTACTCTTAATAGGCTCAATGGGTTCGAGCGTACTCCTCGGTGGCCTGAACTCCCGACTACACCTGTCGAATGTCGGGCTAGGTGATGGAATGATTGGCGTCCTGAACATGGCCGGGTTGCCGACTAAAGGCAACCCCGGACCAGGACTTGGCTGTTCTCTGCTCCTCGCCTTGCCTAGCGCTTTGCGAAAGAGTGGTCGGAGGAAGGGTACGGAGGCCGCGATGATACCGACATTCTGTTCTACCTGGCTCCACAACAGAAGATCTGGTGTGCTCAGCCCTTGTTGTATGTAGTCTGACAGCCAAAGGACGGTAGTGTGAAGTCGAAAGGCGGAAGATATCACGGCGATGATACCGACGGAGAAGATGGCGATCAGTTCGAGACGGCGTCGTAGCGGCAATGTCGGGATATTCAGGAAGAATATCATTGGTAGCGTCCAGATGATTACATCCGTGGTGAGATTGTAAACCGCGATGAAGAGCCAAAATGGAATCGGGTTGTAACACTTGACATGGAAGTCGTGCAGGACGAAAGCGCGGTACCATACATCATATGAGAAGGCATCTGTGATCGGAGTACACATAAGAATGGACGCGATAATCTGGGATATTCCGCCGGAGATTATGATGGCGAGTAATCCACGAACGACGTATTGGAAGCGCTTATTTGAAGAGGCGATGTGGTCGTAGAATAGTAGTATCGATGTCTTTATGAGACAGAGATCGAGGATGAAGTTGATTCGGTATAGCCATATTGACAGATTGGAGCCGACTACTATCGGTCTGAATGTTTCCCAGACGCCATCCTATGGAGTGTCAGATTTGTACTCTCAAACAGCCTGTAGTAGCTTACTATGGCGCTACTGTAATCAAGAAAATGGATCATGTAGCAATGTACTACCACTGATAGCCTGTGTGAAGTTCTGAGTCAGTTCAGTTCATCTGATCTCCGCGGATGTCTACATACCATGTAGCGATCTGGTTCTAGTCAGTGACAGCATCTCAGAAAAAGAACGTCTACTAACAATGGCTAAAAGCATGACCCAGTCAGACGATGTGAGCCTTCCAACATGGAAATGTCGAGCATAAAACCTGAGCTGTCAATCCGATGTTCGGTCAGACTTGCGATTGCTGGCGCACCTTAGAGCTACGACTATAGTCGATATAGAGGTAAGCACAAAAGCCAGCACGATAGAAAGCCGAGCATGAGGGGCTATTGGTGGAGGCCCTGTGGCACCCGACGCCGAAGTCATTTACGTGAACAATACAGAACGTTGGTAGGAAAAAGAAACCATGGAGGCGACGCTCATGATGATGTGTAAGGAGACGCCGCAGGCACTGACTATCAAACATCTAACGGCAATATCCACAACGCCAATCGCGCGCCAGATGCCGTTCTCTAACGCAATCATGCAGCGGGAGGGAGCTCCACACAAGGATCCGAGTCAGGACGCAGCCTATCCAGACTTGGGCCAAGGGATGAGTCGTGTTGCCCGAACTGGCTGAACAGTACGGCGCGGGGAAATCCCGGCATACAGTATTAGACCACTACGAGTGGTGCAACAGCAACCTGAATGAGCGATGCTGCATGGCTCGTCAAACCAACCTCTCGCTTCCCCGCATTCGTACCACGCGACTTTCACCTCTGCAGCCATGTTCACAGGCGTTGACAGGGTATCTATGGATAAATCTGAAAAGTGAAGCTTGGACCCACGCTTCAGACAACCCGCCAACTCAATTGTTCCTGTGACCAATTTGGAAATCCCCAGCGATAGCAGCCTAGCCTTGATCTCAGCTCTTCTGTTGACGTTCCGTGCACTCGTGCCATCGGATGAACTACCTCCTATTTCGAGTGGAAGTATTATACTCCGGCCGAGATGGGCATGTTGGAACAACACTGCGCGCCGCATCGCATCTGTTATCGGGCGCACCATATTCATGACCTAGGGTTGAAACGCGTGTCCACCTTATGACTACCGGCTGCTCCGGTAGTTCGGGGCAAACCGTTGATTTACAGGCACTCACTGCATGCCTCAGGCGATTGCATCGTGGAGAGATCGAGCCCGCGGAGACTCATCCTAGGCGTTGACTGCCAAGGGAGCCGTTAGCCTCGTCGATGAGATGAATCTGAGTCGTTTGGTATGTTGAGGCGGGCGGACTTGAGCGCAGGATTCAGCGCGCGCAAGCGATATGAAGGTGGCTTTGTTCGTTAAGACACCAACTCATGACTTGCATAGGGCTGATAGCCACCCGCATCAATGTCAACCCTGGACGGCCCGAATGTGGTGAATATAGGACGTGATGTTGGGCGAGTAAAACTCTAGTCAGGATGAAGACTTCGGATGCACCATGGTCCAGATCCCGGACTTTTGTTCAGGAATCGACGCGTCGCAATGAAATGGAAGAGGGCGAGTCAGATGGTGCGTAGGCGCCGGTGAGGCGGAGATTGACAGGATCGCGCTTGCTAGCTTCTCGAATGTCACTTGCATTACGCGGAAGAGACGAAGGCGCGGTTAACGAGATCGAGCTGGTGAACCATTGACCAAACCGTGATAAACGAACATCCAATGATCGAAGTTAGCAAGGGCGCTCAAAAGAGGTGAGATGGAAATCATAGACACGGCTCGTAAATGCCGTCGATGAAAACCATGATCGGCCAATTAGCAAATGCAGGTAGAGCTCATGGGATTTATGAGTTTACTCAGTGGCTCAGGTAATGTAATGCTCAAAAAAAAATTCTCCGAGTGTACATTCTCGAAAGGCATTTGTAGATATCTGTCTACTCGGGCATAGTGGTGGTGGCGCGATGCCGCGGGCGCTGTCCGCACGCGTCCACTAGCGCGTTTAGTGATATCATCGCTCTGAGTGAAAGTATGATGAAACCATCCAACACAGTCGTGCCTTCGACGCCCACGATAATTTTTTCTCGACGCTGTACCCTAAAGCCTGGTTGGGTGTTGTCTACTGTCTCGTGATGGTTTCTTCTATGCTCTAGCGCTTTTGGCCTTTCCTTCACTTTTCTCCACTCGCCGCTGTTGCCTTCGGCGCAACTTCTCACGATTTTCTACCACCCACGTAGTTTGAGGCGCATCGCATACAGTCCCAGAAGCATTTCCCGAGCCGCCGATATAGTAGAAGCGCCTTCGTCTTTCCCATCGACTGTGCACATCCGCCACCATGCCGCCGCCCTCCGAGGACGCTGCTCCTGCGGCGATGCCCGAGATCACACTCACCAACACCGACAATCATGATGAGCCTGGTGGTACCACCGCGCACAATGGTGCATACGAGTCAGCAGAGGAACTTCCGTCGGATGCTGACGAGGAGGCACGACTTAAGATGCTCACGACTGGCACACGAGCGCAGGATGACTTGGAGCGTGATATCGGCAGGCAGGCGGACCAGATGATGACCGAGCAGGCGGACGCTCGCGACAAAAAGCGTATAGAAAAGCTCGAGGCTGAAGCAAAACGCGCGGAGGCCGCGATACAGAAGCTCAAGAACCGCCTGGCTCTACCAGCTTTGGATACGCAGAAAGCCAAACTTCGTGGCGAGATAGCGGCATATCGGGACAAGGTCGACAACTTGGATCGAGAAATGGACGGAATACAACAGCGTATCAATGATCGTCACAAGGCGCCTGGAGTGGAAGAGGCAGCGGAAGAAGGCGCAAAAGGGCCGCTGCCTAACGAAACCCGAGGCGAGTGGCTCATTCGCACAGGAAAGATCACACCGTTCTCTAAACTGGCGCAGAACCAGCCGGACTCGGGAACATTAGGCGAGGTCATGCTCGATGCTGAGGCAGAGGACATGGTGGTGGACACTGCGAAGGAACCAGTGTCACATCGCAACCTGATGAAGCCTGGCTTCCAAGACGTCGATTCTAGTTCAGAGGCCCCGAGCCCAAAGCCCACAGCTCGATCCAAGAAGCGACGGAAGGTCACTCCTGCCAGCGATACTCTCGGTTCGCGCGAATCAAGCGCGGCACCTGGCTTCACCGATCCTGACTCCGACGATGCCTTCGAGCCTGGTATGTCGGATCGCCAGCTTGCGACGTTGGACGAGTCGGATGAGGGTTCGGACGATATGGATGGAGACGACTCATACGCGGAAGAGACAACTGGTCGCAAACGCAAAGCTAAAGGCAAGAAAACAAAGAAGGCAAAGGCTGCTCCTGCAGAAGAAGCTGTTGTCGAGGACCTAGCAGGTGTTGACGATGGCAATGAGCGGGTTTATCGGAAGCGCATAGAGACTTGGTCCAAGAGCCGCGCAGCTGCAAGGAGAAAAGCAAAGGCGAGCAGGGGTGAGACAATTGCAGATGAGGACGACGAAGACGAAGAAGAATGCTACCAGCCTCATCCTACTGAAGCTGATACTGAGTTCGATGGTGGATTCCGCATCCCTGGAGATATCTATCCAGCCTTGTTCGACTATCAGAAGACCGGCGTGCAGTGGCTCTGGGAACTATATTCGCAGAATGTAGGCGGCATCATCGGCGATGAGATGGGTCTTGGTAAAACCATTCAAGCCATCGGCTTTGTTGCCGGCCTGCACTACTCCAAGAAACTTGTCAAGCCTGTCATTGTAGTGTGTCCGGCGACTGTCATGAAGCAGTGGGTCAACGAGTTTCACCGCTGG
>Ga0268250_10001036_pt1 | contig 12377 bp, 12 predicted proteins | sample AgamicAsSfe_FD_200448 | JGI IMG/M metagenome (GOLD analysis project Ga0268250, IMG submission 200448) | Agave microbial communities from Guanajuato, Mexico - As.Sf.e (v2) (version 2) | ecosystem: Host-associated > Plants > Phyllosphere > Phylloplane/Leaf | place: Guanajuato, Mexico | collected... | reverse complement strand
AAGTGATACAGGGTGGCTCCCGCGGCGACCTCAGATGGTCTGTGCGGTCTTTCAAAACGGTGATTGCAGTGACAGACCGATGCAAGGTGCTGTCACTTTTTCGTGTTGTCAATGAAACTCGACGTGTCTTGCAGGGTTGGAAAGCGACTGAGTACGTTGCCCGTGTAATGAGAATCACAACTCCATCGGCCAGAGATGAGAATGGGAGCAATGAAGAGTCGGACTTTCATGACGTCAAGGCCGAGATGTGATGCGTGATGGTCGACCAAGCAACGCGTTCCCACATCCGTTTATCGCGTCCTCTGTTTTCACGATCCTAACCTTTTGCGACGAACACGATCACTCTGACCAGGATCATGGGCTCGATCAGTTGGCTCATGACAAGCTATACACTTGTCTGCTTGTCGCAGTCTTGCGGCGACCAAGAGCGACAGGAGGCGGGCCGTGTTCCGCCAGCCAAGGCGGACTGAAGCCGCCTTTCGGTACCCCTCGATGGCAGGAGCGAGCTGCCCAGCGGCTCCTTCATCCGTCACGTCCTACAACCTCGAGACAAGAATAATGTTGCCCCTCATCATCGTTGCTAGACATTGCCGGAGTTGCCGTGGACAACTATAAGCTGCTTGACATGCTGCTTGTATCCGATTCACTTACACCGACATTCACCATGAGCAGCCAAAAAGTCAACGTCGCCGAGTACCTGTTCACCAGACTGCATCAACTTGGAGTCAAGGACCTCCACGGCGTTCCAGGAGACTTCAATCTCGTCGCTCTCGATTACGTCGAGCCATGTGGCATCAATTGGGTCGGCAACTGCAATGAGTTGAATGCTGGTTGGTTGATTCGTACTCCGCTCTGTGTCAACTACCTGACTGAAGCCTTGCAGGATATGCCGCCGATGCGTACGGTCGTCTGCTGGGCATGGGTGCTTTGCTGACAACGTTCGGGGTGGGAGGCAAGTTGTTCCTTTAGCGAAGGACGACTGTGAGCTAACATAAAACAAAGAACTATCTTGCTTGAATGCTATTGCTGGGTCGTTCGCCGAGTTCTGTCCTGTCGTGCACATTGTCGGGACGCCCAAGAGAGCAGCTCAGAAAAGCGGCATGCTCTTGCATCACACAGTACGTACTCAATCCTGCTTCTTTTGTGGCATCACCATTGACAAGCAGACCAGCTCGGCAATGGCGACTTCAATGTCTTTGCCGACATGTCGAAACCCATCTCGATCGCTCAGACGAACCTGATAAACCCAGCCACAGCTCCAGCAGAGATCGATCGCGTCCTCCAGGCCTGCTACGTCAACAGTCGACCGGTATACATCCAATTGCCTGCGGACATGGTGACTGAAGAGGTGGATGCAAAGTTGTTGGATACACCCATCGTCGTTGAGCCTCCACCGAGCGACCATGAGACAGAGAATCTGGCGGCAGAGCTCATCTTGCGCAAGCTGTATGCGGCCAAGAGACCAGCACTCTTGCTCGATGCGGGTGCTCAACGCCATCGAGTCGAAGATCTGACTGAACAGTTCGCTCGCAAGACTGGTCTGCCCACCTTCATCACCCCGATGGGCAAAGGCATCGCCAACGAGGAGTCGCCGTTGTTCGCTGGCATCTACATTGGTAAGGGCTCGGAGGACGACGTCCGCACCATGATCGAGGACAGCGACTTGGTCATCACCATCGGCAACGTCAAGTCGGATGTCAACAGTTTCGGCTTCTCCTATCGCATCAGTCGTCTTTCTTCTGTCGACCTCCACTTTGACCACGTCGTCATGGATTGTGCAAAGTTCGAAAACGTTTACATGAAGTGGTTGCTGGAACGCCTGGTTAAGGAAGTGGATCCGTCCAAGATGACCATGGACAAAGTCGAGACACCTCTCCGCAAGACTTCTCAGCTCATAAATGGTCATGCGACGACTCAAGACGTCACTCACGACTGGTTGTGGCCGCGCATGTCGTCCTGGTTGAGATCTGGAGACGTCGTCGTCACTGAGACGGGAACATCTTTTGTCGGTATTTGGGAAACAAGGTTTCCAACAGGTGTGCAAGCCATCAACCAGACCCTGTGGTCGTCGATAGGCTACGGTGTCGGCGCAGCTCAGGGTGCAGCTTTGGCGATGAAGACATCGGGTGGCTTACGCAGGACAGTCTGTTTCGAGGGCGATGGTGAGTTGATTGCTGACAACTTGTTCATTTTGGCGTCATGCTGACATGTCTTAGGTTCATTCCAGCTTACAGCCCAAGAACTTTCTACAATCATCAGACAAGACTTGGACTGTATCATCTTTCTCATCGAGAACGATGGGTACGAGATCGAGCGCTGGGTACACGGTATGAAGGCCAAGTACAACGACATCAGCAAATGGCGATACAGCAAGATCGCAGAGGTTTTCACGCCAGAGGAAGAGGCCTCCCGACATCGTGTCAGGTCGTACAAAGTCAGCACGCGGTCCGAGCTCGAAGATTTGCTGACAGATGAAGATTTTTCTGCAGGCAAGGGTTTGCATGTGAGTCTGATCGCGATTTCCTGTATCGACACTATACTGACATCTTGGCAGTTCGTCGAGCTGCATATGCCAAAGTACAATGCACCACAAACGTTGATCGACTTTGCTCAAAGCCTCTCGAAGAAGTCAGAGTAAGGACAGATTTGGGCATTGATACCGAGGGAGGCAGTGGACAGCTCTCACTCTGCCCTGATCACTTGATGCCTTCACATTATGCATCTTCGCTTGTTTTGCGTCTGCAGGGCGTGTGTATGCGAGTAGATCCTCCACAACCCCACGTTGATCATCGCGATCTCCTCGGCTCATGCACAATCGCTTTGGACTTCCATACTTTGAATCCCTAACTGCTCTTGTGAGACACACGTTGATTAGCCCTTACGGACGACAGCGGTTTAGTCAGTCGAGCGTTCATCCAGCTGGTACAGGCCAAGTAATCTGTCACAGTGTGTCAAGCGTTAGGCTTCCGGTAGCTCTTCACACGTGCCATCTCGGAAGCCGCATTCGTCATGCCGGCCGTTGAACCACGAAACCTTATACAGAAGAGGCTGCGCCTGCCGAGGCACGTCAGGTACAAGACGACTTTTTTCACGTTCCCCTCCGTGGACTCACCAGAGGATCTACAAAACTTCCATGATCCCTACGCACGTACTCAGCGAATAGGGTCGCTTTTATCGGCAAACGTTACTATGCACCCGGTCAGATGCTGGCACTTGCTGCACTCCATGAGGCCTAACTCTCAAGCGGAGATGGTCACAGTTCATGGGAACCTGACGATAGCTGTAGCATAAGATGCGACTTTGGCCCCGCTCTCCGGTCACTTGTCATTCGTTTTACCATCGCTCATCTTGCCCACGGTTTCCTGATTGCAGCCATGCTGTCCTTCGTACGAGACATGCTTCCCACCCTCGCTCTTTCGGCTCTGCTATTGCCCTCCACCTTCGCGGCCATCCTACCGCAGTACGATCCCTTCTACACTGCTCCTGCTGGATACCAGAACAAGGCTCCCGGAACCATCCTCCGTACGCGCAGAGTCGTCACATCCTACATTGGTCTTATTCCCGATGGTGTCCAAGCATGGCAATTGCTGTACCGCACGACTGCCATCAACGGTACTGCCATCAGTGCTGCAACCACCGTCTTCAAGCCTCTCAACCCCAAGCTGGACAGCTTTGTCAGTTTCCACACTGCATACGACGGTTCTGCTGTGACCGGCGCATGCGACCCTAGCTTCAACTACCAGTTGCTCGCTCCCCAGGTCGATCTGATCTCGTCCGTTGAGTTTTTCTTGCTTCAGGCTTATCTCATGTCGGGCTACATTGTGCAATCGCCCGATTATGAGGGACCCGATGCTGCTTTCGGTGCTGGTCGCCTTGCAGGTATGGGTGTTCTCGACAGCATGCGCGCTATTGTCAACTTCAAGTCTACTCTTGGCTTCACTACGTCAACACCCAAGATTGTTGGCTACGGTTACTCTGGCGGTGCTATTGCCACTGGCTGGGCGGCTTCCTTGATCTCCGGTTATGCCCCTGAGCTGAACGTCTTGGGCTGGGCTGCGGGTGGTACTCCTGCCAATCTGACTGGCACAGCTGTCTTCATCGACGGTACACTCTTCGCCGGTTTCCTGCCTCAAGCTCTCGTCGGTCTCGCCGCGGACTCAGCCTATGGTGCTCAGCTTGACCCCGTCATCAACCGCATTATCACACCAAAAGGCCGTGTTGTCCTTGACACAGCCGAGCAGATTTGCGGTGTAGAGAATCTGTTCACCTTCGCCTTTGGCCAGATCCAGAGCACCGATGTTCAGTCGTTGGGCAACAAAGTCTTCTTCGAACCTACCATTGCCGGCGTCCTCGAGAAGAATGTCATGGGTGTTAATCCTGATGAGACTCCCAAGGCTCCCGTGTACATGTACCACGCCACCAACGACGAAGTCATTCCTTACGCAAATGCCTCGACACTTTACTCTGACTGGTGCGCTGACGGTGCTTCTGTGCATTTTACCACTGTCGCTGCTGGAGGTCACGCGACTACTGAAGTCATTGGTTTCGTCGGAGCATTCAACTTTGTCAAGGCTGCTTTCGCTGGCACTGTCGCAAGTGGCTGCTCGACCTCGACTGAGTTGGCAAACACTCTGGACCCATTGGCTCTGGGAGTGCAATTGGAGCCTGTGATTGTGCAGTTGCTGAACGCACTTGCTGTTGCTGGAAGAAATGACATTAACATCAAGAACAACCTCCAGACTCTCAATGAGACTGTTGGAGCTTAGACGGTGTAGGGAAAATACTTGTTGTGCGAGTGAAGCTTGGTAGATAGGGTATATTAACCTTCCTTTTGAACGCCCATGATCAAATCCTCGATCTCAACGATATCTCGAGCTATGAAATAAAAAATGAAGCACGTTTATCAAGCATTGTCCATCTCGAGAGCACCATCTCGGCTTTAGCCTGCCAATGCGAGTTCTTCTCCACGTGTCGCTGATCTCTGGGCGAGTCAGGGCGACTGTTGCTGTGATGAACATGAGCTGACTCCGCTAAGCTAACTCGAGAATGTCAAAATAGGGCACCAGGGCAGAGTGTTATAGTTCCCACTGGACGAACTGGTGCTCTGACCGTTGCTATTGTTGAGCAGATCGGCAGAGGGCAGCTTTGTCAATGAATAGCAACATGGCCAGTGCTCAAGCTGTTTGCCTACTCTCGGGAAGAAAGTTACCGGATGCGACGCCCGGATGGCAGACTTACCGTGGGCCATACACGGATGCCATCTTTACCGTATGCCATACCTGGAAACAAGTGTTTCCGTACGCACTCAACCATGATTTGCTTATCAATATGCTGTTCGCTGATTACAAAGCTGAATTGCATCGACGTATGCCATTCTCAAGGATTTGTGTTGATCTGTTGACTTGATAAGGACCTGGTCTCTCTATGTCAGCTCTTCTCATCAGTCCAAACTACTCTGACCCCGTCATCACAAAAACCGATCAAAATCTCTCGCGAACGATGGGGCCTACAATCCTCGTCGTTGGCGCAACCGGCAACACAGGCAGAAAAGTCGTCGAAACCCTCCCCACTCTGCTCAAGAACTCTCAATCTCTTTCCGGCCATCGCATTCTTTGCCTTACACGCTCTGCTCAAAGTGAAGCAGCTCAGAGACTCGCCAAGATTCCTGGCGTTGAGCTGGCTGAACAGAATTGGGTCAACATCACCGCAGCTTGGCTCAAAGACCACAATGTCCAAAGAGTATTCATAGCATCCCACAACTTCCCCAACCAGTTCGCCGAGGAGACTCAATTCTACGTCAATTGCCTTCGCGCTGGCGTGAAATATGTGGTACGCATCTCGACCACGGCCAACGCCGTTCGTTCGGACTCGATCGCATACTACCAGCGTGCTCATTGGGCCATCGAATCTGTGTTGGACTCACCAGCCTTTGAAAAGTTAGGCTGGTCGTCACTTCAACCTCACATCTTCTTACCGATGATTTTGGCTCCTGCTGCGGAGTTTGTTAAGGAGTATCACAAGACTGGCAAGCAGACCAGGCTGTCGCTGTTTGTCAATGAGAGTATGCCTGCTGGACTCATTGATCCTGACGACGTGGGTCGCGCGGCTGCTCATCTCATCGCTGCCGATGACATCTCACACTACAATCGCAAAAGACTGGTTCTAAATGGGCCTAAGGAAATCACTGGTGCTCAAATCATCGAAATGGTGGAAGAGCACATCGGTGTTAAAGTGGAGGAAGTGGTCTGGAACGATACTTCTCTGATCGAGCAGATGGCTGAGCAGAGTCCGGAGAACAAGAATATTATTTTGAGTGTCAGAGATGCGGCAACAGAGTATTGGGAATCGGGAATCAAGGATGCGCCTACTAGTCAGGAGATTTTGGAGTTGTGTCCGCCGAAGCGTACGGCGAAGGAGGTGTTCGACGAATTGTTGGAGCAGTAGACATCATTTGAGCTTTGTTAGGCCTGATACATAGAGCACGGCTGTAAGAATGTAAACTGTCGTTTAGCGAAGGCACTAGTCACAAAACTCCTTATTTTATGGCTGAGACCGTCATGCCCTTGACTCATGGTCACTGGGTTCTGCCGTGTGAGTTTGCGACAAGCTTAGTGATCAATCAAATGCATGACAGCAACCTCAGGTCAGCGTCGCGTATCATGAATACATAGAAGCAATTGTAATATTGCATTCTTTGCAAACGTCCTCGCCTCTATGTCCAGCCGATGCGAGCATTGGAGACATCGCTACATACAATAGAAAATGTATGCAGGGTGGGTAGGCCAGCGACCAGTTTATGCATCCGTGCACAACCAGCAGATTCATATCGAGCACATATTGTTGCCAACACGACGGGAATAAAACAAATAAGCGCCTGCCGAAACTGAGCTCTCGCCGCGACGCCTATCTCGGCCTTCATCCTTGTTCCATTTACATCGCGTTCGTATGAGCCGCATCATGCTGGTCGTCAAATAAGACTGACCGCGCCTATTCCAGAATATCAACATACCTCTGCCGCAAGTCACCCGATCTCGATCTCAGCCTAGCAGCCTAGCATCTCGATAGAATACTGGAAACAACAATCGATCCGTAATCGTCAGTCGTGATCTGTACCTCAATAGACTGCTTGGGAAGCATTCAAAGGATGAACAACAATATACCACAAGCGTCCTGGAAGCCTGCGGTCGATGCTGTCCGCAACTACTACACTTTCTTAGCCAACGATCTGGGCGCAATCCCATCTGATTGCGTCGTCGATGCGCCCGAAGAAGGCTGGCCCTCCATCACCCAAACCTCACTCGCCGGGCTCGAAAAAACAGACAAAGTCATCGAACTCTTGCGACATCTACCTTACATCGATGGTTCCAGCACTCATAATACTCAAATCGCGTTCTCGACCATTGCCATAGATTATAGAGAGTTTGGCAAGTATGGCGTTGCCAAAGGGACGAGGTCTCAATTCTATCCTGTTGGCAGTGAGGAGTTTCCGCCTCATGTGGTGGTTTTGACAGAAGAGGGAGAGGATTACTATGGCAGTTTACTTCTTCTGGATGTAGAGAATGGTCAGTTTCGCAATGTACTACACTGTTGGAGGAGCGACTTTGCTGATGTTATTGTGCTTAGGTACAGCGATAGACTACCAACCACGATCGGCCCGGAAGAAAGGCGTGCCAGAGTCAGGAACAGTTCCAGAGATATGGCGGTACTCTGAGACAAAACCCATCGCCGAAATGCTCGCATCGTGGAAACAAAAGCTTCGGTCCTTGGAGTGGACGGTTGACCCGTTCAACGAGGAAGGTGGTATGATGCTTCGATATGATCGAGCAACTGATGTACGTCCGAGTGTCGCCTTCGCTTTTGCAATGCAATTTGCTGACTTGTCTGTGACTCGGTGCAGGAAGTTCGTCAGATTTATCGTGATCATGGCTGGCCTGATGACTTTCGGCGCGATGAATGTCGTGAGGTCTTGCGAGAGTGGAACAGGACTATCGATGAGCGATTGGCCCAGCCTGGTCATCGCTTGCACGAGATTACCCGTCAGCCTCCTGGTCAGAATGACACACAGAACGATGCTAGTTTCGGATCAGGCTCGAACGGGGATGGCGATGAATAAATTGCATTCAAGGATATCACATCTATGTGGCAGCAGGATTATCTCAGCTCTCACTGCAATGTATGGAAGATGGATCAATGTGCACATCGAATTAGGCCTTCAGTGTGTCTTGTCGGGTGCTGAGCAGCATCAGCCTGGGAGGATCCTCACCACGACCATCGGATATGTGAGCGAACTGACCTCATCATGAATGCTAGAGTATAGCTCGACAGACAGACCTCTCATGTCGCTTCCTGAACCATTGTTACAACTTCGGGAAACGTTTCTAGGCGCTGTGAAGATTACAAAGTCACTTCCCTCTTGCAAGAGTCCACAAACTGCATCCACAGGAAAACGGCTTATGAGACGCAGTGCGACAGAAAAGAAATGTACATTTGACAAGTTCAAAGTTGCATGACATAGTCTTATTTTCTATCTCATCATCAGATCTCATCATCAGATCTCATCATCAGATCTCATCATCAGATCTCATCATCAGATCTCATCATCAGATCTCATCATCAGATCTCATCATCAGATCTCATCATCAGATCTCATCATCAGATCTCATCATCAGTGCATCTCGTGATGCTATGCCCAAGTCCTTCCATCAAATCCTTCTAGGCTTACCCCACCACTTGCCATGTCCCTTCTTGCCAAACTTGTTCATCTTCACAATAAACACGCCCCTCTCAATAGTGTTGATCATGATGTATCCAGAAGGGAACCCAGCATAATGACTCCAAGTACCCACAAAGTCAACCAGTCCATCCGTCGCATCATCCTCGGGGTAAATGTCAAAGTAAGCGACTTCCTCCACATTACCACCAGTAGGATCGCGGGGAATGCCACTGACATCGTACACGCGGAGACCTGCTGCGTAGTTGGATTGATAGACAAGACCGTCGTAGACATATTGATTGTGGTCGATGGCCTTTTGCTTGGACTTGTAGAAGCCTGTGTTGACTGGTTTCTCGAGATTGCGGATGTCGAAGATGTAGGTGACGGGGAACTGCTCGGCAGCGGGACCGGTGCGGTCTTCTTCATCGAGCTCGTCGTCAAGGACAATGTATTCCTGCCAGTTGCGGTCGAGCACGGCGCCTTGATGAGTATAGGAAGCACCGACGTAGGGAGTACGTGAGATGATACGAGATGCGTTGACACCAGTTTTGTCAGTCACATCGTAGATGGTGAGGGTATCTTCGTTGTAGCCGTAGCAGATGTCGCGGCCGTAGTAGCGCTTGTCTGGGCCGCGGTAGACGAGACACTCTGCATCGTGGACATAGCCGTCTTGACTTGCACAGCCAGGAGACACGGGCTTGGTGATGTCGCTGACGTCGATGAAGATGAGACCAGCACGACATGTGCTGTTGCGAGGAGCGGCACCGACAGATACAGCATAGCCGAGTTCTTCGTTGATGACAACGTTGTGAGTGCGACCAACAGGCAGATCAGTAAAGAGACCGGTAACATCTGCAGTGATACTGAAGTTCTTGGGACTTCTTGGGTCGATGTTCAGGAGTTTGTTCATGTCGAAGAATTGGATGCCGTGACCGCGAGCCTCGGATCCGATGACCATGTAGTTCTTGTACGATCGAATCTCCCTCCAGATGGAGAAGACAGATTGCTGGGGGAGACGACCAAGGTAGACAAGCTTGCCATTCTTGTTGATCTCGGCAAAAGCAGTACCATCTGCTTGGCCAATGGCGACAAACTCACGACCATCAGGTGAGACCCAGCCCCAGGATGAAGAGCCTTCTCCAGCAAACGATCCGAGGTCGGCATGGCTCTTGAAGTCGTAGTAGTCAATCTGTACATGTCAGCGTGCTTGCAAAGTATTAATCGAGTTGCGCATACTCACGTTCTTGCATCTGAAGGTCTCCAGAGGATTGCCAGGCTCAACAACAGCAAGACCTTTGGGATTACACTTAATGACATCCTTGTCCTTGTGGTGCTTCAAAAAAGATTTCCACTTCTTGCTGCTGTATTCGCCCCAGCTTCTGTGCTTTGCCCAAGATGCCTTGAATCAAGTTAGTGATGAGCGATAGAAAGAATTGCTAGAGCTTACATGTTTTCTGTCCATGATCATCTGGTGGACTTTGCCGTCGTCATATTCAGCTTCAGTGTAGGCTGTTACCAATACTGGTAGCAGCAGGAGAGCAAGTTGCGACAACTTCATGTTTGCTATTGGTGATACTGATGCTAGCGACAAGTAGAAGGGATGAGGCTGATGAGACACTCTATCCTGACCGGCACCCCAGTTTACTTATACCATACAACTACCTCCCGCTCTCGTCCGTATATTGAGCAAACATCAAGGAGTAATTGCGCTATTCTTTGCCGTATCGCAAGCTTGTCGACAAAATCCGGAAAGACAGTCTTGTCATAGATACGACCTTCCTTTCAAGGGCATTGAGCGACGATGCACAAGACTTTCTGAGCGATGCCAACGCGCAGTACTGCAGCAATATGCAGAGTTTCGATAGGAGGACAGGCCCGTGATGAGAGTGACCTACCATATCGCATGGCGACATGTTGTGCCGCGGTCAATGTTGGAAGAAAAAGCGGTATGGCAGAAAGGTTAATGACAGGGGTAAACAACACAAGAAGTATAGCCAGTAATCCAAGATGTCTCATTGGACATTGAGTCGTCTGTTATCTGTAGCACAGTGCATACCAAGAGCACAGCCGCGACGTTTGAGATGAGCGACGTCTTGGAAGGATATACGAGGGGTTGGCACGCCGTTCCACGACTTGGCAGATGCCCCTCCCCCGCTTGGGCACGTGTTTGCACCTCATTACCTCCTGCCTGATCTGGAAGGAGACAAGGTGCTGGGCATGCGGAGAAGAACTTTGGAACTTGGCCTCCATTTTCTCCAGCGGTGGTCACGGAGTAAGCACCCGAGCAAGGGACATGGAACTGGTTCCGTCTTCTATCTGGGACCAGCCGCAATGGCGCATTGAGTTCAATTCGAGCCAGGTGTGAGTGGCATGTTTGCGAAAAGCCGTTTCTCAAGCGAATGTCGTAAGCACGAGTTTGGGGTGCATATTTCGTGTTAATCTGAGGGATGAATTGACAAAGACAAAAAGCAACGACTTTATTGATAATTACAAGGCTTCGTACACCCAACCATTACTACTCGTTGCTTTTCTTGACCAGATGAACAGCTGTATCGCACAGAGGGATTGCACACCCGCGCCGACTAGAACAAATGGCTCAAGAACTTGCGCCACTTGGGGTATGATTCGTACACAGCTCTTGTCTTGTTGAAATGCTCCCAATCAATCTCGCGACGGCCAGAATCAACATCGATATCGGCGAGCTTGTGCCAGCCCTGGCGCTTCCACACCCAGCCGACAATGTAGAAGGCAATGACAACAAAGAAGGCGAGATACGCAGCGAAGAAGGCCTCGGCGTCCATGGGTCTGATAGCGACGTAAAACTGTTTTTGTTAGCACTTTGTAGAATATGCTGAATCATCTGAAAGCTTACCTGGGCGATGAGGACAAGAATGATCAAGATCAAGCCAATCCATGATCCGACAACACCAAAGACAGCCTTGAACGGGAGCTCATCCGTGCTGTGGCCCTGATACTTCCAGGCGGCGCGGAAACGAATGTGGGCAAGGCAGATGGATCCCCAGGTGAAGAGGGCTGCGAGACCAGACAGCGACTGTGGCCAGTCGAAAACGATGACACCAGTGCTACCGAGGGTGATGTATGCGAGAGGGGCCCAGGCGAGGACGAAAACAGTTGACCACAGAGGACGGCCGGCCTTGTCAATATATGTGAAGAACTTGGGAGCGTAGCCCTGCTCAGCCAGTGCAGTCAAAGTGCGAGATCCTCCGTAGACACCGGACAGGCCGATCGAGATGACCGAGACCAAGATAACGGCGTTGACGAAATCACCGAATCCGGGAATGCCAGCATCGACAGCAGTGATGACGAAAGGAGAGGTAGACACGTCAAGGTAGCCACCAGATCCGAGAAGGCGAGGGTCATCGTAAGGAACGAGCAGACCGACAAAGAACAAGCCAAGGATGTAGAAGAGGGTGATGCGCCAGAAGACTTGCTTGACAGCAGAAGGAAGAGACTTTTGGGGAGTCGCAGACTCGGCGGCAGCAAGACCGACGAGCTCAGTTCCCGAAAAGGAGAAAGCAGCCGTGACGAAGACGGAGCAGAGACCAGGGAAGCCGTCGGCAAATGCGCCAGGATTGTACCAATACTTTGCGCCGTGGTATTCGCTGAATTTGCCGTTCGAAGGGCCTCCACCACAGACGAAGAC
>Ga0268250_10001035_pt1 | contig 12379 bp, 16 predicted proteins | sample AgamicAsSfe_FD_200448 | JGI IMG/M metagenome (GOLD analysis project Ga0268250, IMG submission 200448) | Agave microbial communities from Guanajuato, Mexico - As.Sf.e (v2) (version 2) | ecosystem: Host-associated > Plants > Phyllosphere > Phylloplane/Leaf | place: Guanajuato, Mexico | collected... | reverse complement strand
TGCCACGAGCTTGCCTACAGAGAAGATTGCTAACCGTTTCCCAGTAACTGGAGAAGCAGACAAGACCATCAAGATCTGGCGCGAGGATGAGAACGCCACACCTGAGACACATCCGCTCGAGTGGAAGCCCACGCTAGGAAGACAAAAGTTCTAGAGAACTTCGGAAGATCAAGTAGAACGCGGAGATAACGATGATTGATACCCATGACTATCTGGTCAGATTCTTGTTTTGTTTGCCATGTCCATGTTGATTGTTTCCGCGTTATGTCTATCAATTGTGGATGCTCATTTTGATCAGGAAGGGACGCATGTTGTCTTCGCTTGCGCTGTGTTGGTCCATCCGTGGGGCTACATGCAGCCGATGCAGCTTCCCTTGCGCTTGATCAAACTTCTTTCACTTCACTCCTTCAGCTTGTTTTGATCGGACAAATTTCCACCAAGTCAAAAGGCCTCTCGCTCTCATCATCAGGCAGGTCTACCAAAAGTCGCTCTTCCAATCACTCACTTCACATCACCACTACGCCTACAATGCCGCCTAGACACGACAAACCACCCTATCAGCCCAAGAACACCAGATCCAACGCACCTGTACATGTCAATGCTGGCGTCGCTGCTAAGCAGAGAGGTGAAGATGCCGCTGATAGCTGGAAGTTCGCGAAGAACATGACGATCAAGGACCCTTCTCGTACAATTCAGACCATTGGCAGAGCCACAAACACTTACATTACCTACGACAACAGATTCGAGTTCCGCTTCTGGGGATCTCCTGAGAATGTATGATGCTCGTCGTCTGCCCGTCACAAGACATTGCTGACTTTTCATCAGGTGGAACGCGCTAAGGTTGACCTCCAGACCAACATCCGGCAAGACAATCCGACCTTCCAGCATCAGAAGACAGCTGTCGGACCCCCTCGCGATGCCCAATTCGAAGCGATGGTAAGTACCAAATGGTTAAGTATGCTTGCTTTGCTGATCGAATGCAGGGATCTTTCTTGTGGCCCTCTACTGAATATCCAGCCCCGGCCGCGGGACAGCAACACATCGAAAGTCTAAACTCAATCCGCAGAGAGAACAACTGTGTCATTCACTACGATGAGTCAAGATCATGCTTCATCGTGAAGGGCAGTGTCGATGATGTCCAAGAAGCTCTTCTGCGCATCAGAGGTCTCCTTTGCAAGGCTGTTGTTCAGAGTAGCCCTATTCAGAGACTCTATCTGGTCCAGAACGAATGCCAGAAGTTCGTTCTTACGGATCACCCCTTGAAGGCAGTCTACCGCGCAGCCACGCCAATCACACAACGCATGGAGAAGACCGTGAAGAGCGTCGGGGCTGAATTGAGAGCGGAAGATGTTGCTGTGAATGCGAAGCGCATGAAAGATCTTGTCGTCCAAACACTGAGCAAAGTGCATTGGCACCAAGGCCATATTGATATGAGAGTCCACCTCGGTACACTCATCATGGAAAGTTACGAACCCTTCGAGAACAACAGCAAGAGTCTGCTTGATTTCAAGGAGATGATCCAGGATTCATACAACTTCCGTGCTAAAGTGACTGAAGAGTGAGTAAGCCAAAATGTCAAATTTGCTAAAGTTGTTGCTGACCATGGTCAAGACTTGGTGACAAGGTTCTCGAGGACACTCTGCTCCAGCGGTTCTTGAGCGCTACAGACTCGCTCAATCCGTACGACCGCTTCACTCATCACCTTGCCGATACTGAACCTGAGTATACGGCTTCTATTGAGGTTGATCTCAAGGACGGTGGAGGTAATCTTCTCATCTCGAAGAGATGGCATCAGGAGAACGGCTCATTCTCTGCCTCTGATCCCGAATTCAAGAGAGTGATCCAGACTACCGGTCGCACTAGATTTCTTGAGGTGTACATGTCGGACACGCTCAGCAATCTCACCTGGCTTCTGGATCTCTCGGCACTGGGAGTTCCACAAACCTCTCACCTTCCGAATGGAATGCGGGAACACGCCGAGTACTACATCAACTTGATTCCTGGGAAGGCGCAAGCCAGAGAATCATTCTGTGATTTTGAGCGGTATGGTCTGGTGCGAAGGCCTTTGGCTCACAAAAGAGCCAGCAGGGAAAAAATCGTCTGGAAGTTCGAGATGAAGGCGCCGTATGCTGGGTACGAGGTGGAGATAGCCAAGGTCTTCAACAAGGTGTACACGCCAGACGAGATTGGAGGCAAAGAACACGAAACCACGTTCGAGGAGCGTTGGACAGTTGATGTCAAGCATCGTCAGTGGTCTAGTTTGCTGTCCGAGAACCACGAACTGCGTGCTGGCATGGGTGCGGAATGGAAGGCAGACATCCAGAGCTGGTTTCCGGTGGAGTCGAATGACACAAACGAGAAGCTCAAGGGCCATGTTGAGCTTCTGCATGCGCTACAGCATGTACAGGACATTGTCATGGGCAAGGACCCTTGAGGTGAAGGAGGCGGTGGGGATATCATGGCTTTGTAATTCTTTCGATTGCTCTGTAGGCTATGGGCACTGACACAGTACGAGAAAAGTTGACGTGGTCTCGACGGTCCATATAGCACCTGCTATGTTGCTAGCTATCACAATCACATGGCAGTAGTTTCCAGATATTTCACAACTTCAATGTGTCTGGAGCGTGATGTCGTGGTCTCAGTGTGTGATGTCCATGCTCTTTCTCAAGCCATTTCTAGCCTTGATCTTGCTCCTGCCGTGTCTAGCTGCTAGCACACTGTAATGGAGCATAGACTGAACTTTCAGTACTCGAGAGGTGTTCGGCTCGGGATCGAAAAAATAGAGGGAGGTTGGTCTCTATCGATGCCGGGGCAGCTGGTTTATGACGAGGCGGAGGCGCTTCCTGGGGCCTGGTTGCTGGCGAGGACCTTTTGACGCATGACTGGACTGTGTGTCAGCAGATTTTTCGTTGCAGACAAGCTGCTCTCTTCCCATACCTTCTTCAATCAATCTCAAGTTCTGGTTCTTGCCTTGGACAATGCTCTCGAGATCCTTGACATTCTTTCCCAGCTCTTCCACCTTTGTCTCGTAGAACTTCTTTGCCTGCTCGGTGGTCTTTTCAACGTAGAAACCGGTTCCCACGTCGACCAAGACGGTCTCGGTGCTTGCTAGTGTGCCAGGGACGTAGAGGGAGGATGTCAAGGGAACGAGCAGCGGTTTGTCGGCGACTGAGTTTGCGACACCAGCGACGATTGAGGCAATGCAGTCGCGGAACTTTTGCTGGGCGGCGCGCAGTTGGGCGTATGAGTTTGTCAGGGATTGTGTTTCTTCATCGAGCTGTTTCTTGATCTGGCCGAGTTGTTGTACTGAGAGGGCTCCGAGGTCGACTGTTGCAAGCTCTTGTTAGTCTTGTCTTTCTGTGACAATGAGTCTTTGAATATTTCTTTCACGTACTCTGTTGACCGCCTTGCTGATCTGCTGGTTGCGACATCTTTCTGGACGGGTTGTGATATTTCTAGCTGTGACGTTCCGCGCGCGGTTCGAATCGACCAACTCAAAAGTTGCTCCCCCACCCTGGCCCATACAAGTCCCCTTTTGGACTTGATTGCTCGCACCACGAACCCACGCGACAGGGCGTCCAAACGCGTGCAACAACGACAACGAAGGTGGATATATCTGGTTGACAATAATCACCTTCAAACAATGGCTCAGAAGCAAAAACGCTCCAGAGCCGAGCAGGCACGACAATTCCTACAAAGCGGTGGTGTTTTGCGAGAGGATTCGGACGATGAACTCGGCACTGAGGATCTCCCCTGGGAATGGATCTATGGACCCAACAAAACCATCATTGGTGCTCAAATAGGCGATTTCCAATGTCACATCGGAGACACCGTCTTGCTCAAAGCCGCTGGAAACGAAGCTTGGGTAGCCATCATCCAAGACTTTGCAGAGGGCGAGATTGAAGACGACGATGGACAAATGATCAATGATATGAAAGCCTCCTTTCTATGGTTCTCATCCGAAAAAGAAATTGTCAACAAGGCCAAGAAGAGACAAGACTTTTTGGAGAATGAGTTGTACATCACTACTGGTCTGGACGAAAACTCATTGAAGACTATCAATGGCAAGGCTACTGTTCTTTCTGAAGAGAGCTTTAACTCCAGGTATCCGAATGGCAAGATCCCGAAAGGCTCGAAAGATCATGGCAAAGTCTTTGTCTGCAAACGAGGTTGCAATACTCGCACAACCACCTACACCGATGAGTTCGTCTGGGAGGACGTATACCGTGGAGCTGAGGATATGCAGTCTCTACGGGACCTGATCGACAGTCAGACTGTACGGACACGCAAACGCAAGTCGACTGTCAGGACAACGACACCTGGAGATCTTGATGAGTTCGTGATACCTGACGACGAAGATGGCGAGACGGCCACACCGCGGAAACGAAGAAAGTTGACGTCTGCTACACCGACCTCAAAGAGCAAGCATCCCGCACCTCGCAAGCTCACAACTCCTACACATCGCCGTATTATCGCCAAGAAGCCACTTGAATTTACACCTCTGGGTACTCGTATGCTTTCGCCTTCTCACACAACCGCCTCATCCCACCAGCTCGCTCGAAGCACACTACACGTATCAGCTGTACCGAACGCACTTCCCTGCCGTGAAGACGAGTTCGGCGAAGTCTACGCACACTTGGAAACTGCAATCTCAGCCGGCACAGGATCTTGCATCTACATCTCCGGTACGCCAGGCACAGGCAAAACTGCCACAGTACGAGAAGTAGTCGCCGCATTGAACGTAGCCGTCTCCGCCGACGAACTCGACGACTTTGTCTTCGTCGAAATCAACGGTATGAAAGTCACAGACCCTCACCAATCATACTCTCTCCTCTGGGAAGCCCTCAAAGGCCAACGCGTGAGCGCCACACACGCTCTAGAACTGCTCGAACGCGAATTCAGCACTCCAAGCCCGAGACGAGTACCTTGTGTAGTCTTGATGGATGAACTCGATCAACTCGTCACAAAGTCTCAAGGCGTCATGTATAACTTTTTCAACTGGCCTCAACTACGGCATTCAAGACTTATCGTGTTGGCTGTGGCGAATACCATGGACTTGCCTGAACGCACACTCAGTAACAAAATCAGTTCGCGATTGGGACTCACACGCATCACGTTTCCTGGCTATACCCATCAGCAACTCATCAAGATCATAGAGAGCAGACTCGAAGGCATAGGACAAGTGGTGGTCGAACCCGACGCTGTACAATTCGCGAGTAGAAAAGTAGCCGCTGTATCTGGAGACGCACGCCGAGCCCTCGACATCTGTCGCCGTGCAGTCGAGATTGCTGAGGCCGACAAAGCAGCTGCTGATAAAACTGCGCTGGAAGAAGCACCGGCTGAAGAAACAAACGACGAACTCACAATAGCACCAGCGAAAGCGGCAGCCATGAAAAAAGGTGTTGTCACGATCTCAACCATCAAACGCGCAATCAACGAAGCTACGTCCACACCTTTGGCAGCTTACCTGCGTTCCCTTCCCCTGGCTTCGAAACTGTTTCTCGCTGCTCTGCTCGGCCGTATCCGAAGAACTGGACTGACAGAGAGTACACTCGGCGACATCATTGACGAAGCTGCGCGTATGGCAGCGTTATCATCTTTGGTTCCTCTCCATGATATTTTGCTCGCACCGGATACATTTCAACCTATTCCTTCTTTGACAGGGGCTTCTACGCCTGGTAAACGAGGCAGAGTGGCTGGCAAGAAAGAGGGCAAAGTTGCAAGACTGAGAGGAATGAACGTAGCGGCAGAGGAGCTGGCAGAAGCCGGAATCGTGGGCTTGGAAGTCAGAAGGGGTGAAAGAGTCGGTCGAGTAAGATTAGGTGTTGGCGAAGAAGAAATCAGAGGTGCTCTCCGAGAAGACGAAGAATGCAGGGGCCTGGGTTTCAACGGATGAACGTATGCCAGATGAAGGCAAGGAAAAATCATTAAATCTCTAGTGCTGAGAAAGGCATTAAAACAAACTCCTTCTACACTTCATAAAACCCTTCCATCCTCCACCTCACCGAATCATAGAATGGCTGCAATTGCTTATCCATATGCGCACTCCACCACTTATCATGCATACTAGCCACTCCTGCCTCCTTATCCCTAACATTAGGAAACCTAATATGCCAACTCTGATCATTCATATTCGTCCACGGCATCTGCCCTTCCCTTCTAAACGCATAGTTCAAAAGATTCTGCTCCATGTATTTAGGATCAAAGCGATTGGGAATGCTGAGGATAGCTTTGAAATGCTCGAATAGAGTCAAGTCAGGGCGAAAGAGGAAGAAACCTGCATTGAAGTAATTGGGATCTTTGTAGTCGTTATTTTCCGCCGAGGGAGGGTAGTGGTGGAAGGGGTTTGCTTCTGCAACCGTAGCCAGAATGTAGGTTGATGGTAGTGTTGCTTCGTCGTTTGGTGTGGTGTTTGAGGTTACCAGGGTTGCTGGTGTTGTAGCTGAGGCATCGTCGAAGATGCCATCCATACAGCGGTTGAGAATGAAATCGCCATCGAGGAAAGCGACGAGATCGTAGGAGGTCAATTCCCAGGCTCGAAGTTTTGTCATTAGGTCTTTCCATTGGGGCATTTCTCCGTGTATCCAGCTGGTGTCGACTTCTACGTTTTCCACTTGGAGTACCACGGCACCGTCTTTGGTGAGTAGGTCGCGTCTGTCTTGCTTGACGTCTGCAGTCACCAACACCACAAATGGAATGTTGCGTTGTGTCTTTGTGGTGGGTTGATGCATCAATTGGTATCCTAGAATCCTTGTGGCCATGAAGTAGTGATCGTCCGACGGGTTTTCTGGCGCGTTCATGGTGTTTGTGAGAAGAGTCATGTAAGCCAGTTTCCGCTTGTCGGTTGTGGTGCCGGGAACGTGTGAGGCGATCTTGTCGGCGAATTGTGATACATCATTGGTTGTTACGCCTGAGGAATAAGCACCGAAGAGTAGAAGGATACTCGTGGCCACCGCTGCTGCGATGACGAAGAAGCGGAGTTTATAGATTGCCATGGCTGTAAAGTAGGCACAGTGATGTCCCTGCCCTAATCTTACACAAGAAAAGGCAGCAAAAGAAGAACAGAAGAGTCAAGGGTAGAGACAGGAAATGAAAGAGAAAAGTGGATCCCACAAGAAGGCCTTACCGAGAAGTGGCTACCTATCCTATATAAGAATCCCCCTTCTTCCACAACTTCACATCGGAAAATTCAAGATTAGCACGAACATGTTTACCTCAGCGCGTACGGAGCGTTTTATGATCACCTCAACCCGGCCCTCGCCAGCGGCTATCTTAGGGGTGCATCCTGCCATCATTTCTGGAGAGGTAACCAATCATGTGGTGGATCTTGGGGCCACCATCGCTGCGCCGGTAAATGATTCAGCTGCGATATGTATCTCGGTATATAGAGATGAAGGGTGATAAGCTTTTTTCGTTTGGGCAGGTTGGGAAGGAGGATCCTAGATACTGTGCCCTGATGCCCAGCTATCGAGATATTTTTCTGCAGGGCTAGTCTGACCGGCCAAGCAGCGAGCTAAGGATTTATATCGAGATACGGTACGAGCGCCCACCGGTCGTGCTTTTGCATAGGAGAGCATGAGCAGAACCAAAGGCCAGAAACGAAAGCCATAACGACTGATCCTGATGTGTTACTCGCTGCCATTTCGTCGCTGTGTATATTTTCTGTAGCGTTGAATCAATGATGCGATCATCGTGATGCGCAGATTTGTTCTATATCATGTAAGCGAGGGGGCCCTGAGCTAGTGGCGCCGTTACCACTCACTCCCAGAAATAGGCCCGGCTTCAGCTCTCAGCTCCACTACTTCTCCACGATGGACTTTGCCTGTGAATACCGTGATCCAACGATGCTGACACACGAGGAGATACCTAAACGACACGTTTGTGGCGCTCGTGTCTACCAAATGCGAGGTGCACGGCGATATGTCCGCGGGTGCATACCAGGGGTTCTCTTGATCTCGCTCGATACCGGCTGCCGATCAGTGATAATGTCTTATTGCATCGCTCGCAAGTTCCAACGCTCTGCCCCATGAAGGAAGCGATGGATGTAACGGATGTCAGTACCTGGGAAAGGGGGTGTTGGAGGGCAAGCGGGTTATCACGGAACTTGCGAGGCCAATACCGCGGTGATCCTCGTGCAGTAAGATGATTCATATGGACATTGCTTTGCTCCAGGAACACTGTGGTTTCTACGGTCTGCATATGCTCTATGGCTTCGTGGGAGGAGAGCTGCTTCCAACAGCAGTCTTGGCACGAGAGGTTGGTTCTCTCATGCCTCTATTTGTGATGGCCTAGCATGATGATCAATCTACAGAACGCACAAATATCTTCAACCTAGAAAAGGGCAGGGAGAGCCAGTAATCTGTATTCTAGAATTCCGAACTACATGAATACAAGACTGATAGGGCGGCATTGCCGTGTTTTTGCTGAAAGTGATCATCACATTCATGGAAACCAAAAGGAAAACTATTCGCTGTGGTCAAGTACCTGCTCTGTCTACCTTTGCCGTCTGGCAACCGGGTGTGTCGTAGCAAGAGAGTTGTGACAAGTACCTGTCAATTGAACTCCAGATCCTCGTCCACTTCAAAGAGGTTGCTGGTCGCGATCAAGTTGAACAGCGTTTGGTCTGTATCTTCGCCCACACGATAATCCCATGGAAAGGAATCATGCTCGTTGATGCGGAAGCCGAAAGGCTCGTTGTGGTCGACTGTGATGTGCTGAGCAATCTCTTGTTTCGCTGCGATGAGGGCGTTTCGAAGCCATTGAGTTACATTCGTCAGTGTCAAGGTAGTGACATGGTGACGGTAGGTGATTTCAACATCTTGCGAGACAGCGATTGAATGCAGAGCCAAGATGGACGGGTTGATGAAATAACACTGCACTTGAGCGGAGGCTGCGTGACTGCAAAGTCACGTTCTCCATGAAGACGATACGATCTCCCTTTCGTCAGCTGGGGCTGTACCTCGACCAGGAGGCTCATCCCGTTCCGGTTGATCTTGCAAGTGCCTGAGTACAAAGCCGAGGAAGTTCAAGTCACGCTCAAATTTGGAAGTCCAGAGGCCGAGCCCTAGGTGGGTATCCAACGAACTTCTGCCGAACCAGATCTCATTCGAGAAGAACGGATTCTTGTCAAGGATCCAACTGAAGAAGGATGTGTCGCGTAGAACACACGCGACTCGGAGATAAAATAGGGTTGATCTACGGATCTCGTCTCCCGGAATCTCTGAGGTAATGAATCGAAGTAATCTTTCTCTCATACTCGTGAAGGTGCCATAATAGTCGATCCAGCCAAGCAGACACTGCACGATACTAGTCAGAGGCACTACTCGCACGCACTGACGGAGGCGATTCATGAGAAGGTGGTCACTCTGGTCAGGAAAGTCACAGAGCATAGAGAAGCCAAGTAGATTGACAGTCGACATGGTGTTGAGGCGGTCGTTTCTCTCGCGCAGGGACAGTTGCCGCGCTGGATCCGAAGTCTGAATGGTAGTCACCGCTGCGACGATTCGACGTCGGGGATCAGTCGCAGCTGTCTGCAAAGAGGCATCAGTCGAGAATTGTGGTACATCGGGCCCGAGGCTGCTACTACCTTGCCCACGAGAATGTCTTTTCCATCCTGGTCCAATTCGAGTTCGAACCGCTTCATGACTCGGGTGATACCGTCACTGCAGTTCTCTGTTCCTGTGACTTTGTTGTGAAGCCACTCGGGCTTCAGTGTCGTCGCAAAGTATGATGAGACTGCGATGAGTTTGTCGCTCGATATTCTCATTTCCAACGTTCCAAAGTCGAACGCACATACCATATATGGTATGGAGATGATGGTATCGCCGTTTGGATCCACGAAGCAGGGCGGAAGTTCGTCTGACCGTAGGAATTTCATCGTGAGTTGGATGCAAGTCAACCTTGTAAAGAGCGTTACGCGCTGGAATCAATGCTTGGAGAAATGGATTTCGTGGAATGACTTTAGAGGGCGCAGGCTATTGACAGTAGAAGGAGCGAGGCTCTCGACAATCGTTTGAGACCATTCGGCAACTTGTTCGCGACCAGTGCAACATGCCGGCCATGCTTTCATCAGCCAGTCTCAGAACGCTCGACTTTGTCTTTCCAAGGTGGTTCACCATCATCATCAAATTCTGCCCACTGGAAGAAAGAACAGCCTTTTTGGCCTGGTGTGTAACCAGCGTGACACATCCACATGTAGCGACCCAGATTCTCAGACTTTCTTTGTACGCATCTGAGTACAACTGGTACCTTACAGTGGCATTTGGGTGTAAACCTTGGGTGGAAGCTAGGTTTGTAGTATCTGTAGGTAATGTTGAGTCGCTTGTTTCCAGCGATGGGGTGTGGATCAATGGCAGTTGTCGGGACAATGCTGTGCTTCCAGTGTTCTTGCATTTCGGCATGCATGACGAGCAAAGAGTTGTGAGGCAGATGAATCGAGATCTGACCTTGTGAGTCTGCAGCAATGGAATTCTCAGAGTCATTGTTGGTGTCTTTGGGTACGATTTTGCGGACCCTAAATTCGCGGGCTACGCCCAATGAAAGGCTTCCGATGACAGCGCGAGGACCGAGATAGGTCAGCTGGTCAGAGTGATACCCGACACTTTGTTGGGGCCCGTCATAGCAATTCACAAAAGCAGTGTTTGGCTTCCACTCTTTGGGGTCCTGATACTTGAGTTTCTCACCGTTGGGGTAAAACTGAGCAATTCGACGTTGGATCTCATTGTTGACAGCTTGACGCACCTTGGTAGATGCAGACAACATCTTCGGAGGCGTTTGTCGAATGTCTTTGATGGTGCTGCCATTATAGACGTATGTTGTCTTCTGTTCTTCAACTTCCTTGAAGCTGTCGACATAGAAGGCCATGGTATGTGGACTCTCGACAATTCGATCGAAGAGCTGAAAGACTTCTTTTTCGAAAGTCTTTGACTCGTCCAAGAGCTCTGTAAGCAATGCATTGGCCTCGCCGGCAGGGAGAAAGTTGTGGATGATGGAACATGGCGTATGTGTTTCAATATCCTGCGGACTATACAAAAAAAGAGTCTTGCCTCTCTTTGTGAGGTGCTTCGTCAGAGGAGGTTCACCACCCGCAGATTGAATCAGATTGGCCAGTGTAGATTGATGACCCACGGTTTTGGCTCTCTTTGGTTGACCCAAGGACGTGGTTCTGTCTTTAGCCAAAATAGCGGAGGCGGTATCAACTAAGCCGTCGGAAGACAACAAGGCCTCAAGCAAAGTATCTTGGGCAATATCGGGATGCATAGATGCAAGCAAAGCAAGCTTGAATTCGGTGCTGTCCTCATGATCGTCCTGTTGAGCGGCTAGAGCAGCTGGTCCAGATGCATCTGCATCAATAGACAAATTTTTGCGTTTCCTCGAAATGAAGGCATCCATGGCCCAGATACTGTGCAAGCCGCAGCATCTTCATGATCTGGTTCCGAGAGATGCACGAACAGCACACGGTGCGTTTTGATGGACGCGGCGGACGTGTCGAAGAAGGACCGAGAACCGAGAGAGCGGGTTGGAAGAAGGCACGGTCCTGGTGCAGCGAGTCCGGCTGCTCGGTGTTTCGGCTGTCGGGCTGTGAATTGCTTGCAGCGGCAGGTGCGTCACGCAACAGGGCAAGAGCGAGCGCGAATGAATGTGGAGCAGAGAAGGTGGGGTGTGAAGAGCAATAATACCACCTTGTCTTTGACACCCAATCCCACCCTCCTTCTCTCGAGCCGTCTGCTCTGCGCATAAGGCATGCACTCGCCATAGCGCCCTCTATACAAGTACCTGGGTGCTCCCTCCACGCCTCTATAACGCCAACCATCGCGAACTCATCAGGAAGCCATTAGCAATGCTCGAATTCCGAACCGCAGGCTTCAACCCCTACGCCGTCAAGTACTCGCCCTTCTTCGACAGCAGGCTCTGTGTGAGCGCTGGTGCCAACTTTGGTCTTGTGGGCAACGGCCGCCTCTTCATCCTCAACTTGACGGACCGAGGCATCGTCTGCGAGAAGTTCTTTGAGACTCAAGACTGTCTGTTCGACACAGCCTGGTCAGAAGCACACGAGAACCAGCTTCTCACCGCTGGTGGAGATGGCAGTGTCAAGCTCTTCGACATCAACCTGAGCGAGTTCCCCATTGCCAGCTGGTCTGAACACGGTCGCGAGGTCTTCTCGGTTCACTGGAATCTCGGTCACAAGACAACCTTCTTGAGTAGCAGTTGGGATGGCACAGTCAAGATCTGGAATCCCGAATCAAAGACATCTCTTCTTACATTACCCGTACACTCATGCGTCTACTCGGCCCAGTTCTCTCCTCACAGTCCCGACATTGTCACCGCCGTCGCCAGAGACTCGCACCTACGCGTCTGGGATCTACGAACGCCCGCTAGT
>Ga0268250_10001034_pt1 | contig 12388 bp, 17 predicted proteins | sample AgamicAsSfe_FD_200448 | JGI IMG/M metagenome (GOLD analysis project Ga0268250, IMG submission 200448) | Agave microbial communities from Guanajuato, Mexico - As.Sf.e (v2) (version 2) | ecosystem: Host-associated > Plants > Phyllosphere > Phylloplane/Leaf | place: Guanajuato, Mexico | collected... | reverse complement strand
TGTTTATTATCGACCAGCATGCGAGCGACGAGAAATACAATTTCGAGCGTCTGTCTGCGACGACAACGCTGGTGCCACAGAAACTCGTACATCCACATCCTCTCGAACTCACTGCTGTGGAAAGAGAGATCATTCGCGAGAATAAGCACTCGCTAACCGCTAACGGGTTCGTCGTCGATTTGGAAACCATAGACGAGAATGAAGCGGATCATCATGCGCAGCTAGTCTCGCTGCCCATGTCGAAGGAAGTAACATTTACACCCACGGATTTAGAGGAGCTCTTAGCACTCATTCTAGAGAACCCACCGTCATCCTCTACTTCCACATCGCGGCACATACCACGCCCTTCCAAAGTCAGGAAGCTACTAGCAAGCCGCGCCTGCAGGAGTTCCGTGATGATTGGTAAGACTCTTCAGCCGCCCCGGATGAGAGAGATTGTTCGACACATGGGCAGTATGGACAAACCCTGGTCTTGCCCCCATGGTCGGCCTACCATGCGTCATCTTTTTGGTCTGGAGAAGTGGCAAGGCTGGACCGAAGGAGACGGTGTGACAGGGGTTGACGTACAGGGAGCGAAGACCGATTGGAATGCCTTCCTGAAGAATAATACAGGATGAAACCTGCTTCATGCACATTAGAGCCAGAATATCCTCATCTCTTCCTTGCGACGCGTTAGGATTTTGGCATCTCGGCTTGACAGATTTTGATGGTCACGAATGGCCTGTATTGTTGTACCATTAGTAGAGACAATAGTTTTCGTATTGACCTGGGCACGGATTCTCCAATTCTGTATTCTTACAATCAGAATAAAGTCACATTCCAGAGCGTACTGCCAATCCAGGTCGTGGCTACTCTTCTAGATGCCGTAATTGTCGGACACATGATTACAGCATTGGAAACAACATTTCTCAAGAACAGAGAATGGAGAACATAGAAGCAGGGGTGGGAACCGTGTAGAGAGCATATTGCCAAACATGGCGGTGTTCAATCACGCATCTGAAGCCGTTCGCTCGCGGTTTGCTTAACAGCACCGTGATGAACTGGCTGGTGTATGATGAAAACATACTTGCTATATCAATAATTTTCCAGCACACCGCATATAATAGCAAACACACATCTACACTTCCTTGCTATATACAAGGTAGAAATATCATTCCAAAGCTGTTAGACTCCTTACGGCATACCTCTCGACTCTTCTAGCCATTCCAGCTTCTCTCATTACATATCTGTTCTCTTGTTTGATGCCAACCGCTTTCTACAAACATGATTCAGGAGAATACCATATGGCTTATCGCAGGTTTCATGGCTCTGTCGATCTACCTAAATGGCATTCTAATTCAGATGGGTTTCCCTGATCCGTTTGCAGATCCGGATGTGTGGGATGACAGACCCTAAGGACTGAGTATAAATGATTATCATGATGAAGATCAACCAGAAGCTGAAAAGAAAGAGCAATAGTCTGGAATGATGGGCAAGCCTGGCTATGTTTCTATGAATCTGATAAAAGGCTTCGTGGCGCCGGCTTTGCCTAAAGATTGTGACGTACGAGTTGTTGGCAGTGATGATGATCACGCGTTGTTGCGATTGCCAGCACGGCGTCTCGCCAGCGGTGTAGCTTGCTGCGGCACGGCTATGTTCAAACAAATCACAGTTTATTGAGGATTTTATCTGGCTTTCCTTGTTTCCCATGCGTCAATTATCAATCCAGTTATTCTGTCTACTATCCATTCGAAGCCATGACGTCCGAAAGTAGTTCCTACTCAGCTTCAGCCAAAGACTTTTCCTGGGCAAAAGCTAGCGCGCTTTGGGTCATAGTCATCATCATCGCTAGTCTTATCCTCCTCCGGATAATCTACAATATTATAGGAAGGATACTGAAGCGACAGTACAAGAGAAATCGAGAGCACGAGCTAGTTGAATTAGTGCAACAGCGAACAAGACTGCAGCTAAGTGGCAATGATGCAGGTATACAAAGGCCAGCACAAGCATTGACCAGAAGAAGTAGCGAAGTCTCGGTATTACCGCGGTATGGTACCGAACAAGGGGGATTGTGTGATCAATATGTTGAGGTCAAGAAGAAGGGGAAATACAGTTATGTGGTTGCCTATCACTGGCCCAGTTGAGGGACGGATCACAGAAAGAAATAATGTGATGTGAAGGGATGATTTGGTAGAGGTTCTGGGAACACCGGGAGGATGACATGCTGGCATTGAGCATAATAACATGAAGAGACAGGATCAAGGCGTTCTATCATTTTCAGTGGCCTCCCTATTGTATCCCTCGCTCTTCTGCTCTCTTTGTAGCGATTTGGACATCGTACCAACAATCTAGTGCCTAAGCAGTGTTCTGCCGAGCTCACTCGTACCTGCGCCCACGCTTATGATGGATCAGTTTTACGAGATCTTTATGCTGTTTGGCATTTGTCTCGCCACCCCGCTCATGATCTACCTTATCTTTATAGCTGTGAAGAAGCCCATGCCAGTCCGTAGCTGATCATGTCTATTCAAAGAATACGAGAACCTACATGGTACCGGAAAGTTTGCACGACACGGCGATCGGTTTTACTGAGTTCACGAGCAAGCTCTGAGTCATGATGGTGAACATGGGGAAAATCGTGTACCTAGCGTAAAGTAGGTGGTGGATGATTGGTGTGTAGCAAGCTACCCGCACACCTAGAATGTAAAGCTTGTTCGCGACTCTTCTGTCTTCCTTTTCAGTTGGCCGTGATTGTGCTCAAGGATAGTACTGAACAACAAAACAAGTTGCGCGAAGGTTCACATACGTACGTTGTTGCTCGTCACAGCCCATGACATTTGCCATTGGCTTCACTTCTGCTCTTACTGATGTCACAATCTCCCACACTTGCGCTAGATTTCGCAAGTTTCGTTAATTTCCACCTTGTGCACCGCTTTTCATAGCCAAATTCGCACTATTGAGCCCAATAACAAAAGAGATACTACCAACCATGGCAGATGACCCGGTACCACTGATCTGGCGCTGGATACTCTTCAAGGAGTGGCTTCGACGTCTAAGAATCAGAACGCGCATTCACCACGGTGGACCTAAGAGAAGAGATCCCCAATCAGACTTATATTACGATTTCAGGACGACGAAACCAAGACCAACGCAGACGGCAGAGAATGCACATCCTGGGGTGCAGTATTACGCGTAGAAGTAAAGGAACTAGTATTGGATATGATACGATGTGCGGAGAAGGTCTAAATAACGAATCGTAAGCGAAAGCGATGGGGATCAGGAAATTTGACCGAAGACCGCGTGGGTGATGATATCGCGCTGGCCACTACGGATATTTCTGTGAGCTGAACATCGGATCTCATCACAAAATCGTTCTCTCAATACAAAATGATTTCTCATCTCAAAACTTTATTTTGCGTTTGCTGTTCCGCTGTCAACAGCACAATAACAGTGCGCAATTTGTACGTGTGTCCACGACAATACGCTTGCCATCCAATGCTATAACCCCATCAGTATGTCTGAGTTCAAGCTTGTAACGCTCACGAGATGGAGGTCGAAAGCATAGTGGTGATCTGCCTGATCACACTCGTAGTCCTGATCGTCCAAATTATAGTCACTCTCCGGTTGTTCTTGTATCTCTACATGGCTCACGAAAGAGACGAAGAGCAAGGTTTGCAAATCCTGGATACGAGAACTGGGTCTGGATCTGCCCAAGAAGGTGCTGGACCATCATCTCGTCATGAACCGAAAGCTCTTACAGTGCCTGGATCTGCATATCCTACGAGCTCTATGTATAGTGTTCAAAGCGACAACAGCGACTTATCTCCTGGCTCCGAAGATCACTGTCACTCTCATGCGCCAGGTTCATGGGACGGCACGAGTGCCGCAGGCCGGAGGAGATATCTCAAAGACTTCCATATTGGCTTAGAGTCCGAGTCTGAAGCCCCCTCTTACGAAACAGCCAAACGTGCGAAGAAGCAAGACATTTTGAACGAAATATGGGCAAGAAAAGTATAAGGCTGTTGGGTATGCGCTTAGAGTACTTCTCCTGAAGTCGCAAATAGCATGTTGCACGTAGTGTATGTAGTGGTTCATAATCTTGTCGTATCAACTTTGCACTAGTCATAGTCAACGTTCGAAGAAAGCCGAGCTCAAGCACCTTAATGTCAAGAGCAGCTGGCATGATCCATAATCCCAACCGCCAAACATCCCACACTTCCTCGTGCTTTCCCTTCTTCGCAGTCGAAATCTACCTCTCGTTGCTCTTGTGGGCCATTTGCAGCTATAGTATAGAATCTCCACGGGAAGAAGCATGGCATCGCCAGAGCTCGTGTCGGATGGTATCAGTAGCGCGTTGCGACGATGAAGAAAGCAATCTTATGTGCACTGGTATCCAGCAATCCAACATCCATAGCAGGGGCTGGGCTGATGGCGACCACACCTGGGGTGTCACCAGAGAGGAAAGCGAGAGAAATTCAGTTCAGTAGGCATGATTGATGGATCTGTTTGTTGCATGCTGGCGATGAGCTGGAGGCGGAAGACCAGCAAGCGGCTGCGTTTGCATCGCGCGCTGTAGAAATGGATTCTAGCGTTCGCCTGGGAACTGGATGGCTGGTGGAGAGATTGCCTCTACATTTTGAGTATAGGCGTTGCTTGAGGGGTGCTCGTAAGGGAATGAGGCATCAAACGAGTGGGTGTATGCTATGTAGTCTGATCTGCTCCATCATCGGAAGCTCTATCTGCGGAAACCCTCTCGCATCATTCCTACTGGAGCAGGTTTTGCAGTCTGCACTAAAATACCATGATATTCAAGCCTCAACGCAGCCTTAAGCTTGGACTGTACATGGTTATGGTGACCTGTAGCGTCGCCAAAGTACCTACAGTCCCGTTGGCGACTGTGATTAGACAGGAAGTATTCGGTTGGCGGAACAATTGGGTGCTGGATGATTGTCAGAGGAAGCTGAAGATCAAGATATTTGGGTATCCTCCAGCCAGAGAGATGACGGATGAAGAATATTTCGGATGGACAGCATGAAATACTGCGCTAGAAATGGTATTGTATTTACAATTACTACACGACGAACAAGTCAGCTGTAAGAATTAAAACAGATGCCCGTCTACGCATCCTCAGGTCCCATATCGAAGAAAATGAACTCAGCGGGCTTGTCGCCCACACTCTCAATCTCGATCTTGTTTGGTCCTTTGACTCCATCGATGTACGCGCCATCACCTTCTCCCAATACTGTCTCTCCAATCTTGATCTGTGCTCCGCCCTGCTTGGGCTGCGACCGCCCGCCCATAACAAGATGTGCGTAAAGCTTCCTCGGCCCCTCAGCAACGACTTCGTGTACGACCTTCTTGCCCGGAGAAAGAATCGATGCATCCATGCTGAGGTCAGCCTGTAGCCCGATGGCGCCCTTGCTCTGGTCTAGGCGATCTGTGTATTCCATTATCCGGACCAACTTGTCAGTCTTCTCCTCATCGGTGAACTTCTTCGTCTCGTAGTGTGGCTTTAGACCTCTCTTGTTCGGCTTAGCCCAAATTTGGAGGAAGTGGACTTCGGAGTCGCGGTTACGGTTGTATTCAGAATGGCGGATGCCTGTGCCGGCGGAGGTGAACTGGACTTCGCCACGCTTCAGGTTCTCGAGATTGCCCATGCTGTCTTTGTGTTCGAGGACGCCGTTGACGATGTAACTGAAGATGAGGAATTCGGCGTGACTGTGAGTTCCTAAAGCAGTTGTCAGTAACGACCATGGGTATAATTTAGTGATGGAGACGCCATTTACATACCGAAACCAGTGCCTGCCTTCACCCTATCCTCATTGATAACCCTGAGCGGACCAAAGCTCTCATGTCTGGGGTCGTAGTACGACGCGAAAGAGAACGTGTGGTATGTGTACAGCCAATCGTGATCGGCATGTCCGCGTTGCGACCAAGGGCGCTTGGTGACGTTCATTGAAGTCGCGGTCGACATTGCGCGTACGGTAGGTTTGGTAGAAATAGGAAAAAAGATACTACGGAAGGTGCTTGAGAACGCCAGGGTGATTGCAAAAAGCCCTACGATTACTGTAAGTGCCTTTGTAGTAGTTGAGTAAGATGTATCTGCTGTGGTAGAGCGATGTTGAGTTGTTGTGTCTGACATCACGAAAGGGGATTTCCTGGCATCGAACGTGTCTGGGGCTCTTTATAGCTGTCAGTAAATGGACGGTTAGTTCGCGCATCATGCGCATCATTTCGAAGCTCCATTTGCTTCGCGCATAGCATTTGCAATGAGTGACTAAGGCGCTGTAATGCTGCTAATAGAAGAGATGTGGGGAAGGGGGAAGACGCTAAGCTGATTATTGATGGATGACGAAATCGCCCCAATTCTTCATCAGCTAGATCTCATTGGACGCTTGCCGAACAGGCGCCGCGGAACATGTCCGATCAGAGAGCACTTGCTGCAAGTCATTGCGATTTGGGCATTGCTTATTTACTGCCTTTTAGAGTTGACGTGCAGGTACGAGAAAGAGCTAGTGTAGCAGGATACTAATCTTACCCGTTTTCGTGCCGGGCAAGTGCGAACGTCGATTCCGGACGGGCATCTACCATCATGGCTTTGCAGAACTTTGACCCAGATGCGTTCTTTGAAGATTGGTCCGAAGAAAAGTACTCTCCATCTTGCAATGAGAAGGTTCTCGCGCAATGTATAGGGGAGTCATTCGGCATCCCGCCTACAGACAAATACGTCTATCGGGCACAAGCAGAGACCACACTGCATGCCACACAGAGAGCTATCGAAGCGAAAAGAAGCCATGGATTGCATGGATGGTATCATGACAATGGTGGAAAACCTATCCAACCACCTCATCCCTCCCTAGAAGAAATCCAAGCTTACACATCCCTCTTCTCTCCCCAAAACAACCTCCCCACAGCGCTCAACAGCTTCGCCAAATCAGCAAAAGGCGACACCCTCCGCAAAAACATAGGAAATCACCTAAACGACCGGCTGTTCAACAAGTCCACCAATCTGATTCCTTCAAAAAGAGATCCCAAGAAACCAGCTCGACAGCACAAGAACCCTTATCTGGATCTCTGGAAGTACTCGTGTGAGGAACTGGAGTGGGCTGGTCCTTTACCATCGACTACATACACCCGTATATCTCATCACATTCTGCCAATTTTCTACCATCACTTTGGCTGCGTAGTGCCCTCATATGCCGCCCTGCATGTCCTAGCCAAACTGGCTCAGCCAGCGAAACCGGCCAAAGAAGATGTGCTCCCGATCTTGGACATTGGCAGTGGAAACGGGTATTGGACTTACATGTTACGCAACTTCCCGATCGCTCACATCGGTACCTCCAAGCCACTCGATGTACGTGCCATCGATAACCAGATCAGCGAGTACCGCGTCTCCTGGATCAAAGACACTATCATCACAGATGGCAAGGAGTATCTGAAGAAACACGATGGTGGCCAAGGTTGTGTTCTGTTACTCGTCTATCCCCAGGCTACAGGTGGTTTCACAGGTCCATTACTCAAAGCTTTCCAGGGTGACAGGATAGTAGTTGCGGGAACGCAGAATGGGAATGGATTTACTGGGTTTCAGGATGTGATTGTGGATGAGTGGGTAGAGAAGAATCTCAAGGCATTTGAGCTGACATTGAGGATGCCGTTGCCGAGTTTTGCGGGCAAAGACGAGGCACTTTTTGTGTTTGAAAGGAAGAAGTAGGGACGCATCACGGCTGATGGAAGCAGAGATTGTATCATACAGCATATTGTAGCTGCTCATGCTCATCATTCATGTAGTAGGGTATGCTAATAGCTGCCTTGCTTTCCTCTACCACTTGGCCTCCTTCCTTGCCAAAAACGCGTTCAGGATAGCGAGGAGCTTCTCCAACGCTGCGAGCCACTGTTCCAGCTCAGCCTGGACCTTGCTGTCATCATCGCCAAGCTTGCTGTAGAAGTCCTTGCGGTAAGGTGTAGCGCTCATGGCAGCGCTGAAGACGGGCTTGACCATGAAGGAGTGGTGGGGCTTGAGTGTGTTGCCGTAGGCGTCGCGGAAGGAGTCGGCGAGCTCCTTGGAGGGGTTGGAGATGTTGTGACGGAGACCCTGAGCAGTGAAGTCGAGGCCACTGTGACATGCATGTTAGTGGCATGATGCTGTCGAGTGGAGAGGATGACTTACCGGGTCAGCCACAGGAGACCCTCGGTGGCAGTGTGCTTCTTCTCCTTGAGCTCGTTCAAGCAAAGCTCCTGGAGCGTCTCTGACTGGGCTGGTGCAGCAAGCTGCCTGTCGCGGATTTTCTGCACCGTGTTAGCACCACGCTTCTTATGGCATCACTTCAAGCTCCCAGCCTCTACGCACCTTGATGTTGCCGCTCATGTCACCCTTGACGGGCTTGAAGGCCACGGAGCCCAGGACATCGAAAAGAGTGGTGGTGCTCTCAGCAGCCTCTAGGAACTCGGTCGTCGAGATGGCACTGTCCTTGGCCTCGTCGACAGGGACGTCTGCGAAGCTCTTCTTGAGGGTTTGGAAGAAGGTTCCGCCAGGGGGGTATGCAGCTGCCATTTTGAAGTATGTGAGATGTGTAGTAGCGTGGAAAAAGCAATTGAGGCCTGTATGTATGGGAGAGGCGGAAGATGTTTGTATCAGAGAAAGGTGGTCTCGGCCCAAGCGGTGAGCTCTGCTCCGTTCAACACGCGTGGCTTTGGTGGGGCATGCGGCTGCAGTAAGCTAGCGCGGGGAAGGCGCGACGCACAGGGTCTCGACGAGGGGAACATGCAAGCGCCTAACTCAGCTCACGCACCTGGAGAATGTCTTGGGAGCCACTTCGGGACGTAGAATTGTATCCGGACGTACTATGTCCTGCGCGGAGAAAGAATGTCCGATGGTCATGACTTGCTTGTAGTATAAAACCATCGAGCTTGCTACAGTCGTCTTGCTCGTAAAGAACCATCAATCGGACCCACGATAACGTTAATCGGACCTTCTGATCCTTACCCTGACTATTCCCGAAACCTACGAGCAACGACAACCACTAAGATGCCGTCACATATCCATTCAGTAACAAACATACACCGCATAGCCTGCATTCCAGGTGACGGAATCGGAGTCGACATAACAGAAGCCGCCATCCAGGTCCTCAACGTTCTCGCCAAGACCATTGGCGGCTTTGAATTCGACTTCAATACCTTTGACTGGAGCAGCAAAAACTATCTCGAGCGAGGATGGTATATGCCACCTGACGGCTTAGAGCAGTTGAAAGCCTATGATGCCATATACTTTGGCGCAGTAGGCTGGCCCAATGTTCCCGACCACATCTCCCTTTGGTCACTCATCTTGCCGATTCGAAAGTCTCTAAATCAATATGTCAATGTACGGCCTACACGCATCCTCCCCGGAACCACGTCTCCTCTATCCAATTGTAAACCCGGGGACCTTGATTGGATGATTATCCGCGAGAACAGTGAGGGCGAGTACTCCGGCCAAGGCGGCACCTCCCATGAGGAAAGTCCCCATACCATTGCCACCGAAGTGAGCATCTTTACGCGCGTCGGCATCGAGCGAGTCATGCGATATGCGTTTGAGACAGCACGGTCGCGACCACGCAAGAAGCTGACCATGGTGACCAAGAGCAATGCCCAAAGACACGGCATGGTTCTCTGGGATAAAGTCTTCTACGAGGTTGCAAAAGAGTACGAAGATGTTGAAATTGACAAGATGCTCGTGGATGCTATGACTGTGCGCATGACGCTACATCCTTCTACACTGGACACTATCGTTGCTACCAACTTACATGCAGATATCTTGTCTGATCTTGCTGCTGCGCTGAGTGGGTCGATTGGTATCGCGCCATCGTCTAACCTCGACCCTACAAGAAAGAATCCGAGCATGTTTGAACCTATCCACGGCTCTGCGCCGGATATTGCAGGCAAGGGTATTGCGAACCCAGTAGGTGCATTCTGGAGTGCTGCTGAGATGGTGCGATGGGTTGGCGAGGAAAAGGCAGCGGATGGGCTTATGAAGGCGATTGAGAATGTCACCGCAAAAGGGGTTAAGACGAAGGATCTTGGTGGCAGTGAGAATACCAAGGGCGTCACAGATGCGGTGTGTGCGGAGATTGAGACACTCTTCAAGAGTGGCTGAGTGGTGTCAGCATGAACGACTGCGCAATATGAGATATATGTACATACCCATCATCAACACAAATTATACCACTTGTATGCCAATTTTCATATGCAAATGGTATCTTACTCTCACTCCAAGAACAACTCAGGAGCCTCACTCCGTCCCTCCACGACCCTACTTCTCATCCGCTTCTCCCTCTTATTCCTCTCATCGCCCACCTCTCTCAATCTCCACCAGTCCCTCCAAACCCTTATAGCCTTACCTTGAATCAAGCCCTTGCTAACAGGCCCAAAGTCGTTGCTATCCAAGCTCTTCCTCCAATTATCCCCTTCAAGCCATACATGTCCATATGGCACAACCACCTTGCCCACTTCTGGACCATCCCTCGCCGCTATACTGTCCTCATCATGATCTACCAGCCCATCCGGTAAACCCTTCAACCTCGCCTCATAGACTTGCGGATCAAGCGCATATCCCCTTGTAGGATAAACCGTATCTCCTTCCATAGCGACAATGCGTTTGATACCCATCTCTCCTGGTTTATGCGGTTTCCAAAACGTTACGACGTCACCACGTTTTATGCTCCAAACCTCCTTTTCGCTTTCTTTATGAACTGTACTATAATCAATCGTAGCATGGTACGGTATCACAATGACGTAGTCTTCGCGACCAGTCTCGTGCGCATCCGGGCTGAGTGTAGGTGCCATGGAGGAACCGCGGACGTGCTGTATCTCGAACCAATTGTCGCGGATGAAGAGCATGGCGGAGATCGCCGCGAAACCGTTTATGCCCCATTTTATGTAGCGTCGGCCTGTGCGGGCGTGGCTGGTTTCATGCCATTGAAGTGGTGGTGGAGGAGGACGACGGACGGGGCTCGAAGGTGATGCCGAGGCGGATAGGGATCGCAGCGGGGCTTGCGGACCTCGATTTGCCAGTCTGATTGGTAGGGAAGGCCTCACATACTGTTTTGGCGCAGCAGGAGGTATCGTAGGGAAGCGGATGGGAGGTTTGGGTGGCATTGGAAAGATTGGCGTTGCGACGGGGTCGTCGAAGGCGAAGCGAAGTTGCTCGGCAATACTTGCTCGCGTTGCGTCTGTGGACGCACATGCAATGTGCTCGCAATGTTTCTTTGGAGAGCTATAAATTTATCACCCACATTTTGCACATCTAGATGTTGCATGGCTATGATATTGCTAGCTCAAAGGCGCTGTTTTGAAGCACATGCAGATTGGCACAAGCTGACAAGTTGATGATAACGTGGAAAGTTCAAGAGGTATCGGCGTATATCTAGCTAAATGGTAGCTATAGTACAAGGACTAGTACATATCCACAGCATGCAATCGCTACCATTCGGTCGTTTCAATGCTCGTCAAATCCATAATTTAATCTACTTCAGGGCCTTGATGACAGCGTCGGCGTACTCGAAGGTCTTGGCCTTGCCACCCAGGTCACCGGTGATGGTCTATAGAAGGATTAGCATACATGCTCGTTTCAACGTGGTGGATGCAACTTACCTTGCCCTCGGCGAGAACCTTGAAGATGGCCTGCTCGATGTTGCTGGCCTCCTGGGTGAGACCCATGTGTCGCAGCATCATGATGGAGCTGAGAAGAAGCGCGGTGGGGTTAGCGAGCTGCTTGCCAGCAATGTCGGGCGCGGAACCGTGGACAGCCTCGAAGATGGAGCAGTTGTCACCGATGTTACCAGAGGGAGTAAGACCGAGACCACCGATGAGACCAGCGCACATGTCGGAGAGAATGTCTCCATACAAGTTGGGCATGACGAGGACCTTGTCGTTGTAGGGGACAGGGTCGGTAACCATCTTCAAGCAAGTGTTGTCCAGCAGCTCGGCGTCGAACTCAATGTCGGGGAACTCCTTGGAGATCTCGCGGGCAGTGCTGAGGAAGAGACCGTCGGACATCTTCATGATGGTGGCCTTGTGGACAGCGCGGACCTTCTTCCTGCCAATGTCGCGGGCGTGCTGGAAGGCGTATCGCAGAACGCGCTCAGAGGCCTCGCGGGTGATGAGCTTGATGCTCTGTACGACGCCATCGACGACAATGTGCTCAATGCCAGAGTACTCTCCCTCGGTGTTCTCACGGATCAGGACGGTGTCGACGTTGTCGTAGGGAGTCTTGTAGCCGGCGATGGATCTGCAGGGACGGACGTTGGCGAAGAGGTTGAAGGTGCGGCGGAGGGTAAGGTTGAGGGAGACGTGGCCCTTGCCAATGGGCGTCGCAAGCGGGCCCTTGAGGGCGACCAAGTTCTTCTTGACGCTGGCGATGGACTCGTCGGGGATGACC
>Ga0268250_10001031_pt1 | contig 12420 bp, 9 predicted proteins | sample AgamicAsSfe_FD_200448 | JGI IMG/M metagenome (GOLD analysis project Ga0268250, IMG submission 200448) | Agave microbial communities from Guanajuato, Mexico - As.Sf.e (v2) (version 2) | ecosystem: Host-associated > Plants > Phyllosphere > Phylloplane/Leaf | place: Guanajuato, Mexico | collected... | reverse complement strand
CCCCGGGACGCGAACTCTATCGGCTCCTGGGACGCCTGTCAGACCCCCGGACAGACCAGAGACTCGGGTGGTCCGTGCAGGTACGGCACATGGTGTGGCTATGACTGGGCTGGATGCAAGGTGGAGAGCGTAGATGGCATTGGTTGCATTTTGGGCATTTCGAATATACCTTCAACTAGCTGCCATCCAGGTGTGCCAGTGAAATACGTATTGCTAGCAGTGTTAGACGGACAGTAATGCGATATCAGTTCATAGTCTCTGTAGTTCATCAGCTGTTCCAGATCATCCTTGACACATCCAAGCGCTCAAATCATCGGTCGTTCATGGCGCGTCGCCAGGTGGTAGACGGTAGTAAATTGTTCTTTTCCAAGACTCATCTAGAATACACATGCCTACCCCTCACGTCCATCGCCATGCGCTCTCGCTCTATATTTACAAAGTATCCTTGAGGAGCTTGTTCATCTTGGCCATCTTGGCGGCGACAGACTTGTCGATGGTGCGGTCGGCGATCTCGACGATGAGTCCACCGCGGATCTCGGGGTTGACCTTGGGAACGACCTTGAGGGTCTGGCCGTTCTGGACGTATTGCGAGTTCTTGATGGCGTTCTCGAGGCGGGAGATGGTCTTGTTGTCGAGAGGCTGCGTCATGTCAGTTGTAGTTCTAACTTTGTTCCAAGTCCTCTAATTGTGTTGTTCCATCCCATCTCAGAGTCAACGTACCGCAGCGCTGGTAACGGTAAGCTCAACCTCGCCGCGGTGGGCACCCATGAGCACACCGAACTTCTCTACGACACCCTGTAGTACGCCCAATCGGTTGTTCTCGGCCAGTGTGCTGAGGAAGTTCTTGACGATGCCGTCCTTGTCGGCGCCGCCAATGTGCTTCTGGAGCTCCTGGACAATCTGCTGCTTGTCGGAGACGGAGAGCGAGGGAGCGTGGAGGATCTGGCTGAGCTTGGCGTCCTTTTGGAAAACACCCTGGAGAGCCTGGAGCGACTTCGCGGTGGGGTCGAGGGCGTTGGTCTTCGCGGCCGCGGTGTACTACCACAATTGTTAGCCAAAGCTCTTGCCTAGCCATTGGCCCGCATTCCATCCGCGTATCATCGCCAATGTGCCAATTGAAGTCGTGGAAGGCGTACCAGAGCACTCGCGTAGGTTCCGTCAACGCCGAAGAGGGCAACCGGGGGCTTGTTGGCAGAGCCAGTTGGGGCAGCGGCGGCAGCGTAGCTTCGGGTTGCGGCGTAGCGGGCGGCCATTGGGGCGCGGGGCGCACCAGCCCGGAAAGCGGTGCTGAAGGCACGAGCTGCAGACATGGTCGGTAGAGGGGAGATGGATTGCGGGATGGGGCAGCTTTCGGGGCGCGGGTGCAGTTGAGGATGCTGCGATGAGGTTTCTGAGCCCGGCTCGGCACTGGCTGGGGCTAGCACCGATTGGGCCGCGGGTTCTCTACCCCAACCGCAACTCCATCACGAATCTTTAAGAACTTTCATCTGAAGGCAATCATTCACTACTCGAGTGACGTCCTGATTCTGAGGCATATCACGCGACCCCAAAAGTTCTTTTACCATCTAACTCGGTCGGCGTCTCAATCTCAAGCAAAATTTCAAAACTTGGCAAAGCCGAAAGTGATTGATTGATAGTAGGGCCTCTATCATGAAAAGTGTTTGTGGTATGACGTTGTGGCGGAAGCTCACGTAGCGAAAGAGAGGGTCGATAGGCAAAGCTCATGATGATATACGACCTTGCCCCACCACTACTGAACACCATGCTGATCGAGCGACAACCTCGTCGCGACGACCCCTCCAGGACCATGTAGATGGGTCTTGGCATATAGTGTCTAAGATGTATACTGCCCACGAGGCACATCACCTATCGGCACAACACCAAGCTCTCTCGGAGAGCGTTGGTCCTCACTCCTTCACCTCACCATGGGCGTATATTGCGAACACTGCGTCACGAGGAGTATGGAGATACCCCACCTCGAGTCTAGCAGCAGTCCTCCCTCACCTTCACATATCCTCTTTCCTGCGTATTTACTAGTCTTTCAGTCTACCTTACTCTTCTTCTACTACCTAACAACCCACTCCGTATAAAGTAAAGAACCATGGCCAGAATGGATACTCCATTTGAGCGACCGCAAACACCTCCATGCTCGTATCCCCTTACGCCACCTTCCACCGGCGGCCCGAAGAAACGCGTGCGCTTCAGCGATGTTGAAGACTTCAAAAGCAAGGCAAGACGCGCTAACGCTGTCAGTGAAGGGGAGTCACCTGATGCCTTTTTCGAAGAGCCCGAGGAAGCTTTCGATACCGAGACTAGCAATGGTAGCGATGATGGCGAGAGTACTCCACTAGCAAGCAACACCGTCCCTCTGTCTCCAACTTCGACAGGCTTCTCCAAGACCAAGCCCACAGCTCTCGAGAAGCACAACACATTCGCCTCTTTAGCCTTCACTATCGATGCACCTACCACCATGGCTGAGCCTTTCCGCTTCATGGACCTCCCTACGTCCATCCGCAACCAGATCTATGCGCACCTCCTCGTCGTCCCGGGTCTGATATGTGTTCGTCAGAAGCGCACTACGTTCCACAATGAAAAGACAGCATTCCTCTACACCGAGCGCCGCGAGTTTCTCCCCGGTATTGCCTACGCCCTCGTCCACCTCCATGTCGACGAACACAAGACTCGTTTTGCACTTGTCGGCCGCACCAACATCAACATCCTCCGTGTCAGCAAGGAGGTTTTCGCCGAAGCCAAAGCTGTTCTATATGGCAAGAATGCGTTCGAGGTCGTCAGGCCCACAAACGAGCTCTGCCCACCACCTGACTACAGTATTAGGCTATTCCCTACGGGATGTCAGCATCTTGTTACTCAGCTCAACATTAAGATCCGTTCCTTCTATGACCTCCATTGGCTGCTAAGTGGTGGTTACAACGTCATGAAGAACTACTACCGCGGTCTTGATTCTCTCAACCTGATTTTGGAGATGGACTCTGCCAGTAAGGGCTTTGGGAAGACTTGGACTAGGATGGGCGTTGAGGAGAAGTGGGAGTGCTATATTCAGCGTCTCCAGGGAGAAGTGGCGAAAGAGCTCTTCAAGAAGATGCAGGTCAAGGGCACAGACACCAAAATTGTTCCAACTTGGATGAATCTCCGCGTCCTATTCTCGGGTGAGAGATACGATGAGAGAATGGATACCGTTGTTGATGTCGGAGACGCGCAGCAGGTAAAGCAAGATGAAATGAGACAAGGTTTGACAGAGGCCTGGGAATTGTTCAAGAAGCGGGGAAAATAGGAGGAAGGTATTCGAGTTATGGTTGGACTGACAAGGTTTGTGCGTATCTTGACGTCTAAAAAGACACACAAGTCATACAAGAGCACGCTATCGAGGAACATATTGGATGGGCAAGCAGGTTTTGGATGATCTTGCAATTATGCTTTTCGGATTGGGTTATTATCAGATACATAGATTAGAAGCATTACGCATTAAAACACTATGCGAACGTTTTGTCCAATTCCAGTTCCAAGTATATCCTCCCAGTGTCCAGTGTAATCCCTTCCCGTATTTCCGAGTCGTTATATATCCCAGTGCCCATTGTTGTCCGAATACCAAGCGCCGCGCTACATGCATCAAGTCGTGATTAACCCATTTAAACTTTTATCCCGTTGCTCACAGTAGTAATGTGAGCCACCCCGCAGCACCAACGATCAAACTCTCAATCCATTTATCCAAACCACCAACGTGCGTAGATACTCCAAGTGCCTTACTAGTCTCTCCAATTCCGCTCGCAATCAAGTCTCCGGCATCGCGGCTTCGCGTCGTAGAAGCTGAACTCGAACGTGTCGTACTGGCGCTATTGCTCTTCGGTAGCTTAGGAATGGTGCTGGTTTGTCCATTGATGATCAGGGCAGTTCCCTGTGAGTCCAGAGAGTAGGTTGTCCCGTCAATCTCGATTGACGAACCAGGTACGAGTGTTGTTCCGTCGTTCAGAACGTATTCCGTTGTTCCGTCTGCAACAGTATGTGTGTATGTCACACCGTTGATGGTCAAGGCTGGAGCGTCAGTAATGCCAGAGCCGGGTGCTGCCAGAGTGGATGTAACGCCGTTGACGACGATGACGGTACCAGATGCGCTCGTGGGCATAGAGTATGTAGTCCCGGAGATAGTAAGGACGCCACCCGGAGTAAGAGTCTGGTCCGGAGCAATGACATAGGCTGTTGTGCCGCTAACAACTTGCGCAGTAACGGATCTTCCTCCATCAAGAGTCACAACAGATTGTCCCGCCCCCAACACCGATGTCTGCCCGTTAATCAGGATGGTCGAACCTTGTCCATTTTCAGGCATACTGTAGGTCGTGCCATCAACGATGAGCGTGCTTCCTGCGCTTAGTGTTTGGCCGGGTGCTACAACAAAGACCGTTGAGCCTCCTACGACAGTCGCTGAGACGGTTTGGTCGTCCACTGTAATAACGGGCGCTCCAGTTACCACAGGAACATTCGCAATGGTCTGCGTAGCACCATTGACGATGGCCATACCGTTCGGCTCCATGCTGACTGTGTTTCCGTTGATGGTGATGGCAGGGCCTCCTGGCTTCAGTGTCTCGGATCCAAGGATGTACTCTCCTCGTGAATTTGGCGTGACAACACCTCCGCCCACCATAAGAACAGGCAGACCTTGAGTCGTTGCCGGATTGAAAGGGACCGTACTTCCGTCTACAACGATTCGTGTTCCACCACCATCTGAGGGTACCACCACAGGCACGCCGTTGATAGTCTTCGTCTGCCCTTGTGTCAACGTTTCGGATCCAATTACGATAATCGGAGGAACTGGATTATGATTTTGTCCGTTCTGATCATCCGGCTCGGCCTGAGTTGGTTTGGGAGTGTTCACTGGGAAGACAACTCCACCAATCGTCACGCTTCTAGTCGTAGTCACTCCTGGATTTCCGTTTGTCCAAATGGAAGGGTTATCGTGGTTGACCGTATTCACAACGTCTGGAATACTCGGTGAGGTTTTCCCGCCACCTTGAGTCGGCTTGACCGTGTCGTCGGGTATTCTGTCAGGTTGGCTAGGCGATGGAGCATCGTTGTTATGTTGATTAGGATCGGGTTTGTTTGTGGGAGTGGGATCTGCTATCTTGTTTGACATCGTAGGCTCTGCGACATCCTTTGTTGCTGTATCTTGACACCTTAAACAACCTCGAACCGTGACGTGAACAGACGTGGACTCAAAGCTGGTCGCAATATATGTCCCTGTCAAAGGTGACAGGAAGATGGGAAATGGCGATGGAGGCGGTGCGGCTGGCGGGATGAGTCCTGTAGGTCTAGGACGCAAGAACGATTCGGGCGGTCTACTGTAGCTACAAGTAGCGATATCTGAGCCGCGGAATTGACTTTGGATAGCTGGATCTTGCTTTAGATGGTCGATTAGTTTCGAGGGAAGTGGAACAGGTTCGCCCGAGGGTGTGCTTTCAGGAGCCTTCCCTGTGTAGGTAGCAATGAAGTAACTCCATTCTTTGGTTTTCGTGCTTGCGGGCTGCCAGCTCGTTAAGGGCTTGACTGTTGGCGAACAATACCCTTGGGTCAGATTGCTATCCGGCCAGTATATCTCATGGTAATCATCCAATGCGCCAGAGAGCCGGTTGTATATGACGTAAGTTGGACCTGCGTCGAGGTGGACGATTACTCCTGGTGTTGGTTGTACTGTGAACGTCGGTGTCGCGCGTGTGATTAATTGGCCATTAGCTCCGGTAACAGTCTTTGTCTGGTTGACAGTACGCTCCTCTGTAACGACAGTCTCGACAGTACCGTTGTACATGTAAGTCGAATACTCTGTAACGATGGTCTCGGTTACCACTGTGCTAGTCCATGGGTTGTAAAACTCCCCCGGTACGTAGGATGTGGTTATAGGACCATACCCTGCGATAATACAGCCTGTACAAGCTCCATTGTGTACCGAAGAATTGGCAAAAACTGACGTGATATCTGAAAGCGGCGGTGCACTTCCAGAGGCAGTATATGTAACAACCGTGGGTGTCACTTGAGAGATGGAGTTGGTACGATTTGTGTAGATAGGAACCCGAGGAGGAGTGGGCAGATGTGGAGGAACATTGTGGAAAACCGACGATGTTATGTCCAACGGCGCAGCCAAAGAAGAGCTCACATCGTAAGCTGGACCTGGTATGGCCGCTGGAGTAACAGCAACAGGCGCATGTAAAGTAGTTGAGTCGAGTAGTACCGTGCTACTTGGCAGCGCCATCACTGATGTGTTATTACCTGAAAACGTCAATTTTGATGGTCTCAAGACGGACTCTGCTGCATACCATCTGTGGATTGTTAGCCACCTGAAACTTGCCTGACAAAAATGACGTACCTCTCCTGTTGTGTATGTTCGTATCTAAGCCCGCCACAACCAGCGCAGGCCCCAGTAGACTGACAAGTCTCCGCATCTTGCAATGATCCTTCTACACCAAGCGAGTGACAGTGTAAAGGTCAAGCAAGATGTCGCACATGCAAAAGAGCACTGTAAGAGCGAAAACAGCGAGATTCAGCCCAAAACAGTTCAGATTCCAATCATTCGATGAAGGCTATTCATACGCATGATCAGCTCGCGATCCATGCACAGCCCTAGTGGTAGCTACGCTTAGCGGAAACACGAGGCACATACCGTTGACGCGTATGACTGCCAGGGCATCTTCCAGCCCCGGTCTGCCGTGCTGATCAACTGGACATACCATGTATATCCGCCTAAATTCAAGCTTCGCGCTGACATGGTCCGCAGTGCACCGAAAAACACCTGCGACAGTCGACGAATGCGTGGTCAGTATCTAGGTAGTGTTATGGACGAGGCTTGTTTCACATTCTAGGCGTGGACCAGTATACCCTATATGACCTAAAAGATCTGTCCCGCAAGACCGATCGGATCTTGAGTCGGATTGCTGTAGACTGGAGCAACGAACTACTAGGTTTGCCGTTTAGGGCCAAGTGAAGAGATTGCTAGGCTAGGTCTTAAGGTTCTCGGCGAACACAATTCGAGCTTGTAGGTAATAGTTCTGAATGGAACAAGGCGTGCGCATCTAGCCAACTCAACCAAAATGGGTGAGTGGGCACTGCTGACTACCTGCATGTCTCGAGTGCTATCAAAAGAGAACATCTGATAGCATGACGGAGGCGTCGAGGTGTGGCCGCTTGGGCCGGGATAGTGTCAAAAGGAGGCTGATACGATGAGCTGGGGAATGGTTCCAAAGGTCCGTCATTGGTGGGGAGGCTGACTAAACCGTGCGCTACCCCTTAGCATGCCACCGGATGCGCCTCTCCCATGAGACCTCGTATTGCGCTCGACGAACCTTGGAAACTAGCCATGCCTTCAATGCTGCAGTCATCGAATCATGCTGCATAGCTTATGGCGGCCTAACGACTAGGGCGTGGGCGATCGTCACGCAGCGCCCGCACCTGTTGTGGTGGGTTCTTGGACAAAACGTCCATGAACCGCTCTGGACTCCAGGGCTTCCGATAGCCCAGGGACCGCACTCCCGGTATCAGAGCTGACTCGACCTGGGGTCCCAAAATCTTCCGATAGACAACTGCGCCATGTGCTACCTGCTTCAGACCGTCTGAGCCGACGATCAATCGCTTGCAGGTCCATGTAGAGACATCGGCCATCCTTCACTACCGTTCGCTCGCTACACAATGCGCCTCACAGCGCGAGCTACCGAGGCCCCGGAGCCGTATGTCGTGCCTCCTTCGGATAAGTTTGACGGCGCGGATGGAAGCTGGAGCACCTTCAAGATAAGCGTTGGAACACCAGGACAGGACTTTCGTGTGTTGCCGAGCACAAAGGGAGGCGTCACATACGTCATTGCCGAAGAAGGATGTCTGGAGGGAGTCGACCCGACGAATTGCCCACAACTCCGAGGAATAGAGGTTTTCCAGAGCACGCAAAGCACCGGCTTCCAGGTCAACGCGTCGACAACATGGTCGGCGATTGGACAATACGATGTGGATTTGGAGGACGCACTCAACTACACAGGAAGAGGACTGTTTGGCCTGGACACTGTCACGCTAGGCGCAGCTGCGGATAGCAGCTCCTCTATATCACTGACGCGCCAGGTCGTTGCTGCCGTTGCCGATCCAGACTACTACTTGGGACTCCTTGGTCTTGGCCAGGCAAAGTCCAGCTTCAACAGTGGGAGCCAGCCCATCGACTCTTTCCTCTACCAGCTGCGCGAGAGCAAAAAGATTCCCAGTTTCGCCTATGCGTACACAGCCGGCGCAACTTACAGATTGAAATCTGTCTTTGGCAACCTGGTTCTGGGAGGCTACGATGCGACGCGATTCGAGCCCAGTGCGAACGACTTCTCGTTTACCTTCTCCCAAGACCCCTCTCGGCTCCTGACTGTGGGAGTGGACTCAATCATGGCGACAAACACACTACAAGGCACCTACTCCCTGACCTCCGGAGCACACTTCTCCGTCATCGACTCTACAGTCCCACACTTGTGGTTACCTGCAGACGTTTGTGCACAGTTCGAGACAGCCTTTGGATTGACCTACGATCCTGAGACAGACCTGTACCTTGTCAACGATACTATCCACCAACAACTTGTCTCAAACAACCCAACTCTCACGTTCAAGCTTGTAAACTCGCTCGAAGATACAACTACGAACTACACCAACATAGAACTGCCGTATGCAGCCTTCGATCTTCAAGCCTCGTATCCGTACTACCCGAACGCAACGAACTACTTCCCGATTCGCCGCGCCGCCAACGATACACAATACGCACTTGGCAGGACGTTGCTGCAGGAGGCATATCTGATAGTAGACTATGAACGGGCAAACTTCACGGTTGCACAGGCAGTCTTTCCCGATCCTTTGCCCGCGTCAAACGTCATCACGATCAGATCACCGAGCGACTCTGATTCCACACAAACCTCAACTTCGTCCTCAGGCCTCGGCGGAGGTGCCATTGCTGGGATTGTTATAGGCGCAATCGCTGCTCTCCTCCTGTTAGCACTGGGTATATTTTTCTTCCGGAAACACCGCAGCAAACAGCAAAAAGAACAGCGATACGAACTCGCAAGCAAACATATATCAGAAATTGATTCTAGTTCTAATGTTCTTGCGGGCAGCCTGCCTCACAAAGCTGTGGGCCCGCAAGAACTTCAGGGCACGCCATTGACAGAACTCGCCTCCCCTGTGAACGACCAGTTCCCTGGCCATGCGTATCCACAAGATCAAAAGACAGTCATTGATATGGCAGACGAACCACAAGAGCTGCATGGCGACTCGATAATGCCGGTGACACCCAGATGGCAAGAAGTACCGCCGCATCCACGTTTCCAACAAGAGATGGACGTAGAGAGCAGTGCAAGCCACAGCGTGAGCGGTGTGCCCAGCGACGACGGATACGCGACTGGCGAACTTACACTCCGCTCTGGTGTATCGCCAATTTCACCGCAATTTCCTCGCAGCAAACATGGATAAATAGTTTTTAATTTTGGACAGAGTCCGGCAAAGGCGTTTGGGTCTGTCATACTTCTAGAGATACCACACATGTATAGGAAATGGGCAGGATTTAATGCATACGCAACACGAATGCGAGAATATTGATTACTATTTTGCAAAAGGCCTAGGCACGGGACTTGCAGCAGAGATCGACATCCTCTTAATGTATATGGCCCACGAGGAGTGAGCTTGGAAATAACAGTACGAACTTATAAAAGAGCTAGGAGGTTTTCGACGAGACTGCAAGGAATGGGTAAGAATTCTTGTCAGAGCCTGGAGATATTTAGTAATCATCCTAGGCACCACTCAGGTCCCAACAGCATTGTGTGCACAAATAACGACATCTAAACCCATCTCACGAAACGACTTTTGGCTCCAAGTTAGGGCGGTCACAAAGTTCTGCCATATTTCTAAGGACGCCGAGGATGGTAATACTGGTTTCTACGAGGCAGAGCACCTGCCAAGAGATACCCGGGTGATCGGCTCGTAGGGCTGACAGATGCGCATCCTTCCAGCAAGGGTTGCGGCACGAAGTCGAATATGTGGCCCGCGGGCTTCATGAGCTTTAATTGGAAAAGTGGGGGTGTGAACTACGATGACTTCAATGTGTGTGATGGCGGGTTGCGTACGTGGGTCATGCTGTCACGCGAAGAGCTTTTGTGGTGGCCTACAGACTGAAGTATCGCATGCCATTATCTTGTATGTGGCTTCTGAAACTGTCAACTCCTGAGTATCATATGACTAATCTCCTTAATTCGTAGATGAAATGAAGAGATGCAGGTACGACTGTGCTAGAGCCCTACTTATCAGCTGCGCTTTCCTGGGTGCGGGTGCGAGGTACTCCACACGTGAGGCTGAAGCAGAAATCGGATACAACCCAAGCCCGAGCGGGAAGGCCCATTGCGATTCCAAGCCACAAAAAGATGTTCTCTGCATAACTTGGAAATGAATGCAGAATGCGTGGACCGCGCTTGACTAGGTCCACCTCCAACAGGGCAGCTGGGAGATGGACTATGCTGAGGCTATGACGTAGGTGACACGCATGGCTGAAGCTATCACCCCTCATCCCCGCGCGCGCTTCCTCCAACCTGGACAACACCCCAAACACCTAATCTTCTGCCTCGATATTCAGATACGTCAATAATACAGACCTATACCCCAGACACCCTAAACCAACACCTAAAATAAACCACCGACAATGGACAAGATCAAGGAGAAGCTTCACATCGGCAGCAAGAACAAGGCCGACAACGATGTCACCACCAGCACCAGTAATGTCGGTACCATCGAGGGTAAGTGATAACTCCAAGTGACATACCAAGCATCGCGTCCAGTAGTCGTAGTAAATACACGTTGATCCGTCGCGAATAGCCTTCCCCTAATAACGCGCCTCGCTATTCTTCAGCCTCACTGAGCCCACCACTAACACCCTCAACAGAGAACCGTGACTCGATCGACTCTGAACTCGCCGCGATGCCCCCTCAAGAGCGCGTCGCCTACCTGAAAGAATTCGAAGACTCAGACAAGCACGACACGCCAAAGAAGGGCGGCCTCCTCGAGAAGCTCATTGCCCGAGGAAACAAGAAGACCGAAGACCAGATTGCCCAAGAGACCAAGGAGCGCGAGGCGCGTGAAGCTGCCCACCGCGATGCAACACACGCGACCATGGGCCCTGGCGCTGGTGCCAGCGCACATTCAGCTGCAGGACCCGGTGGATTGTAAGCGCATAACGACGAGTGCAAGGACATGATGGAATGTGAGCGACCAGCAAAGTTTCAAAGGGGGAAGTACGACACTTCCCAGACATGGATTGTGAAGAACGCTTTCTTAGCGATGGACTGCGATTACATTTACATACACTTTTTCTCGACATGATGAATACATGACATGAATATGAGCTGAGCTTCTTTCTGTATCTTGGACCGTGATGAGATGGAAATGACTTTACAACGCCCTCCTTATCTGGAACTCGACGGCGTGTGCTTCTTCATGGTACACGGGCTACTCGCTACATTCTGTGTCGATCTCGCGCATACCGTCGTCTTAGGGACGCCATTTTCCTCACAATGGTGTCCCCACCCTTCGATAGCCAGTGTTGATCTGACAAGCATGCGGCGAGCAATGGTGTGGATTTCACTGCGGTAGATGTATACCATTCCTGCTGCAAGCAAGAGTCTGGAGATAAAAGTACCGCGTAGGAGGAAGAAACTGGGAGAGAGTTGCATTTCAGCAATGCTACGGCCGGGTAAGGGAGAGAAGGATGATATATGTACACTTGGCGACCGCCTTTGTTGGCGATCTTGAGACTCAAGCCTGCTGTTGTAGTCCCTGATATAGTGTTCACTGCCGTTTTCCATACCTCTACCTCACTCATTTCTATCGTTCAGCTTCGTGTCGGTGAAGGAAGGAAATATCATCTCGAGTAGCATTTGTCTTGCTTGAAAGGTGGGTTGTAAGGGGTTTGAAAGTATAAGATTTACGAGGTTAAATTGGTGGACCTGTGACAAAGGAGTTGTGGTTCACCAAAGGCATGTCAGTCATGCCGGATGACACAACAGAGGACTGTGAGTACATTTGAATCGATGATATTACTGTGAACCTCGGACCTTATGTCATGGGGTCCGCATTTGCTCCAGTAATGAGCTGGTGTACTACAAGTCGCTCTCTGACATCCCTTTTTTCCCTAGATCCTTCACGAAACATCCATGATCATGTACAAAAGAGAACTTTGCCTCTAGAGAGCTCACCAGCTGTGTAACAACCTAGGTAACAAGAGCTGGAAGAACAGTGCGGCAACCCGCCGTTGCTGCATCGCATTCCAAAATTGAGCCGATAGAAATGGCAGCCATTTGTATGGCCAACTTCACACGGGAAGTCCTTGCTCGTCAGGTGCTTCAGGTGCTCCACTTACAGCAC
>Ga0268250_10001030_pt1 | contig 12424 bp, 13 predicted proteins | sample AgamicAsSfe_FD_200448 | JGI IMG/M metagenome (GOLD analysis project Ga0268250, IMG submission 200448) | Agave microbial communities from Guanajuato, Mexico - As.Sf.e (v2) (version 2) | ecosystem: Host-associated > Plants > Phyllosphere > Phylloplane/Leaf | place: Guanajuato, Mexico | collected... | reverse complement strand
TATGGCTACTTTACTGTATGGCTACTTTACTGTATGGCTACTTTACTGTATGGCTACTTTACTGTATGGCTACTTTACTGTATGGCTACTTTACTGTATGGCTACTTTACTGTATGGCTACTTTACTGTATGGCTACTTTACTCTATGGGAAAGCGCACGGACATCAGCGTTCGAAGAGGCGATGCTCCTCCTTATGCCGTAACTCTGTCACTCTGGATCTTGTCTCTCGTTCTACCATGTCCGTCGCTGCCCGAACGTCAACTCGCCATGGCTTAATCGGCGCTTCATCGTATAGGCACCAGATCACCTTCTCAGGCTCGCCCAGCCATTTCACTATCTTTGTAGCAGCTTGCGCGGCGCTGCCATCGAAGGGTCGACCATCAATGTTCGCCCTCCCTGCCACAGACAGAATGAGGACGTCTGTAGGCAGAGGTCAGTGCTATGTTTCTTGTTGTGGCTGTGCTTCAGCTCACCTGGCTTCGGTGTCAAGTTTTCCAGTATCCCGCGATATCCTCCCAAATGGCTATTCCACATCAAGGTCTTGTTGTCGATGAGGAATGAGAACGTCATCTGACCACCATCGAAGCTGCACGATGTTCGATCAGTGATAGTTCAACGCAGTCCGGACATGATTACTACAACTTACTTGCTCATGACATGCCTTTCGCGATCAGCAGCGTACTCAATGAACGCCTGATCGCTCTTTGTAAGATGTTCTGGCGGAACAATCTCATTCAAACGCAGTAGTCCGTATCTCATGCCTATCATTGGTCAGTTCACCTCACCGCTTGCTCGGTACTAGCAGACTCACCCCTTGTGATATCAATTGTACAGGCATACTGTGAGCTTCCTTCGTATTTAGTCGCAGTGTCCATTGTATCTGGGATATCTGCATGACTAACCAATGATGAGTCTCGATAGCTGGAATGTATTGAAATCTATGTCTTACCTCTTCCCGGGTAGAAGGCAGTGCAAACTTGGCCACTGGCAAGAATAGAAGTGAGAAGCCTGCATCAATCTGTCATACCTCAACTACTTACAGCATGGACGGACATCACAGCTAGAGAATCATCAGGGAGTGGAGGTGCACCTGGTGGTCCTGGTGCTACTGCACATTCACCTCTCTTCGCTGCTGCTCGCATTGCAGCACTGAACAATGGTATACGCTCACCACCTGCCACCGGTAGAAGCTGCTCATCTGGCACACCTGCCAGTCTCAAGACATTGATAGCTTCCCCATTAGCAATGACTGTTGCACCAGTCTGTTTTGCAAGACGGTCTGCACCGGGCAGATGATCAAAGTGAGCGTGAGAAATGAAGATGTAGTCGGCCTCTTTCACATCTGCTATCGACAGGAGTTGAGGCAGACTCGATGGGCGCTCAAGCCATGTATCCAGCCAGAGAGTGAGTCCCTTGGCGCGCAATCTGTACGTTGTTGCTCCTGAATTGAAGTGTAAGAGTATGCTGTTGCTGCAAGGACAAAGAAGGACACCTACCGAACCACTCAAGCGTAACCTGGTCGTCGGCCATGTTCATGTGGCGACTATATCGATTAGATTGTGCTTCTTGCAGGTCGGGATTTAGAGGATGCGATGAAGACTCGTGGTACGAGGTACGAGCTAGGTACAAGTACATTGGTACTACTCGTACTAGCGCCAACCCACCCCGCACCCCGGCTCCGATGTGTGGGGAAGTGTGGAGAAACAGCGTCGACTTGGCCGAGTTTATCCAAGGCAAGAGGTGCGGCCGGCCGGCTGCCTTTTCATCAGAGGCATAAGAAGTTCAGCAAAGCCAAGTCCCGCTTGTAGCATTCATTCCCCAGCCTCCAGAACAACAAGATGGGCAGTCTGAAGCCGCAAGCGATCCACTCAGAGAACATTGTGGTCGACAATCAGTCTGGAGCGTCTCATCACGATGATGCGAACATTTCGAGCTTCGGGTATGATGAAGGCGATGACCAGGATTACCACGTTGGCGTAAGGACGATCCTCGCTATTCTTGCTCTGAGCATTGCCAATTGTTGTGCTACATTCTCAAACACGAGCAATACAATCATCAAGTAGGATCGCCTCCACTAGCCGTCACAAAGCCTTCTAACATGGCGCATAGATTCCAGGTTATAGCAGTAGGAGGCGCAGCAAATGCATCATGGATTGCAAACTCCAATTTGTGCGACCATCATATCCTTCTTAGCTCGGTGTGAACAAGCCTAATGCTCTGCTGTCAGTCTTCTCACGCTGGCTTGTGGTCCAGTCTTTGGATTCTTATCAGATCGGCTCGGAAAGAAGTGGTAAGCATGAGAATCAATATGTTCCCAAAAACAACTACAGCAATCTAACAGAGTCTTCAGGTTCATTGTGGTAGGAGCTTTGATCGGCGTGATTGGCTCGTTCATCAGCTCCTCGGCACATGACATCTACACTATCATCGCCGGCAACGTCCTGACAGGCATTGCGGTGTGTACACAGATGCCTCAAGGGACAAACCCTCTTGTGAATCCACAGCTGACAGAAATCCCCAGAACGCAGGTTGTATCGTTTCGATAGCAGCGAATCAGGAGATCATGCCGAATAAGCTAAGACCTTATGCTTTTGGCTTCGCACAAACAATCAACAGTATCGCAGCTATCGTTGGCACATTTTCCGCAGGAGCATTTGCCAAATATTCCTCTTGGGCTTGGAGCTATCGCCTGAATGGAATCGTGTACGCCATCGCTGCAGTATCGGTCTTCGCGACATACAACCCGCCTTCTACGGCGATTAGAAGGTCTGGCAACCTTCGTGACATTTTGAGCTCCGTCGACTACCTTGGCATACTTCTGTTTACAGGCTCTTGTGCTTCCCTGATCGTCGGCCTGACTTGGGGCGGCACGACGTATACTTGGTCTTCCGGCATCATCATGGCCACTTTGATCGCTGGCTGTGCGGGACTGGTTCTTTTCGGACTTTATGAGTGGAAGATCAAGAAGACCGATGGTATCTTGGACCATCGTCTCTTTGCGACCTTGAACTTCCCAATACTTTGTTTGGTCTGTCTCATCGACGGCATGCTTTTGTTGGTGAGTCTCCGTACGAAGGAACGCTCTGAAAGTGGTAGTACTTATTGGTATTACAGGGTGTGAACGTCTTGTACTCGCAAGAAATTGGCGATCTGTTCACTACCGATGCCGTTCGTATTCCGACGATCCTATCTCCCTACCTCATCACGAGTACTGCTGGCTGTCTTCCAGTAAGTAGAACTGTAATCGTACGCAATTGACAAAGCTGACCAGGGCGGTAAAGGCGGGTTGGCTCATGATGAGGACAAAATCATACAGAGCTCTATTGATTGGAGCATTGGTCTGTTGCGCACTCTTTACTGGATTGATGGGCCTGCTGAACACAAGTCGCCTCCACTGGGCGTACGCTTTTACGGCTCTCTTTGGTCTCGGTACGGCGGTTACGACAGTCATTCCAAGTGAGTCTTCAGCCACGATGAGAACAGGCAGACATTCGCTGACGATGATCTAGTTGTCGCTCTGAGTCTTTCTGTCCCAAGCTTTCTCCTGGGCACCGCCGGCACGATATCCATCTCTTTCCGTGCACTCGGCGGCATCACTGGTGTCACAATCTTCACCGCAATCTACAACAACAAGTACGCTGTCAATCTGCCAGCGGAGGTTGGCTCTGTGCTGCTGCCCGCCGGAGCCTCGGAGTCGACCGTACAGGCAGTTTTGGGAGCTCTGGCCTCGCCAGCACCTCCGCCTGTTGCACTGGCAGCAGTCAACGGCGTTTCTCCGGACATGATTGGACCTCTCCTTGGTGCCGTGGCAACAGCATCAGCCAGTTCCTGGAAGTATGTCTGGGCTGCTATTGCGGCACTCGTTGCTGCCAATGCTCTTGCTTGCTGGTGAGTTTCTGCAGGGCCACTTTATGTAGTGAAATTGCGACTAATGAGTTTCGATCACAGCTTTCTGCAGCCGGTCGCCGATCGGATGAACACGCACGTCGAGTCTGCGTTGGAGGAGAGCACTGCGAGGCAGCAGCAGCAGATGGGGAAATCTAGTCAAGGATGAAAGAAACGCAGTATGATAGCAACTACAGTCTTAGTCATGTCCTTCGATTTAGAGCAAGTACACATCTCTGCTCCATGACTATCGAGTAATTCTTTCGCACCGTGCTGGAAACAGTGTCACGCCGCCTGCCCCGCCATCTCAATAACCTCCTCCACATCTCTCGTACAGTCCACATACTTCCCCCTCAACTTCTCCCCCCTCCCACTCGCCAAAAACACACAAGTCATAGCGGGCAACTCCGCCTCGAAATGCGGCCTCTTCGCCCCAATCTTCTCCATGTGCTCAATCACATACGGCGCCTCCTTGCGCGTCTTCTCGGGATACGCGGTCTGGTGCAGACTCGTCTCGATCTCGCCAGGGTGGATCGAAAAGACCGAGATTCCGTTGCGGGGGAAGTGGTTCTCATGTTTCGTCTGCAGCTGGTCGAGCTCGAGTTGCAGACACCCTGCGAAGCGCGTGATGGCGGTTTTGCCTGCGCCGTAGGCGGTTGTCCAGGGGCTGGAAGGAAGGGGCGGTTAGGGAAGTGGGACTGAGGGATGGGAGATGGGAGATGGGAGATGGATGAGTCGGATGTGCTTACAGGTCCATGATGGCGGCGCGGGAGGACGTGAATATGATTGTGCCTGAATTGTGGGCGCGCATTTGGGGCAGGACGATGCGGGATAGTTCGACGGGGGAGCGCACGTTGATTTCCATCGAGTACCACCAGTCGTCTGCGTTGGTGAGATGGAAGGGCATGAAGGTGTTTGTGCCGGCGTTGCAGATTAGAATGTCGATGGTGCCCAGATCCGTGTTTACCTGGAGAAGTGCATCAGTATTACAGGGGTTAGCTCAGGTCTTTTCGTCCAGTATAGACACCTTGACCATTTCAAGCCGTGCAGGTGCGAAAACGATCGAGGGCAAAACACTGTCACTCTCTCACCTTTTCAACAAGCATCTCCAGGTCCTCCCTCTTCAACCCATCTGCAGGCACCCCGATTACTTTCTCCTCGCCTCGTCCAGCTTCCAGCACCTCCTGAGTTGCCTGCTCGACCTCACTCTGCGTCCGCCCCGTCACGCACACGCTAGCGCCGCAGTTCGCGAGCGCCTTGGCTATTTCTTTACCGATGCCTCGGCCAGATCCCGTCACGAGAGCAACCTTGCCTTTGAGCGCGCCGCTGAAGATGGCAGGATCAATGGCGGGATAGATTGCCGTGCGTAGGGATGCCATTTTTGCGGCTGGTGCTGCCATTAGGGACGGTCGCGTGCTGTTGATTTCAGTCTGAGGCACTGAATCTGTTGGCGGCGATGATGAGCTTGCACTTTTGGAGTGGTTGTCTGCAATGTGTTTCGATCCTGCCTAAGCACAACACAAAACAACACGGTACCCGGTTTCTCCACGATATTTTCTCCACAATCACCTCGGAACATCCGCTGCAGACTGTGGAGAGATGTGGGGAGAGAATTCCATCACCTGTTCCCTCATCCGCTTCCAGCAGCGTACCATGTCAGAGCCGTGGTCGGAGGGCATTCTGCTGTCCCATGCTTGTACGTTGCGACGAGCGACTTCATTACCTTTCTCTTCCTCGTAACCAAAAGCTCCTACTACCCTCCCCTGAGATAGTGAGGAGAAAAGATACTCTCACAGTGAACTGTTGCTAGCTACCTAGACGAGCGTACCAGAAGATGTCTAAGAAAATAGGGGGCATCCAAGTTGCCTTCACAAAGGCCAACACCACTTTCAACAACTACGACAACCGCTTCCCTGACGGGAGTGGCTTCAATCCGTCCACGACTACTCTGCCCGCCGGCTGGCAGCGCAAACCCGGGTTCCGAGCACTTCCCGAACCTTTGATATGGCATCGAGATGTATCCATACCTCTGCGTGACGGCGTCACCCTGCGAGCAGATGTCTTCCTACCGGCGAGTGCAGGAGACAAGCCTTTGCCGGCCATCCTGCCTTGGAGTCCATATGGCAAGACCGGCAGCGGCCGGCAGCAAACCATCAACTTTACGTATCTTGGCGTCCGGCCTTGCGATCTTAGCGGGCTTGAGAAGTTCGAAGCGCCGGATCCTGCCGAATGGTGCTCGCGGGGATATGCCGTTGTGAATGTTGACGCACGGGGTTGCTACGATAGCGAAGGTGACATTTTCGTGTATGGTACACAAGAAGGTGGGTCATTTCTTCACAAGTCCCACATGAAGAGACACTAATAATCTGAACAGGGCGAGATGGTGCAGACGCAGTCGATTGGATCGGCGAACAGAAATGGTGTAATGGCAATGTGGCTCTCGTGGGTAACAGCTGGCTTGCAACGACACAGTGGTTCATAGCAGCCGAACGGCCGAAGCATCTGAAAGCCATTGCACCCTGGGAGGGACTCGGTGATTATTACCGTGAAAGCATCTGTCGAGGTGGAATACCGAACCACGCATTCTGGGACTTTCTGATGGCGAATTTCAATGGGAAGAATGAGCGGGAAGACGTTGGAACGATGATCGAGGAGCATCCGCACTATAACGCCTATTGGGACGATAAACGACCTAAGTTGCAGAACATTGACATCCCAATGTACGTGCTCGCAAGCTATAGCACCGGACTACATACAGAGGGCACGATCAGAGGCTTTCAATACACTTCGTCAAAGGAGAAATGGTTACGCATTCATCCTACGCAGGAATGGCATGACATTTACCAGCAGGATACGAATGACGACCTCCAGCGGTTCTTGGATCACTATCTCGTTGGCACCGAGAATGGATGGGAGAACACGCCGAGGTTTCGATTGTCTCTACTTCGATACAACGCGCCTCCAATACGGTTCCGCGTCGAGGACAGCTACCCTCCTGCTCGAACACAGTACAAGACCCTCTACCTAGACGCTGCAAGCAATTCACTCCAGACGGCGGCCCTATCACCCAGTGCCACTGCCAGCTCACAGCACTACCAATCCGACAGCTCTTCCTCCGACGGCGCTCATTTCACATATGTCTTCCCCGTCCGCACGTCGCTAATCGGCTTCTCCAAAGTCACCCTCAGCATGTCCTGCCCAGACCACAACGACCTCGACGTCTACGTTGTCCTCCGCAAGCTCGACCGCGACGGCAACGCCCTCCTCAACATCAACATCCCTCCCAAAGACTGGCCCGCCGGCACCCAGCCCGACGACATCCCCAACGAGAACATCTACAAGTACGTCGGTCCCAACGGCCGCCTGCGGGCTTCTAAACGTGCAACGGGCGTCGAGCCTGGATTGACGGACGAGATGCGGAAGCTGCGCAGCCCGGCTGAAGTGTGGTATCCCATGGATCAGGAAGCGAAGGTGAAGCCGGGGGAGGTGGTGGAGATGGAGATTGGGATGTGGCCGGGCGGGATTCGGTTTGAGAAAGGTGAGGCGCTGAGGTTGGAGGTCAAGGGGCATGATCCCACGTTGCCGGAATTCTTGGCGCTGGAGGGACATATCACGAATGGTAACCGTGGGGTGCATGTTGTACACACTGGAGCAGGGTTCGTGGGCGAGTTGTTGGTGCCGCTGATTGAGGAGTAGTGTGCTTGGAGTAGGGAAAAGGTGCTCGCTGTACGGCTGTATAAGGGTAGTGTGTGTCGCAATACCATACTCGGTCTCGGAAGCTCCATGGGTGTATTATGGTCTAGCATCGGATAGTGTCTCTACTGTGAAGAAGGATGCAAAGAACTAAAAGTGATTGTGATGCTTCGTCAGTAGTGCAACGGAAGAATGCCCTTGCATATACCAACGCTGGAACTCTTGTTCACTCTAATGCAGATGCACGCTCGCTCAATGTAGCACCCTCATTTCCTCGCCCTATTCCCTCAACTTTCCAGCTCGGATAACAATATTCGTTCCCACAGCATCAATCGGGCTCCAAAAGCTCTCGCCCTAGAAACAATCCTGTAGCATGACGGGGATGCGCTTATCCACAGCAGCAATCTTCTTGAGCACGCCTACACAAGCCAAGTAGGTGTTCATCCGGTCCGTGACATCTGCGATGAGGCCCGCCGGAGACCCGAAACCAGCGAGATGCGTGTCCAAGGCTTCGTTGATGAGGGCGATGGTGAAGGCTTCCATGTGGCTCGAGTTCTTCATGCGGCTGAAGATGGCGTCGATGGTGTTGAAGGAGTATTGAGGGTTTGCGGAAAAGATGAAAAGGTCCAACTCGTAATCGTGCGTCTGTTCCTTTTCGAGCCAGGAACCCAGGTTAGCACCGTTGACTTCAGAGGGGGGCCAGGTGAGGGATCATTGAGAGTTTGAGGAACAACCTTGAGGCCAGACAAGGTCATGGGAGTGGAGGATGTCGCAAACCACGGAGGCTAAGATGGCGGGCATGGTTGATGCGGAAGGGTGGATGTTGTGGTTGGTCTGTAAGCTGATGCTGATCTGCGGAAGGAGCGTGTTGAGCGGCGTGGTAGGATCGAGCCTAGAAGGCCAGGTTTGGCGATTAGGCATGCGGAAGCACTTGTGGCGGGGATTGCCACGGCGAGGGTTGGTTTCATGTGAAGCTTGTGGAAGGAGTGTAGATGTGTAGAAAGAGTGTGGTTGTGGAGTCGCTGAGACTGTGACTATAGTGAGACAGTAAAGGACGAAGAAAGTGATGCTGACAAAAAGGACAGAAGAGGTGGCATAGAGAAATACTCGAGTCGGCATCTGCACCCAAGAGTTTAGATTATCACCCTTGTGGCCTCAAACAACGTGCAGGGCTCTTGGTCTGCAAAGCAAAAAGGTGTTTTGGCATAGGCGGTTGCACAGATGGCAGCGCCGGTGTCTTCTCGCTTGCCGGCGGTGATGACTCGTGCATTGGAATTCGAGTGTTAGGCCAGGGCAATGGCAAGACCGGCGCCCATGCCTGATGTACTGCCAATGACGAGGGAAATAATGGGTAAAGGGAGGAGTGCGAGGGTTTCTGCGAGTGGGAGAGGCGTTGTACCTCGTGCCATACAGAATGCATCAGGACTCTTTGTGCGTGTTAAAGTGAAGCTTGCTTCGGGTGTTTTGAGAAGACCAAGATTTGCGTCTAAGCAAGTTCTCGAGATGACAGGTGATCAAGTAGAGGTAAAATACAGAACAATTTCTATTGCGTTCAGTGGGCTGGTCGTGGAGGAGTATTTAAGTCGACGTTGTTAGTCGGCGTCACCCTGTCGTCGGCACAGCGCAGGATTCGGATTCCGCCGCCGACTTTCCCAATCCATCTTTGCGGCCGTTACATCATCCCTCTCACACATCACACGCCCAACCTCATCGCCAATTCTCCGATGCCATCAATCTCATAGAAACCAAATGAGGCCATCACTTTCGCCTTGCTTCTAATCACGAAAACCCAACGAGTTTACAGAATGATATTCATTGACTTGACCTTATTCTGCGGCGGAGCGAGCTGCGGGGCTTATCGTCACTCCTCATCTCGCCTTTGTCCTCTCTGGAAAACATTGGCTTTGTGGGCCTCTGAGCGAACCAGACAGGTAAAGCGCAGTCTCCAACCAAGCTCCTGAAGTCGCGTCTACACTCTGCGAGGAACTCATCGTCCGTGTATGTGTTCAAGAGACTGTACAGCTCGCCTCCTGACTTTTCGTTCACGAGGAGTTGCAGCATCTCCATCATGGACCCTTCCTTCTTTGCTGTCACTTGTACAGTCTGACCTGTACGTGCCGAGACCAAAAAGCCGGACGTGTCTGGACCAAGTAGCATCATGTACACTGCAACCTGTATCAGATGTTCGGGAGCAAGGTCGTCCATGTGCTTGATTTCCCACACTTTTGTTGCATCGCTTGTTAGCTGGCAAACGTCCATTACACCAGTCACTTTTACTTCTGTTGTACCCGCTCCTTCTGTCCCTGCTGCGCGGCTGATCTCCGGGAATCCACGCACTTTCCTGCATTCATACCGGAGACCTCTTCCTGTAAGAGTGGCAAAGGTTGGCAGACCACTCAAAACATACTTTGTGACTTTGGCATATGTCTCGGGGAGCCAAGTATACTTGTCAAGAGGAATGTTGAGTAGACTTGTGATGTCACCGTCTTTCTCGGCCATCTCCAGAGCGGACAGAAAGAGAATACCGCTTGTGCTCAGCGGTCGCTCCTTGGACAGTAACACTATGCTTTGGACTTTGTCATAGTACTCAATGGGTAGTAGGTCCAGAGCCTTGGGTCTACTTTCAGAAGTCACAGACCTGATGACCCTTTTCAATCTACGGACCAAAGGGAGCTTGCTCGTGAAGTTTTGATAAATTGCTGGTACGGCAGTTCCTGTAATAGCTGACACATCCTCATGAAGACCGTCTCGATTGAGTATTGTACTCGGCAGCGTAGCAGCTGGAAATGCAGGCTCGGCAATGTTATGGAGTTCCAGACAGTGGAGGCACGCTGTCATGAGACTCTCCGACAGGTTCCTGCAAAGCGACGTCACCGCGAATGGTCGACTTTTTGGCGTTGCGGCTTGAACGTCAGTTTTGAGTCGTCCCTGGACATCGCACGTCTTGTGAAGTATGGTTTCGTCGATGAAAGGAAGGTAAGCATGCTTATGATCATGAATTAGGACCAAATGCTCCAGAGCACGTGTAGCAGCGACGTATTGGGCATTTGTCACTGCTTCTCGACCTTGGACTCCTTTCGCATATATGTCATAGTATCCATGATCGCACCCAAGAACGATACAAGCCTTACGTTCGATGCCTTTCGCCTGGTGGTAGGAGCATATCAGCACTTTGCCATAGTAGACTGCTGGATCAATATCTCCAAGATCAGAATCATTTCTGGAGACAGGAATTCGCCTCAGAGCTAGACCATTTGCCAAGGATATCGCCGGGCTACCTTTCCGCACAGATGGTGCTACCACGAGGATGTCTGCTGCAGAAAGTCCAGAGAACTCCAGTAATCTAATCACCTCGCCCAGAACCTGTGTGTAGGAGTCGCAGATGACATAGCGTGGTTTGGCGAAAGGTGAGCCATTCTTATCGTTTCGCTTAACGGCATGCATGACATTCTCTGAGGATGACTTCAAGAGCTGTTGATTCACGAACTTGACGATAGGTTGTGTTGCACGATAGGAGGTTGTCTGTGGTGCATATGTCCATTGTTGGTCGTTCACATATCCAAACACCTCGTCACGAGCTGCCATACTCAGAAATCTCGGATCTGCGTTCGTGTAGTCATAGATGGCCTGCCTGCTGTCTCCTAGAAGCACCAATCTCAATTGAGGTCCTTGTTCACATGGGACGCGATCTTTGCTGACAAAGCCCTTGTCGCGGATGAGCTTGTCAACGAATCTTTTGAGGATCGGCGTCATGTCTTGCTGCTCGTCCATGATCAAGACCGAGAAATCAGGAAGGGGTTTGGTCGTGCTTGGCAGCATGTCATCTTGAACGACGCGCTTCAGGCCTTGATCAGTTGCGCACTCAGATGTGTAATATCGTACACCCAGAGCGTGGTAGTTGAGAACAGTAATATTTTCGAGACCTAGGTCCTTGACTCTCTGTTCAGTTTCCTCCAACAGGCGCCGATTGTATACGAGAAGGAGAAACTTGATCTGTGGTGCTGCTTGAGCCAAGTGCAGAACAGTCGTAGTTTTGCCAGCACCGGCGCAAGCTTCGATGACGATATTGTTCTTCGTGTGGAGGAGCGTGTCCACAGCAACCTGCTGTTCAGCTGAAGGAGGAAGCAAAGCTTTAGGTGTTGACGTCCCTGGTCGAGATGTCAAAAGAGTAACGGCGTGACTGGAATGGATCTGGCGTCTAGGGTGGAAGTATATAGACGGTGAAAACGTCCGAATTGCCTGGCGAACACTTGAAGGATGTCGCGTGCTGAAAGCCTGGTGGCATGAGCGCGATGCGTGAGATCTGGTTTCGAGAGGACTTATGACCGCGACCCAGACAGGAGACCTAGTAGCGGGAACGAGCGTCCTGAAAGTAAGCGCTTGCATTGCGGACGCAATAGCGTGACCGGAGTCAAGACGATGTCACTGCAGCAATTCTTTCCAAAGCTCTCAACCAGCCGAGAGCGAAGATGGAGCGTGAAGTAAGATGCACGAGAGCCTTTGTGAAACATGGCTCGTTATTCCTCAACGCCACCACACCCGCAGATGAAATGAGGATCTACAACTTCAAACAGATCCGAGACATGAGAGACATAAGTCGTGAACCTATTCAAGATCAGAGACACCTGCACAGTGTCAGAGAGTGCTTCACTGAGGTTTCCCCACGACAGATCACACAAGTCAAGATGAAACAAGAGGAGTGGTGTTCAAGGCTGGGGAGAAGCCAGCCCGTATTCTCGTTGTCCGTGTTTGGCACACAAAACGACAACATCAAGCTCTGCCCGGCTTGCAATCGTTTGCTCATTTTCAAATATCAAGCTGGACAAGCTACAGGCAATGACGAAG
>Ga0268250_10001029_pt1 | contig 12444 bp, 14 predicted proteins | sample AgamicAsSfe_FD_200448 | JGI IMG/M metagenome (GOLD analysis project Ga0268250, IMG submission 200448) | Agave microbial communities from Guanajuato, Mexico - As.Sf.e (v2) (version 2) | ecosystem: Host-associated > Plants > Phyllosphere > Phylloplane/Leaf | place: Guanajuato, Mexico | collected... | reverse complement strand
TAAAGTGAGGTACCGAAACTCTTCGCTCTTCCGTCTTTCCATATATCACTCACAATGCCCGACGTTATATTGGCAAGCACACCCGAGCAAGAACCTGTAATGATCCTCGTTACAATGATTGTCGCGAAGTTTTTGGCTAACGCTTGTGGAATGATGAAGATGATCAGAACTGCGTAGATGACCAGATAACTCCACCGTACCCCAAAGTTCTCCATCAAAGGCAGTCCCAAGAGTCTAAATGTAAGCGTACAAAGTTAGTATGTGTCTCACATGCAGTTCGCACAGAGATACTTACGGTGCTGCGGCGCCTCCCAGGTTCCAACTCAACACTGGCCAGTAGGAGTGTGGGAATGCCTCGTCGCTGATATTGAAGCTGGTGTTGATTTGCTCGGCGGCGGATGTGAGCATTGTTCCTGAGACTTGTACGACGAATGTCATGGTACAGGCTAGAAGCGTCGTGCGCCATTTTTTCGAGGAAGAGAAGTTGAAAGGATTCGAAGAGTCGGTCGATGAGGCCCAAGATATGAACGTAGGACTAGACTTCGAATCTGGCTGTGAAGGATGTGTTCCTGAGATATCTGGACTCAATGGTCGATCGCGCTTCTCGTCGACAGCTTGCGAGCTCAGACTTGTCGAAGACCTCGAAGTTGATGTTGGGGAAGCCATGGCCACGGACGATAAGCCAAGGCGAAGACGGAGCTAGCGTTGCCGGTCTGGCTTATAAGCTGTATCGACGGATGTAAAGATGGCGACTAAGCATCAGTCACCCAGTTGCTTACACACGCCTTCACACTCTTCGCTCTGGTTGCAACTTTTCTCTGTCGTAGTTTGAGTGCGAGTCGTATGGCCAGAAGACGGGACAACGCAGCTATTCGCAGGGTACACGTCGAATACGGTGAAACCGACCTTGCTGTCACAGTACACCAGGGAACAATAACCTCTAAGTGCAAGGCTTCTTGGGAGACAAGCTTCTGACAAGCACCAAGCCTAAAGTTCGTCGCAGGTAGTAGCTAGGGTGGTCGAGTGGAGATGGAGCCGACAGAAGCTCGCCCCATCTTCGCTCGGCGGTCACCATGAGGTGCAAACAAAACCTGAACCTCTGACATCACGGTTCATAAGGGACTTGACTAACAGCTCGAGGTTGCTAGGCGGCGTTGCTAACTATAACGTAAGAAAAAGCGGATGCGAGTTAGCGTCGGCTTGGCGGGCATTATGATCTTCTTGTCAGAGCGGGAGATTCTATAATTGGGTGCGTGATGCTGGAGAACAAGACCGATGTATATTCGAGGCTGTTCTTACAATTGTGATGGGTTGTAACAGACAGATTTCTGATGGGCGGGAAGGTATGATGTAGATGTTTTGCCATGAGACGCCACAGCCGAAGATTTCCACGCTAAACTCTATCCATTTGTCCTGTCTCCCGAGAGCTACCAACGTTTCTGAACCGCCTTATACCCTCTGAACCAGAGCGACTTATGATAGCCTACACATAATCCTCCTTGGTACCCTTTTCCGCACTTCTGTAGATCGCCTCAATCATCTTATGCCTAACAACAGCATCCTCCCAGGTCGTAACACTGCCTACACCTTCCCCAGCCCACGCATCCCAGGCCCTCCCCACATTAAACGACGTATCCTCAGCCTTCTCCACTTCAACTTCTCTGAGTTCTTCCTGACCCAGTGCGATCTTGACAGTAGGCTGGAACATCTGCACATGTCCACCCATCTTCGGTCCTTCTAAGACAAGTGTACCCTCGGATCCGATAATCTCCCAGTAGAAATCTCGTCCACTGCGCGACAAACCCGGAGCGTAATTGACATCTACGTTGCCGCCTCCGTTGACAAGTTCTGCAGTCATGGAAATAAAGTCGTGGGAAGTTTTACTTTTCTTTTCACCCTTGGGCTGGTAGGTCTTCTCATCGATCAACTCAAGTTCTGGGTAGCGGTTCGATAGCACGGCGGAGATTGAGCGGAGTTCGCTAGAAAATACGTAGCAGAGCGCGTCGACAGCGTGACCAAAGGGAATGGTGAGGACATTTGCGCCTGCTTCGACTGGGAGCATGTATAGATGGGAGGGAAAAATTGTGCCGCCGAATATCATGCCCTGTTGTTCGTCAGCAAGTTTATTCATGCCAATGCATCCCTCTTCTGTCATTCAAATCTGAAGGATGTGATTGACGATATTCTTACATGACCGAACATCGTCGTCCCCAAGATTTTCCCTAGTTTTCCTGACTCAACGATTTCCTTTGTTTTGAGAATCGAAGGGTTTTGACGGGCTTGCAAGCCCACCATCGTTCTCACGCCCTTTGCCTGAGCCAAAGCAGTCAATTCCTCTGCTTCTTTCAAATTCCGCGCTAAGGGCCATTCGGAGAATACGTCTTTCCCTGCCTCGAGAGCGGGACGGATGAGCGCGTAGTGTAGGGGTACATTGACGCTGACGGCTACGATGTCTACATTGGGATCCTGAGCAATAGAATTGGGGGAGTCGTGGGTGGAAACCGAGTCTAGAGAGTACTGTTTGGCTGATGCTTTGGCTGAGTCAAGAGAGCTATTTTGGAGAGCAGTAATAGTATAGTGAGGGGTGCGCTGGAGGTGGGGAAGATGAGAGCTGGACGCCCATGATCTGAACGTTGACGTCAATTGAGCTATCGTATGATACAGTTCCAAATGCATACTTACCCTTTGGCCGAGAGACCGATGAGTCCAACTCGTTTCTGTGAGCTAGTCATAATTCTCAGTTGAGCAAGCGAATCGTATTACTTTTCTTGAGTTTGGATTGCAATAATTGGATGATTAGATACCCGACAAAGATGGATCAAGTTGAACAGAGGACATTAGCTCAATCTATACGTCTAACTACGGATATACATGTCACTCCGCATACCCCGAGACCCTGCAGCTAAAGCGGGTACAGCCGATTGCAGCCCGAGGTATGGCATGGGTGGTTGTTGCAGTACGGATGACGTAACTGAATAGTTCGCCCGTTTTTCGTGCGCGCGCACCAAGCTTCTTCACTTCGCCAGGCAGAATATATGTTCTCTGTGAGCTTGCGGCCCTGGGCAGCTTCGAATTCTCATTTTCCGAATGTGATTCTGACGGCGTTTCTCAGCTATTATACAGTCTTTATTCATCGCGGTACTGCTATCGATGATCGGAAGGGTGGACTAAACCCTTCCTGTGCCGAGATAGATGTCAAAAATACAGAACAGAACAGTCTATTGGTTTTTCTATTTGACTTGTACGAAGCACTTGTGAAGCAATACGCATTCGTCTTGGAATAACCTAGTTCCAAATTGTTTGTTCCGCGTTATACCATGAAGGTCATGCAGAATCTTATCACAACTCAGTGGCATTCTCGTCTTCCTCATTGCCCTCAGGCATCTCCTCATCTCACTCATCAGAGTAGTGCCCACACATCTGCGCATTCTCCCACGCTTCATCGGCAACATGCTGGTACTCGCCCGCCCTAGTATAAGCCTCCGTAACAAAGTAGGGGCGCGACGTCTCCAAACCAAGAGAAGGCTCAGAGCCCACCGCCAGACGACTCGAAACCGCAGCATCTGTTGCAGCCGTAATACCCGGAATGAACGGTTGAGCAAAAGGGGAGAGCGCGTTACTTGTAGCTGACATTGCAAGACCATACGGATTCGCGACAGCCTGGAAGTTACCCGTGTTACCAAGTATTCCTGCCATCTCGTGCCCAGTAAAAGGCATCGCAACCTCATTTTGCACCAATCTTTTTCCAGACCACCCATTGGTTCGAGATAGTTCCGCATAGTAGTTTTCATTCTGGCATTGCTCACAGAGGTAGGTTCCATGTCTAGCTTGTAACTTGCCACGTGTGCTTAGGCAATCTTTGTGGTACCAGCCTACTTTGCAACCCTTGTTCACGCATTGCGTGATTGGAACCTCATTCGTACGCGCAGGCTTGTGGCAGGAGCAGATTAGGTCGCTCTTTACGGGCAAGTGTTTGTTGTATGTCTCGAAGGCTGCTTGAGTGACACTAAAGGGTGGTGAGCCGTCGGTGGTTGGGTCGTGCTTGCGGTAGACGGGTGCGTAGAATTGTTGTGCTTTCACTGTGGGCTTTGACGGCGGGCTTGGTCTTTTTCTCTTCTTATTCGGCGATACAAACTTTGGCCTAGCTTTTCCCTCGCTCTTGGTAGGTGTATATTCCCCATCCGGTGTGTCTGGATCGGCGTCTTCATTTACAGCGTCAGACGCATCATCACTCAGATTCAACTCTTCGTAATTTATGTTGTTGGTCTTGACCGAGCGTTTGAGTGTTAGAGGACCGTGTGGATTCACTACTGTGAAGGTGTTGCAGATATTGGTGTCCTCGGTTTTTGTCATATTTTCGCGTCTTATTCGGTGATTAGTGAAGAAACGACAGACAAGGTTGGTTTCAACGTCACGGCCAAATTCGCGATGACCACTCCCAAAATCAGGTACACTGTTCTCCAGGAGGATTGCGCTACCCAGTTTTTTGTATTCGTTTTGCTGTACTGATGTAGGGTCTCGGTAAACCAAAGCGGAGCTTTCTGATGATCCCAAAGTCAACAGTTGAAAGTTGCGGGAAGGGAGAGGGTAATAAGAAGAGCTGCCAGTCGATGAATGGGAGTGGACGCTGTCAACTCTGCTATGAGCGACTGGTGGAGAGTAGGGACCTGGAAGGCGCTGTGAACGAGATAGTTCTTTGCCGCTCATTGTATGCGTAACGAAGCCCGTCTTGTGCTCAACCGCCCAAGAGCTCTCGCGGTCATTCATCCTGGCGGGTGCATAGTTACGGGACTCTGTGTAGGGAGTTTGTTCAATCACGCCATCGAGCTGTAGCGAGCCAGCAGTCGAGGAAACCAGCACCTCACAGCTCGAGGCATCGTCCGACTCGCTGCCCTCCCTCATATCGTAAAGTTCGCTCCTAGAAGTTGGACGCTGAATAGGTCGAGCAGGAACATGGTGATATCTAGCTTGTTGAGACTGACCCGCGGACCGGTTGATGGTAGACTGCGCCTCTTCCCGTCGGTTCACAAGCTCTTCCAGGCAGTCCAAGCAGTAGGTGCGTGTCTGCTTAGGTACCAACTTTTTGACCTGCTGAGTCCACAAAGGATCATTCATTCTCGGTCCATTACGGCGAAAAGCGATGATTTTACCAGAAGCCACGCACATGTCAGAAGCCGGCGAGACGGTTCCCCAATCAAGGAGTGGTTCAAGTGTGATGGAAAGAGGGCTCCTCTTGATTCTTTGAAGTGTGTCTTCTCCTACTCCTGGGCAGGAAAGATTGTCGCAACCTTTCTTAGAATCATCTCTAATGATGAAGACGAGATCACCTTTGGTTTGATACACTTTGCCAGAGCCTCTACCTTCGAGCGCATGTAGAACATACTCCCTGTGCTCCGCCAAATCCTGACCGTCTGTCCAACGGTATGTCTGATTGTCATTTGGAGGCCTCGAAGACTGATAATCCATCTCGTCGATACCGGTAACTTTCCGCCAGAACAGCGCTTGTAGGTTTAGCAGTTGCGCATACCCTTCGTGGAGGGTAGGGAGCTTCATTCCCCAATTCTGAAGGTATAGGTGAAAAGCTTTGGCGCTTTCTTCACCAACCTTGGGAAACAGGAAATGTGAAATCCGAAGGTCGTTCTGGCATGTGTAGAACATACCGGACGGCTTGGTAGGAGAAAGTTCGTCTGGCGACGCCATTTTGCGCGATCAACTACTATGCCGTTAGCATGGAGCAGGTTGTTTAAAATACCAGGATACCAATCACACTTGTGGCAGCCCGGCAGAGGGTAAGAAAAGGCGTGAAGTAGACTATTCTCGTACGCAGGGTACGGCTACGGCGCCAAGGCCTGACAAAATCCACCTGCAGCCGAATTGGACGTGACGGCAGAAGCTAGTACCAGGCTCTGAACGTCTTTTTGTTGAGGGTCTGAAGACGACTGCATACTCTGAATGGGCGTTTCGCAGTGCAATCAATGGTAGCGAAGTCCCACAGCGGGCATCCATGGATCGCGTGGGGAAGAACCCTGAGAAAATTACGCGCGGTGAAGATACATGTCGTGAGATGAAAGTGAAGAGTGAAGAGTGAAGAGTCCAAACCGGATGGTTTCGCGTCGTATCCGGTTCACTTTTGTACATTTCGGGACTGCTCAGAACATATAACCACGACGCCGCACGTATCCTTCGTCTATCTTGTCGTGTTCAAGTCACCAAAGAATACCAAAGTACACATAGACTCGGAATCATAGGTTACTTTTGTGGTATTCCTAGGGTGATCCAAGGGTCAGGCCACAGAGCATAATGATTGAATTCTAATAAAGTCCATGCTTCGTCAGGAGCATAGTCAAACACGATTCCGTGGCGTGACGCAGAAAGTTGCTAAAGTCGTCGGTGGCTGTCGGTGCCGCAAGATATCTATGTGTTAGAATTGCTCCAAGGTCAGCGACAGAAGTATAGTGTCGGCGCCTCTACTGTGTACGTTATGGGTCATGCTGTCAGAGAATGACGTTGATGTCGTTGCCGCTCACATATCCCTCGATGGTCTCTTTCAGAATTTCACCAAGGTTCTTGATTGACCTTGTCGAGAACCACGCCAAGTGAGGACTCAAGGTAATGTTGAGATCTTTTATGTCTTCCTCCAGCAGCGGTGAATCCTCAGGTCCACCAACAGGTTCCACCTGATACACGTCGGTAGCATAACCCGCTATGCGCCGTTCCTTCAAGGCTTGCACGACGGCTGCCTCGTGCACTATGCCGCCTCTCGCGATATTGATCAAGACGGTGTATGGATGCATCTTCTCGAGCTCTGCGGTGGAGATGAGGTTGAGCGTCTCGGGGTTCCGCGGCAGGGATAGGACAAGGACGGTGGAGTTACGGAGCACATCGTCAAAAGGTATGCGGTCGTCTGAAGCATCTGGGGCTGGCAGTGGTAGTCCGCCGTCGAGGGGAGGCGTCGCCGGTGTCTTTCGACTGGCGATAAGCACGCGCATGCCCAATGCTTGCCCGAGCGCAGCCACTCGCTTCCCTATCGTTCCTCGTCGTCAGCTCAGGATCTCGCATCCCAATTAGGGCATGGAGACCTACCTATGCCCCCATAGCCGATAACACCCATAACCTCATCTTTGCAGGTCATCGGAGGCATGCCATCCGGCAGGCGCATGTGCTGGTTGACACTACCCTTGGTCTTCCATTCGCTAGGCTGCGCACGAGTAACGCGGTCTAGGAACACGGTTCGTCGTCTGGCGGCAAAGTACAGGCCTATGGCATGTTCCGAAACAGCGTCGATATTGGCCCCAGGGCAGTTTGTAACACGAATGTTGCGGGCCCGGCAGGCGTCGAGGTCCACAGGGTCTGTTCCCGTCGCAGAAATGGCAATGTAGCGGAGGTTTGGAGTAACACTGGGGCGCAATGTTTCGGCATCTAGCTTGATAGTGGTCGTGATGACTATCGTGGCATTGCGGATGCGCGAGTGGAGCTCTTCGCGCGTCGACGTCGTCGCGTAGGCTGTCAGGCTGTGCGTAATGGTGGCGGGGAAGCTGAAGCCGTCAAGTGGGAGGGGCTGCTGATGCTCCTCGAGGGCGACAATCTCGTGATGCATGGCGGCAACGTTACACAGCTTCCAATGCAAGGCTGTCGAACATGACGCATTTCCATTTTATATCACTAAAAGACGCCTCTAGACGACAAGCCTGGCACCACTATTACCGCATTCGACATCCTAGGGCGCGTTTTCCCACCGGAAGGAAGGCACAGACAAAGGGAAGGAGCAAAGGAACAGCTCTTGGTAGCAGCAAACACGACTCCACCCTTCCATGTTGATATCTCCGTCTCCATCTCTCCCCTATCTATACACTCCGCAAACCTGCCCAGCGCGTTAATGCACACGCGACCATTGCCCCGGACCGTATCCACGAATACGGCTCCTAAGCCGAGGTGGACGCCCGCGACGCACGCCAAACGCCCTCGGCGACTCCCATTGGCTGCGCAAATCTGCAATTGTCAAAGTCACGCCCAACCTCACCCTCCCCCCACGCGTTCACCAGCGATTGCCCTGCAAACTCTGCGCACCCGAGTGAGGCTCAGTGTCTTGCGACATGCTTCAGGGACCAGCTCAGGGCCCTTCCCTCACCGGGTTTTCGTCGGCAGACAGCGGCTCAGCTTCTGGCCCACTTCTGGAAAAAACCTCAACACCTAAGCGACGGAACGCGGATGCATTAGACCATAGTTCCCACCCGATCGGTGATTTTCTCGGCGCTGTAAAACAGCCCTATCCGGTCACCTAGCATCAGCAATTGGCCCGCCAAGCTCGGCGTCTGTTGCCATCTGAAATTCGGGTGGGTAGTCTGAGCCGTCTTGCCTCCAAGGTGGCTAGCGGGCCTGGACCATGCGCCGACTGACGTCCCTCTGCAGCCCTTCAAAGCCTGCGCTGATCCGCCGTAGTGACCTCTCTCAGAGTTTTGCTTTGCGACAATTATCACAGTCACTTTCTCTCCCCGGACCCCAAACCACGGACGATAGCGACACGCCCCTCATGTCCGACTACAGGTATGGCACGCAGTCAGATGCGTACGCCGCTGAGCACGACCACTCTGTCCTTCGCAACGGCGCGTCTGACAAGGAGACCAAGTTGGGCAACACCTACTCTGGATCTGGAGACGATGTCGTTCCCGCCGATGCCGACAACCTCCTAGCTGCCATGGGCTACAAGGCCGAGTTGGTTCGGTCACGATCTACTCTCCAGGTCGCCTTCATGTCTTTTGTCTTGGCCTCGGTTCCCTATGGTTTGGCAACAACCCTCTACTACCCAGTAGTCGGTGGAGGTCCCACCAACATCATCTGGGGATGGCTCGCCGTATCTCTTATCATTCTCGCTGTCGCCGCATCTCTCGGTGAGATCACCAGTGTCTACCCGACCTCTGGTGGTGTCTACTACCAGACCTTCATGATCACGCCGCCCGCCTATCGGAAAATCGCCTCGTGGATCTGTGGTTGGTGTTTCGTAGTTGGCAACATTACCATTACTCTCTCAGTCAACTTTGCTACCGCGCTCTTCCTTGTGGCATGCGTCAATGTCTACGAAAGCGAACCTGGTGTTGGTATCATGGAAGGATCAGCTTATCAGGTCTTCCTCATCTTCCTTGGCATCACACTCATTTGCAACGCTGTGTCTGCCTTTGGAAACAAATACCTACCATGGTTGGATGTGAGAAACCCCCCAAGCGACTACTGGATGTGTTACTTACAGACGATTAGACCTTTGCCATTTTCTGGACCTTTGCTGGTGTGATTGCCATTATCGTATGCATCCTTGCCATTGCGAAGAATGGACGCCACAGCGCCGAATACGTCTTCACTGAATTCGATCCCTCCAACTCCGGATGGGTCCCAGGATGGTCTTTCATGGTCGGACTATTACACGCAGCCTACGCGACTTCATCGACTGGAATGATCATCTCGTGAGCCTCCCCTACTCTGCCCAAGCAACTTGAAGCAGATTTTCTTTGCCCAATGCAAATTTCCCAAGCGACCTTCCCAAGCGACATTTCCTATGCGACCCTCCCAAGCAACACACTCCATCGCGACATTTGACGTGTCTACATGCGGTAATGTCAAATGATGATTGTCCAAACGCTAACAGTGTACAGTATGTGCGAAGAGGTTCGTGAGCCTGCCACCCAGGTCCCCAAGGCCATGGTCGCTACCGTCGCCTTGAACACCATTGCTGGCCTGGTCTTCCTCATCCCTCTCGTCTTCGTACTTCCCGACCAAGCCATGCTTGCAGGACTACTTTCCGGCCAGCCGACACCTGTTATCATCAGGGATGCTGTAGGCTCCCCCGGTGGTGCCATTGGTCTGCTCATTCCTCTGCTGGTCCTCGGTTTCCTCTGTGGTATCGGGTGCACCACCGCTGCCTCCCGGGCTACCTGGGCCTTCTCTCGTGACGGTGCTATTCCCGGCTACAAGCTGTGGAGGACTGTCAACACGAACCTCGATGTTCCGCTCAACGCCATGATGCTGAGTATGGTTGTTCAAATCGCTCTCGGTCTCATCTACTTCGGTGCTGCCGCTGCTTTCAACGCTTTCTCCGGTGTCGGTGTCATTTGCCTGACCCTGAGTTACGCTGCCCCCATCTTCGTTTCGCTCATGACTGGTCGTAAGCAAGTCAAGGACGGCGCGTTCCACCTTGGCATGCTCGGTACCTTCTGCAACGTTGTTGCACTTGGTAAGTTTTGTGACCGATTCTTTTGGTAACCAATTTCTAACAAACATAACAGCCTGGTCCGCTCTCGCCACTCCTCTCTTCTGCATGCCTACTTTCCGCGACGTCACACCAGCATCGATGAACTACGCCTCTGTCGTTCTCGCCGCCGTCGTTGTTGTCTCAACTATCTGGTACTTTGTCTGGGGAAAGAAGAACTACGAGGGTCCTCCCACTCATGAGGACGCGGTTCTCGAGGCGAGAAGAGCCAGCATGGCGTCTCGTTAAGTCATATTGAACCAAAGATGACATGAGAGGAGGAAGAGATGGATGAGCACACTTTCTTCTTTTCGCTACTCGGTGATTACAGCGAATGAAGTGGGTAAAGTCATTGAGTTTTTACATTCCTGCATCAGCAAATTCGATACCCCCGTACATTGAACATTCCAAAAGAGTTTTGTGCCAACGTTACCTCTCTATGCATTGTTTGTGAATCTGTTGCTCTTTCCGGCATATTGCATATACCGATCACGGGCGCAGCCGTCCCGATCCTTGGCCCAGGCACAACTACGTAAAAAGTCACGATGCGGGAAAAACGGCATGCTGATTTCTCCACAATCCATGCCACGGTATGTCATAGCCTCCACAGCCTCCACAGAGCCCGCAAAGTATAAGCGCCCGGTCAACGTGCGGGCTCTTTTCGGTAGAAACCGGGACACGGACGACTATTGATTAGTGAACACGAGCCCCATCCACTAGACAACCATGCAGCACATAATGCGCAGCAACATAGCTGGATGGGACTGGTGACTGCGACTTTCGTGCTAGTGGTATTCCGCTGACCTGGAACTTTTTTGGTTGCATCGCTTAGCGAACTCGATAGCTGGATCCGCTATGACGTACGGGTTTGGAAGAATTTCAACAATGGTATTTGTGTTAGGTATAGGACGTTGTTGCATGTGTCTATGTACTGAAGTCGAAGTCTTTGAAAGGATCCCTGTTAAGACGATCTTCTTCGAAAGGATCTCTAAACACCACACTGCCACCACCACCATCTAGACCTGTCGACTCAATATCACGCCTCTTTTTCTTTCTCTTCACATCGACAACCCCGTCAAAAAGTTTAGCCGTAGAATGTCTGCCTTTGACCAAAATACTTTTCCGTTTGTTTCCGTCTTTCTTCAAAGTACTGTGCGGACTAAGGCCATCCTTGAAACTTCCATCTTTTCTGTTTCCATGATAGTAATCATCACGATCACTCTCGTTGACAGAGGCGCTTGGCAAACCCATATGTCTCACCGTCCCAGAATTGCTGCGCGATGTGCCACCCATTTTGACAGACGATCTGGTATCAATCGTCTTGATCGATTCTGTAGCAATAGACTGCGTGATGATTGGTCGTTGATGGACAACGGTTTCATCTTCTGTTGGCGAAGGAACTGTGAGTCCAACGTCATAATTGATCCAGGGTGCCACTTCGTGGATGTTGATTCCAGGGAATGTGCTGATGGATGTGTGTGCACTACTGGCATTTGAGCCAACTGGGCTAGCTTTTCCGCGCTGTTCGCTCTGTGGATTATCGGGTTTTCTGTGTCCTTGATGATGATGAGTGTTTGTGCGGATGAGTGATGCGGGGACGGCGAGGGTGTTGCTTTTACCCGCTGTTGTGGCTGCGAGGGTAAGAGGGTCGGTCTTTGGAATGGATTTGGGGGAGAGTATGACTTCTTTCTCGAGCATATGGACGTGGGCTTCTTCGTCGAAGTGGAGATGTTTGAAGACAGCCTTGCGGCGAGAGTTCAAAGAGGTATCCTCGACGACCGGGAGAGGCGCTGGGAGCACTGGAGGAGCAGTTTTGAGGGGTATCGAGAAATCATCTTTAATAGGTACCACGCTTGGTTCCTTACGCTTTCCGTCTCGGTTCACCTTGCGAAGTCGCTTGTATTCGGCGTAGTCGTCTACTTCGGTTGCGGTAGGTCGTTTGGTGACTACATCCATAGGTACGGAGTCTGTACGTTCGAATTTGACGTCGAATAGGATATCGCCTTCCTTCCATTGCTCGCCGGCGAGATCACTACTTTTTGCTTGTTTTATGGACCATCCTTTGACGCTATACAAGCCTTCATATCTTACACCGGCCTTCGGGCCCCAAACGCTGTTGATACTGTGGCTGCGAAGTACTCTTACAGGATCACGGCTTTTGGGAGTGGCAGAGGTCAGACGAAATTTGCCTTTGTCGGTTTGTGGTA
>Ga0268250_10001027_pt1 | contig 12456 bp, 9 predicted proteins | sample AgamicAsSfe_FD_200448 | JGI IMG/M metagenome (GOLD analysis project Ga0268250, IMG submission 200448) | Agave microbial communities from Guanajuato, Mexico - As.Sf.e (v2) (version 2) | ecosystem: Host-associated > Plants > Phyllosphere > Phylloplane/Leaf | place: Guanajuato, Mexico | collected... | reverse complement strand
AGCAGTCCTCTGCGGCCGTCACTCAGGACGAGACTCAACTTGATCACATACTGATCACTGTATTACTAAATTTGAGATGGCACGATCCTTTCTCTCTTGCTTTCGTCCCGATTAGATTTCTGCATTGCATGGCGTTACTGGGGCTCGTTCTTTCTCCTGGGGGTTTTATTGAAAAGTGCTTTTGCGCTTCTCGCAAAAATAAGCAGGTACTATTGACGACCATTTGAAACGAATAGAAGTAGAAGACAAGTCAGCTTCGGTGGCAGCTTGACAGGTGTGTGATTAGCTAGGCAGATAGAGGCAATGAGAGAAGCTGCTCTGGAGTCGTGCTATGTGCCATAGTGCATTTGTTCTTGTCCTGTGTGATCATCTTGTACAATGTTGATCTGTTGTCCAGCCTTTTCACCCTGGTGATGCATGCATCGGTCAGGTGACATAGCATGGCATGGTTGTCTGAGTGATTGTGCAATGAGAGATGTGAGTTTTGGTGTGTGACAATCACGGAGGGGTAGGCAATGGGGGGCTGGGGAGCCTCGTTTCAGGGCTCAGTTCCAATTGGGAGCGCCAGTCAGCTGGCCGCGCGACTGCGCTAAGAGCAAAGCAAGCTGCTACCACTATAACATCCCGTCTTCCGCCCTCCTCTTCGTATTTCCCATCAACAACCTCCTGTCGCATCACTCTTACTCCGTCTCTCGTGAGTCGCCTACTTTCGAACTGCTACCTCCTAGCTTGTGAAGTACTCTAGAGCTTGCTAACCACTCCATCTCGTACTCGATAGCTCTCGCAACTCGAACAAACTCGGTTCAACTTCAAATCCCCAGCCTTCATCAACATACACAGACGCGCCGCGCAATCAATATCGCAATGGCCGGAGACGAGATTCAACCTGGTGACAAGGGTATGTCGATTGCGCTCTTTCCTCTCTTCTCTGCCTGTTCCTCGTCGCGTCGTTGCATCTCCACAGTGAAAGGTCAACCCCACAAGACGTCATGCGCATTGCTTTGTGAAGATGCGCTGATTGATGCGCCATCATGCGCGAACGATGGTGTATCGCGACCTTTCACGCGCCGAGCTGGCGCATACTGCTCACCGCGATTGCCTGTTTGCGATTCGGTCGTCGCACAAGGCCCAAGCTCATAGCGCAATGCCGGCATGTCCGAGAATTAGTTCTCAATCATCTACCTTCTCAGATCGTCGTGGTGCACTTATGCCTCAAACTCTCACTGACATATATATACAGCCAGCTGGGCCTGGGGCAGCGGACATCCCGAAGCCACCGTCGAAGAAGTCAAGCCTCACGACATAACCACGACGAGCCATAAGGGCAACGAGCTCAAGAAGACCGGCGACGAGTCCGACCCGGCCGTTAAGCTGTCGCAGGGTGGAAAGCCCATTGTTAAGAAGGCGCATGAGCTCGAGCTTGAGAAGAAAGGCCCGAACCACGACAACGCTGCGGCCGAGGAGAAGAAGGATGACGAACCGGAGCCAGAGGTCAAGAGCCCTACCAAAGCCAAGGGTCGCGGCAAGAAGGAGACACCTGCTCCAGCCGAGCCCAAGGAGGCGCGCCCATCCCGTGCGAAGAAGACCGAGGAGCCTGCACACACCGAGGATGCCACCGGCAATGGCAACAGCAAAGAAGCCCAGGCAGCCAAGGGCCGCAAGGGTGGTGCCGCCAACAAGAAGGATGACAAGAAGGATGAAGACGCTGAGACGCCTGATGCCGAGACAGTCGAACCCGCAAAGAAGGGCGGCAGGAAGACCAAGGCTGAGACTACCGGCAAGGATGGCAAGAAGGTGACTGGCGCTGCTGCGGAGGCCAAGCTTGCAAAGGAGGAGAAGGAAGGTGATGCCGCTCCTACTGAGGAGTCCAAGGACGAGCCTGCCACTGCTGCTGCTCCAGCTAAGAAAGCTGATGGCCGTAAGAAGGTCACCGGCGCGGCTGCCCAGGCCAAGAAGGAGAAGGAGGAGAAGGAAGATGCTGTTTCGGAGGACGATGCTCCTGCTGCTGAGCCTGAGGAATCTGCTACTGCGGAGAAGAAGGACGGCCGCAAGAAAGTGACTGGTGCTGCCGCCAAGGCCAAGGAGGAGAAGGAGAAGACTGGCGCCACCAAGGCTGAGGCTACGGGCAAGAATGGTCAGAAGATTGTTGGTGCTGCTGCAAAGGCGAAGAAGGACAAGGAAGCGGAGGAGAAGCCGAAGAAGAGGGCCGCGACTGATGATGGTGAGCCTAGGAGATCTACTAGGGCTAGGAAGTGAGTGTGAGTGGTGGTGAGAGGGGAATTGGGTGTACAGATTGGTTCTGCTTTATGCTGGACCTTTGCACAGTGGATGGGTGATACAATGGGTTTTGGACATACAGATGGCGTGGGTTATCGGCGGGCACAGACTTGGATGCAATACTTGGCTACGATAGATTCGTATGCTTGTGTCTGACAGTGGGCTGCTTGCTTTGGTTTATCGTGGTTTAACGTGCTTTGCAGTGCGAGGCGAGGCAGGCAAGGGAGGAATGTGAAGCAAGGGCGTCGTGGAATGTAATCATTGGCTTTTATGATTCGTGCGTCACATTGCTCCCTCACTTGACTATCTGAGTAAAGCGACCTTTCATCCTGTATGACTTGGCTGGCCATCGCCCATCATTGATGATCAGGCTTGTTCGCTGAACCGGACACAAAGTTTCACGTCTACCCATGGCAGGTCCACCGAGTCAATGATGAAACTCCTAACACCTTCACGCCGTCGAGAGAAACTGCTGGAAGGCCCGTTCGCTAGTCTTAATCGCTGAATCCTTCGAACTCGTCGTCATCTTCTGCTTCTGTCTCATTCTCCTCTGCTCCCTGTGTCTCAACTCCCTCCACGCCCACTCGTTTCCTCATGAACTGCTCCCTGTCCGCATCGAGCCATGCTTGTGTGTCTTCCATCGTGGCCATTCTAGTTCCATCAATTGGATTGTCGACGAAGTACTGCAAAGCTTCATCCAGCGGCATGCTCCGGGCTTCAGCAGGTGGGTTGTCGACGAAGTATTGCATCACTTCGTCAACTGTTACGCTTCGAGAGCCAGGAATCGGATGTGCTGCAAAGTACGCCAGGATCGATTCAGGATCGGTGACAATCGCGCCGTGAATGTTGGCTGGATCGAGGACGCCTGAAATGGTGTTGGGTCTGTGTGTTCGTGACCGGCTTGAGATGACTGTGTCTTTGTGCGCTTGATCCTTGGTTTCGCGCCGGCGTCACTCAGTGTGTCTTTCGCGTCATTGTCGTGGATGTCGTCTTCACGCTTTTGACCAGCATGCTGCTCGCCACGGGATTCGAGCAGTTGAGTGGCTTGAGTTAGAGCCGAGTTGAGCCTTCCATGGCTGGGTGGCTCGACACCACGCTCCCGGGAGATGCGCACTGACCAGAACAGCATCGATGACCAGTATTGGGCGAGTGTGCCGTCCTCAGGGATAAGACCGGCGTGGGCACTCGGCTCCGCATGCTTGTGCACCCAGGCGAGAAAGCTGCAAGCAACTGTCAGTAAGGCAGTAATGCTGGGGCTGGTTGAGGACTTACAGTGTGAGCTGTTTCTCAAGTTTGACAAATTCGAGTGGAAACGCAGCATCTTGGAGAACTGCGTTGGTGACGGTGTCTTTGACTCTCAGATACTTGTCGTAAGACTTGATGAACTTGTAGTAGGTATTGAGATGCGCGTCTTGTTGAGGTGTAGAGCTAGGCTCGGAGCGATGAGAGCTGGAAGTGTCGTGGAGCAGGCTGCCTAGTTCAGTAAACTCCTTGTCGAACTCAACGTAGTCTCCTGTCTGTCGAATGCAATCAAGCTGGTAGCTGAGACTTGGTCGTTTAGCCATACCGAGTACTGTGATGCGACAGAGCAAAGATAGGAAGCTAGAGACGAAGAGAGCTTCGAAAACTTGCGCAGGACATGTAGCTATGTGAAAAAAGCTAGCAATGCGAAGTAATCCATGGGGCTGTTTCAAGAGTCAGGTCAACACCAGATCAGTTTCAGGTGCCCGAAAGTTATGGCCATTCTTTCAGATTGATGACTCGTCGATTGTGAAGCCAGGAACAGCAGAATGGGCGCACAGCTAGATTTCTCGAAGCGACTGTCCTACAGTAGCTCATATCGAGTAGACATGCGTCAGTTCACCTAGTGATAAGGATTCCCGCGGTGTGAGTCTATAGAGTCTTGATTGTACCTGTCTGTGCTCGCCCGAAATGCTTTATATAAGGACTCTTCCAGTCTCCCAAGCAATTTGGACTGTGGCAGAGCCTTCCAGCGTCAGTACGTCTGAGCGACAAGAAGGCATGTCAACCGCTAGCTTGAGGAGAGCGAGGCATGTTGTGGAGAAGTAATGCAAAATAAAGTATTATATTTTTGTAAACCCGCTTGATTGTCACAAGCCAATTAAGCTTAAACATGCCTTCTTAGCTCAGTTGGTAGAGCGCGTCACTAGTAATGACGAGGTCGCCGGGTGAGCTTGATTATCTTCGTGCCAGCTTCCGAGCTTCATCTAATTCCCAGCTTAGTTCGACTCCGTCAGAAGGCACTTGCATAGACATTTACTTTTGGCAAACGTATCGTCCTTTTTGCTCTTTATACATTCATGTCATGTGACCTACCATAAGTGAGGAATGTAAGGGACGAAGGAACGACCAGGATGTGATGAAATTCGGATTGCCACATCGAGCCGGGCAAACTCCGCAACTTTCCCCGTACCCCCCCACGCTTTGTGGTGAGTCCACGTCGATATCGGCCAGGCGATCTAAGGACGCTGTAACAGAAATACATAACATGAATGTATAAACAGATTTCTGGATAGCGTCGGGCATTACTGAGATCGAGCTGATGCTCTCTTTTCAATCTTAGACTGATCTGACCACTTTCATTTTTGCGGGGTATTGAACCCACGACCAATGAGTCGTCACGTGCACGACATTGAAGACTGCCGGTTGCCGTCAACGACCAAGGATGATGGACCGGGCCTATACATCTAGGCGCGAGCCACTTGTTTAGACCTATCCAAGGTCAGCAGTAACGATCGAGGCGTCGAGAGGGGGAGTAGGAGATAGAGGATATGCGTTTGTTAATTCTCAGTCGACGGATTGGAGGACTTGTACTGGTACGGCTTCGTGATGAAACATAGCAGTATAGCCATATCGTAGTCAACTTGATGCCGGGGTGAAACGCTTGATCTGATTCGGAAGAATATGCCTTCCTCAGAACCTACAGTCCGACATGGCGTTGTACACCCTACTCTTCCTGTACATATCCTCGAACCATTCCACAATATGCAGCACGCCGCCCGCCAGCCCATGCAGACAACTAGCCAGCCAGCCTAACTCACGTACACCCTCGCAATCAGCACCGCCACGAAGAGCACCCCGAAAGAGAGTCATAACACATTACACGCGCTCGCATTAAACCTAATTCCAGAGGAGTTCCACTCAGGTCAGTATGCGTACCTATCAAAAGGCATTGAGCCAGATTCTCAAGCTACCACATTCATCTCCCACACCATCTTCCTCGAGATCAGAAAGGAAAGCGAAGAAAAGAGGAAAGAACATCATCAAACATACCATCTCTGCGCCTCGATCCTTTGCACCCACCTCGCCGTAATCTTCAGCCTCTCCCGCACACTCATCGTCGGCAGCAATTTATACTTTTCATCCTCATGCAACGGCAGCACGCTCGCAAACCAGTACGGAAACACCGCCGGATCGTCCGGCGGGCCGCCATACACATCGATAATTCGACCTTGTAGCCACGGCGCACTTCGTTCGCGGGCACGCTGCACAAAGTTCTGACCGATGGCGAAGAGCTCGCTTGTCGATATGCGGTCGAGGTTGAGGATAGCGTTGTTGTTGTTATTTTCCGTGGGCGGAATTGCCAGAGTGGCGCCGAGTTCGCGCGCCTCGAGCTGCTCCTCCTCGGCGAGGGAAATATCTTCAACTTTCTGAACCCGGCCCATCACATACCCATCCAGCATGCCGTGAGCAACAACCCGAAATCTTGATATACCTCGACACTGTAAAAACGAGCGGCCGTCAGGCAGTGTCTGAAAGTGCTCAATCTGCACCAACACTCCCATTTCCATGAACCGCGTGCGGCCCATGCTGCCTTGCGGGTGGCCGTGCTGATTGTGCGCGACCATGCCGAATTGCCCTGTCGTTTCGAGGGCACGCCGGATCATAAGGCGGTAGCGCGGCTCGAAGACGTGCAAGAGCACGGGCATGCTGGGGAAGTTGACAGTGACGAGGAAGAGGGCCGTGTCGAGGCCGCCGGGTGCGCTACGTTCTTCGGCGTTGGCGGCTTCGGTGCGAGCGGATATTTCTTCTGGACATAGGGCGAGAAGGAGCTCTGCGAGAGTTCTATCATCTGGGTGGGTGGCGAGTGAGGCGGGTAGAGGTAGATTCCGCCGACATACGGGACACATGTCTGCGTGGTCCAGGATTCGGGCTAGACATTTGCGGCAGAAGGTGTGACCGCAGGGTGTTGTGACTGGGTTCAGCATCAGGTTGTAGCAGACATGACAATCGAGGTCTTTCTGTACAACATCTTTCAGCTGACCGAGAAGCTCCATGTCTAATGCTGCACCGATTGCAGCTGGTTCTGCATCTCTGTAGATGACGTCGGCCGCGTAGTCGAGTTCGCCCATCTCCGCTAGTGTATATGTTGAAGCCAGTCGTGCTCCAGGAAGTGTTCTCGAGTGACCATAAAGACCTTCCACCTTTTCCGATGCTCCTTCCAGTGACGACTCTCTCACCACTGGAACTTCTTCCAGCATTGTCTGTGTCTCTCCTGCAGATGACCGCTGGCGCACGACCTCAATGACAATAGAGTCCAGCAACTTGGCAAGAACAACGTTTACAGCACAATCTTCCAAGGTATGCTCTTGATGGCAGTCTGTGAATGGACACTGTATAGCCTGTCGCCGACTCTGGACATCTGGATATGTAACATGTTCCCTGGTGTGTGACGTGGGCAGGCATTGTCGGCAGAGTGAGTTTCCACAAGGTAACGTGACTGGCGATCTTAGTGGCAGAGAACACATCGGGCATTGTACCAGTCGAACGAGTGCTCTTGCATCTTGATGTCCATCTGAGATTGTAGGAACTGCTATTCCTACGACCGAGGTCGGCTCATCCCTGGTCATGAAGTCGGGATGCTTGAACTCTTCCTCTGCGTCCACCTCTTGTGCGTCCACCTGTTCAATTTGGTAGTATGTCTCGTCTGTGATCGCGGGTAGACCTGATTCTTGCAAGACACTCATTCATATGACTTTGGAAAGTATTGCCGCTGCGTGGCCCATATGGGGGTATGGTATTGCTGAACTGTCTAGTCCGAGAGCCTGAGGTATATTCTGCGCGGTATAGTCCCAGATTGTTTCGATCAGAGAAAGGGGTGAGTTGCTACGCGTGGTCCTGTGTGGATAGACAATCTGTATCCGGAGAGCAGTGTTAGCGACTGCTGGTGGATTGATGTGCCTAATTTCGAAATGGTGCTTTGCTGAAAGACATGCACCCGAAGGCGTCTCGAGGTAGTATATCTCGAGGTTAAATGCTTGACAGATCTTGATGTCACTTCCGAGGGGATACTGGTGGAGTCTCTCGGGATACAAAGTCATGAAAGAAGAAGGTTCAAGGCACGCCATACCTTACAGACAGCCTCTCTGGTGATGTAGGCCGCGGCACAATACTGCTCCGGGGCTGGATAAATTCAGTATAATGTCGACCTCCTCCTTAGTTCTTGACCTAGGTCGTTCACAATGTCTACAGTATACTGTGGCAATGATAGTGATAACGACCAAGGACACCACAACACGAGGTCGTCATTGATATCAACATCATCTGAGGTCATGATTACACCACAATACTGGTCGATCGTCGGAACCTGAGTCCTCCCACGATCGCGGCATGTGACGCGGCGGGCATTACTAAGCTTAATGCGGATAGGGTTGTGTAGTGGAGGCATATTGACTTCTTCGCTGCTTGCATGGCAATGATCAGACGATAGATTTCAAGCATTCATATATCGCTGATATAGAGGTCCTAAGTACTTGGTATCCTGCTGTCGATGCAAGATCAAACTCAAGATCAAGGTGAACCAGACGGCACGACCCGCCGGCAATATCTTGACTATCGGAATCATCACCGATTTCCCTTGATCTCAAAAAGAACGGTCATCCTTGTCGTCTTATTTGACCACTTGGAGGCAGTCCTCTCAAAAACACCACAGACTCCAATCGCAAGTATCAGCCCTAGTCCTAATCCTGCTCCTGCCTTCCTCCGAGTCCATAGCCGAAAACGCCGCATCAAGGCATCCCTTTTCATGCTGATAGGGCAATCAACCCTCTTCCATGGACGCCCATTTTATGTCATTCGCTCTCGTTTCAGGTCCAGATTCATCATGCTCGCTCTCGCTGTCGTCTGACTCTTCGTCGAGCACGATCCGTCGCATCACTCTCTTGTCGAATAGATCAATCACAAACCGCAACACCGGCAAGCGGAAGTGGTATTGTTCCAGCAACTTCATCACCCTGTGGAAGAAAGCAGTCTGCTGGAAAGGTTCTGGTTGCTTGTGCTTGAGAATATGTAGTTCCATTGCACGTCTCTTCGACAGCACAGGATTGCATATATCTTTGATGAGACTTATGATGCGTAGCTTGATAGGGTCTTCTTCTGCCGCGACTGAGCTTGGCTTTGTGTTTGTTGAGCTTTTCTCCTGTTCGGGACTTTCTGTTGTGGTTTGTCGGATGTCGTCACGGTTCTGCAGCGCATCAGTAAATGTGACAGAAGCTCAGACAGCATACATACCAGGAATAGCTTGGTGATGTCTGCTGGCAGACATATACCATTCGACTGTCCCATGTCATCGACGCCAACTTGCCATCCGTGCTCAGCAAGGATCTCCTGGCCATGTATACTTCGTGACATCAAGCCGAGCGCATACAATGCAGTACCGCGTAATGACATGACCCTGGAGGTCTCGGCAATGCGAACAATAAGTTGGACAGCTTCACTGCTCTCCAAGAATACTGCACTGAGCTCCATCGACCCAATATTGCCGAGTGCCCAGATAGCGCCCTTCACTTTCAGTATAACCTCAGCATCAGTGTCTTCCTGTCCATGTGCCCTGACGATGGTAACAAACTCCTCAAAGTGTCCTCTACTTTGCAACAATTTGCAGCCTTCAGTAGTGCGAGACAGCTCCCTGTAGAAATGTGGAGGTGCAGATCCATGGACAAGAGGCTCCAAGTGATCTTCATGCTGCACACGTCGGATGTGTGGGGATCGTGCAAGTGCTTGAGCTAATGAGGCCTCCACAATCGTGACATAGGTGTCATTGCGCCCAAGAAACCAGTCGTCCATTTCCTGAGAGATGTAGTCAAGGTCGTCCAAGTAGTGATATCCGATCGATGTCGATAAGAAGCGAAGTAACAAAGGTGCTCCAATCTCGCCCAGATGATCCAGCGCTGGCCTACATCGAACCACATACTCCAGAGAATCTGGCTCGTTGCATGCCTCTTCTAGAATCCGTACAGCCACTTCACAAACCTCGACTTCAGGGTCGTACAGCTGGGTGATCAAGAGCTGAATTGCCCACTCTGCATACGCACTCTCAACGGTGGTATCCGGGATTGGCATCTGCCTGGTCGCGTACTTGCGTAAAATCTTGGTTGCGTGGATACGAACAGGTCGACTACATGCCGTCAAAGCCTTCGACAGGATGATCCTCAAATGACTGTCCAGAGTGTAGTCCATTGAGGTCAGGAGCAACTTCACAATATCGTCTCGATCTTCGAGTTCAACAATATGATAGAACATGTTGATCATCTTCCATCGTTCCATGATTTCCAAACCTTGAGTGTGAGTGCCGAGAACGCCAAGCATGGCGAAGTAGCCGCCACTGAGCGTTTCCGCTAGCCGATCAGTAGAGAACAACGGAGAAGCAGATGTCAGTCCACTGAGACGATCGACTTGGGCCAAACATTCTGCTATCTGCCGCAGAAACTTCTGTTCTGCAAGATATCTAACACCTTCAGGGTTCCTCAGAAGTGTCTTCATTAATGCGCATCCAGTCCTGACATATCGTTGATTAGGTTTAGTACTCAGAATGTCGGCAAATCTATACTTGAAAGGTCTGTAGAAGCTCAACAGCCGTTTCACAAACTTGTTGGTTTTTGTGGCTTCCTCGAGTCGCTTTGGGTTAAGTAATGGTCCTTCGATGATCTTGAGAATGAGGTCCCATCGCCACTTTGAGAAGTTCACTGTAGCCAGGACCTGTGTTTCCATGATCACTGTTCGAAAGTGGCCTTCTTCTATCTGTGGTGTCAAGGCATCCTTGCTCAAATCTGAGGTACGTCTGGAGCCAACTCCTTGTGCATGAGAGGAAGCTACAATCGTGGAGGGAGTATTTGACTTCCCAGTGCGGAGTATCGTTCGAGACACACTTTCCAGCTGGTAGACTGCGCCACTTGATGTGCTCCGTGTATCTGGGAATTGTAATTGTGCTGCTTTCTGAAATAAGGTCGGAAGAACCTGTAATTGCGTACTCCAAGAGCTAGGTAATCTCTCATATGCAACACGCATGATTTCGCTGAGAAGGATGGTTGCCTTCTTCTTGACACTCGCATCCTGCTCGTTGTCGATAGTGATCAGAAGTGCTTGCAACAAGCCATTCCGCAGAAAGACTGCCAGTACAACAGAAGTAAAGTGCTCGACAAGCTCTTCATTCTGATCCGGAGCTGTAGTGGCATCGATACCTGCATCCGACTTCATGCTGCCAACTCTTCCATAGGTGGTCAGCCGTCTACCAGCCAAGAACGATGTAGACCATGATGGCGGCTTGATTCGAAGAACATCGTACAACAGATCCAGCACAATATCACGCAATTGAGATGAAGGAATCTGCATCGAAGTCGTTAATGATCGAATCGCTCGGAAGTTGTCCAGGGAGGAGGAAGATAGACCAGACCACGTCTTTAGTATTGTAGCTATCACCCTCGCGCTCGCGCGAAGTCTCTCCCCATTATCGGCAGCTGTGCCGTCTGTAAACGCCGCCAAAGGTCCCTCCAATTCATGGCCAGAAGTGAAGAACAGTCGTCGTGCTGGCGTATCGAGCAAGTAAAGAAATGCGTGAGTCAGACTTTCCACGGGCTGATACGTGCTGTCAGCTAGTGCCTCAGCGAGCACACCCATACCACCAGCTGCCACCACAATACCTGGATCTTTGATGAGCAACTCCGCCAGAGTCAAAATGCAGATGTTCCTCAAACGATCCTCCGGAAGCTCTGCGATAGCGATGAGGACTCGGACTACCGATCTCGCCAACTCCTGCGTACCGTCCTTCACGTCTAAGAAAGCTCGCACGAACTTGAGGGCTTGTTCGCGCTCCACACTAGCCTTACTTTCCTTGACAAGCGAGAGAACAACTAGATAGTCCGTCTGCAGAGACCGCATGATGGCGAGTGACTTCCTATCAGTTATAGCATGTCTCATCAATCGAAAGCTCGCAGCCACGACTTCTCGACTATCGCTAAGCAGCATCGTCTGCATGCGCAGACCGAAGATGGACCAGGCGAGATCATATTTCAATGTTGGATGTCTCTTGAACAAATCGACGAGGTTATTCGCTCTTTCGACATAGTACTCCGAAGGCATTCCTTCACGCTCCAATGATTGTAGTATTTCCGAAAGCACGAATGTTGGCGACTCGGCATCATCGTCATCCACGAACACAGATACATCGTCAAGCTCATGACGGGATTGTGATCTCGTTGGTGCGCTGCGGAAAAGCTTCGACAGTCTGCCGATCGGACTTGGGGATCGGTCTTTCGTGCGCTGAATCTCAGCATCTAGGCCCAGTCTGAGTTGTGCCAGCTTCCGGTTCGAGGCATTGAGCTCAGACTCGACCTTGGCGCGCTGCTCACGTACTTGCTTTGCATTCTTCGTATTCAAGGCTTCCAGCAAGTTCTCCGACCCTGACTTGATCTTCTCCTCGCGAGCAATTGCTTCACGCAATTCTGCCTGCCGTGTGTCCGCAGTGTCCTTCTCTTCCACATCTTGTGTCCTGGTCGATCGATAACTGACGAAAGAAGGTGCTGAAGGTCGTTGTAGATTCTGCCTAGATTGATCTGTCGATTTAAGATCTGTGCTGAAGCTACCAGGCGCATTGGTGAAGGTGGAAACAGAAGCAGGTATTGCCCTCGAGGCCAGACTGAATGAGGAGTTATTTCGTCCTACGTGAGTTGGTGGGAGCAAGTTGTCACGCTCCGCAACATGCTCTCCGAGGCGGCCTGTCATGGAGGGACTTTGATTCTCTGAGCACGGTCAATGTCGCCGCACCCGTGCGACATACACATTCGAGACACTATGAGATGAAAGTCGTCACCATTCTGTAGTCTCACGTCAACAATGGCGGAGATGTCTGCCAGTACACTACAGTGATGCCCTCTGGTGTAT
>Ga0268250_10001026_pt1 | contig 12465 bp, 6 predicted proteins | sample AgamicAsSfe_FD_200448 | JGI IMG/M metagenome (GOLD analysis project Ga0268250, IMG submission 200448) | Agave microbial communities from Guanajuato, Mexico - As.Sf.e (v2) (version 2) | ecosystem: Host-associated > Plants > Phyllosphere > Phylloplane/Leaf | place: Guanajuato, Mexico | collected... | reverse complement strand
CTCTGCTCTTTCGGACTGACAGCGCACGCGCATGCCTATTCGCTGCAAGAAGTCTGCGTGCGTGTGATTGTGTGTGATGTGATGTGATGTGATGTTTTTTGATTGTTTCGTAATGTCGTAGTTGGGGAATCGATGATATGGGCCGATGACTCCAGATGGATGATATATTACTTCGCTCGGTAGCGAGAATTCGGGAGATTAAAGCTGTCCCGTGTCGCCAGATGTCCTACTACACAAGCACGCCGGCAAGATTTCGTGACAGAATGAATGAATGCCATGAAGAAAAGTAACACCAAAAGCCAAAGACCAGATTAAAAGTGTTTCCTATAAAGAAGGATTTTGAGCTCAATGATGTCCAATCGAGCAAGTGAAGGTGATGATCAAGTATTGATCCTGGAGCGCAAAAAGTAACTGCTGATTGCGTGGTTGGGAATGTCGTCAAGTTGAATTGACAGAGAAAAGGTTCAATCTTGAACAGCTGAGAACCTCTGGGCAATAGGGTTATGACCAAAAGCCGAGACGAACTCGCCGCCAAGTGAACCGAAACCAAGTTGAGTTGGGAACAGAGTCCAATTTCGATCAGACGAGATCTCATGGCAAAAGGGTTATGACCATAAGCCAGGATAATCTTGCTGCGAAGTGGACTGACGATGCAGGGGTCTTGGTGACCTCCTACATACGTGGTGGGTAAGGCGACGCACGATATGAAGTTGTCCGAGATCCAGCATGACCGTTAGGAGCAAAGCCGTAGGGATTCGACGTGGCATGATTGCGGACCGGCCCATAACCAGCGCCGAGATTGGTCTGGAGTGGCGTAAGACTAGGAGCGGGAGACCTGCGAGACCTGCGAGACAGACGACTGGGCAATGGCGGTGGCGGCATAGAACCAGATACTGGCAGTGGAACTATGGGGACAGATGGCTGTTGAACCAAGGCAAGAGATGATGGTGGTGTGGCCAGTCTACCTTGGCCAGTCTCTGACAGTCTGCGATCGAAGAATTCCGACTCTCGGCGATGACTGAAAAGCCTTTGCGAAGTCGGCGGCGACAAGTGGCGCGCCAGGGGTAGGACTTCAGGATCAGACAGCCTGCGAATCTCCTGAGCACCCCGCGTGGTTAGAGGTTCAAGCCTGGGCGCAAACTGACTCGGTCGGCTCACGACGGTGAATGGATTTCTGGACACTGAATGCAAGACCCAGCGCTTAGGCAGGAACTCAATGTGAGGCAACTCCAACTCTTTGATGTCAGAGTGCTTCTGACATTGCTCATACATCCGCTCGAGGAATACAAAGACTTGGTCCACAGTTTTGTAGTCGCCGCAGAGATAATTGACTTTGATGGCGATGTCAAGCTCGGCCTTGTATTTATTCATTGCGGCCTGGCGGTTCGGTACTTGAGAGTTTGAAGAGGATCCATGACGGGAAGTGAGCACCTGAAGAGCGGATTCGGGCGAATAGCCCACTCTCAGCATGTGCTGGTATTCTTCGACGGTGGCACCCAGGTTCAGCTGCCACTTGATGTCAAACTCAAAGGAGTGTGCAAAAGTGAGGAACTTATTGATCTGGTTGACGATTTGCTCGTGCTGGTATGCAGGGAAGCGACCATTGTGTGATGCTTCGTACTTCTTGCGCTGATAATGCTTGCGACAGGTCCAATTCCACCAGTGCGCTTCGAGCTTCTTGGTGCAAGCCTTGTTGCGACCAAACTTTTCGGAGGTGCATTTGCGAGCTGTCTCGTTCATGATACACGGTTCGGCAGAACCTGGCTCCTCGAATGCACATCTGAGCTTGAGAGGACCGGGTGTCTCATTGGCAGTTGAGTCTACTGCAGAGCCGACTCGGCCTAGGGTAGATGACCGGGCCTGTGACGGCAGACTTGCTGGCACCGTGGTCACAGGCTGCATACCTGAGTTTGCAGAGACGCGAACGCCACTGGTCGGCGAAACTCCGTCCTCGATGCTTCGACGAGCAGTATTGTGACCTGACTGCGACCATCTGCGCTCGTTGTCCCTGCCCACGTTGCTGTCCCAAGAGAAACTCATATTGGAAGAGTCCGATCTTGTTGGCGGTGATGATAGCTCCAACAGCGATCCCGCAGCGTCCGCAGCTTCCGCCTGCTCTTGAGTAAGCCGTGCTTGACGTTCACGCTGAGCTAAATCGTTCTCGTCTTGAGTCAATTGCGCGTCCCTTTGCACGTCAGGAAAGTAATCACGGTTGATTTCAGATGGTCGCCTCGCGGAAAACCTTCTCCCAGAGGCATCTGAACTTGGCGTGGTGTAGTAGAGGGCTTCGCTCGTGTAGTAGGGACTGGATGCTGAATCTGGATTAGGTTCGAGCGTGGACATTGTCGGCCTCCGCGGTATGTCGACGCTAAGGCCTAACGGATTGAGCACTGTGTGTATTGAAGGCAGAGTGATCCCCTGGTTTGGTCTTGGTCGGTCTAACGAAAGACGACGTAGAGAACTAGCAACCGGCCGTCAGCACAGACATGGCACTCTGCGCTATGATACATACTCGGGTAGTGCTCCGAAAGAATTGTTGAGGGGGTATTGAGGTGCTTGCATCACGCCCCGATGTCACAGGTAAGACTGTGGTAAGATTGCGGTTGGTACTAGTAATAGATAATGGTAGTGGCTGTAGCAATGTATGCCATCTAAAATACAAAATGAGTGGTGGTATGTGAACAAGTGAGAGCGATGTAGAAGAGGAAACAATGTCAAAAGTCGGGGGCATCCAAGTCTTCTTATAGGCAGCATCAGGATGAGTATTAAACGAAAAAAGAAGGTACGACTGTCAGAATTACCTGGAGTCGAGTTGCTTGTTTCTCACATCTGGTCCGATGGAGCCCATCGGAAGACATCACGTCTTTTGCTTCCTGGCTTTTGCTGGAAGACTAGAGTCGCACATTCACCAACGTAAAAGCTTGTTGAGCAATCATGGATTCGATGAATGGTACCTCCAGGACTGCGCTGCGATCTTCTGGCTGTGCGCCGCACCCACACACGATTCGCAATCAACCAGCAGACCGCATGTAGTACTCCACCAATACAGCTCCAACATCACTTGTGATGCTTTGATAATTGCCCGATATGCTTGCCGCTTGGAATATTGAATGATGTAGAGTGCTGCCTCATGTAAGTCGAGGATCCATCTCGTCCTAAATTTGCAAGGTAAACACACTAGAATGACTGCTGATCGTGTTTGAGCACAAGCAAGCTCGAGGTTAGATGACGAGCAGAACAAAGACATGTCGTTGCGGAGTTCCAAGCCAGCAATTAGGGCCCACCGTTCTCCTGCTTGAGAACGGTTTGGCCCAGAGACACGCTACCGGACAACGTCGATCTCGGCCAAGACCTCATGATCTGCACGCAGCCAGGATATTGTGAAAGAATACCGCTAGACTGACAACAAGTCGGTGAACATGCTCTGGCCTGATGTGAACGTCAATATGGATTCTCAACTATACGTGACACACAAGTGCGCGGCTGAGAGTAGCGTGATCGGGGCTGATTACTGTTGTGCTTGAAAGTGACTGAGCATCTGACTTCTGAGACAGTCCTTGGCCAGACAGCAAGACTAGCCGCGCCAGGCACCTCATTCCCCGCAAAGCTTAACAAAGGATTCGACACTTCCAGGTGAAACAGTCTGGGGCGTGGAAGAAGAGATTGCTTACCCTTTACTCCACCGTATTTCCTTGACCAGATGCTCGCAGATGCTGAAATAACCAGGTTTATTTGCGCTTGGTTGTGAGATTGTATCGAGGATGGCTGCTGCTTGGGGAGGAATCGTAGTCGCACGTTCTTTCCCAGCAGAGCGCTAGAGCCCCGCCAGGTGGGATCTATCCCAACCCGGCCAATCTCTCTTCATGAACTTTGGGAGGTGGCTGGAAAGTGATGCCAAGGATCGAGTCGAGTTTCGTCATCGTCTCTCATTGCAGATCAGCACCGTCGCAGATCTTCAAATGCACAACACGGGTGGGTAGGTGAAATGAAGGTCTTGTAGTTCACGAGAACGATTCATCTTTTGCCCTCGATAAACTTGGCATTGGGTACTCACCGCCGAGTAGATCGAGAGCGTCGACAGCTGATGTTTCGAGTCAGGCTGCAGAGTTTGTTGTAACGGGTGTCTCGTCATGCTGCTAGATGGCATCAACGACGAGGTATGCGGCATTTCGTACATTGTCTTGTGAAAAGTGCTCAAAATATGGATATCAGAGGGCCATTTGCGTTTCCAGCCTAAAAAGCTGTGCTGACCCTGTACTGATGGACCTTCTTGTTCAGCCAGCATGGTGAATAGCTCTCAACCGTATTGGTCCACGCAGCTCGCTGAGCGTGACTGTGTCGGGAACAACTTGCCCACCTTGTAGCACTTCAAGATCACGTTGAGCGCCCGCTCGTCGTTCCCAAGCTAGCTCCCGAATCATGGGCATGAGGTCTCTCCAGTTGCTGGCACCTGTCGCCTTCAGTTCTTCGACCTTCAAAGCACGAGCCACCTCACTTGGGCATATCGTCGATGGGTAGACTCGCTTGGACAATAACCTGCTCATGTGTTTCTCCAGGATGTCTCTTGTCTCGTCATTTCGTTCAAGCTGCGATGCCATTGTGTGAGACTGAATAGCAACACAGTTTTGAGCAGTGTAAACAATCACCTCGTCTTGTCTTAGACTTCATGGAGTTGAGCTTTCCAAGGTCGCTGCCTGTCCGATAAGCGATAAGGATTCTTCTCCGCAAAGGTGCCATAATTTTCAGGACTCCTGATTGCAGTTGATCCTCGACGCTCCTGCTTGACAACAATGGCGACGGAAGTGAAAGCTCTGCATCCCATCAAGTTGCCTTCTGGGCCGTCTGCAATAACACCGGAACAGCGATACTGGCGTGGTTTCCGATCACAGCAGCTCATCCCATCACCTCACTCGAACCCTATCACTCACATTTCCTTCCCATCGACTACTGGCACAACTCTCGCACCCGAAATCTTCTCAGTTACCAGCGGCAGCCGCGTACAGATCTTCTCGAGTCGAAATCGGAAGCTCATCAAGACTATCAACAGATTTGGAGTGGATGATATTGCACACAGTGGAGAGATACGAAGAGATGGCCGGGTTATCGTGGCAGGAGGAGACAGCGGTGCTGTGCAAGTGTTTGATGTCAACTCACGAGCGATCCTAAAGACATGGCGAGAGCACAAACAACCTGTCTGGACGACCAAATGGAGCCCTTCAGACCTTACGACATTGTTGACAACTAGTGATGACAGGACAGTCAAGCTATGGGACCTGTCCGAGACAGAAAGCACAATGACCTTTACTGGCCACCAAGACTATGTCCGAACTGGTGCATTCTTGCCAGGACACAACTCGAATCTCTTCGCAACTGGATCCTATGACCAGACTGTACGGATATGGGACTCCAGGGCGAATGACCGGGCAGTGATGACATTCAAGCATGCGGCACCGGTCGAGTCTGTGCTACCTCTTCTCTCAGGGACCACAATACTGGCTGCGGCAGACAATCAAATCTCAGTCCTAGACCTGGTCGCAGCGAAGCCTTTGGACGTTCTCAAGAGTCATCAGAAGACTGTCACAGCGTTGGCTTTGGCCACGAACGGAACAAGGGTTGCAAGTGGGGGTCTGGATGGACATGTCAAGGTATTCGACACGGCCAGCTGGATCGTGGTCGCCGGATCGAAATATCCTTCTCCCATACTATCTCTAAGTGTGATCACATCTGGCACGAACCACGAGGATCGTCATCTAGCAGTCGGCATGCAGTCTGGTCTACTTTCGCTGAAGACGAGACTGTCAGGCGAGCAGAAAGTACAGAAGAAGCAGAAGGATAAGGAGATGCAAGCTTTGATGGATGGCAAGATTGAAGATTTTGACAAGAAGAACAAGAAGAAGCAACTTACACAAGGCATGAGCAAACGACTTCGTGGGATCGAGTATCAAGGTCATGGTGCGGACATTATCATTGAAGGCAATGACAAGCGAAAGAAGAAGAGGCTACCACAGTGGGATCAAGCCTTGCGAAAGGTGCAATATGCTCGAGCACTTGATCTTGCACTGGCAGAGGAACCACCCAACCCAATCACCGTTCTTACAATCTTCACAGCATTACATCAACGATCAGCACTACAGGCAGCACTCCGAGGTCGTGATGAGACTACTTTGCAACCAGTGATGAAATGGCTCATCAAGCATCTATCAGATCCACGGCATATCGTACTCACATCCCATGTTAGTAAACTGGTTCTGGACATGTATGCGGAGAACGTTGGACAAAGTGCACAGATTGACAATCTAGTCAAGCGCCTGCATGAGCGCGTACGTGATCTGGTGGGACGTAGTCAAGATGCACAATCGACATTGGGCATGATGGAGATGATCATGCTCGGTACATGATACCTGTATGGAGACTGATGTATACCTGGTGATACTTTGATGATTAGCGGAGGAGTCACGATACTTTGTCCGCTCAATGGCCACACTCTTCGTGGTGGCAAATAGACCATCGCTCTGCATTCATGCAAACGAGACTGGCAGCATCGCTTACACAGAGCGAGGCAATCTACCAAGCAGACAAGTTGTGTCATTACGGCCGATGTACACACAGTGGTCAACATTAGTACCTCACATAGTACAAAGCGCTCACCAGCGACCAAGATATTCAAACTCGAGAGACTCGAGGACGGATTTGGAAGAAGGGAAGAAGCCGGATCGACCAGGGGTCGCGTCAAAGAGGAGGGGTAATGATTTTATGGCGGAAGCGGCAGCTCGGGCCGAATCACATCCCTGATCACAACAGTAAGGATGAAGGATCAGGACGACAGACACATACTCTGGGTGTATCGAGTACATGTAGGTTTATATGAGGTGGCGGCAGCCGCGTGCAGCCTAATCAGCTCGCACTGCCTAGGTCGTGCAGCTTAAGATTTGTATAAATTTCGAGCAGAGCCCCGAGTGGCCGAAGCACGAGCTGTGGTACGGAGCAGAGGCCGAGTCCGTTATTGGGCTAGTATTGGTGGTTATATGTATCCATTGGTGCCCCTAAACGCGGGTCCACAGTAACTTGCCTACCTTACTTAGTTGGCGAGACACTCGATGTTGAAAGCAAAGCGGAAGCCTACGTGTAATAAACATCTCTTGCCAATTTCATGACAGTTTGTGATCAATTCTGCACTACAAACACGCTAGTCAACAGTAGTTCAAGCCCTGCTGAACGACTCACAGTAGTCCGCCGCCTGCTCAATCCTTCGCTCCTGTACTACCTCACCTGCCGCTAATTGAACTCGTCACGACCTACCTTACCGCACTCCTGCTGATGGCTGGGTTGGGAAGGAAGATTGCTGTCTGATCATACTCTTGTCGAGTCCTCTTCCCCCTTCGTCGTGAAAGGCCTTTTGCAAGTCTGCTAAAGTAGTCTTGCTGAAACCGACACTCTGCATTCATCTTACGAGTCGGAAGAGGACTGCGTCCGAATCATATCAACACACAAGCACAAAATCGTTAGAAACAAGAGACTACTATGAATCCTTCGTCATGCCAACCTCGACGGGACATTCCAAGAGCAACTGAGCCTTCGGTCGCTATTGCCGTAAGTACATATCTTTGCTTCACTTGAAACAAGAAGGAGCTCCATGGGTGGCATTGGCAGCAATGCCTTTAAAAGTATAAAACTTTCAGTCATACAAAGTAGTACATCATTGGACATAGCTTCCGAATACATTGCTTCATGACCATTGTTCTATTACTGACGCTTATCGAACTGCTCTAGACGCCGGCCCGTGCAGCTCTTCGTCCCATGGATATCAACACGCTATGCTCGCCGTCAGACCGATCACCGCCCGTCAAACCTCCTCACTCAATGGCCCTCAAGCGGACTCGATCACAATATCAAGATGAACAATATTCACCTCAATCCATTAGGCTCCCTAGCTTCGGCGAGCTTCTGAGCAACACAAACTCGTCTCCAGTTCGGCCTACGATCTTGGACCATCAACACGCATACTCGCCCTCAGCATCCTCTACACCGGTCTCAAGACTGCCCTCTCTCCAGCACCAATACTATCCCACTCCTGTCAGCAATGAGTCTATTGCACTCTCTCGACAAGTATCAAATGAGAGCAATGTTCGAACAGCAGCACCTCGTTATCAATACGATTGTGATCAAATCAGAGCGAGGATAGCACATTATCTTGAATCTGGAGAGGTCAAAGTCACCCAATTTCAACGACTACTGGATATCAACAGCAACAGCTACGGCCGCTTCATGAAACACCGAGGACCGGACAGTGGTGTGGACAACCAGACATACGCAGCAGCTCATGCCTTTTTCGTCCGCCAAGACATGTACGGCACCGCACCACCACCGACAATGGGTGGCCTAGTCGGGACGTTCCCATCTGCTGCTGCTCCTTCTCCCCCTATCGTCACGCCGAGCTTCACACCCATCAACAATGGCAAGAAACGTCAACGCACAAGTACCATCAGCAGCGTCTCCAGCCGGCGCACGTCTGGTGATGTTCTCGCCAGCTCTGCCTCTTCCGTCAACGGCAATGACACCGCCGGTCCAGCCGACGTTACCATCATCCTCCTCCCCAATCTCCTCACCGACAGCGTTCCCGTCCACGACTCCTGTGACGAGATACGCCGGAAAATCACCCTCCATCTTAACCGAGCCGGCGTCACACAAGCTTCCTTTTTGCGCACCCTTGCGGCACAGTTTCATGCCGAGGAGCGCAAGTTTCAGTCGAAACAGCTGAATACATTCCGAAGCTACAGAGGAGCCGACAAAGGGAACACGAGCGCTATATTCTATGCTGCGTACGTGTACTTTGAGAGATTGAGGATCAAGGAGGGACTGGAGAAGACAAGACATAGGATCGCGATGGAGGCGGCGTGGCCTAAGGGTTTTGAAATCAAGACGCCGGGACCGAGTCAAAGAGGGTGAGTCGAAGTCGTTTGAGAAGTCACAATGGCAATTTGCTAACGGATCTAAGCAGACTCTTCACCGGCCCTGGAGAATCGTGGCATGTGGACGAATTGGGACGTTATGTCTTCGCTGATGGGCACACGGGGACGTGGTGATTCATGGAAAGATGGACTTGCATGATTCGATATGTGTACATGACGACAAAGCTTGATGGCAATGCTGAATGAATGTGTAACAGGCCCTGGGTAGTAGCAGCAAATCGAGAACGAGACATGTATGCAGGTGCTGAATGGGATGCTCGCACGAGACTGAAATGATGAAATGGAATGGAGGACATGCTACAATATGTATATATGATTGATGAGCGGAGAGGCTGCTGCCGCGACATGCTGATGTACCAAGAGGAAGGTCAGACACCGCCATCGACACAGCACCGTGGCACGCATGACGGTATTCGAGATGGAACGAGAGAAAAGAAGATGTGGTTGAGCGATGCGATTGAGTTTCGTTTCTTGTAAGATAGATACATTGGCTTCGGTGAAAGTACAGCACAGTATGAGAAAGGCGAGAAAGAGTGACATTGTGTACTGTCCTCGCGCTATCACTCCGTTGCAGTGCGTGTTGGTGATGTGATCGAATTTATACTGCTTGCCGCCTGCTCCTGAAGAAGGTCGTTCTGCTAGTCCTTGTTTTAGGACGCCTATGGTCTACCTGGTACTGGTTGGAAATCATTTGACCCACAATTCATCGAGATGCCGTTGTCCGCGCCCTGGTGACGCGAATATCTTGACCACTGCCTCATCGTTGTTGAGAAATGCTGCTGAAACTTGTGTGAGACCTCTTATATAGCTTCGAGGTCTACGAGAAGCTACAAGATATGCGAGCTCGCGTCTGATTGTTGCGTCGAGACACCTTGCCATCCGAGGAACAATGGACTAGCTGATCCTATATCGAGTAAACAAACATTCAGGCGGAGAGTCGTCCGACGACTACTCGAGTCTTCATTCACACTTTGCACAAGTAGCTCTGGTGGCTCGGATAGCTTCCTGAGCGCTGAGCGCATCACTCATTTCATCCTACATATCTTGGGCAGCTTGCTTGCGCTGGTCGACTCCGCGAAGAGAGCTTCTACTACTAGCCACCTGGAGACGTAACACACCCCTCCCTCCATCCAAGATGCATACAGCTGGAATCTATGCCGACATGACTGTCGATGGTCCGGAAATAGGGACATTGGTGGTGGTCATGGACAGAGCGAAGAATCTGCCAAACAGAAAGACCATGGGCAAGCAGAATCCTTATTGTGCTGCCCGGCTTGGCAAAGAGGCGAAGAAGACTGAGACAGATCAAAGAGGTGGACAGACTCCGCGATGGTATGACAAGCATTACAATGCAAGGGCGCAATGCTGATCCAAATAGGGACCAAGAGCTTCGATTTACTGTCCACGACTCACCCGATTACAACAACTTGAAAGTGTCCGTATTCAACGACGACAGGAAGACGGATCTTATCAGTGAGGCTTGGATCAGTCTGACAGATGTGCTGCAGCCTGGAGGAGGAAGCCATGATCAATGGCACCACTTGTTATACAAAGGCAAATACGCTGGAGAGATCAGGATGGAGCTTACATACTACGACACAAGACCGCGAGGAGACAGCAGACGTGCTAGCGAGATGCGGGACAGCTCTTTGAGAGGACGGCAACACTCGGAAGGCTCACCAATGGGTGGACTGCGTCAACCATCAGTGGTCAAGCGACGTCCGCTACCCAGTGATCCACTAAATACACAAGGCGCACCAGCAGCATTGCAACGCATGGGACCTCGTGACTATAGTGCGGAAGTATCGCCAATCGTTTCCTCACGTCCATTGCCATCCACAGCTAGCTCGGGTCGTCCGGCTCTACATGATGACTTGCCAGAAATATCGCAACAATCTGATGGAGACTATGAGGACAACCATCACTTGCATGAAACTATTTCTGATGAAGATTATGACATTCCTCTTTCCGACGACCCGTATGCGCTGCAAGCATTGGAAGAAAATCAACACACTTGGGATGATGGAGTGGATGCGCCTGAAGTAAGCGTTCCTAGGAATGATCGTGTGGCAGCACTGTCACAGTACTCAATGTCAAGATCGCTTCCGCCTCAGTTACCACATACGCATTCTGCTCCTGTGCTGGGTCCTTATGAGCAGCTGCCACAGGCTGATCACGCGTATCCGGATGTTCACTCTCGTAATGAGTATCAGGCGTCGAGATATGATGATGGGTATAATCAGTCTCGGGCACCACAGCAGGATTACTATAATCATAGTACTGGCACAAGCCCTCGAGTAGCTACACAATTTGGACACGCTGCGCCTCCTCCTCCGATGCATCGCAACAGTGCGCCCAATATATCCAGGATGATGCCCATCCCTACACCAAGGCAGTATCCAGGTGGACCCTCGAGAGCATTACACACATCTACGAGCATAACAGACATGTCACAACTTTCCGGTGTCCGCAAAGTTACACCACAACGGCATAGTTACAACGACTTGAACTCTCACCAGCAGATCTACAACAACAGCCATGCCGCGCCCCATCAAAGCTACTCTCAATCACACGACCTAAACTCGCCACCATATCCAGATCAATATCCTCCAATAAATCACGCCTACAACGTCTCCCCGCCACGTTTTGATCAACACCAAGCACCACCGTTTGACCCTCGTCGTTCCGGAGGCCCTGTGGACTATCGCAATTCACCTAACAACATGCGACCACGACCGCCCCAACAATATACCCGACCATACGACTCGCCACAACCTCCTTACTCTCCTCGTCAACCACTCCACCCGCAAAGCCCTCACCATCGATCTCTACCACAGAGTCCAGCACCTCAGCAAGCACAAACACCACCATATGGCTCGCCTCGACTGCAGCCCAGTCACGGTCCAGGCCCAGGCCAAGGTCAAGGTCCGAGCCCAGGCCACCGCAAACAACCCTCCCAGCCCTACGCAAGCACACCAACCACCACAACACCCCGAGGCCAGCCTTACCCCAACGCAGGCCACACCCGCAACGCCGCCTCCGCCTCACTCAGTCCCATCCCCTCACCGCACCTGCCGCCTTCTCACCACACCTCACCAATACCTCCGGGTAGTCCAGCATTCTCGCCAGATTCCTACACCAACCCACATAGGCCTTCCCATCCGCAACCTCGCGCCTCAATCTCAATCGAGCCCGACGTCAACCCCCTCGCGCCACACGCTGCGCCCCCCATCATCGGGGCGGACGGAAGGGTCAAGGATCCGAGCGATCATCTGCCTTTCAGTAGTTATGCGCCCGAACCCGAGACGAAAAAGGGACGCCCGAGTATTGGTGTCACGGTGAACGGGAAGAACCGCTTCGGGCCGAGGGAGCTGGGGAGTCCGTTGGCGAGTGCGAGTGGAAATGCGGGTGGGCCGCCGCCGGTGCCGGGGAAGGTGCCGTTAGGAGCGGGGATGGGCACGGGGATGGAAGGGAGGATGGGCGGTTTGGTTATTGG